>Ga0153956_1000220_pt1 | contig 72090 bp, 73 predicted proteins | sample TSFL040MetaG_FD_104704 | JGI IMG/M metagenome (GOLD analysis project Ga0153956, IMG submission 104704) | Attine ant fungus gardens microbial communities from Florida, USA - TSFL040 MetaG | ecosystem: Host-associated > Fungi > Mycelium > Unclassified | place: USA: Florida, Wekiwa Springs...
AAGCCGGTGCGGACGGGGGACGTGCGTGCCTTGGACATCAGCGCCCTCCTTTCAGAACTGGTAGCGGCGGATGCGCCGCTGGACGATGAAGAGATAGAAGGACACGCCGGCGAGGATGATGAGGAACATCACCGTCGCGATCGTCGCGCCCATGGAGCGGTCGCCGAGCTGCAACTGGAAACCGAAGAAGGTGCGATAGAGCAGCGTGCCGAGAATGTCGGTCGACATATCGGGACCGGCAAGCGCGCCCTGCACCGTGTAGACCAGGTCGAAAGCATTGAAATTGCCGACGAAGGTCAGGATCGAGATGATACCGATCGCCGGCAGCACGAGCGGCAGCTTGATCTTCCAGAACTGGGCCCAGCCGGTGATGCCGTCGCATTCGGCCGCCTCGACCACCTCTTCGGGGATGTTCAGGAGGGCCGCGTAGATCAGCATCATCGGGATGCCGACATATTGCCAGACGGAGATCAGCGCGACCGCGATCAGCGCCGTGCCCGGCTTGCCGAGCCAGGGCGAGAACAGCGACTTCATGCCGACGAGGTCCAGCAGCCACGGCGCGACGCCCCAGATCGGCGACAGGATGAGCTTCCAGATGAAGCCGACGATCACGAAGGAGAGAAGCGTCGGCAGGAAGATCGCCGTGCGATAGAAGGCCGCGAAACGCAGCCGCGGCAGCGACAGAAGCGCTGCGAGCGCGATCCCGATCGGGTTCTGCACGCACATGTGGATGACGAAGAAGATGAAATTGTTGCGGAGCGCATTCCAGAAATCGTGCGCCCAGCGCGGATCGCCGAACAGCACCTGGAAATTCGCAAGCCCCACGAAGGCCGGTTGGCCGTCGACCAGATTATAGAGCGACAGGCGCAGCGTCTGGATCAGCGGCAGGATCATCACCGCCGTATAGACGAAGAAGGCCGGGGCGAGAAAGATGAGAATGTGCCAGCGTATCGGGCGCTTGATCGGGACCGCATCGAAGGCGGCTGCGGTTGCGGCGTCGCTCATGGCCTTTGCCTGTTTTCTTGGGCGGCACGGAGTGCTGCGCTGGTACGTGGAAATCACCTCCCCCTTGAGGGGGGAGGTCGCAGCGAAGCTGCGGGTGGGGGTGACACCCTCAAGAGATCACCCCACCCCGGCCCTTTGGGCCGACCCTCCCCCTCAAGGGGAGGGTAGCGCCTCACATTCTTACTTCGCAGGCTTGAACCAGCTGTCGAGGCCGTCCTGAAGCTTCTTGGCGGCTTCTTCCGGCGTCTGCGTGCCGTTGATGACGTTGGCCGAGGCGACCCAGGTCTCGTTTTCGAGGTTCGGCGTGCCGCGCGACAGGATCTGGTAGGTCGAGCGGATCGTCGACTTGCACTTTTCACGCCAGGAGACGAATTCCTGGGCGAGCGGATCTTCCATCTTCACCGGCTGCGAGTTCAGGCTGAAGAAGCCAGGCAGCGCATTCGCGTAGATGGCGGCGAATTCCGGCGAGGCGACCCAGGTCAGGAACTTCTTGGCTTCTTCCGGATGCGCGCTCTTGGCGTTGAGCCCGATGCCGATGTCGTTGTGGTCGGAGATGTAGCAGGTGTCGCCGGCCTTCGGAACCGGCGGCGGGAAGGCGCCCATCTTGAACTGGGCCTGCGTGTTGAACAGGCCGATTTCCCACGAGCCGGCCGGATAGATGGCGGCGCGGCCGAGCGTGAAGAGGTTCTGGCTATCCGCATAGGTCTGGGCTTCGAAACCGTCGCCGAGATAGGGCTTCCACTTGGCGAGTTCCTTGAAGGGGGCGACCCACGGCTCGTCGGTCAGCTTCTGCTTGCCGGCGATCAGCGCCTGACGGCCTTCCTCACCCTTCCAGTAGTTCGGGCCGATGTTCTGGTAGCCCATTGTCGCGGCTTCCCAGAGGTCCTTGGTGCCCATGGCCATCGGGATATAGGTGCCGTCGGCCTTGATCTTGTCGAGCGCGGCGTAGAATTCGTCCTGCGTCGTCGGAACCTTGATGCCGAGCTTGTCGAAGGCATCCTTGTTGTAGATGAAGCCGTGGATGACCGAAGCCATCGGCACGCAGAAGGTGGCCTTGCCGTCATCCGTCGTCCAGGCGGACTTGGCGACAGCTGAGAAGTTTTCCATGCCCGGCAGCGCGGTCAGGTCGGCCAGATGCTTCTTGTTGTAGAGTTCGAGCGAGGCGTCGAAGGGGCGGCAGGTGATGAGGTCGCCCGCGGAGCCGGCATCCAGCTTGGCGTTGAGGGCCGCATTGTATTCGGTCGGCGCCATCGGCGAGAAGGTGATCTTGATGCCCGGATTCTTCGCTTCGAAGGCGGGGATGATCTTGTCCTGCCAGATCTTGAGGTCGTCGTTACGCCAGCTTTCGACGTTGAGCGTGACATCCGCGGCATGGGCGAACCCGGCCGACGAGATCACGCAGGAAGCAAGCAGCAGGCCTTTCAGAACGTTCATCTTCATTTCCCTCTCCATTTTCGCGCCTGGCGACCAGGCGCTGTTTTCGTCCGAATATCCGTCGGCACGCCGGGGAAGCACCCGGCGCACGAAACGTAAACTCAAAGGAAACAGCAGGATAGAGGCGCAACGCACAGCCGCGCGCTTCGCCAGACAAGGCGGCGGCCGCTTCGCGCCGGGCGCTCTCCGGCTTATTATTGTTCTTGGCCGGTAAGCCGATGCCTTGTTTCTCACTGTTCCCTTCATTCGATTAAGGCCAAAAAAATACCAATTGTCCAGCCGAATTTAACTTCTTCGCATCACAAAATACGATCAGTTAATTTATCCGATATTTTTCAATGGGATATCAATTCTGCGATTTGCCGCGATTGCCCCTTGGTAAATGGTATTTTTTTGGTATTGTAGTGAAGGAGAAGGCAGCGGCGGGCATCCGGAGGGACTGATGACGGAGTTTGCGATCGGCATCGACGGCGGCGGAACGGGCTGCCGCGCCGCCGTGACCGACCGTAGGGGCACGATCCTCGGCACCGGCAAGGCGGGAGCGGCCAATATCATGTCCGATACCGCGACGGCGCTTGCCAATATCGTCGCTTCGGCTCGCGCAGCACTCGAAAGTGCCGGCCTTTCGATTCCCCTCGATCATGCCGTCGCCGTGCTCGGCGTTGCCGGCGCCAATGTCGGCCCCTATGGCGCGCGCATTCAGGAGGCGCTGCCTTTCAAGGCAAGCCGCGTGGTCACCGATTCCCTGATTACTTTATGCGGTGCGCTCGGCGATGCCGACGGCGTCGTCGGCGCGGTGGGCACCGGCTCGGTCTACGGCGCGCGCCGCGATGGCATGGTCCGCGAAATCGGCGGCTGGGGCGCGATCGTCGGCGACCAGGCAAGCGGCGCGCGGCTCGGGCGCGACCTGCTCGAAGCCGCATTGCTTGCCCATGACGGCGTTCACCCCGCCGCGCCGCTGACCGAACGGGCGATGGCCGAATTCGGCGGCGACCCGGAACGTGTCGTAGAGTTCGCCCATACCGCCAAGCCGAAAGATTTCGGCCGTTTCGCGCCGCTCGTCTTCGAGGCGGCCGGCAGCGGCGATGCGGTGGCGGTCGCAATCGTCAAGGCCGGCGCACAGGCGATCGATGCAAGCCTCGATGCGCTGCTCTGGCCGGAATGCCGGACGATCTGCCTGCTCGGCGGCCTCGGCCCGCTCTACCGGCCGTGGCTGAGCGCCGATCACCGAACGCTGCTCGTCGAGCCGAAGGGAGACGCGCTTCAGGGTGCGGCGGCCCTGGCGCTGGAACTGTTGAACGCGGACGGAGGCGGCGCATGAGCGAGAATTTGATGCGCATCTTCTCGCCTGAGCGGCTGAGTGCGGCCGGCAGCGGGCCGCTCTACGTCAAGCTCCGGCGAAGCGTCGAGGATGCGGTGCGCACCGGCATGCTGAAGCATGGCGATGCGCTGCCGCCCGAGCGCGACATCGCCGAATACGCCGCCGTCAGCCGCGTGACGGTGAGGAAGGCGATCGACGATCTCGTGGCCGAGGGCGTGCTGGTGCGCCGCCACGGCTCCGGCACCTTCGTCGCCCGCCCGGTTTCGAAGGTCGAGCAGCGGCTGTCGCAGCTCACCTCGTTTACCGAGGACATGGCCCGGCGCGGCATCAAGGCGCGCTCCGAATGGCTGCACAAGGGCGTCCACACCCCCTCGCCCGACGAAATGATGATCCTCGGCCTCGCGACCGACGTGAAGGTCTCGCGCCTCAGCCGGTTGCGCATCGCCGACGACCAGCCGCTCGCCATCGAGCACGCCAGCGTTTCGGGCGAATTCCTGCCCGACCCTTCGGTCGTCACCACCTCGCTCTATCAGGAGCTGGAGCGCCGGCAGGTGCGGCCAGTGCGTGCCGTGCAGCGCATCTCGGCCACCAACATGAAGGAAAGCGACGCCAGCCTGCTCGGCGTCCCCGCCGGCGCCGCCGGCCTGTCGATCGAGCGCATCTCCTACCTCGGCTCCGGCCGCGCCGTGGAATTCACCCGCTCCCTCTACCGCGGCGACGCCTACGATTTCGTCGCGGAACTGACGATCGGGCCGACCTAAGACCCAAGTTCACCAGAGGCGGGCGATCCAGCGTTCGTGGGTCGCAAGCTCGTCGAAAACGGTATCCGCCGACACCAGCGGCATGCCGGTCTCCATCGCGGTCGCGGCAAGGAAGCGGTCGAACGGATCGCGGTGCACCCATTCCATCGTTGCGGCCTTGAGGCAAACCTCAGGCGTCAGGACGGCAAAACGCCCGCCCTGCTCCTCGACGAGTTGCGGCAGGCGATCCACGTAAGGTTCCATATCGGGCCATTTGCCGATACGCACCTTCTGCCCGACCTCGAACAGGCTGATGGGGCTGACGAAGACGTTTTCCGCCTGCTCGATCAGCGCGATGGCCCTGGCCGATAGCTGCCGGTCCGCCGTCAGGCTCCAAGCCCAGGCATGCGTGTCGAGAAGAAGGGATTTCACGCGCCGCCTTCCCAGAGCGCAAGGTCCTCGTCGTCCATCGGCTCGAAGAAGTCGGGCGGCGTTCCCGTCACCTTGTCCTTGAGGATACCGATGGTGAACGCGGTCTGGACGATCGGAACGATCTTCACGACCGGCGTCTGCCCCTTGGCAATCACCACCTCTTCGCCGGAAAGCGCGGCGTCGATGAGCTTCGACAGATTGGTCTTGGCGGCGTGGACGGTGACCTGCATGGCGCGCTCCGATTAGCTAACTTGGCTAGATATAGACCATCGGCGCGGTTTATTCCAGTCTCGCCACGGACCGGCGATAGCTCGATTCCATATTCCGCTTTTCTTCCAAGCACATACGGTCGGAAAGTGAATCACTTTCCGACCGACTTGAATCAGTTTGCGAACTCAGGCGGCATCCTCGGCAGGTGTCTCGTCACTCGCCGGCACGTAGTTCAGGACCGGCCCCAGCCAGCGCTCCACCTCACGGACCGCCATGCCCTTGCGAGCCGCGTAATCCTGCACCTGATCCCGCTCCACCTTGGCGACGCCGAAATAATAGGCGGCGGGGTGGGCGATATAGAGGCCGGAGACCGAGGAGCCGGGCCACATGGCATAGCTCTCGGTGAGTTCGACCCCGGTTGCCGCCGTCGCGTCGAGCAGGCGGAACAGCGTCGCCTTCTCGGTGTGGTCCGGCTGGGCGGGATAGCCCGGCGCCGGGCGGATGCCGGCATAGGCCTCCCGCATCAGCTCCTCGTTGCTCAGCGTCTCGTCGCCGGCATAGCCCCAGAATTCGCGGCGGACGCGCTCGTGCATCCGTTCGGCGAAGGCTTCCGCCAGACGGTCGGCGAGCGCCTTGACGAGGATCGAGGAATAGTCGTCGTTGGCGCGCTCGAAACGCTCGGCAATGGCGATCTCCTCGAATCCGGCCGTCACCACGAAGCCGCCGACATAGTCCCTGACCCCGCTGTCGACCGGCGCGACGAAATCCGACAGCGCCACGTTCGGGCGGCCGTCGCGCTTCGACAGCTGCTGGCGAAGCGTGTAGAAGGTGGCAAGCTCCGCCTCCCGCGTTTCGTCCTTGAACAGGCGGATATCGTCGCCGACCGCACCCGCCGGCCAGAAGCCGATCACGGCGCGCGGACGGAACCATTTTTCCGTGACGATCTTTTCGAGCATCGCCTGCGCATCGGCATAGAGTTGCCGGGCCGCCTCGCCCTGCTTCTCGTCCTCGAGGATCGCCGGGAAACGGCCCTTCAGCTCCCAGGTCTGGAAGAAGGGCGTCCAGTCGATATAGCGCGCAAGCTCCGCCACATCGTAATCGTCGAAGACTTTCGTGCCAGTGAATTGCGGCGCGGTCGGGCGATAGGCCGCCCAATCGATCTTTTCGGCATTGTCGCGGGCACGCACCAGCGGCAGGCGCACCTTTTCCGCCTCGGCGCGGGCATGCGCCGCCGCGACCACGGCATATTCCCCGCGCACCGTCTCGACATAGCCCGCCTTGTTTTCCGGCGACAGCAGGCTGGAGACGACGCCGACGGCGCGCGAGGCGTCGGTGACGTAGACCGCCTGCCCCTTGCCATAGCGCGGATGGATCTTGACGGCAGTATGCACTCGGCTCGTCGTCGCGCCGCCGATCAAAAGCGGAATGTCAAAACCCTGCCGCTCCATTTCGGAGGCGACATGCACCATCTCGTCGAGCGAGGGGGTGATGAGGCCGGAAAGGCCGATGATGTCCACCTTCTCCGCAATCGCCGTTTCCAAAATCTTCGCCGCCGGCACCATCACGCCGAGGTCGATGATCTCGTAATTGTTGCAGGCAAGCACGACGCCGACGATGTTCTTGCCGATATCGTGCACGTCGCCCTTGACCGTCGCCATCAGGATCTTGCCGGCCGACTGCTTCGCCTCGGCGCCGCCGGCCCGCTTCTCCTCTTCCATGTAGGGAAGCAACACGGCGACCGCCTGCTTCATGACGCGGGCGGATTTAACGACCTGCGGCAGGAACATCTTGCCCGAGCCGAAAAGATCGCCCACCACATTCATGCCGGCCATCAGCGGCCCCTCGATGACGTGCAGCGGCCGCTCGGCCTGAAGCCGCGCCTCCTCGGTATCCGCCTCGATATATTCGGTGATGCCGTTGACCAGCGCATGTTCCAGCCGCTTTTCGACCGCCCATTCGCGCCAGGAAAGGTCCTGCGCCTTCGCCTCCTTGCCGCCCTGCCCGCGAAAACGCTCGGCGACCTCCAGCAGCCGCTCGGTCGCGTCCGCGCGGCGGTTAAGCACCACATCCTCGCAGGCCTCGCGCAGCTCCGCATCGATCTGGTCATAGACCGCGAGCTGGCCGGCATTGACGATGCCCATGTCCATGCCGGCCTGAATGGCGTGGTAGAGGAAGACCGCGTGCATCGCCTCGCGCACCGGCTCGTTGCCGCGGAAGGAGAAGGAGAGGTTCGACACGCCGCCGGAAATATGCACGAGCGGCATGGTCCGGCGGATCGTGCGCGTCGCCTCGATGAAGTCGACGCCGTAGTTGTTGTGCTCCTCGATGCCGGTCGCGACCGCGAAGATATTCGGATCGAAGATGATGTCTTCCGGCGGGAAGCCGGCCTCCTCGGTCAATATCCTGTAGGCGCGGGCGCAGATTTCGACCTTGCGCGCGTAGCTGTCGGCCTGCCCCGCCTCGTCGAAGGCCATGACGACGACGGCAGCACCATAGCGGCGCAGCAGCCGCGCTTGGGCAAGGAAATTCTCCTCGCCTTCCTTCAGCGAGGTCGAATTGACGATCGGCTTGCCCTGCACGCATTTCAGGCCCGCCTCGATGATCGAGAACTTCGACGAATCGATCATCACCGGCACGCGGGCGATATCCGGCTCGGCGGCGATGAGGTTGAGGAACTCGACCATCGCCTTTTCGGAATCGATCAGCCCCTCGTCCATGTTGATATCGATCACCTGCGCGCCGTTCTCCACCTGGTCGCGGGCGACGTCGAGGGCCGCGGTATAGTCGGCATGGGTGATGAGCTTGCGGAATTTCGCCGAGCCGGTGACGTTGGTGCGCTCGCCGACATTGACGAAAGGAATGTCCTTCGTCAGCGCGAAGGGCTCCAGCCCCGACAGCGACATGACCGGGCGATGCGCCGGCAGCGGCCGCGGCTTGTACTTGGCGACGGCAGCGGCGATCGCTGCGATATGCTCCGGCGTCGAGCCGCAGCAGCCGCCGACGACGTTCACCAGCCCCTCGCGGGCGAATTCCTCGATCTGCGCCGCCATCATCTGAGGCGTTTCGTCATATTGCCCGAACTCGTTCGGCAGGCCGGCATTGGGATAGGCGCAGACGAAGGCGTCCGCGACACTCGAAAGCTCCTGCAGATGCGGCAGCATGGCATTGGCGCCGAGCGCGCAGTTCAGCCCGATCGTGAAGGGGCTTGCATGGCGCACGGAATTCCAGAAAGCCGACGGCGTCTGGCCGGAAAGCGTGCGGCCGGAAAGATCGGTGATCGTGCCGGAGATCATCACCGGGAGACGTATCCCCTTCACGGCGAAGCGCTCCTCGCAGGCGAAGATCGCCGCCTTGGCGTTCAGCGTGTCGAAGATGGTCTCGATCAGGATGATGTCGGCGCCGCCGTCGATAAGGCCGTCGATCTGCTCGCCATAGGCGATGCGAAGATCGTCGAATGTCACCGCCCGGTAGCCGGGATTGTTGACGTCGGGAGAAATCGAGGCGGTGCGGTTGGTCGGGCCGATGGCGCCGGCGACGAAACGACGCTTGCCGTCCTCGCGCTCGGCGCGGATCGCCGCACGCCGGGCGACTTCGGCGCCCTCCTTGTTGAGCGCGTAAACCTCGCCTTCCATCCGGTAGTCGGCCTGCGCGATGCGGGTGGAGGAGAAGGTGTTGGTCTCGATGATATCGGCGCCGGCCTTCAGGTACTTGTAGTGGATGTCCTCGATCGCATCCGGCTGGGTGAGGATCAGAAGATCGTTGTTGCCCTTCTGGTGGCAGGCGCAGCCGAGGAAACGGGCGCCGCGAAAGTGATCCTCGTCGAAACCGAGTCCCTGGATCTGCGTGCCCATGGCCCCGTCGAGCACCAGGATGCGCTCCGATGCCGCCTGTCTCAGCGCCTCGAAAACATCGCCCCGCGTCCCGTTCCCGGATTTGAACAGATCATCGAACATGAGCGAACTCCTCTGGCCTGATTGCGACAGTCGGCAAATCACATAAAGATATGTTTATGTCAACATATGTATCCTTGAATGAGGCGATGCGCAAGAAACCGATGCGGTGATCGCTCCGGGATTCCATCGCGGCGCATGACAGTCTGCCCGTGCGGCGCTATAGCCTTTGCATGTCGCGCAAAAGTGTGTGAGCGGTTTTGCGGTAACGACATGCAAGAAGCTAAAGCGGCAAAAAGATTCCCTGGAGGACGGGCATGAGCATCGATGGGCGGACGCAGGCACTCGGCAACTGGAGCACGCGCGATTATCATCGGCGCTGGCTGCTCGATCAGGCAAACGGCCTCTTCGATTTCTTCCAGTATCGCGCCGTCGATCCGAAGGGCGGCTTCTACGATATGGACGCCGCCGGCAGGCCGCTTGACGCGGTCAATCCGGTGCGCGGCATCCATACGACGGCGCGCATGGTGCATTGCTTCGCGATCGGCGCCCTGCTCGGCCGTCCCGGCGCGGAAGACATCGTCGACCACGGCATGGACTATCTCTGGAACCACCACCGCGATCAGCAGCATGGCGGCTATGTCTGGTCGCTGAACAATGACGGCCCGGTCGACGCCAACAAGCAGGGCTATGGCCACGCCTTCGTGCTGCTTGCCGCCTCTTCCGCCAGGACGGTCGGCCATCCGCTTGCCGACGGCATGCTCGCCGATATCACCGAGGTCCTGAACACCCGCTTCTGGGAAGCCCGGCACGGCGCCATCGCCGAGGAATTCACGCGCGACTGGCAGCCGCTCGACGGCGGAAACTATCGCGGCCAGAACTCCAACATGCACCTGACCGAAGCGCTGATGGCCGCCTTCGAGGCGACCGGCGAGCGCTTCTATCTCGACAAGGCCGAAAGCATTGCCAACCTCGTCATCCGCCGCGCCGCCGGCTCCGTCGACTGGCGCGTCGCCGAGCACTTCGACACCGAATGGACCGTCGACAAATCCTATTACCATCCGAACGAGATGTTCCGCCCGGCCGGCACAACACCCGGCCACTGGCTGGAATGGGCCCGCCTCCTGCTGCAGCTCTGGTCGCTCGGCGGCGAAAAGCATGGCTGGATGCCGGACGCCGCGAAGGCGCTGTTCGCACAATCGATGTCACTGGGCTGGGACAACCACAAGGGCGGCTTCTTCTACACGCTCGACTGGGCCGACGTGCCGGCCAAGCGCAACAAGCTGTGGTGGCCGGCCTGCGAGGGGGCTGCAGCTGCGCACTTCCTCAACGCGCATGTCCCAAGCGACTTCCACGAGGAGAGCTACCGCAAGATCTGGGGCGTGATCGGCAACCATTTCATCGACCGCAAGCATGGCGGATGGCACGAGGAACTGACCGAGGCCATGGCCCCGGCCCATACCCTCTTCCCCGGCAAGGGCGATATCTATCACGCCCTCCAGGCCTGCCTGATCCCGCTCTTCCCGGCGACCGGCAGCCTGACGAAGGTGATCCCCGAAGCCGGCGGCAGGATTTAATCGGCAAGCCGCAGGCTGTCCGGCTCGAGCCCGAGCGTCAGCGCCAGCGCTTCCACCACCAGATTGTGGTCGTCGCGCTGCGGCAGGCCGGAGACGGTGACGGCGCCGATGCAGCCGGTGCCGTTGACATGGATCGGGAAGCTGCCGCCATGGGAGGCGAAGTCGGCGGCGGAAAGGCCGTTGTCCTCGATCGTCTTGCCCTTGCTTTGCAGCGCGAGGCCGCTGGCATAGCTGCTGCGGAAATAGCGCAGCACCATGTTGCGCTTGCGCCTGATCCAGTTCGCATTGTCCGGCGTCGAGCCGGGCAGCGCCGCATAGAAGACCGGCATGGAATGGAAGGTGATATCGATCGCAACGCCGAGATTGCGCTCGACGGCAAGATCGCAGAGAAGCCGGCCGAGCACGCCGGCGGTCGCCAGATCGAAGGTGTCGAAACGCAGCGCCTCCTCCTGCTCCGCGATCCTCTTCAGATCCTCTTCGATCGTCATGCCGTTCCTCCTTTTTAGATCTCGCCCTGCTATCAAGCGCGCCCGGCGGCTTTTGTCCACACCCTGGCGGTCTTTCGCCGGATTCGATAAGAATTAACGATTGCTGCCGATGATATCGACACATATTCGGGTTTGGTTGGGGATACGCGATAATCATGAAGACGAAGATGATCGTGCTTGCGCTCCTGGCGGCTTTCGTCCGGGTCGTTTCGGCGCGCGCGGAAGACCCCGCCACGATGGTATTGCGCGACGGCTTCGACGGCAGCGATTTCTCGCCGGCCGGCGGCCTCTACTATCGCGACAATTACGAGCAGAGCGCCGGCAAGGTCGAATTCCAGTCGGAGGTGAAGCGCAGCGGCACCGGCGCGCTCAAGCTCAGCGTCAGGCCGCTCTGCCCGAAGGACAAGGAAAACTGCAGCGAGCGCGCCGAAATCTGGGAGCGCACCAAGCATCGCGTGCCCTATGACAAGGGCGTCTGGTACGGCTTTGCCGTCAAGTTCGCCGATCCCATTCCCTCCGGCGACCACCGCTATCTCATCGCGCAATGGAAGCGCGAGATCGGCCCGACCGCCAAGGGCGACTTCAGCCCCTTCCTGGCGCTGCGCCTCAACCAGGGCAAGCTCTTCGCCACCGTTGAGACGAACTATATCGCGCCCGTCACCAAGGTCAGCGACGGCGGCGATCCGAAATCCTGCGGAAAGGACGAGACGCCGGTCTGGTTCCGCCCCGAAACCAACCAGATGCGCGCGCTCGTCGCCGCCGACAGCCGCTGGTCGAAGGACGACGGCGCGGAGTTCACCGGCTGCACCGGCGCCATCACCGTCATCGACCGCGGCAACCCGCTGCCGACGCCGGATTCCGGCTGGATCGACTTTGCGATCTATACCAAGCCCGGCCCCGACGGCACCGGCCATATCGAAATCTTCGCCAACGACAAATGGATCGTCACCATCAAGGGACATATCGGCCACGCCGACGATGGGCTGGGCAAGAACCAGTATTTCAAGTTCGGCCCCTACCGCGCCGCCGACAGCACCGACTGGACCCTCTACTACGACGATTTCCGCCGCTCGCCGAACTGCGCCGACGTGCTCACCGCCGGCGTCTGCCCGAAGGACTGAGCGGGCGGATCGTCAGGAAAATTTATCGTCCGGACGGGCGAACTTTTTTGCCTCTCGGGGGTTATGTGCCTGATGAGAGGAGACCGCTCATATGCTCACCACAAACCGTGACTGCAAGCGCCATGGCGCGATGACGGCGATCCCCACGCTTGGGGAAATCGAGGGGCGCATGGCGGTCCTCGAAGTTGTCGCGCAATCGGCGCTGACGCATGCCCTCGACGAGGGCGACGATCTGGTCGATGCCGCGATGCTGGCCGAAATCCGCCGGGCCATGCGGGCAAAATGCAGCGAGCTGAAGCTGGACAAGGACGATTCCGAATCCGCCATCTCGTTTGCCGAGGAACTGATCGAAGCGGCCGTGGAAGCGTCTCACCCGCTCCATCCGTGATTTCATGACGATGCTCTCCTGGCGTCCCAAGATCATCCTCTGGACGATGGTGGTGCTCACCGTCGCGCTTGGGCTTGCGCTGTTTTTCTATCCCTCCGGCGCGGGCCGCGACCATGCGGAAAACCCCGCACCCCACGCGCCGGACCAGACGCCGCGCTGACATGCTGTGCCGAATACGGGCATTCCGTGCCGTTTCGAAACAGTTGCCATTGACATTTCGCCGGCGTTAACGCCGCAAGGCCGTTCGCCTTGCAATTTAGCAAAATGACATCAAGCTCGCGCTCACCCATATGCCGCTCTACCGCGAAGAGGTGCCGCGAATGCTTATGATCAATCAGCCAGAGGATACCGATGTTCTTGCCGGCGCGCTCTATTCCTGGTGCGCCGAACGCAGCATCCGCATGAATAGCCAGGAGGGCCTTGCCGCCGCGAACATGGCGATCGACCTCTATCTCGCCGGCCACCGGACGCAGGACCGGCTGCTCGACGCCCTGCACGAGCGGGAATTCCATTAAACTCTCTGTCAGTGTTAAACTCTCTGTCGGTGTGGCAGCTTGTCGCATCCGGCCCTTCTCCGCGCCCGTCGCGGAACCCCGGCCCCTTCGCGGCGTTTTCATTTGGGCGCTTATGCCCTTGCGGAGGAGAAGCCCATGCTGAAATCCACGCTGATTGCCGCGGCACTCGCCGTTGCCACCCTTCCGGCCTACGCGGCCACCGCCCCGATGGCAAAATGCGACAACGCCTCCATGGCTGCGATGCAGACCAAGATCGACGGCATGACCGATGCCACGATGAAGAAGGCGGCCATGAAGCATATGGATCTGGCCAAGACCGCCATGAAGGAGCACAAGACGAAAAACTGCGTCACGCATATGAACGATGCGATGAAAAGCATCGGCACGATGTGACGCGGCAGACCGCTGTCAGAAGAGACCGGCCGCTCCGCGCTGGAACGGCCGAAAGTGACGTCTATTCCGGACGATGGAAATAGGCCTCCAGACGATAGCCGTCCGGATCGATGACGAAGGCCGCGTAATAGAATTGCCCATAGTCCGGCCGGATGCCCGGCTGGCCGTTATCCTCGCCGCCATTGGCGACGGCAGCGGCATGAAAGGCGTCGACGGCGGCCTCGCTCGGCGCCACGAAGCAGAAATGCAGGCCGGAGCCGCGATCGGCCGGCACCGGACGCTCCACCTCCCCGACCCAGAACGCCACCCGGTCCGCGCCGTAGCCGACGATGTTGCCGGCATTGGCGAGCCGTTCATAGCCGAGCGGCAGCAATGCCGCATCGTAGAAGCGGCGTGCCGCGTCCAGGCTTTTGACGCCAATCGAGATATGATCGAACATTGAAGAACGGCGCTCCCTGACGCTTGCAGAACCCGCCGCGATCGGCCGCGGCCCCGCAGCATCGTGCAAGCCCCGCGCTCAGTCAACAGCGGGCGGCCCCGCCTTCACTTGGGCATTCCCGGAAGTTCCATTCGGCAGAAATTGATGTGAGACGCCGCGATTTTGTGGTGCAATCGCGCACCAACCATAACTAGAAGAGGATTGAGCATGGTCGATGTCAAAAAGAGCCTGGAGGAACTGCGCCGCAAATTTGCCGACAGCGCCGCTTTCTACAATCCGCGCTTCAAGCGCGTGGCCGACAAGATCTTCAGCGGCGGCACGCGGCTGGCGCCCTATTCCGGCGTGCCGACCTTTGCGAGCCTTCCCCATCACCCGGTGAATTTCGCCAGGCCCGATTTCGGCGACCTGCAGGTCGCGGTGATCGGCGTGCCGATGGACCTCGGCGTCAGCAACCGCCCCGGCTCGCGCTTCGGGCCGCGCGCCATCCGCGCCATCGAGCGCATCGGCCCCTATAACCACGCGCTGGATTGTGCGCCGGCCTTCGACATGCGCGTGGCCGATATCGGCGACGTGCCGTTCCAGAGCCGCTACCGGCTGGAGCAGTGCCACGAGAACATCGAGACGGCGATCTCGGCGATCGTCGAGGCCGGCGTCATCCCGGTTTCGGTCGGCGGCGACCATTCCATGGCGCACCCGATCCTGAAAGCGGTCGGCCGCGACCGGCCGGTCGGCCTCATCCACATCGACGCGCATTGCGACACCGGCGGCCCCTTCGACCAGACGAAATTCCACCACGGCGGCCCGATGCGCAACGCCGTGCTCGACGGCGTGCTCGACCCGACGCGGACGATCCAGATCGGCATCCGCGGCTCCTCCGAATATCTCTGGGAATTCTCCTACGAGTCCGGCATGACCGTCATCCATGCCGAGGAGGTCTCCGGCATGGGCATGCCGGCGATCATCGAAAAGGCCCGCCGGATCGTCGGCGACGGCCCGACCTACCTCTCCTTCGACATCGACAGCCTCGACCCCGCCTTCGCCCCCGGCACCGGCACCCCGGAAATCGGCGGCCTGACGACGCGCGAGGTGCTGGAGCTGATGCGCGGCCTGAAGGGCCTCAACTTCGTCGGCGGCGACGTCGTGGAAGTGGCCCCGCAATATGACGGCACCACCAATACCGCCCAGGCGGGTGCGCAGATGCTGTTCGAGATTTTGAGCCTGCTGGTCTTCAGCCCGGCGCTGAAGGGTTGAGGCACTGACGATAAGGCGTTGGGGCTTGGCCTTAGCCCCTCACCCTAACCCTCTCCCCGCTTGCGGGGAGAGGGAACTTGCCCCACTCGACGTCAAGTGGAAAACGGCGCGGCATATCCCTTCTCCCCGCAAGCGGGGAGAAGGTGGCGCCCCTTCGACAAGCTCAGGGCGGATGAGGGGCAGCCGCAGCCTCAAGCCGCATCCGGCCGATGCACCGTCTTCACCTCCAGAAAATCCTCCAGCCCGAAGATGCCGCCCTCGCGGCCGTTGCCGGATTGCTTGTAGCCGCCGAAGGGGCTGCCGTAGCGGTGCGGGCCGCCGTTGATGTGGACCATGCCGGCGCGCAGGCGCGCGGCGACGCGCTCGGCGCGTTCCGGGCTGCCGGTCTGGACGTAAGCCGCGAGCCCGTAGCTGGTGTCGTTGGCGATCGCGATCGCCTCCTCCTCGGTGTCGAAGGGCATGATCGCCAGCACCGGCCCGAAAACTTCCTCGCGGGCGATGCGCATACCGTTGTCGACGTCGGCGAAGATCGTCGGCTTGACGAAATAGCCGGTCTCGAAACCTTCCGGCTTGCCTGCGCCGCCGACGAGCACGCGCGCGCCCTCGGCAATGCCGGCCTTAATCAGCGCCTGGACGCGGCCGAACTGGATATCGCTGACGAGCGGGCCGATATGCTCGCCCTCCTCCGCCGGATTGCCGACCTTCGCCTCGCGCCCGACGCGCTCGGCAATCGCCACGACCTTGTCGTAAACCGGCCGCTGCACCAGAAGGCGGGTCGGCGCATCGCAGGACTGGCCGGAATTGTTGAAGCATTCCAGCACGCTGCCGGTGACGCGGTCTTCCAGATCGGCATCCTCGAACACGATGTTCGGCGACTTGCCGCCGAGTTCCAGCGTCACGCGCTTGACGGTTTCGGCGGCATCCTTGCTGACAGCAATGCCGGCGCGGGTCGAGCCGGTGAAGGACATCATATCGACGTCCCTGTGCCTGGAAAGGGCCGCGCCGACATTGACGCCGTCGCCGTTGACGAGGTTGAACGTGCCTGCCGGGAAGCCGGCCTCGTGCACCATTTCCGCGTAGAGCAAGGCGTTGAGCGGCGTGAATTCGGACGGCTTCAGCACGCAGGTCGAGCCGGTGGCGAGCGCCGGCACCACCTTCAGCGCGATCTGGTTGATCGGCCAGTTCCACGGCGTGATCAGGCCGCAGACGCCGATCGGCTCGCGCAGCAGCACGTCGCCGTTCGGCAGCGTGTCGCGCATCTTCAACCGCTTCAGCGCATCGATGAAGCCCTGCAGATGGCCGATGCCGACATGCGCCTGCTGGTCGCGGCTCATGCTGATCGGCGCCCCGAGTTCGAGCGTGATCGTCTGCGCCATCTCCTCGTAGCGGCGATTGTAGATTTTGAGCAGCTTTTCGAGCAGCGCCAGCCGCTCCTCGACGCTCGTGCGGCTGTAGGTGGCAAACGCCTTCTTCGCGGCAACGACGGCGCGGTCGATATCGGCGGCCGTGCCCATGGAAATCACCGCGACCGGCTTTTCGGTCGTCGGATCGATGACCGAAAGGTCGTTTTCGACCAGAGGGGCAACCCATTCGCCGTCGATATAGAATTTGCGCTTGTCCAGCATGTCGTCTTTCACTCCCCTCGGACTGTTTTGTCAGTGGCCGGCACGCTACGACACCGCCGGCCTTCCATCCAGCAAAAAACCGCCCGCCGCCTTTCGGCAGCGGACGGTCTTTCAACGTCGAAACGCAAGCGGATGCCGGCGGTCAGCGCCCCATCAGCGGGCAGCCGCGGACATTGGCGAAAACCAGCGTCTGCGGGCCGCGGCGGCCGAAGCCGTCGACGATGATGCGGCGCGGCGTGACGTCGACGACATGCGCGCGGCGCAGGCCGTAATCACGCGCGATGTCTTCCGCACGGCGCGGATCGCAGCCGCGCGGGCCGCCATACGGCGGACGGTAATAGCCCGGCGGCGGGGGCGGCGCAGGACGGTAATAGCCCGGCGGAGGCGGCGGCGGACGGTGTCCGGGGCCGACATAGATATCGACGCCCTGGGCGGCGGCGCTGGTTACCATGCCCGAAAGCGCGCTCGTGCCGATGACGACGGCGAGCCCCACCTTGGCGAGAATTTGCTTCATTTAGTCCTCCAATGAGCGAGATCTTCGTCTCGTCCTGCGTTGTTCGCCTGGCAAATCAGCGCGACGATGGCGTCACCAAAATTCGGATATGTTGGCAAAAGAAAGGCCGCCCTTGCGTTCCAAAGGCGGCACACAGTTTTTATCGTAAAGACGATCGGAGAGGCGCTGTCAGCGGCGGGCCAGCGGGCAGCTGCGCTGGTTCCAGAAGGTCACCCGCTGGAAGCGGCCGCGACGGTCCCTGCCCTCGACGACGACCCAGCGCGAGTTGACGCTGACGACGCGAACGCGCGACAGTCCCATGCCCCGTGCCCGGCTTTCGGCCTGCGAGCCGGTGCAGAAGGTGCCCGGACGCCAGGCGGCCTGCTGAACATGGCCCGACAGATCGTTGGCGGAGGCCTGGGGGAGGCTCGCCGCCATCGAACCGATCAGAACGAGCGAGGCGACGCCGATTTTTGCGAGAATGGTGGACATGAATATCTCCTGAGACAGAAACGAAATCCGGCTGGACCAGACACGAGCAACATAGCGCCGCGGAACTGAACGTCACGCCAACCGGGCATTCACATTGAGTTCATCGGGCCTCAAGCAGCTGATATGGTTAAAACTTTACTTAAACGCCGGGAAGCAGGGTAACCTTCCCCTCCGGCGCCCTATCGCGCCCCGGCCAGCCCATCGAGAGCGGCGATATTCTTGCGGTGCACGGCCTCGTAGGGCTCGAAATAGAGGATCGCGCCGGAGGCGATATCCTCGGCGACGAACGCCTTCAACGATCCGCCGTTCCGCCGCGCCGCAGGATCGAGGAGCTTCAGCAGGTAGCGCCGGTTCGCGTCGATGAGGTCCGGCGCGTAGCCGCCGGCAGCGATCCGGCCCGGATCGCCATGGCTCGGCAGCACGCGGGCGACCGGCCAGCCGCGCAGGCGCTCAAGCTCGCCGATATGCGTCTCGATCCGCGCAGGCTCGGCGATGTAGGTGACGGTATCCTCGAGCGTGTCGCCGGCAAGCAGCAGCCCCTCCTCCGGCAGCCACAGCACGTTGCCGTCGGTGCTGTGGATATCGAAACGGTGCAGTTCCACCCGGCGGCGGCCGACCTGCAAGGCAAGCTCCCGCTCGAACAGGCGGTTCGGCATGACGAGCGGCGAGACCGGCGGCTCCCGCGCCGCAAGCTTTTCCCGGTTGGTGGCAAGCAGGTCGGCGGTCGCCCGCAGGGCGATGATCTCGCAATCGGCGAATTCCGCATTGCCGGCGACATGATCCACATGCCAGTGGCTGAGCGCGACGCGGATCGAGGCCACGCCGAGCCCTTGCAGATGCGCGCGGATCGCGCGGGCATGGGCAAGCGAAATATGGGTATCGTAGACCAGCGCCTCGCCGCCATCGACGATCGCGTAAGAGGCGACGCCGAGGCCATAGGCGCCGTCGTCGAGCCAGTTCGGGCCGGGCGAATGCAGCCGGCGTCCCTCGATGCGGCCGTCATAATAGGCGTAGATGCCCGGATAAGGTTCGAGGACCCGCAATGTCGACGTCATCCCGGACATGATCGCTCCGCTTTCAGGCTTTGACCTGCCACGGTTAGACCGCATGGCGCGTCACTGCGCAAGCCTCGCCTTGCCGCGGATCAGCCGAGCGAATGGACGATCTCGCGATAGGCCGCCTCGGGAAACGCCTTGAGCGTGCGCGTGCGGACATTGCCGCCCTGGGCGAGCGAAAGCGCGAAACGCGCGATCACCGCGTCGTCCGGCGCCTCGCACACCGCCACCATGTCGTGATCGCCCATGGTCAGGTAGAATTCCTTGAAATTGCCGCCCATCTCGCCGAGCGCCTTGCGCGCGGCGTCGAGCCGCTTCGGCGACTCGCGAACGTTCCGCACACCCTGTTCCGTCCAGTTCATCAGCAGAATATACGTGGTCATTTCGCACCTCCGTTCATGGAGGCATGGCCCTGCCGGCGCCACGCTACGCCCAACTCTTATCCTCTACGCCGATACCGACTGATGCGTCGCAACGACCTCCCGCTCCATCGAGCGAAAATTATAATCCTTCCGCTAGAGCAATTCCAGCAAAAGTGCGAAGCGGTTTTGCGTCCGGAATTGCGTAAAAACAAAGGAATAGAGCGTTTTCGCGATTCGAAGAAAAGCGGAAATGCTCTGGAAGCGAACAAGCAGCCGCGCGTTAGTGAACCACCGCGCCCGGCTGCTGGTCGCGCAGGATATTCAGCGTTTCCTCAAGCGAGGAGACCAGGATATCGGTGAGTTCATCCCCCTTGCTTTCGATGAAGGCGAGGCTTGCCGCCTCGTCCAGCGTTTCCAGAAAGCGGTCGGTATCGACGGTCATGTCATCTCCTTCATCCGCCGGAATCATTCCGGCTCGATGAATGAGGCTTAGGCGCACGCTCTTGCGCAAAGCTGACGTTGCAAAGCATGTGGCTCAATAGTCCGGCAGATGCCGGCTCCGCCATTCGCTCTTCGGAATGGGCTTTCCGACGCTGTAGGCAAAGGAGACCACCTTCATGGCCTCGCTGTCCACCTCGCATTTGAAGCTCAGCTCGTGCCAGCCCTCGGCGTCGCGGAAGCTGCCGTTTTCAAGATTGAAGACATTGCCTGTCGGGCGCACGACGCGGGGAAAGAGAACGGGATTATAGGCGGGCGAGCCGTTCTGCAGCTGCGCCACGAGTTCCGTCCCGCAGAGCCGGTCGAAGCGCACGTCGCGCGACACCATGCCCATGGCGAGCCGGGCAAACGGATCGGCGCTTTGCTTGCGCGAGAAAATCTTCCGCGCCTGGGTGAGCTTGCGGCCCGTGCCGGGCTTGCCGGTCGCGGTGCCCGCCTTGTCCTCGGGCTTTGCGTCCTGCACCGGCTTGTCGGCCGGCGGCGGCGCGTCTTGCGCGCGGTCGTTCAGTTGCACCTTGGTGTCGGCGGGATTGTTCGCAGCAAGCGTCTGCGGCGGCTCGGCCGGTTTCGGCTGGGGCGCCGGTGGCGGCGGCTCGGGCTTTGCAGGCTCCGCCTGCGCCGTCCCTTCCGGCGGATCGGCAGGCTTGTCCTCATCGGCCTTCGCCTGCTCTTCGGCCGCCGCACCATCGATCGACTGCTTCGGCCCGCTATCCTTCTCGCCGAACTGCACGGCCGGCTTCAAAACGGGGATCGGCTGCTGCTTCTCGGGCTCGGGCGGCTTCGGCTCGGGCTTCGGCGGGTCCGGCTTCTTCGCCTCCTCCTGCTTCGGCGGCGGCGGCGGCTCGGGGGGCTTCGCCTCGGGAGGCTTTTCTTCCGGTGGTGGCGGCACCAGCTCGACCTGCACCGGATTTTCCTCCGGCGTCGGCATCCGGTAGGGCATCTTCAGGAAAAACAGGGCCGCCAGCAGGACATGCAGCAGGATCGAGATGGCGAGGATTCGCCCAAATCGTTCCCGCTGCTCCCCGAATAGCTTGCCCATGATCACGCGCGATGTCCCAACACCTTGCCGATGTGGCTTTTTAAGAAGGCATGATCAAGCCGCAAACGAAAAAGTGACGCCGTTTCAGCAAAGAAAAACCCGGTCGGGACGACCTGACCGGGCTTCATATTTGCGGGATTGGCAAAACCTAGCTGTCGAGGAACGACCGCAGCTTGCGGGACCGGCTCGGATGCTTGAGCTTGCGCAGCGCCTTCGCCTCGATCTGGCGGATACGCTCGCGCGTGACCGAGAACTGCTGGCCGACTTCTTCCAGCGTGTGATCGGTGTTCATGCCGATACCGAAGCGCATGCGCAGCACGCGTTCCTCGCGCGGCGTCAGCGAGGCGAGAACGCGGGTGGTCGTCTCGCGCAGGTTCGCCTGGATGGCGGCGTCGATCGGCAGCAGCGCGTTCTTGTCCTCGATGAAATCGCCGAGATGCGAATCCTCCTCGTCGCCCACCGGGGTTTCGAGCGAGATCGGCTCCTTGGCGATCTTCAGGACCTTGCGGACCTTTTCGAGCGGCATGGCGAGCTTTTCGGCCAGTTCTTCCGGCGTCGGCTCGCGGCCGATCTCGTGCAGCATCTGGCGCGAGGTGCGGACGATCTTGTTGATCGTCTCGATCATGTGCACCGGAATACGGATCGTGCGGGCCTGGTCGGCGATCGAGCGGGTGATCGCCTGACGAATCCACCACGTCGCATAGGTCGAGAACTTGTAGCCGCGGCGGTATTCGAACTTGTCGACCGCCTTCATCAGGCCGATATTGCCTTCCTGAATGAGGTCGAGGAACTGCAGGCCGCGGTTCGTGTACTTCTTGGCGATGGAGATGACGAGGCGAAGGTTCGCTTCGACCATCTCCTTCTTGGCGATGCGCGCTTCGCGCTCGCCCTTCTGCACCATGTGCACGATGCGGCGGAATTCCGAGATCGAGATACCGGTCTCGGTCGCGAGATTCTGGATTTCCTGGCGGATATCGCGGATCGTCGTGTTTTCGCTCTTGGCGAATTCCTTCCAGCCGCGGGCGGCCAGATTGCCGATCGACTTCATCCAGTTCGGGTCGAGTTCAGCACCCTGATACTGCTCCAGGAACGAGTCGCGCTTGACGCCGTAGGATTCGGCCAGGCGCAGCAAGCGGCCTTCGTTCTGCACGAGGCGCTTGTTGATGTCGTAAAGCTGCTCGACGAGGCTGTCGACGCGGTTCTGGTTCAGCGACAGCGACTTCACCGCCTTGACCAGCTCGTCCTTCAGCTCCTTGTAGCGGCGCTCCTGCGCCGACGACAGCGTGCCGGACGCCGACAGGCGCTGCTCCACCTGCTGGTCCTGCAGCTTGCGCAGCTTCTTGTAGGTCTCGGCGATGTTGTCGAGCGTCAGCATGACCTGCGGGCGCAGTTCCGCTTCCATCGCGGCGAGCGAGAGGCTGGACTCGTCTTCGTCCTCTTCCTCTTCCTCGGGCGGCAGGCTTTCGCCGCCGACATCGGTGATGTCGTCGTCACCCGTCGGAGCGCGGCGGCCGCGGGCCTTTTCCTTCTCCTCGGCCGCCTTGCGGTCGGCCTCGATCTTTTCCGGGCTCTGGAACTGCGGGGCAGCCTTGGCCTCAGGCCCGGAATAGGTCGTTTCGAGGTCGATGATCTCGCGCAGCAGCGTCGTGCCTTCGTTGAGTTCGTCGCGCCAGATGATCAGCGCCTGGAAGGTCAGCGGGCTTTCGCACAGGCCGCCGATCATCGTCTCGCGGCCGGCCTCGATGCGCTTGGCAATGGCGATTTCGCCTTCGCGCGACAAAAGCTCGACGGAGCCCATTTCGCGCAGATACATGCGCACCGGGTCGTCCGTGCGGTCGGTCGGCTCTTTCTTCTTGGCGGTCGCAAGCGCGGTGCCGGAGGAAGGGGCAAGCTCGCCGCCTTCGTTGTCCTCGTCGCCGGAGCTGTCGTCCTCGTCGCCGGCCGCAGCCGCGCCCGCCTCTTCGGCTTCCTCGTCCTCGATGACGTTGATGCCCATGTCGGACAGCATCGCCATCGTGTCTTCGATCTGCTCGGACGTGACTTCCTCGGAAGGCAGCACGGCGTTCAGCTCGTCCATGGTCACGTAGCCGCGCTTCTTGGCGGCCTTGATCATCTTCTTGACGGCGTCATCGGAAAGATCGAGAAGCGGGCCGTCGGAGGCGCCGTCGCGTTCGACTTCAGCTTCTTCGTTTTCTTTGACTTTGGTTGCCATTTATATCGTCGCTTTCCCTGACGCTCGAAACTTCGCTTAGGTGAATGGTCGTGCCCTGACAAAGCGCGCGCACGACGCCGGCCGCGAATCACCTACATTCAACTAACGGATTGACGTTTAATGCCTGATTAACCACGATCGCCGGCTGTGGACAGCGAGGCTGGATTGCGCATGGTTTTCCGGCCATGGTCATTCGATCCGCCTGACACAGTTTCACCGTTCTCCGAAGACAAACGGTGATTCCCACAATTTTTCTTCTCGTCAAGCTTTTCTCGAAAAAAAGCCGCCAAAAAAGGTCAAAAGGGATTATCCACAGGCTTTTCACAGCCCCGCCAACCGATGACCGATAGATAGGTAGCCCTTCGGCGAAGACAAGAGGCCCGGCCGGAAAGCGCCCTATCGGAAGAGGCTCAGGATGGCCTGAGGCTGCGAATTCGCGATGCCGAGCGCCTGGATCGCAAGCTGCTGCCGCGTCTGCAGCGCGCTCAGCCGGGTCGAGGTTTCCTCCATGTCGGCATCGACCAGACGCCCGACGCCCTGCTCGATGGAATCCTTCAGCTTGCCGGCGAAATCGGCCTGCATGTCGACGCGCGACCGCATGGAGCCGAGCACGGCGCCGGCATTGATCGTCTTCTTCAACATGGCCTCGACACCGTCGAGGTAGGCGTCGATGTTGGCGTGAGGCGTGGTGATATCGACGTCGCGAATGTCGGGGTATGGAACCTTGCCGAGATTGTCGGTCGCCGACCCGATGCCGATCGAGGCCTTTCCGCCGGCTTCGGGATGCGCCGTCTCGTCCGCCTGAAGCTTGATCCCGCCGCCGATATCCGTGGCGATGGCACCGACGCCTTGCGCCGTCAGCGCCGCATTGAGCACGGCGGCGAGATCGCCACTCGACGTCACCTCGCCCGTCGTCGTGCCGAGTGCGTCGTTGACCAGATCCTTGTTGATGCTGAGGGTGGTCGTCACGCCATCGACCATGACCGGGACGCTGATCTCCACGGTGCCGTGCACCGTGAATGGCTGATCCCAGAAGGCATAAGCGCCCGGCCGGGAGCCGTAGCTGGTGGCGGTGCTGTTGAACAATCCTCCCGTGCGGCCTCCGGCCAGTGTGGAAGTGAGATTGTCGAGATAGATCGACGACCCGGTGTTGCCGGATGTCTCCTTGGTCCAAAGCGAATAGTCGGTGCCGCCGCCGACCGAAAGCACGGCGCCTAAGGGAACCAGCGCCGCATTCGCGACCTGCTGAAACTGGCCGAGCGTGCTGATGACGCCGTTCAGCGACGGGTAGACGGAATCGACGAGCGAGCGGTTGATCGTGACGGAAACCGTGGTTCCCCCTCCCGCCGACGAGGTGGTCGCGGGATCGTCGGCGTCGAGGACGAGGTCGAAGGAGATATTGGTCGTATCGTCCGTGAAGGTCAGCGGGCCGGTGAAATGGAATCCGAGCTGCGCGCCCGTGCTGCCGTTGCCGAAGCTATCGGCGTTGCGCAGTCCGCCGATGCTGCCGGGGCTTCTCGGGTCCTTCTGAAGCAGGCCGCCTTCCGTCGAATTGAACAGGGAGACCTGATCCAGGCTCACATTGCTGGTGAGCACGCGCACACCGCCGTCCGCATCCCGAACGAAGGAGGACACGATCGAGGCGCCGTTCTGGGTGCTGTCGTAGATGTCGTCGATGTTCGTCGAAAGCCAGTTCTGGCCGGAATAGCTCGCCGATTGCGATATGGAGACGAGCTGGTCCTTGTACTGCTCCAGCTCGTCCTGGATCTTCGTCCGGTCGACGCCGCCCTCTTCGGCCGCGACCAGTTTCGCCTTGAACTTGCCGAGAACGTCGATCGCGGCGTCCACGCCGGTCGAGGCGGTATCGATCTTCGCCTGTTCGAGGCCGAGCGCATCGGAAACCGCCCCGATCGCTTTGGAATCGGAGCGCATCGTCGTCGAGATCGACCAATAGGCGGCATTGTCGGCCGCGGCCTTTACCCTGAGGCCCGAGGAGGCCTGCCCCTGCGTCCGGTCCAGCTGCCCGGTGATCGACCGCAGCGTCGCCAGTGCCGCCGTCGCCGAGGAATTAGTCAGAATACTCGTCATGACCCTTGCCGCTGAACCGAACGAAGTTGAGTGGCGTCATCATGAGCCCCGTACGCGAATGTGCGCCCGAGCTTAGTCGGCTTTTATTAAAAGATCGGTTACACTTATCTCCAGTCCATCACCACCTTGCCGGAATTGCCCGAGCGCATGGCCTCGAAGCCGTCGCGGAAGTCGTCGATGCGGATGCGGTGGGTGATGAGGGGCGCAAGGTCGAGCCCGCCCTGCACGAAGGCGATCATCTTGTACCAGGTCTCGAACATTTCGCGGCCGTAGATGCCTTTCAGGTTCAGCATCTTGAAAATGACCTTGTTCCAGTCGATCTCGAAGCCGGCCGGCGCGATGCCGAGAATGGCGATCTTGCCGCCATTGTTCATCTTGTCGATCATGTCGCGGAAGGCGGGTGCCGCGCCCGACATTTCCAGCCCGACATCGAAGCCTTCCGTCATGCCGATCGCTTTCATCACGTCGGCCAGATTGTCCTTCGACGCATCGACAACATGATCGATACCGACCTTGCGGGCGAGCGCCAGCCGGTTGGGATTGATATCGGTGATGACCACCTTGCGGGCGCCGGAGCGCTTGGCGACCATCGCCCCCATGATGCCGATCGGCCCCGCACCCGTCACCAGCACGTCCTCGCCCACCAGATCGAAGGAAAGCGCCGTGTGCACCGCATTGCCGAAAGGATCGAAGATCGCGGCGATCTCGTCGGGAATATCGTCGGGGATCGGCACGACGTTGGCTTCCGGAATGCAGACGAACTCGCCGAAGGAGCCCGGCCGGTTCACGCCGACGCCGAGCGTGTTGCGGCAGAGATGCCCCCTGCCCGCGCGGCAGTTGCGGCACTTGCCGCAGACGATGTGGCCCTCGCCGGAAACCCGCTCGCCGACATGATACCTGGTGACCGCCGAGCCGATCTCGGCGATCTCGCCGCAGAATTCATGTCCCACCACCATCGGCACCGGAATGGTCTTCTGCGCCCACTGGTCCCAGTTCCAGATATGAACGTCCGTACCGCAAATGGCGGATTTCTTCACCCGGATCAGCACGTCGTTCGGCCCGACCTCCGGCACCGGCACGGTCTCCATCCAGAGACCGACCTCGGGTTTGGCTTTGACGAGTGCGCGCATCATGTTCGACATAGGTCCTCCCTCTATCTCCCACCTCCCCCTTGAGGGGGGAGGTCGCAGCGAAGCTGCGGGTGGGGGTGACACCGCAGCATAGGTTTTGCCCGAGGGATCACCCCACCCCGGCCTGCGGCCGACCCTCCCCTCAAGGGGAGGGTATGATTCCCAACTCCCGTCCGGCGTCGGCAAAGGCCGCGATCGCGCGCTCGACATCGGCGCGGGAATGCGCCGCCGACATCTGCGTGCGGATGCGCGCCTGGCCCTTCGGCACGACGGGGAAGGAAAAGCCGATCACGTAGACGCCCTTCTGCAGCATCAGCGCCGCCATGTCCTGCGCGAGCTTGGCGTCGCCGAGCATGACCGGGATGATCGGATGCCCCTCGCCGGCAAGCGTGAAGCCGAGCTTCGTCATCTCGGCGCGGAAGAGCGCGGCATTGTCGAAGAGACGCCGGCGGAGCGCATCGCCATGCTCGATCAGGTCGAAGACCTTCAGCGACGCGGCGGCGATCACCGGCGCCAGCGTGTTCGAAAACAGGTAGGGCCGCGAGCGCTGGCGCAGCCAGTCGACCACGTCGGCCCTGGCGGAGGTATAGCCGCCGGACGCGCCGCCGAGCGCCTTGCCGAGCGTGCCGGTGATGACATCGACCCGGCCCTCGACGCCGCAATGTTCCGGCGAGCCGCGCCCGTGCCGGCCGACGAAGCCGACCGCATGGCTGTCGTCGACCATGACCATGGCGCCGTATTTCTCCGCGAGATCGCAGACGCCTCCGAGGTTGGCGATGATGCCGTCCATCGAAAAGACGCCGTCGGTGGCGATCATCCTGAAGCGGCTGCCCTCCGCCTTCTTCAGCTCCTCCTCCAGCGCCGCCATGTCGTTGTTGGCGTAGCGGAAGCGCTTCGCCTTCGAGAGCCGCACGCCGTCGATGATCGAGGCATGGTTCAGGGCGTCGGAAATGATCGCGTCCTCTTCCGAGAGCAGCGTTTCGAAAAGGCCGCCATTGGCGTCGAAACAGGAGGAATAGAGGATCGTATCCTCCATGCGCAGGAACGAGGATATCCGCGCCTCCAGCTGCTTGTGCTCCTCCTGCGTGCCGCAGATGAAGCGCACCGAGGCCATGCCGTAGCCGTAGCGCTCAAGCGCCCGCTTGCCGGCCTCGGCCAGCTCCTCGTTGTCGGCAAGGCCGAGATAGTTGTTGGCGCAGAAATTCAGCACCCGCTCGCCTGAGGCGACGGCGATTTCGCCCGCCTGCTTCGAGGTGATGACCCGCTCGGACTTATAGAGCCCGGCGCTCTTCAGGCCGGCGATTTCGGATTTGATATGCTCGATAAAGGCTGATGTCATGGAAACCGCCGCTCGCTGAGGATACCCGCCTCCAGCATGTACCATATCCGCCCGCCACCGTCGCGAATGCAATCGGTGAAAAACGGCGCTCGCAAGATATCAAGTGTCATGCGACAGGATGATCTCCAGGAACGCGTCGCCGAAACGTTCCAGCTTGGATTGGCCGACGCCTGAAATGCCGAGCAGTTCCTTGCGGCTGCGCGGCCGCTCGGTGGCGAAGGCGATCAGCGTCGTGTCGGGGAAAACCACGTAGGGCGGGACGCCGAGGGATTTGGCGATCGACATGCGCTCGGTGCGCAGCGCCTCGAAGAGAGTGCCGTCGGCGCCGGAAAGGGCGGAGCGGCGCTCGGTACGGTCGGCGGTCTTGGTGCGGCGTGCGGAAGCCGCGCGGTCCTTGCGGAACAGCACCTGCCGCTCGCGCTTGAAGACGGTGCGCGCGTCGGGCTCCAGCTTCAGCGCGCCGAAGGCGCCGTGATCGACGCTGATGAGGCCGGCCGCCAGCAACTGCCGGAACACCGACTGCCAGACGCGCGTGGAAATCTCCTTGCCGGCGCCGAAGACGGGCATGCCGACATGGCCGAAGCGCTCGGTCTTCTCGTTGACAGCGCCGGTCAGGACATCGATCACATGGCCGGTGCCGAAGCGTTCGCCGGTGCGGTAGACGGCGGCGAGCGCCTTGATCGCGGCCTCGGTCCCGTCCCAGGTCTCGACCGGCTTCAGGCAGGTGTCGCAATTGCCGCATCTGCCGGCATGCGCCTCGCCGAAATGGGCAAGGATCGCCTGGCGCCGGCAGCCGGCCGTCTCGCAGATGGCAAGCAGCGCGTTGAGCTTCGCCCGCTCCACGCGCTTGATCTCGTCGGCAGCGCCACCCTCGTCGATCATCCGCCGCCGCTGGATGACGTCGGCCATGCCGTAGGCCATCCACACTTCGGACGGCAGCCCGTCGCGCCCGGCGCGGCCGGTTTCCTGATAATAGGCCTCGACGGAGCCGGGCAGGTCGAGATGGGCGACATAGCGCACGTTCGGCTTGTCGATGCCCATGCCGAAGGCGACGGTCGCCACCAGGCAGAGGCTCTCCTCTTTCAGAAAGGCATCCTGATTGGCGTCGCGCAGCGCGCGGTCCATGCCGGCATGGTAAGGCAGCGCGCGAATCCCCTGCGCGTTCAGCCATTCCGCTGTGTCCTCCACCTTCGCCCGCGACAGGCAATAGACGATACCGCTATTGCCCTCGTGGCCGGAGAGGAAGCGCAGAAGCTGCTGGCGCGGCTGGTCGCGCTCGACGATTTCGTAGGCGATGTTCGGCCGGTCGAAACTGGTGGTGAAGACCTTGGCGCTGCCGAGCGACAGCCGTTCGATGATATCCTCGCGCGTATGCGGATCGGCGGTCGCCGTCAGCGCGATGCGCGGCACGCCGGGATAATCGGCGGCCAGCCGGCCAAGCTCGCGATATTCCGGGCGAAAATCATGGCCCCATTGCGACACGCAATGCGCCTCGTCGATGGCGAAGAGCGCCACCTTCGCCTCGCCCAGCATTTCACGGAAGCCGTCGGTGGCGATGCGTTCGGGCGTGACGTAGAGAAGGTCGAGCGTGCCCGACGACAGCCCCCGGCGGACGTCGAGATATTCCTCGCGGCTCAGCGACGAATTGAGCGCGGCGGCGCGGATGCCGAGCTGCTTCAGCGCCTCCACCTGATCGCGCATCAGCGCGATCAGCGGCGAGACGACGATGCCGACGCCTTCGCGGCACAGCGCCGGGATCTGGAAGCAGAGCGATTTGCCCGCCCCCGTCGGAAACAGCACCACGGCATCGCCGCCGGCGACCACCTGCTCCACCACCTCCTGCTGCCGGCCGCGAAAGGCGGGATAGCCATAGACGCGGTTCAGCACGGAAAGCGGCGCCTCGCCGGCCATTCGTCCGTCGAACAGCGCCTGCCCTGCGGAAAACCGCGAATTGTCTGCTACTGGTTGGGACATTTTGAGCCTTTCATGAGGCAATACCCCCTCTGGCCTGCCGGCCATCTCCCCCACAAGGGGGGAGAAGAATCGCGGCGGCGCCGCACATTACGTCCCTCCCCCTTGTGGGGAGGGGTTGGGGAGGGGTCTTCCTCACCCTCAAATCGAGAAAATTCACTTCGCAGCCGCCCCCTTCACCCGGCCCGACATGATGCCGAAGCCGTCGATGATCGCTTCCTGGTTTTCGAGCCGCAGGCCCTCCAGCTGCACCTCCTGCAGCGCGCGCATCAGCGGCTCGATGCTGTCGCCGTCGCCGGCCTCGGTCGCGTCGGCGATTTCGCGCTCCAGCTCGATCTTCTGCCAGCGCAGCGCCTTGGAGCGCTTGTGCAGCGCCAGCGCCTGCAGATAGCCCTCGCGGGCGTCCTCGGTCGCCGCCTCCTCGGTCGCCGTCCAGAGGCGGGCGTTGCGGACCTGCTGGTCCATCGTCCGCAAGAGCGAGCCGAAATCCTGCTCCAGCCGCTCCGTGAGATGCTCGCGGGTGAGATGCGGGCCGGCAAGGGCGGCCGCCGCCCCCAGCATCGCCGACCACAGGCGCTGCAGGTCGCGGCTCTCGTAATCGATGGCGGCGATCTCGTCATATTCCTCCCGCAGGAGCTGCGGATGATTGACGACGGTCAAGGCCAGCACGCTTTCGCGCAGCGGCGGAATATCCTGATGGCCCTTGATCATGCCCGAACGCATCAGCCGGTCGGACGCCTGGGTGGAGAGCGGCCTTCCGCCCCTCGCCTCGCCGCCGCCCCGGCCGGCAAAACCGCGCCCCCCGCCTTCGAAGCCGCGCTGACCGCCGGCGCGGTTCTGGAACTGCGGCTGGAAGAAGGCGTTCAGCCGGTTGCGCACATCCTGCTGGTAATGCCGGCGGACATTCTCGTCGGCAATGACGTTCGCCGTCTGCTTCAGCCGCGCCTCCAGTTCGGCGCGGGCCTCCGGCGTATCGAACTTGCCGCTCGACACTTCGCGGCTCCACACCATTTCGGCAAGCGGCCGCGCCTGCGCCATCACCGCGTCGAAGGGCGCGCGGCCGTCGTTGCGGACGAGATCGTCCGGGTCCTTGCCGTCCGGCAGAAGCGCGAAGCGCACCGAGCGGCCGGGCTTCAGATGCGGCAGGGCGAGATCGACGGCGCGGTTCGCGGCGCGAATGCCGGCGCCGTCGCCATCGAAGCAGAGCACCGGCTGCGGCGTCATCTTCCAGAGGAGGTCGAGCTGGTTTTCGGTGAGCGCCGTGCCGAGCGGCGCCACCGCATTCTCCACCCCCGCCTGATGGAGCGCGATCACGTCCATATAGCCTTCGACGGCGATCACCGTTCCCGCCCCCTGCACGGCGCGGCGGGCGCGGGCGAAATTGTAGAGGACATTGCCCTTGTGGAAGAGTTCCGTCTCGTTGGAGTTCAGATATTTGGCCGGCGCATCGGGCGACATGGCGCGGCCGCCGAAGGCGATCACCTTCTCGCGCGACGACAGGATCGGGAACATGATCCGGTCGCGGAAGCGGTCGTAGGAAACCGGAATGTCCGGCCCGTGCACGACAAGGCCGCAAGCCTCGATCTGCTCCTTCGCCACGCCCTTGCCCGCCAGAAATTCCTTCAGCGCGTTGCGGCTGTCCGGCGAATAGCCGAGCCGGAAGGTCTCGATGGTGCGGCCGGTGAGCCCGCGGTCGCGCAGATAGGCGCGCGCCCTGGCACCGTTCGCCGTCTGCAACTGGTCCTGAAAGAAGGAGGCCGCCATCTCCATGACGTCGATCAGCGAGGTGCGCTCCCGCTCCCGCTTTTCGGCAATCGGGTCGGCGATCGGCATGGCGACCCCCGCCATATCGGCGATCTGCTGCACCGCTTCGGGGAAACTCAAGCCTTCCATCTCGGTCAGAAAGCGGAAGTGATCGCCCGTCACCCCGCAGCCGAAGCAATGGTAGCGGCCCTTGCGGTCCTCGCAATGAAAGCTCGGCGACTTCTCGCCGTGGAACGGGCAGCAAGCCCAGTAATCGGCGCGCGATACATTGGTCTTGCGCCGGTCCCAGGTCACACGACGGCCGATCACGTCCGAAATCGGAACGCGGTCGCGAATCTCATCGAGAAACGTGGGGGAAAATCGCATCGAATACCTCTGGTTCAGCCTCTTATAGTGATCCTCGCCGCCGATTGCCACGTCGCAGGCAAAGGACACCCGCTATTCACAGGGTTGACCGACCGATCGACTGTATATACATTTGTAAATACGTTACGCGTGACTTGCGGCGCAAGAGTGCCTGGGTTTGAATGGTCTGGGAAACACTCATGCACCCATCTTACGAACTGTTTTCGTCCTTCGAATGGGATGAAAGCAAGCGGCTAACGAATCTCGCGAAGCACAGTATCGACTTTCCGCAGGCCGCAGCGGCGCTGAACGGGCCGCGGCTGGAAAGCCGATCGGATAGAGAAGGAGAAGTCCGCACATTGGCAATATGTTCGGCATCCATGCGGTTGATCGCCGTCGTCTTCACGATGCGGGAAGCAACATGCCGAATCATTTCAGCGCGTGCGGCACGTAAAAATGAGCAAAGAGCGTATCGTCAGATATTCGGCCCAGGAGATCGATGAGAAGATCGCCAAGGGTGAGGATCGCACCGATTGGGCTCGCGTCGAGGCACTGACGGATGCCGATATCGAACGCGCCATGCGGGACGATCCCGACTGGGCGGATCACATCAACGTGAACTGGAGCGAGGCGGAGATCGTCCATCCAGCTCCGAAGAGGGCGCTTTCCATCCGGCTGGATGAGGACGTCGTCGCCTTCTTCAAGGCCTACGGCCGAGGATATCAGACCCGCATCAACGCTGTGCTGCGCCATTTCATGCAGCACGAAACATCGTCGAATAACAAATAGATAGCATAAAAATCGCCCACCGCGGAAACACCCGTTCGCCGACCGCCGCCGAGGCTGCGGCGAACGCCATACCGCGACGCACAAACCGCACGCGCGGCGCTGGAAAGCAAAAGCGTCGCAATTACGGCGCGATGTTACGGACGGAACATTATTTTTTTGTAATTTGAAACCGAGGGTGCAACGCAATAGCCTCATTCTCACGGATCGGGTGATGCCGGCGAAGACGAAAACGGGCTTCGCGACGCGACATCTCCTGACGGTCCGCTAAACCGGAGGCTCATAGCCCGGCTTATTATTTAAGACAGTTTTCGAATCCCCATGCGAGGCACCATCCCTACCCCCGGCGCCGCCTTTCATGGGTGCGTTCGCTCCCCGATTTTTTGGGCCCCACCCTGCGTCATCGGATGGAGCAAAACGCAAGAAGGCAGGAGCCCCCCAGCTCCTGCCTTCTTATATGATACAAGTAAAAATAATTCATCTTATGCTTATCGGAACCTAAATACCGTTGACATCGATGGCGCCGATGACAATGAGTCCGTACAACCCGCGGATTCTCTCAATGTCGTTTACTGCCAAAGATCTCGCTTCAAGCGATCAATTTCTGTCAGCGATTCTGCACTGCGCGAACGAGCTGATCGCGATCTATTGCGAAAGCCCGCGGATAGCCTCGATCTTCGCCGCACATCAGCGCTGGCTGCTCGCCCAGGCCGGTTTCGCGCTTTATAACGGCCTGCCGGACGATCCGGTGAAAGGGCTCTACTCGGCGCGTTTCGTCGATCTCGTCGTGAAACAAAAGATCGCCAGCCGCAACACCGCCGTCGCCTTCCTTCAGGAAATGCTCGCCTGCCGCTTCCTGCGGCCGGTTCAGGGCAATGCCGACCGGCGCACGCGGCTGCTCGAGCCGACCGAAATCGCCATCACCCATTTCATCCGCTGGCTGAAGACGCATTTCGCCATTCTCGACAGCCTCGACGGCAAGGACCGCGTGGCAAGGCTCGCCGCCGACCCTTCCCTTTTCGCCGTCGTCCAGCCCCGCATCGCCGCCGGTATCTTCGCGACCGCGGAAGTGCGCGATCCCGGCGCGACGTTCAACATCTTCACCTGGGCGAATTCCGGCGGCGTCATCATGGATTATCTGGTCTGGCGCACCGGCTCGGCCGAGACGGTCGGCGACAGGATCGTCATCGGCCCGATTTCCATGAAGGAAATCCGCGAGCGCTTCCTGATCTCCAACACGCATCTGAAGCGGCTGTTCAAGCAGGCGGGCGACATGGGCAGCGTCGGCTGGACCGGCGTGCCGGGAAAGAGCAGCTTCTGGCTCTCGCGCGATTTCGTCACCGAATACTGGAACTACCAGTCCCAGAAATTCGCGATCGTCGACGCGGTCGCCGAAGCCGTCTTCGAATGGGGCTAGAGAACCGGCTCGTTACTTCAGCAGTTCCTTGAGAACGCCCGATACCTTGGCGAAGTCCATGCGGCCGGCATAGCGCTCGCGCAGCGCCGCCATCACCTTGCCCATGTCCTTCATGCCTTGGGCGCCGATCTCGGCGATGACGGCAGCGGCCGCCTGGCGCGTATCGTCGTCGGAAAGCTGTTCGGGCATATAGGCCTGGATGACGGTGACTTCCTCGCGCTCCTTTGCCGCCAGCTCCGGCCGGCCGCCCTCGTCGTAGATCTTGGCCGACTCTTCACGCTGCTTCACCATCTTGGCGAGGATCTGCAGGATCTCGTCGTCGCTCGCCGCCTCCTTGCCGACGCCGCGATTGGCGATATCGCGGTCCTTGACGGCGGCAAGGATCAGCCGCACGGTCGAGAGCCGCGCCGCGTCCTTCGCTTTCATGGCCTCTTTCTGTGCGGTGGCGAGCGCTTCGCGGATCATGGTGCTGCTCCTTGGGCGGGGCGGCCGATGCCGGCCTGCCCGCGTTCGTGTTCAAGTGCGAGTGTCATAGACCAAGACGGCAAAGCCGATCAACGCAATTGCCGGCGGAATTCACCGCGATTGCGATTGACCCGCAAGGCGCCTTTGGCTATTTACCGTCACCTGCACGAAAATCGATATCAGGGACACGCGCGGCCGTCTGGCGCGCGCATGACGCCTGCGAACCATATTGGCGAGCATGCCCAGCCCTCAAGGCTGCGGCCGACGCCGGAAACGGGATGACTATGACCGCAACAGCCCCTTGGACGACCGAAAAGCCCACCGCCCTGCTCGTTCTCGCCGACGGAACGGTGATCGAGGGCAAGGGCATCGGCGCGACCGGCAAGGTCCAGGCCGAAGTCTGCTTCAACACCGCCCTCACCGGCTACGAGGAAATCCTGACCGACCCCTCCTATCTCGGCCAGATCGTCACCTTCACCTTCCCGCATATCGGCAATGTCGGCACCAACGAGGAAGACATCGAGGACCTGACGCCCGCCGCCCGCCACGGCGCCGTCGGCGTCATCTTCAAGGCCGACATCAGCGACCCGTCCAACTACCGCGCCGCCAAGCACCTCGACCAGTGGCTGAAGGCGCGCGGCATCATCGGCCTTTCCGGCATCGACACGCGCGCGCTGACGGCCTGGATTCGTGAAAACGGCATGCCGAACGGCGTCATCGCCCACGATCCGAACGGCGTCTTCGACGTCGAGCAGCTGAAGCAGGACGCGAAGGCCTGGAGCGGGCTGGTGGGGCTGGACCTCGCCAAGGTCGCCTCCTCCGGCCAGTCCTCGCAGTGGACTGAGACGCCCTGGGTCTGGAACGAGGGCTATGGCGAACTCAAAGCCGACGACGCGAAATACCACGTCGTCTGCCTCGACTACGGCGTCAAGCGCAACATCCTGCGCCTCTTCACCGGCCTCGACTGCAAGGTGACGGTGCTGCCGGCGACCGCAAGCACCGACGACGTGCTCGCGCTGAAGCCCGACGGCGTCTTCCTGTCGAACGGCCCCGGCGACCCGGCCGCCACCGGCGAATATGCCGTTCCGGTCATCAAGGACCTGCTCAAGACCGACATTCCGCTCTTCGGCATCTGCCTCGGCCACCAGATGCTCGGGCTGGCGCTCGGCGCGACCACCGCGAAGATGCACCAGGGCCACCACGGTGCCAACCATCCGGTCAAGGACCACACCACCGGCAAGGTCGAGATCGTCTCGATGAACCACGGCTTCGCGGTGGATTCCAACTCCCTGCCGGAAGGCGTTGAAGAGACTCACGTTTCGCTCTTCGACGGCAGCAATTGCGGCCTGCGCGTCGCCGGCAAGCCGGTCTTCTCCGTGCAGCACCACCCGGAAGCCTCCCCCGGCCCGCAGGACAGCCACTACCTCTTCCGCCGCTTCGTCAATCTCGTCCGCGAGAAGAAGGGCGAGCCGGCACTGGCGGAGCGTTGATGGAAAAGGCGCCGCGCTTCCCGAGGGAACCGCGGCGCACTTGTATTCATGCTGACGGCGATACGATTTCGGCAATGAGCGAGGCCAGCGGGCGCTCATTGCCCGCAAAGCTGTCGATCATCGCGCCGATCACCCTGTCCTGATCGAGAAGATCGTCGTGAAACGCCAAGCCGGCGTTCTCCGCAAGCATTGACAGGAACGTCAACTGCGTCCGACCATTTCCTTCGCGGAACGGATGGATGGCATTGAGTTCCGCCATGAAATGCGCCGCCTTATCTGCAAAATCCTTCGGGTTCGCGCCAAGGAAATGCCCGGCATCCTTCAGCGCGGCGAAGACGCGCGTCATTTCGCGGTCGATATATTCGGGATAGCAGAACCAGTTGCCGCCCTTGCCGATCCGAATCCGGCGGATCGTGCCGGCCCAATCGTAGACATCCTGGAAAAGGTGATGGTGCAAGGCGAGATAGTGTACGCGGTCGAGCATCCCGGCCGGATAGGCCTCGTCGGCGCGCGTCAGGAACATCGCAAGCTCGAATTCATCGAGATCGTCCTGGCTGAGAAGACCCATCCTGTTGCGAAGGACGGTGGTTCCCTCGTAGCAGAGCGGATCGGTCTCGGCCGTATATGTCACCGTTCTCCGGTCTTCCCGGCAAACTGCGCCCGGATCAGCGCGCGGCGCTCGTCGCCGGATTTGCCCTCCGTCTGATCGAGCAGCCTGCGCATCCGGGGACTGAGGGACAAGCCCTCGACGGCGCTGATCTTCTCGCCGCGAGCCCGCGTCAGGCGGCCAGCGTCAGGTTCATGCGCGATTTTCGATGCGTTCGATGCCATAGGAATTTCTACCACGATCATCCGAAGCGTGGCAAAGCCTATCTCCTCAGCCGAGCGTCTCTTCCTTCCGCACCAGCATATAGTAGCGGGCGCACAGCATGACCGCCGCGGCGGCGAGGCCGATCAGGAAGCCGTACCAGATGCCGATGCCGCCGAAGCCGAGCGGGAAGGCGAGCAACCAGGCGAGGAAGAAGCCGATCGGCCAGTAGGCGATCAGCGCCATGATCATCGGCACGCGCGCATCCTTCAGCCCGCGCAGCAAACCGTTGGCGATCACCTGCAGGCCGTCCACGAGCTGGAAAAGGCCGGCGACGACGATCAGCGGCGCGGCATAGGCCAGCACGCGCGGCGCATCGGCGGAAGTGACGTCGACGAACCAGCTCCCCAGATATTCCGGGATCATCGCGAAGGTGATGCCGCCGGCGATCGCGATGGCGCCGGAAAGCACGGTGACGGCGATCGAGGCGCGCACCAGCGCGAGGTGGTCGCCCCGCCCATGCGCCACGCCGACGAGCACGGTCGCGGCCTGCGACAGGCCGAGCGGCACCATGAAGGCGATCGAGGCCCATTGCAGCGCGATGCCGTGCGCGGCAAGTTCGATGGTGCCGATGCGGCCCATCAGCAGCGACGCCGCGGTGAAGAGGCTCACTTCCGCAAGGATGGTCACGCAGATCGGCAGGCCGAGGCGGATCACATCCCAGAGCGCATGCCAATCCGGCCGCCAGAGCCGCACGAGGATTTCATAGCGGCGGGTCTCCTCGCGCATCTGCACATAGCCGAGCGTGAACAGGAAGCCCGCGAGCTGCACGGCGACGGACACCAGCGCCGCCCCTCTCATGCCCAGCGCCGGCAGGCCGAAATGGCCGAGCACCAGCGGGTAGGCCAGGACCGCGTTCATGACCAGCGTCACGATCGTCACGTTGAGGATGACGCCGGCGCGGCCGATAGCGCTGACGAGCGCCCGCACGACGCTGAACAGCAGCCCCGGCAGCACGGCGAAATGGCCGATCGCAATATATTCGCCGGCAAGCTTCACGACTTCCGGCTTCTGGCCCGTCGCCAGCAGGATCGATTCGGCATGATAGAAGACCGGCTGCATCAGCAGCCAGTAGCCGGTGACCACCCAGAGCCCCATGCGCAGCGACCGGCGCACGGAGACCACGTCGCCACGGCCATAGGCCTGCGCCACCATGGGCACGACGGCGATTGCGAAACCAGAGCCGAAAATCAGGATGGTGAAGAGGAACTGCGCGGAAATCACCATCGCGGCCAGATGTTCGGCGCCGAGGCGTCCGACGATCATCACGTCGGTCGTGTTGATGCCGAGCTGCGCCATCTGCGCCCCGATCAGCGGAATGCCGAGCGACAGCGCGGCGCGGAAATGCGCGGACCACGAATTGTTGTTTTCACGCGCGACGCGACGCGCATCCACCGGCGTATCCATCTCGGAATCTCTTGAGTTTATCAGGTCGGCCGGCGCCCGGTCGGGAGCGGACGCGGCATGCCGCGCGAACCCCAAGGGCAGGCGCAGCCGCATATCAGATATCGCGAACGGCGCCGAAAAGCCAGCCGCAGGCTGTAATCTGCTGAAAAATTCACCAAACCATCAAGATATTTGATGCTTTGTCAGGCAGTTTCGGATGCCTCGGCCTGCCGGGCGACGCGAACGCGGGCAACGAAGACGCCAAGCGCGACCAGAATGAAAAACGCCGCCATGGCGTAGGGAGCGCCGGCGAAGGACACGAGCGCCTGCGGGCCGGTGAAATGCCCGAAAAGCTGCGTGAAGATCACCGGGCCGATGATGGTGGTGATGCTGCTGAGGCTGGAAAGCGCGCCCTGCAACTCCCCCTGCCCCGAGGGCGGCACCTTTGCCGAAGCGATGCTGCGCAGCGGCGGGTCGGCGATCGCCTCGAGCGCGCTTGCCGCGATCACGAGATAGACCATCCAGCCCTCCCAGGCGAGCGCGAAGCCGAGAAGGCCGGCGCAGGAAAAGGCAAGCCCCACCGTCGCCGTCCGCCACTCGCCGAGCCTCGGCACCACGCGCGGCAGCACGAAGCCCATCACCAGCGCGCTGCTGATGCCGTAAATCCCGAGCGAAAGCCCGATCTGGCCCTCGTTCCAGCCGTAGCGGTAGGCGCTGACGAAGGACCAGACGGCGGGATAGACCGCATGCGCCAGCCAGTAGAGAAAGAAGACGAGGCCGACCCAGCCGATGCCCGGATAGCGCCGCATCTGCCGGAGCGCGCCGAGCGGATTTGCGCGGGCAAGCTCGAAGCGGCGGCGGTTTGCCTGCGCCAGCGTTTCCGGCAGCAGGAAGCAGGCGACGAGAAAATTGGCAAGGGAAAGGGCGGCCGCCCCGAAGAACGGCACCCGCGGGCCAAGCTCCCCGAGAAAGCCGCCAATCACCGGCCCGAGCACGAAGCCGGTGCCGAAGGCCATGCCGATCAGGCCGAAATTCTTCGCCCGGTTGCGGTCGTCGCTGACGTCGGCGATGAAGGCGGAACAGGTGGCGAAGCTCGCACCGCTGATGCCGGCGAGCACGCGCCCGACGAACAGCATCCAGTAGCTGACGGCCAGCGCGCAGATAAGGTTGTCGATCGCAAAGGTCAGCACCGAGGCGAGCAGCACCGGCCGGCGCCCGAAGCGATCGCTGAGATTGCCGACCAGCGGCGCGAAAAGGAACTGCATGCCGGCATAAACGAGAAGCAGCCAGCCGCCATCGACCGCCGCCTCGCTGATCGTGCCCCCGGTCAGCTCCTCCAGATAGGCCGGCAGCACCGGCATGACGATGGCGATGCCGATCACATCCAGAAGCAGAATGACGAAGACGAGGACAAGGCCACGGCGGGCGATTTTCGGATCGATCATGCGGGTCTGCCTTACGATGAATCGCCATTTCTTCGGCGTCGCCAATCAACCACAAACTCCCGCCCCGCGCCAAGCGCTTGCGCAAACGCGCCATGGACGCCGCTTCCCGTTGCACGCTATAGAACCGCTATCGCAACCGGATCGATGAGGACGGCGGATGACGGCAGGGCTGAGAGCTATCCTCTACGCGACCATATCCTGCCTGCTCTGGCCGGCGTTTTTCGTTGGCGGTCTGGTCGGCGCCTATTTCGCCTTCCGCTCGCCGGCGCCGCTTCTCTGGTTCAATGTCGTCTACCTCACCATCGTCGCGCTGATCGGCCTTGCCGAACGCCTGATGCCCTACGAAAAAAGCTGGCTTTCCGCCGACGGCGAGACCTTCAACGACATCGCCCACACCCTCCTGAGCAAGGGCGGCGTGCAGGTGGCCGCAGCCATCGGCGCGACCGCCCCGATGGGCGTCGCGACACTGGCCGGCTCGTTCTGGATCGCTCCGTTTCCGCTATGGCCGCATGACTGGCCGCTCTTTCTGCAGGTGATGCTTGCCCTCGTCATCGCCGAACTCGGCCTTTATGCGGCCCACCGGGTGGCGCACGAAAACCTGTTCGTCTGGCGCTTCCACGCGCTGCATCACAGCGTCGGGCGGCTCTGGGTCGTCAATACCGGGCGGTTCCACATCGTCGATTCAATCTTCAAGATCGCGCTCAGCCAGGCGCCGCTCTACCTGATCGGCGCGCCGCTTGCCGTTTTCCTGTGGGTCGGCGCGGTCACGGCCTTCATCGGGCTTTTGACCCACTGCAATCTCGATGTGCGGACCGGCGTGCTCGACTATGTCTTCAGCACGCCGCGCCTCCATCGCTGGCATCATTCGCGGGTGCTGGCAGAGGGAAACACCAATTACGGAGAAAACCTGGTGCTGTGGGACCTGCTGCTCGGCACCTATTTCAACCCGCCGCGACCGTCTTCGACCGATATCGGCATCAGCGGCCGGGTTTCCAACGGCTTTCTGGCGCAACTCTCCCAACCCTTTTCCGCCAGGGGGGCGCGGCAGATCCTCGGCCGCAACCCCAACGCCGCCCCCGCCGTCGCGGAGGCGCCGCAGGCACGCAAGGCCGTCAACTCTTGAAGTTGAGCGGCCTCGCTCAATCTCAAACCGGGTTCGAGAACGTGTCGCAGGCGGAAATCTTGCCGGAATCGAAGCCCTGCTTGAACCAGCGCACGCGCTGGGCCGAGGTGCCGTGGTTGAAGCTTTCCGGCACGACATAGCCCTGGCTGCGCTTCTGCAGCGTATCGTCGCCGATCTGCTGGGCGGCGTTCAGCGCCTCCTCCAGGTCGCCGGCATCGAGAATGCCCTTCTGCTGCGTGAACTTGCCCCAGACCCCGGCGAAGCAATCCGCCTGCAGCTCGACGCGGACCGACATCTTGTTGGCCTCGACCTCGCTCATGTTCTGCCGCATCTGGTTGAATTTCGGCAGGATGCCGAGCAAGTTCTGGACGTGATGGCCGACCTCGTGGGCGACCACATAGGCCTGCGCGAAATCGCCGGACGCCTGGAACTGATCCTTCATCTGCTGGAAGAAGGCCATGTCGAGATAGACCTTGTGGTCGCTCGGGCAATAGAACGGGCCGGTCGCGGCGGAGGCGAGGCCGCAGGCGGAATTGATATGGCCGGAGAAGAGCACGAGCTTCGGCTCCTCGTAATCCTTGCCCATCGACTGGAAGATGCCGTGCCAGGTATCCTCGGTCTCGGCAAGGATGGTGGCGACGAACTGCTTCATCTCGTCATTGGCCGGAGACGGGGCCGCACCGCTGCTCTGCTCGTAGCCCGGACCGGAGGCGACCATGCCGCCGCCGCTCTGGTCGAGAACCTGCAGCATGTCGATGCCCATCGCCTTCAGGACGAAATAGATCACCACGAGGAAGATAATGGTGCCGATGCTCAGGCCGCCGCCCGCGCGCCGCATCCCGCCGCCGCCGGAGGGAAACCCGAACCCGCCGCCACCACGGCCGAACGGATTGCTGTCGAGGCCGCCCGACCCGCCACGCTCGTCCTCGATATTGTCGGATTGCCGACGCCCTTTCCATTCCATCAGGAACCTCCCCGGCAGCCCACTGGCTCGCCCCGCATGTTCATGCCGTATCTATATAACGGCGTCTGCCGAGAAGGCCAGCGCCTCCTCATCCGGAACGCCCCTTTCGCTTAAGCCTATCCGGCAGCGTCAGATTCCTGTCTACCGCGCGATTTAAGGGGTTCCGTTTGCAAACACATTTGCCTATAAGCCGCTTCTAGCCTGAAAACACCATCAATGCGCGCGCCCGGCCGGTGACCTCCCGCCCTGGCCGGTTTTTCGCGCAGCAAGACAACGGATGAGAGCCCATGCCGAAGCGCCAAGATTTGAAATCGATCCTCATCATCGGCGCGGGTCCGATCGTCATCGGCCAGGCATGCGAATTCGACTATTCCGGCACCCAGGCCTGCAAGGCGCTGAGGGAGGAAGGCTACCGCGTCATCCTCGTCAACTCCAACCCGGCGACGATCATGACCGATCCGGGGCTGGCCGACGCAACCTACGTCGAGCCGATCACGCCGGAAGTGGTCGCCAAGATCATCGCCAAGGAGCGCCCCGACGCGCTGCTGCCGACCATGGGCGGCCAGACCGCGCTCAACACCGCGCTCTCGCTCAAGCGCATGGGCGTGCTCGACCGCTACAATGTCGAGATGATCGGCGCCAAGCCGGCTGCCATCGACATGGCCGAGGACCGCGCCCTCTTCCGCGAGGCCATGGCCCGCATCGGCCTCGAAACGCCGCGCTCCATGCTCGCCAACGCCACCGACATCAAGGATGCCGACCGCAAGACGCATGAAGCCGAGCGCGCCAAGCTGAAGGCCCAGCTTTCCGGCGCCGACCTCGACAAGGCGCTCGACGCGCTGGAAAACCAGTGGAACCTCGGCGAGACCGACCGCAAGCAGCGCTACATGAACCATGCCATGGCGATCGCCGCGCAGGCGCTCGACCATGTCGGCCTGCCCGCCATCATCCGCCCTTCCTTTACCCTCGGCGGCACCGGCGGCGGCATCGCCTACAACCGCTCGGAGTTCTTCGACATCGTTTCGGGCGGCCTCGACGCCTCGCCGACGACCGAAGTGCTGATCGAGGAGTCGGTGCTCGGCTGGAAGGAATATGAAATGGAAGTGGTCCGCGACAAGGCGGACAACTGCATCATCATCTGCTCGATCGAAAACATCGATCCGATGGGCGTCCATACGGGCGATTCCATCACCGTCGCGCCGGCGCTGACGCTGACCGACAAGGAATACCAGATCATGCGCAACGCCTCGATCGCGGTGCTGCGCGAGATCGGCGTCGAGACCGGTGGCTCGAACGTGCAGTTCGCCGTCAACCCGAAGGACGGCCGCCTCGTCGTCATCGAGATGAACCCGCGCGTCTCGCGCTCGTCGGCGCTCGCCTCGAAGGCCACCGGCTTCCCGATCGCCAAGGTCGCCGCCAAGCTCGCCATCGGCTACACGCTCGATGAACTGGAAAACGACATCACCGGCGGCGCGACGCCTGCCTCCTTCGAGCCCTCGATCGACTACGTCGTCACCAAGATCCCGCGCTTCGCCTTCGAAAAGTTCCCCGGCGCCTCGCCGGTGCTGACGACGGCGATGAAGTCGGTCGGCGAAGTCATGGCGATCGGCCGCACCTTCGCCGAGTCGCTGCAGAAGGCGCTGCGCGGCCTCGAAACCGGCCTCACCGGCCTCGACGAGATCGAAATCCCCGGCCTCAACGAGGACGGCGGCGACAACCACAACGCCATCCGCGCCGCCCTCGGCACGCCGACGCCGGACCGCCTGCGCATGGTCGCCCAGGCGCTGCGCCTCGGCATGAGCCCGGAAGACGTGCACGAAAGCTGCAAGATCGATCCCTGGTTCATCGCCCAGTTCAAGGCGATCGTCGACATGGAGGCCCGCATCCGCGAGCATGGCCTGCCGACGGACGCGGTGAACCTGCGCATGCTGAAGGCCATGGGCTTCTCCGACGCGCGCCTCGCCACGCTCACCGGCAAACGTCCGAAGGAAGTGGCCGAACTGCGCAACGGCCTGAATGTCCGCCCCGTCTTCAAGCGCATCGACACCTGTGCGGCCGAGTTCGCCTCGCCGACCGCCTACATGTACTCGACCTACGAGACGCCCTTCGTGGGTGCGGCCCGCTCCGAAGCCAAGGTTTCCGATCGCAAGAAGGTCGTCATCCTCGGCGGCGGCCCGAACCGTATTGGCCAGGGCATCGAGTTCGACTATTGCTGCTGCCATGCCGCCTTCGCGCTGAAGGATGCCGGCTATGAAGCGATCATGATCAACTGCAACCCGGAAACGGTTTCGACCGACTACGACACCTCCGACCGGCTCTATTTCGAGCCGCTGACGGCGGAAGACGTGATCGAAATCCTCAAGACCGAGCAGGAGAACGGCGAAGTCGTCGGCGTCATCGTGCAGTTCGGCGGCCAGACGCCGCTGAAGCTCGCCGAAGCGCTCGAAAAGAACGGCATCCCGATCCTCGGCACCGCGCCGGACGCGATCGACCTCGCCGAAGACCGCGACCGCTTCCAGAAGCTTCTGATGAAGCTCGACCTCAACCAGCCGAACAACGGCATCGCCTACTCGGTCGAACAGGCCCGTCTGGTGGCCGGCGAGATCGGCTTCCCGCTGGTCGTTCGCCCCTCCTACGTGCTCGGCGGCCGCGCCATGCAGATCCTGCATTCGGAAGGCCAGCTCCAGACCTACCTGCTCGACACCGTGCCGGAACTGGTGCCGGAAGACATCAAGCAGCGCTATCCGAACGACAAGACCGGCCAGATCAATACCCTGCTCGGCAAGAACCCGTTGCTTTTCGACAGCTACCTGACCAACGCCATCGAAGTCGACGTCGACTGCCTCTCCGACGGCAAGGACGTCTATGTCGCCGGCATCATGGAGCATATCGAAGAGGCCGGCATCCACTCGGGCGACAGCGCCTGCTCGCTGCCGCCGCGCTCGCTGCCGGCCGATCTGCTCGACGAGCTGGAACGCCAGGCGAAGGCCATGGCCAAGGCGCTCAACGTCGGCGGCCTGATGAACGTGCAGTTCGCCATCAAGGATGGCACCGTCTACGTGCTCGAAGTCAACCCGCGCGCCTCGCGCACCGTGCCCTTCGTCGCCAAGACCATCGGTGCGCCGATCGCCAAGATCGCCGCCCGCGTCATGGCCGGCGAGACGCTGGACGCCACCTTCGCCGCCTATGGCGAGAAGCCCGATCCGCGCGCGCTGAAACACATCGCCGTCAAGGAAGCCGTCTTCCCCTTCGCCCGCTTCCCCGGCGTCGACACGCTGCTCGGCCCTGAAATGCGCTCGACCGGCGAAGTCATCGGCCTCGATACCGATTTCGCGCTCGCCTTCGCCAAGTCGCAGCTCGGCGCCGGCGTCGAACTGCCGCGCGAAGGCACCGTGTTCGTCTCCGTCCGCGACGACGACAAGGCGCGCGTGCTGCCGATCGTCCACATGCTGGTCGATATCGGCTTCAAGGTTCTGGCGACCGGCGGCACCCAGCGCTTCCTCGCCGAAAACGGCATCGCCGCCACCAAGATCAACAAGGTGCTGGAAGGCCGCCCGCATATCGAGGACGCCATCCGCAACCGCCAGGTCCAGCTCGTCGTCAACACCACGGACGGCAGCAAGGCGATCTCCGACTCGAAATCGCTCCGCCGCGCCACGCTGATGCAGAAGGTGCCCTACTACACCACCCTCGCCGGCGCCGAAGCCGCCGCCCAGGCGATCAAAGCCCTGAAGGCCGGCAATCTCGAAGTACGGCCGCTGCAGAGCTATTTCGGCTGACGGCAAGGGCCGCCGCACCCACGGCGGCCCATTGACGAAAATTCCGGGCGATGCAACGATCGGTCATGCCGTCGTGGGGAATGTGTGGGCGGCGATCCGGGGGTCGGATGCGTCTGCTCGTTGCCTTGCCTGCATTGTTGATGCTTGCCTCGTCGCCGTGCCTTGCGGACGGCCGCTACACGGTCGGCGAGATGCTGCCCGCGACGCCCGCGGACGAGATGGCTGCGCGTCAGTTCAAGGATCAGCTCGGCAACGCGCTGGTCGAGCGCTTCACGGACCCGGCCAATCAGGCCCGGTGCCCGGTGGCGATGGTCGATTCGTCCTCGACGATCTCCGAGGCGCGGGGCGTGGAGCAGCAACTGCAGGACCAGGGATATACCGACGCCGAGCACGCCGTCGAAATCCAGCCGCTGCAATGGGATAATACGATCGAGGGCGTCGTCGGGAGATCGACGGGCGATATCGACTATGTTCTCGAAATCGTCGACCATGACGGCAAGATCGTCGCCAAGCTGGAAGGCAGCATGCGTGAGGGCGAATGGACCGACAAGATCGGGGAGGTCGCGGACAAGATGTTCGGGCAGATTTGCCCGCGCCATTCCTTCCGCGTCGCCGGCGGCAAGGCCGACCTGCAGTTCGACCAGCCGGTATGCGACATCACCAAGCCGTTCACGCTCAACGCCAAGGGCAAGATGGCCGGCATCCACATGGACCTGTCGCCGTCCGGCGATAGCGGCGGCTCCTTCAAGATCGGCGGCAGCGCGGCAAGCCTGCCCTGGTCCGGCGGCGGTTCCTATACGCTCGCCCAAAGCGACGCCGGCGGCTCGCTCACCATGAACGGCAATTGGACCGTGAAGAGCCCGGTCGGCGCCTTCAGCAATGCGGGCACCATCCCCGCGACGCTGACGCCGCTTTCGGCCTGCGACGCCGCCGACGAAGCCGCCCCGCCGCCACCGCCCAAGCCGGCGGGGAAGAAGGGCAAGAAGAAGTGACGGCCGGCCTCCCCTCCTAGCGGGCGCGAATTTTCTGGATATCGGCTGTCCCAATCTGCTATAAGGCCAAGTATGACAGTTGCGACACGGTTCCGAAGCGCCCCTTCGGGACCGATTTTCTTTTGTGTCTGCCGTCAGCAAACAAAGGCCTGAAGGACAAGAAAATGGTTGAAAAGGTACCGATGACGCAGAACGGCTTCGTCAAGCTGCAGGAAGAGCTGCGCTGGCGTCAGCAGGAAGAACGTCCGCGAATCATCGAGGCGATTTCCGAGGCGCGCGCCCATGGCGACCTGTCGGAAAATGCCGAGTACCATGCCGCCAAGGAAGCCCAGAGCCACAATGAAGGCCGCATCACCGAGCTGGAAGACCTGACGGCGCGCGCGGAGGTCATCGACCTGACGAAGATGTCGGGCTCGAAGATCAAGTTCGGCGCCACGGTGAAGCTGGTCGACGAAGACACCGAAGAGAAGCGGACCTACCAGATCGTCGGCGATCAGGAAGCCGACGTGAAGGCCGGCCGCATCTCCATTTCCTCGCCGATCGCGCGCGCGCTGATCGGCAAGGAAGTCGGCGATTCGATCGAGGTCAACGCGCCGGGCGGCTCCAAGGCCTACGAGATTCTGGCCGTTTCCTGGGGTTGATCGACCGTTGCGCGATCATGACGCATCGCAGGCTCCCGGCCTCGGCGACATCGAAGTCGTCGCGCCGAACTTCAAGCGCCGGCTCTCCGGCGTAACCTCGACCATCGTCCAGCTCGTCCCGAAACAGGTCGAGCTGGGATGCCGCATCGTCACCCTCGGCCCCGGCCTGCCCGACCACCTGCCGAAGCTCAGCGTCTCGCAGCTTCCCGGCCTGTGGCTGCGCCCGCGGCGCCACGCCGTGCGCGTCTGGCACGCGCGCCGCAACAACGAGATGCTGGCGGGCGTCATCCTCAAATCGATCCTGCGCATGCCGCTGAAGCTCGCCTTCACCTCCGCCGCGCAGCGCCGCCACTCGCGCTATACCCGCTGGCTGATCCGGCGCATGGACGCGGTGATCGCCACCAGCGGCCGCTCCGGCAGCTTTCTGCAGGTTCCCCATACCGTCATCCAGCACGGCGTCGATCTGAAACTCTTCCATCCGCCAGAAACGGCCGACGACCGCATGGCGGCGACCGGCCTGCCGGGCCGATATCTGATCGGCTGTTTCGGCCGCGTGCGCCACCAGAAGGGCACCGACCTCTTCGTCAAGGCGATGATCGAGCTTCTGCCGCAACATCCCGACTGGACCGCCGTCGTCTGCGGTCGCGTCACCGCCGAGCACAAGGGGTTCGGCGACGAACTCACGAAATGGGTCGCCGATGCCGGCCTCTCCGACCGCATCCGCTTCCTCGGCGAAGTGCCGGATATCCGCCCGTGGTACCGGCGGACCACGCTCTACGTCGCCCCCTCCCGCAACGAGGGTTTCGGCCTGACGCCGCTCGAAGCGATGGCCTCCCGCACCGCCGTCGTCGCCTCCGACGCCGGCGCCTATGCCGAGATGATCGTACCCGGCGAAACCGGCATGGTCGTCCCCGCCGGCGATGGCGAGGCGCTGACGCGCGCGATCGCCGCCTACCTTGCCCACCCGGATGAGGCACTCCGCCAGGGCGAAAACGCCGTGCGCCATGTGCGTTTGAATTTCGCGCTGGAGCGGGAAGCAACGGCGATCGGCGAGATTTACGACCGGCTGCTGCAGCCCTGACGCCCGGCAATCAGTCCGCGTTCACACTGAGCGCCGACGATCGCGCATAGCGATCGTCATAGGACAGGCCGCACCGCTCCAGTGCGGAGACCGGCGAGAAATTCAGCAAATCCACGCCCCGCTGCCGGGCAACCGGCACGCCGAGCGCGATGTGAGCGAGAATCCTGGCTTCGGCATCGGCAATCCCGGAAAACGCCACGCTCCCCGGCTGCTCATAAAAGCGCGCGCCGCCGGCGTTCGAAATATCGACGCCCATGAAACCGATCGCGGCCGGGTTGCAGAAGAGCGCGAACTGAAACGCCGATACCGCCACCGAACCACCCTGGAAAACGCCGCGATCGGGGCTGAGCGAAAAGCCCGCGCCGGTCGAGGGGTCGATCCGCACGGTCGGGTCGCCCGAAAAATCCGACAGCTTCCGCCGCCGGCTGCCATAGGGCTTGGTGATGTTGTCGATCAGAACGACCGGCTTGTCGGCAAGCCAAGCGGGATCGTATTCGCAGATGACGCGCAAGACCCCCACGGAAAACAGGCAAGGGAGGCCCGGCGGGATTTTCTCGCGCATGAGCGCGAAATGCCGGAACACGAAGCGTTCGTCCTCGACGGCGACGGCAAGCGGAGAGCGGATATGCGTTCCGAAAAGGGTCATCGCGCCGTTGAGCGCGATCGCCGCCTGCGGCGGCATTCTCTCCGGCGCGCTTTCGCGCATCGAGGGGCCGGACCCGAGAATGCAGACGAACGCCCCTGCCCGGCCGCGCAAATCCTGCTCCGGCCGCAATGTCGCGACCCGCCGGCCCTTGTAGAATACGTCGCCATTGCCGGAGGGGGGCGTTCGGATCGCCAGCCCCGGAAAGCCGTCCTGGGCATGCGCGCGCGCGCCGCCGAGCAGAATGCGGGTTCCGATCTTGATGATCGAGCGTGAGAACGGGCGGTCCGACTTCATTGCAATCCCGGCCCCTCGCCGCCCCACGACGCGAGCCAATGCAATCCACTGCCGTCCGACATTTACAATTCCACCAGCCCCAGCTTCTTCACCTGGCGAATCGTCAGCATGGTCCTCACCGTGTCGACATGCTCGTTCGCCGTCAGCACCTCGATCACGAAATCCTGGAAGCGGGTGAGGTTTTCGGCGACGCAATGCAGCAGGAAGTCGCTGTCGCCGGAGACCATCCAGGCTTGGCGCACCAGCGGCCATTCGGCGGTGGCGGCGGCGAATGCCTTGAGGTTGCTCTCCGACTGGTGCTTCAGCCCGACCATGCAGAAGGCGACGAGGTCGAAGCCGAGCTTCGGGCTGTTCAGCATGGCATGATAGCCCTCGATGACGCCGCCCTCCTCCAGCTTGCGCACGCGGCGCAGGCACGGCGGCGCGGAAATGCCGACGCGGTCGGCCAGCTCCACGTTGGTCATGCGGCCGTCCCGCTGCAGTTCCCGCAATATCTTGATGTCGATGGCGTCAAGCTCAGCGCGCAACACGGTCTTGCCTTTCTTTAAATCGCATTTCGCAGCTTCTATATAAACCCGAGCGTTACGCAACAAAGTTTCGCCGGGATGACCGAATCTTACTTCCGCCCACAGATGCCCTGTTAGTAATGCAAAGCTGCCCTTGAATAAATGCATGCGACAATCGTAAATGGCTTGAGCGTTCGAGAAACCCTTGGCACCCAGGATTCACGGGGCTTCCGACACGCCATCAGATGAAAGGACGTCCAATGCCCGCCCGCCATACCAAGGTGCTCATCATCGGTTCCGGTCCCGCCGGCTATACCGCGGCCGTCTATGCCGCGCGCGCCATGCTGCAGCCGGTCCTGATCGCCGGCATGGAACAGGGCGGCCAGCTGATGATCACGACGGACGTCGAGAACTATCCGGGCTTCGCCGATCCCATCCAGGGCCCCTGGCTGATGGATCAGATGCTGAAGCAGGCCACCCATGTCGGCGCCGAGATCGTCAACGACCTCGTGACCGAAGTCGATATGAGCAAGCGCCCCTTCACCGTGCGCACCGATTCCGGCGCGGTCTGGAGCGCCGACACGCTGATCATCGCAACCGGCGCCAAGGCCAAGTGGCTCGGCATCGAGAGCGAGCAGACCTTCCAGGGTTTTGGCGTTTCCGCCTGCGCCACCTGCGACGGCTTCTTCTATCGCAACAAGGACGTGATCGTGGTCGGCGGCGGCAACAGCGCCGTCGAGGAAGCCCTCTACCTCTCCAACATCGCCAAATCCGTGACCGTGGTTCACCGCCGCGACAGCTTCCGCTCGGAAAAGATCCTCCAGGAGCGCCTGTTCGCCAAGGCCAACATCAAGGTGCTGTGGAACACGGAAATCGCCGAAATCACCGGCACGCCCGCCAAGCCGCCGATGCCGCCCTCCGTCTCCGGCGTGCGCCTGCGCGACACCCGCACCGGCGCTGTCAGCGACACGACGATCGATGGCGTCTTCGTGGCGATCGGCCACGCGCCCGCCACCGAACTCTTCAAGGGCAAGCTGAAGCTCAAGGACAACGGCTATCTCTGGACCGCGCCCGATTCGACGGCGACGAGCGTCGAAGGCGTCTACGCCGCCGGCGACGTCACCGACGACACCTTCCGCCAGGCGATCACCGCCGCCGGCATGGGCTGCATGGCCGCGCTCGAAGCCGAACGCTATCTCGCCGGGCATCTGCCGGTGGCCGTGGCTGCGGAGTAATGCAGCCGATGAGGGGACCGGGCATGCCATTGGACTGGGACAAGCTGCGGATTTTCCACGCGGCTGCGGAAGCAGGCTCGTTCACCCACGCGGCCGACAAGCTGCATCTCTCCCAGTCGGCCATCAGCCGCCAGGTGAGCGCGCTGGAGCAGGATGTCGGCATCAAGCTGTTCCACCGCCATGCCCGCGGCCTCATCCTCACCGAACAGGGCGAGCTTCTCTACCGCACGGCGCATGACGTGCTCCTGAAGCTCGAAACGGTGAAGATGCAGCTCACCGAGACCACCGACAAGCCGAGCGGCAAGCTGCGCGTGACGACCACCGTCGGCCTCGGCCAGGGCTGGCTGACGGACAAGATCCAGGAATTCCTGAACCTCTACCCCGACATGCAGATCCAGCTCATCCTCGACAACGAGGAGCTGGACGTGAACATGCGCCATGCCGATTGCGCCATCCGCCTGCGCCAGCCGCAGCAGTCGGACCTCATCCAGCGCAAGCTCTTCACCGTGCACATGCACGTCTATGCCGCGCCCTCCTACATCAACCGCCACGGCGAGCCGCAGTCGGTGGAGGACCTCGACAATCACCGCATCATCACCTTCGGCGAGCCGGCGCCGAGCTACCTGCTCGACGTCAACTGGCTGGAAATCGCCGGTCGCTCGTCCGACAACAAGCGCATCCCGCACCTGCAGATCAACAGCCAGACCTCGATCAAGCGCGCCTGCCTGCTCGGCATCGGCGTCGCCTGCCTGCCGGACTATATCGTTGGTCGCGATCCGGGGCTGATCCAGCTCGCGATCAATGCCGACGTGCCCTCGTTCGATACCTACTTCTGTTATCCGGACGAGATGAAGAACGCGGCAAAGCTGAAGGTTTTCCGCGACTTCATCGTCACCAAGGCGCGCAACTGGAACTTCTGACCGGGCGGCCGCCGCAGCGTCATATTCCGGCGTGCACAACGCGCATAGCTGCTATGCGCGAAACAGAATTGTAGTCTGCACAAGAAAGAACCACATAGCACATAGCTGATGCACATGGTGGCTTTCCTCCCAGTTCCACCGCAGCAGCTGTTCCCCTCTGGAGGTTTTGACCTTCACACCTATAGGGCCCTGGTTTATTCCGGCGGCCCTTTTTTTTGCCCTTGTTTCGGGCATCTGCCCGCGCCCGGCGCGAACGCATAGCTGCCATGCACATTAATTCATTGCGCAGTGCACAAATTCCAAGCATAAAGCATCCAGCTGATGCACATGGTGGCTTTCCTCCCAGTTCCACCGCAGCAGCTGTTCCCCTCTGGAGGTTTTTACCTTCACACCTATAAGGGCCCTGGTTCATTCCGGTGGCCCTCTTTTTTTGCCTTGTTTTTCAGCAGTCTCGTTCCGCAGGCCGGTCACGCCCATGTGATGGCGCGGCCCTTGATATATCGAAAATGATCGATATATACATCGGAAACAACAGATATTGCGATGCAATACATGGACCGTGACGACATCCTCAAAGCACTGGCGAATCCGGCTCGGGTCGAGATCCTCAACTGGCTGAAAAATCCGGAAGAGCATTTCGCCGGCCAGGAGCATCCGCTCGACATGGGCGTCTGCGCCGGCCAGTTCGAGCGCTGCGGCCTGTCGCAGTCCACCGTCTCGGCGCATCTCGCCACGCTGCAGCGCGCCGGCCTCGTCACCACGCGCCGCCTCGGCCAGTGGGTTTTCTACAAGCGCAACGAGGAGACCATCGCCGCCTTCCTCGCCTGCCTGCAAAAGGACCTCTGAACCGCCTCCCCTCGTTTCGCCTGCCACTTTCACAGAAGAAAGGACGTCCCATGCCCAAACTGTTCGAACCGACGACGCTCGGCGACATTGCCGTCGCCAACCGCATCGCCATGGCGCCGCTGACGCGCAACCGCTCGCCGAACGCCGTTCCGAACGACCTGAACGTGAAGTATTACACGCAGCGCGCCGGCGCCGGCCTCATCATCACCGAGGCGACGGCGATCACGCATCAGGGCCAGGGCTATGCGGACGTTCCGGGCCTTTACAGCCCCGAAGCGCTCGCCGGCTGGAAGCGCGTGACGGACGCCGTGCACGCCCATGGCGGCAAGATCGTCGTCCAGCTCTGGCATGTCGGCCGCATCTCGCACAACACGCTGCAGCCGAACGGCGGCAAGCCGGTCTCCTCCACGTCGCAGACGGCGAAGTCGAAGACCTACCTCGTCAATTCCGACGGCACCGGCAGCTTCGCGCCGACCTCCGAGCCGCGCGCGCTCGCAACCGCAGAGCTTCCCGGCATCGTCGAGGATTTCCGCAAGGCCGCCCGTGCGGCCATCGAAGCCGGCTTCGACGGCGTGGAAATCCACGGCGCCAACGGCTATCTGATCGACCAGTTCCTGCGCGCCGGCATCAACGACCGCACCGACCAGTACGGCGGCTCGATCGAAAACCGCGCCCGCTTCCTCTTCGAGGTGGTCGACGCGGTGACGAAGGAAATCGGCGCCGGACGGACCGCGATCCGCATTTCGCCGGTCACGCCCGCCAACGACGCGGCCGATCCCGATCCGCAGCCGCTCTTCACCTACGTCGTCGAGGGCCTTGCCAGATACGGCCTCTCCTACGTCCATGTGATCGAAGGCCAGACCGGCGGTGCGCGCGACTACCAGCAGGGCGACAAGCCCTTCGACTGGGCAGCGCTGCACGCGGCCTACAAGGCAGCCGGCGGCAAGTCCGCCTGGATGACCAACAACGGCTATGACCGCGAGATGGCGATCGAGGCCGTCGAGAGCGGCAAGGCCGACATCGTCGCCTTCGGCAAGCCCTTCATCGCCAACCCGGACCTCGTCCGCCGCCTGAAGGAAAACGCCCCGCTCAACGCCGTCGACACCGCCACCCTCTATGGCGGCGGCGAAAACGGCTACGCCGATTATCCGACGCTGGAAACGGCGGCCGCTTGAAGCGTCATGCATATCGAAACAGGAATCCCGCCGAAAGGCGGGATTCCTCCAGACTCTCCCGAGCATCCGCAGCGATTTGATTTTATGACGTGCGGCAAATCCCCGGCACAAAGCCGGGGATGGCGAAGAAGCGTGAGGCGGGTGTTGCCGGCAAGTCAGGCGCGGGGCGCGTCGGCGGCGGGCGGGATGTGCTTCTGGCCGTCGACCACCTCGGTCTCGGGCCGGTCGCCGCCATCGGTATATTCCTCGTGCCACTTGCCCTTTTCGTCCTGATAGCTGATCTCGGCCGCGTCTCCCCCCACCTGCTGCTCGGCGGCGACGATGCGGGCGGCCTCCACCGCTTCGGCATGGGTCGGAAATGCTTCGGAATAAACGCCGCCGAACCGATAGGCCCAGCCGCCGTCATGCGGCACCACCTCATAAGTGACCTTGACCATTCATGCGCCTCCTCTTCCTTCCAAGGCCGTGCGTTCCGGAAGGGTCCGGTGTTGATCGCCCTTTGCGTGAAGAGATCCGGCATGCCGCAGATGGCGCCGGCAGGCGACCCGGTCAGTATTCCATCAAACGCGCCCGACTGCAAATTTCCGCAGCAATTCTTGTTGCTTGATGTGAAAAATCATTGCCTTAGACTGTGACGGTGAATCGAAGCGAGAGGTTAGGCGCGTGCGCTTGTCATCGATCCTGAAGGAGGAAAAGTTTCTCCTGCTCGCGCTGGCGGTGATCGCCGCCGCCTACGCCGGCGAGCATGCACTGCTGGACGCGGGACGGCTTGGCGCGCTGCTCGGCGCGACCGGCCTCATCGCGACGATCGTGCTCGTCTCGATGCGCGTGGCCCATCACGCCGAAATTCTCGCCGTCAAGGTCGGCGACCCTTACGGCACGATGATCCTGACGCTCTCGGCGGTCGCCGTCGAAGTCGTCATCCTCGCGATCCTGATGAGCGGCGAAAACTCGCCGACGCTGGTGCGCGACACCATCTATTCGGCGGTGATGCTCGACATCAACGGCATCCTCGGCCTTGCCGCCCTGCTCGGCGGCCTCAAGCATGGCGAGCAGCCCTATAACGACGATTCCGGCAAGACCTACGGCGTGATGATCCTGACTGCCATGGGCATCTCGATGATCGTGCCGGAATTCATCCCCGATGCGAAATGGCACTATTATTCGGCCTTCACCATCTGCGCCATGATCGCGCTCTACGCGCTGTTCCTGCGCATGCAGGTCGGCCAGCACAGCTACTTTTTCAGCTACAGCTATCCCCGCGCCGAGAAGAAACGCAGCACGGACGACGAAGGCCACAGCGACGACCCGACCTCGGTCTCCGTCGCCACCATTCTCGCCGGCGTCGTGCTGATCGGCATTCTCGCGGAATTCATGTCCGCCTTCCTGTCGACCGGCCTGAAGGGCAGCAACGCGCCGCCGGCGTTGACCGCCATCGTCGTCGCCGCGATTTCCGCAGCACCCGAAATCCTCACCGCGTTGCGCGCGGCGCTCCGCAACCGCATGCAGGCGACCGTCAACATCGCCATGGGCGCCTCGCTCTCCACCGTCATCCTCACCGTCCCGGTGATGGAGGCGATCGCCCTCTACACCGGCCAGCCCTTCATCATGGCAATGTCGCCCGTTCAGACCGTCATGGTCGCCATCACCCTCGTCGCCGCCGCCATCAACCTCAACGACGGCGAAACCAACGCCATCGAAGGCATGACCCATTTCATCCTCTTCGCCACCTTCATCATGCTGTCCGTGCTCGGACTTTAGGCGCGATTTCAAGGCGTTATAGGAGAAGGCGGAATCGGGTCGGGAGGGAATTGAAGCGATTTGGCAGGACCGTCAAGCGCTCTCAGTCAGCCGAGGTTTCGACGGCGCGGCTGATCGCCAGCACGGCGGCCTTCAGCGGCGCAAGGTTCTCCGCCACCACCGCCCACACGATCTCATCCGCGATCCTGTGATATTCGTGGCGCAGGATATTGCCGATCCCGCGTATCTGCTTCCAGCGAATATCCGGCGCGATGGTCAGCAATTCATCGGGAATGTGCCTCGCGGCTTCCGATATGATCTCCAAGGCACGCTGGACGGCCATTCTGAGCAGCCAGTCGCCCTTGAAATCCTCAAGGGATTTTCCGGCTGTCGCCGTTTCGATGCCTTCGATCGCCTCCAGGATTTCCGCCAGCACCGGCGCCGTCTTCCGCCCCATCAGAAAACCCGCACCGCAGCGCTTTCGATGTCGGCGCGCAGCATCGGGTGAAGGCTGTCCCGTGTCGTCACATCCACTTCGATTGCCAGTTGCTCTTCGAGAAGCTGCTTCACGCCGACAAGGTCGATCAAGGAAAAATGACCATCCGCATCGTGGTCGATGAAAATGTCGAGATCGCTCGCCTTCGAAGCTTCGCCGCGAACCGTGGAGCCGAACAGATAAAGGGCGGTCACACCCATGCCTTTCACCGCATCGGCGTGCCGCTTCAGACCGGCTATGGCTTCGTTCCTGTTCATGGCGAAACCATAGCGCAGGATCGAGCCGGTTTCCACCGACGCCAGCGAAATGCAAAAAGGCCCGCCGTCGCCGGCGGGCCTTCGTTTATTCGAGCTACATATCGCGCTTACCGGCAAGCGGCGCAGAAGCGCTGGATGCGGCGGCCGGCTTCTTCCAGCAGTTCCTCGGAGGTCGCGTAGGAAATGCGGAAGTTCGGGCCGAGGCCGAAGGCCGAGCCGTGGACGACGGCGACGCCTTCGGATTCCAAGAGTTCGGAGACGAAGTCCTCGTCCGTCTCGATGACCTTGCCCGACGGCGCGGTCTTGCCGATCAGGCCGGCGCAGGACGGATAGACATAGAAGGCGCCTTCCGGCGTCGGGCAGGAGATGCCCGTGGCCTGGTTCAGCATCGAGACGATCAGGTCGCGGCGGCCCTGGAAGATCGCCTTGTTCTTCGCGACGAAATCCTGCGGGCCGTTCAGCGCCTCGACGGCCGCCCACTGGGCGATGGAGGTGGCGCCGGAGGTCTGCTGGCCCTGGATCATGTCCATCGCCTTGATGAGCGGCAACGGGCCGGCGGCGTAGCCGATGCGCCAGCCGGTCATGGCATAGGCCTTGGAGACGCCGTTCATCGTCAGCGTGCGGTCATAGAGCTTCGGCTCGACCTCGACCGGGGTCGCGAACTTGAAGTCGCCATAGGTCAGGTGCTCGTACATGTCGTCCGTCAGCACCCAGACGTGCGGATGCTTGAGAAGCACGTCGGTCAGCGCCTTCAGCTCGGCATGGCTATAGGCGGCGCCCGACGGGTTGGACGGCGAGTTGAAGACGAACCACTTGGTCTTCGGCGTGATCGCCTTTTCCAGGTCCTCGGCCTTGAGCTTGAAATTGTTCTCCTGCGTCGCCGAAACGAAGACCGGCGTGCCGCCGCACAGCGCCACCATCTCCGGATAGGAGACCCAGTAGGGCGCGGGGATCACGACTTCATCGCCCGGATTCAAGGTCGCCATGAAGGCGTTGAAAAGAATCTGCTTTCCGCCGGTGCCGACGATGGTCTGCTCCGGGGCGTAGTCGAGATTGTTCTCGCGCTTGAACTTGGCGGCGATCGCCTTGCGCAGTTCGGGAATGCCGGCGACCGCCGTATACTTCGTCTCGCCGCGATTGATCGCGTCGATCGCCGCCTGCTTGACGTTGTCCGGCGTATCGAAATCCGGCTCGCCGGCGCCGAGGCCGATCACGTCGCGTCCTTTTGCTTTCAGCTCGCGCGCTTTCTGGGAAACGGCGATGGTGGCAGAAGGCTTTACACGGGAAAGGGCGTCGGCAAGAAAGGCCATGGTGATCGGTCCTGTTCGGTTGAAGTGGGCAGAAAGCCTGTGGAACCAGATTTCTGCGGGTTAGGTCTATGTCGAATGTAGGCCGCCGTTTCAAGGGCAAAGGCGTCACCGTGACAGAGATTCGCGATCTTCCGTGACGGCGGTTCGGCGAGCGCCTGCTGCGAAAGCGGATGAGGCACTTGAATCGATGGTTTAGGACGGCCGAAATTGCCACGCGGATACAAAGGCTTGACGTGCCGCACGCCGATCCGGCCCGCCCTTTGTCATACCCGCAGCAACACAATCGCGTGAGGCGAACACCGCATTGCTTGAATCCCTGCCGCATTTTCCCAGCTTGCCCCTGATCACGCTGGAGTTCGGCCTTGCTTCGCTTTCCCTCGATCATCACGCTTGCGGGCATCGCCATGGCGCTTGCGATCGGCGCCGGGGCGGCCGACACCATCCAGACGCAGAAAGTCGCCCTCAAGGTGGAGACGGTCGCAGACCATCTCGAACATCCCTGGGCCGTCGCCGTCCTGCCCGATGGCGGCTATCTGGTGACCGAACGGCCCGGCCGGCTCCGCCTCATCCGCGACGGCAAGATGTCGCCGCCGATCGCCGGCCTGCCGGCGGTGGCGGCCAAAGGCCAGGGCGGCCTGCTCGACGTCGAACTCGACCCGAATTTCGCGACCAACCGTACCCTCTACCTCACCGCGACGGTATCTTACGGCGGCGGCCTTGGCACCGCGGCCTTCCGCGCCACGCTCGACGCCGGCGATACGCGGCTCACGCATGTCGAGCGCATCTTCCGGGTGAACAAGCCGGCCACCGGCCCGGCACTGCAATTCGGCTCGCGCATCGCCATTGCCCCCGATGGAAGCCTGTTCGTCAGCCTCGGCGACCATGGGAAGATGGAGCGCGCGCAGGATTTCAAGGACGATGCCGGCGCGATCATCCATATCCGCGCCGATGTCGGCATTCCGGCCGACAACCCCTTCAAGGACGGCGCAAGGGCGCTGCCGGAGATCTGGTCGAAGGGCCATCGCAACCCGCAGGGCATCACCTTCGATGCCGCCGATGGCCGCCTCTATACCGTCGAGCACGGCCCAAAGGGCGGCGACGAGATCAATTCGCCGGAGCCCGGCAAGAACTACGGCTGGCCGGTGATCACCTACGGCCGCGACTATTCTGGCGCCAAGATCGGCATCGGCACGGCCAGGGAGGGCATGGAACAGCCCCTCTTCTATTGGGACCCGTCGATCGCCCCCGGCGCCATCGCCGTCTATCGCGGCCGGATGTTTCCCGAATGGAACGGCGATTTCCTCGTCACGGCGCTGAAATTCGAGCTGCTCTCCCGCCTGTCGCGCGACGAAAGCGGCCGCATCGTCGAACGAGAGCGCATGTTCGACGGCAGGTTCGGCCGGCTGCGCGACATCGTCGTGGCGCCCGACGGCGCGCTCCTCATCACCACCGACGAGGACGACGGCGCGCTGCTGCGCGTCTCGCGCGCCGATGCGGCCAAGTGATCCCTCCCACCGTACCGCTATGCCCCGACGACGGCTTGCCCTGAAAGGCGGCAACTGCTAAGGCATCCGTACAACTCCCCCGGCTTCGGGGCGAATTCCCGACATCGAGGGTGAAATGACGCGCGTTCAGGCGAATCTTCTGCTGTTGCTTGCTGCCGCCATCTGGGGCGGCGGCTTTGTCGCGCAATCGACCGCCATGCATGCCATCGGCCCGTTCTGGTTCATCGGCCTGCGCTTCGTCGTCGCGACCGTCGTCGTCCTTCCCTTCGCGCTCCTCGAAGGACGCAAGGCGAAAACCCCGATGAAGCCGCAGCACATGCGCAGCTTCATCCTGATCGGGCTGGCGCTCTTCGGCGGTGCGGCCACCCAGCAGATCGGCCTGCAGACCACCACGGTCACCAATTCCAGCTTCATCACCGGCCTCTATGTCGTCTTCGTGCCGCTGATCGCCGTCGTCTTCTTGCGCAAGCCGCCGCACTGGATCATCTGGCCGGCGTCGCTGATGGCACTTGCGGGCATCTACCTGCTTTCGGGCGGCGCGCTTTCCAGCCTCTCGACCGGCGACATGCTCACCGTCGTCTGCGCCGTCTTCTGGGCGACCCAGATCACGCTCGCCGGCCTCGCCGTCAACGACAGCGGACGGCCGCTGGCGCTCTCGGCCGTGCAGTTCGCGGTGACGGCGGTCGCGGGCCTCGCCTTCGCCATCGCCCGCGAGCCGATCGGCATCGAGGCCATCCGCGCGGCCCTCGGCGAAATCCTCTATGTCGGCATCTTCTCCTCGGGCCTCGCCTTCGCCCTCCAGGTCATCGGCCAGCGCTACACCACCTCGTCGCAGGCGGCGATCTTCCTCTCCTCCGAAGCGCTCTTCGGCGCCGGTCTCGGCGCCCTGCTGCTTGGAGAGACGATCTCGCCGGTCGGCTATGTCGGCTGCGCGCTGATGTTTTCGGCGATGCTCCTGGTCGAACTCTTTCCCGAATTGGCACGGCGGCGGGCGGCCGCCACGGCTTGATTCCGGATATCGGACAGTTTTTTGCCCCTGACGACAGGATTTCGCACAGCAGATTAACGATTTTTTTTCGGAACTCCCGAATACTATTCAGCGCGCGATTTTAGGATAAATTCGCGAGTTTACATCGCAGACAATACAAAAATGGCATTTCTCTCGCGCAAGTGTGAGAAAATTTCCGTTTTTTGTTCTCTCAGGCGATCTTGGCCCGTGCTGACAGCGCAGCGCGTCAAAAAACTTTTGCTTGCCAATTTCTCATAAACACAGCAGTCTGATGCCGTTCGGGCAATTTACGAGCATGGGAAGTCCTTATAACAATATGCGTGCCGGGAACGTAAATATTCCGGTCAGCCGGGTTCGGGAGCAGACGCGTAGCCATCGCGTCGAGATTGCAGCCCCGGCAGATGGGACCTTTTCCTCACAATTCGAGAACTGCCTGCCAACGCCCTTTCGGGGCAATACAGCAATGCTGCCCGTGTGGATGGCGGGCAGAGAGAAAAGGACCTGACGCATGGCCGAGACTGGGACTGTAAAATTCTTCAATACCGATAAGGGCTTCGGTTTCATCAAGCCGGACAAGGGTGGCGCAGACATCTTTGTTCACATCTCCGCCGTTCAAGCCTCCGGCTTGGCAGGCTTGTCCGAAAACCAGAAGGTAAGCTTCGATACGGAACCGGACCGCCGCGGCAAAGGCCCCAAGGCCGTCAATCTGCAGATTGCCGGCTGACACGCCGAAAGTTTCGACATACCGACCCGGCAGAAATGCCGGGTTTTGTCATTTACGGGCCGCGCGGCCGTGTCCTGCCCGCGCAATGCGCCCTTGAAGGGCCGGCCCGTCCGGGCCTGGCTGCCCCTCCGCCCCACATTCAGGCTGCATTCAGTATCCTGCCGCTAGATTGGCGCAATCGAAGCCTATCGCATGGTCGCATCGATCGGGTGCCGATCGAAGGAACAAATCATGCGGCAGGCGCGTATTCCTGTGGGTCCCTGTCGGCGTCGCATGACGTCGGCGCCGCAGGATTTGCAGCCGGCTTTCCACGAGGACAGGACCATGAACAGACTGATGACTTCCATCCTTATTCCGGCAGCGGCCGCCGCCCTGTCGCTGGCATCCGTCTCGGCGGCTTCCGCCGATGACCATTGGCACCACTATCACAACAATGACGGCTGGGTCGCCGGCGCCGCCGGTCTGGCCACCGGCCTGATCGTCGGATCGGCCATCGCCAGCCAGCCGACCTATGTCGAGCCCGCTCCCTATTATGTCGAGCCGGACTATCCGCCGCCCCCGCCGCGCTACTATCGCGCACCCGTCTACGTCGCGCCGCGCGAAGCCTATTACGCGCCGCCGCCGGCCTACGCCCTGCGTCCGTGGTCGCCCGAATGGCAGCGCTACTGCTACGACCGCTACCGGACCTTCGACGGCCGCACCGGCACCTATGTCGGCTATGACGGCATGCGTCACTTCTGCACGGCCGGCTGACCGGAACTGAAACAATCGCTTGAATGAGAGGGCGCCGCTCACCCGAGCGGCGCCCTCATCTCGTTCAGAGCCCGCGCAGGAAGGGATTGGTGCGGCGCTCCTCGCCGATCTGGCTGCCGGGGCCATGGCCGCAGATGAAGCCGACATTGTCCCCGAGCGGCAGAACCTTGTCGCGGATGGAATCGAGCAACTGCCGGTGATTGCCGCCGGGAAGATCGGTGCGGCCGATCGAACCGTGGAACAGCACGTCGCCGAGATGGGCGAAATTCTGGACGCGGTTGACGAAGATCACATGGCCCGGCGAATGGCCGGGGCAGTGAAAGACCTCGAATTCGTGATCGCCGAAGGAGAGCTTTTCCCCCTCTTCGAGGAAGCGGTCGGGCACGACGTTGCGCACGCCGGGAATCTGGAACCCCTGCCCCCGCTCCTCGATGAGCTGCAGCAGCGGCAGATCGTCCTTATGCGGGCCGATCACCTGGATGCCGAGCTTTTCCCTGAGCTCGTCGGCGCCGCCGGCATGGTCGATATGGCCGTGCGTCAGCCAGATTTCTTCAAGCTCGATGCCGTTTTCCCGAACGGTCTGAAGGATGATCTCGACGTCGCCGCCGGGATCGACGATGACGCCCTTCTTCGTCTCCGGATCGAAGAGAATGGTGCAGTTCTGCTGGAAGGGCGTGACCGGAATGATGCCGGCCTGAAGCATGGCCATGATCGCCTCGTGCGTTTGACGGTTTCGCTTGCGTGCGTATACCGCATATCGCGCAAAAGTATGCAGCGGAAATGCGCTGGCGACCGGCATAAAACATGCGGCGCCGGCGGGGGATGCAAGATGCGTCCCAAACCTCTCGCAGGGGTTGCCGCCGATGTTTTCATTCGTGAATTCATGTTAGGATACCCCCGCAGATGACGATTCTCAAGAGTATCCGCCTCATACCGGGCGCGGAACTCATTCGTCTGAACACGAGAGGGGTTTTCATGGAAGCTTTAACGCCGATCATCACACAGCTGATCGCCGGCGCCGTTGGCGGCAATGCCATCGGCACCGTTTTGAAGCAGGAAGCGACGAACATCGTCGTCAGGACCATCGCGGGCGCCATCGGCGGCATCGGCGGCGGCATCCTCCTCAACATGCTCGGCGGCGAAGCCGGCCTGACCGCCCTGGTCTCCAACGGCATCGGCGGCCTGGTGGGCGGGGGCATCCTCTCGGCCATCGTCGGCGCGGTCATGAACCGCTCGAAGTAAACCTTCTGCATGTCGCGCAAAAGTGTGCAACGGTTTTTGCGATAACGACATGCATATGAAAACAGAGACAGGCCGGACGGAAGAACACGGCCGTCCGGCAGACCTTTATCGCCGGTTCCGTCCCGGAAACCGCACGTCCTGTCTTGCCCCTGGCTTCACTCACGTCCACAAAGCGTGCGGAAATCGGTAGCGGCGCAAATTTACGTCAACAAAACTGACATATTCTGCGACGATGCTGCCGGTTCTTTAGTGTTGAAAGGAAAGCCGCGTGCCACGACAGACGAGCCGGAAGGCAGCCGCAGCGGAGCCGCTCGCCACGCCGATGGGAAACACCGACACGATCGATTTCGAGATCATCGAGCTGTTGTTCTTCGCCTATCGCGACTTCGTTTCGGACCCGGACGCCATTCTGGTGAAGAGCGGCTTCGGCCGGGCGCATCACCGCGTCGTGCACTTCGTCAACCGCGAGCCGGGCATGACGGTGGCCGATCTTCTCGATACGCTGCAGATCACCAAGCAGAGTTTGGCGCGCGTTCTCAAACAATTGATCGATTCAGGCTATATTCGACAGGTAGCAGGCCCGGAGGATCGGCGGCAGCGCAAGCTTTATCCGACGAAAGCGGGCCGGGAACTGGCGCTGGCGCTGGCCGCGCCGCAATCGCGCCGCATCGAGGCGGCGTTCGCCGACGCCTCGCCGGAGTTACGCGAGGGCGTGCGGATGTTCCTGCGGCGCATGCAGAACGGGGACGGGAGCGAGACGGATCGATGACCACGAAGACAACGATTTCCGACGATGCCGCGCATCTGCTCGTGGTCGACGACGACACCCGCATTCGCGCGCTGCTCAATCGCTACCTGATGGAGAAGGGCTTTCGCGTGACGGTGGCGGCCGACGGGGCCGAGGCGCGGCGCAAGCTTGCCGGGCTCGATTTCGACCTCATCATCATGGACGTGATGATGCCCGGCGAAACCGGCATCGCGCTGACGGAGGCGCTGCGCAGCATCAAGAACGTCCCGATCATCATGCTGACCGCCCTCGCCGAGGCGGATTCGCGCATCGCCGGGCTGGAAGCCGGCGCCGACGACTACCTTTCCAAGCCCTTCGATCCGCGCGAGCTGGTCCTGCGCATCAACAATATCCTCAGGCGCAACACGCCGGCCGACGCGCCGAAGATCGAGCAGGTGATGTTCGGCCCCTACACCTTCTCGCTTACCCGCAAGGAGCTGAAGAAGGCCTCCGAACTCATCCGCCTTACCGACCGCGAACAGGAAATCATGCTCCTCTTCGCCAAGCGCGCCGGCGACACCATCGCCCGCCATGAACTGATCGGCGACGAGGCCGAGGTCGGCGAGCGCACCATCGACGTGCAGATCAACCGGCTGCGCCGCAAGATCGAGGACGACCCGGCCAATCCCGTCTGGCTGCAGACGGTGCGCGGCATCGGCTACAGGCTGAGCATCGACTAGAGCAATTCCAGCAAAAGTGTGCAGCGGTTTTGCGTCCGGAATTGCGAAAAACAATAGCCCCAAACGGAAAGGAGCCGTCGGCGGCATGGCGGTATTCGATACGATCAGGCGCGATCTGGAACACTCCCCCGCCTCGGGGCTGCGCTGGTTCATGCGCTGGCTGCGCCGGCAGTTGCCGACCGGGCTCTATGCCCGCTCGCTGCTGATCATCATCATCCCGATGATCCTCCTGCAGGCGGTGGTGGCCACCGTCTTCATGGAACGCCACTGGCAGATGGTGACGCAGCGCCTGTCGATGGGCGTGACGCGCGATATCGCCGCCATCATCGCCGTCATCGAAACCTACCCGCAGGATGCCGACTATACCGACATCATCCGCATCGCCCATGAAAAGCTCGACCTGACGGTCTCGATCGAGCCCGGCGGCGAGCTGCCGCCGCCGCGCGAGAAGCCGTTCTTTTCCATCCTCGACGGCATCCTGAGCGACGAGATCCACGACCAGATCCAGCATCCGTTCTGGATCGACACGGTCGGCGATTCCCAACTGGTCGAAATCCGCATCAAGCTGCCGGACAAGGTGCTGCGCGTGCTCGCCCGCCGCAGCCAGACCTATGCCTCCAACACGCATATCTTCATTCTGTGGATGGTCGGCACCTCGCTGGTGCTGATCGGCATTTCCGTGCTCTTCCTGCGCGGCCAGATTCGGCCGATCCTGGCGCTGGCGCGCGCGGCGGAGAATTTCGGCAAGGGCCAGAAGCCGGACGATTTCTCGCCGCGCGGCGCCGACGAGGTCCGCCGCGCCGGCCTTGCCTTCATCCTGATGCGCGAGCGCATCGAGCGCCAGATCGAGCAGCGGACCGCGATGCTGAGCGGCGTCAGCCACGACCTGCGCACCGTGCTCACCCGCTTCAAGCTGCAACTGGCGCTCGCCGGCGAGCATCCCGACCTGGAGGGCCTGAACGACGACGTCGAGGACATGCAGAACATGCTCGAAGGCTATATCGCCTTTGCCCGCGGCGAGGCCGAGGAGGATGTCGGCACGCTGAAGCTCAGCGATCTCTTCGAGAAGATCGAGGCGGATTTCCTGCTGCACGACAAGAAGATCAGCTATGCGATCGACGGCGAGGACGAGATTTCCGTGCGGCCGAACGCCTTCGCCCGCCTCGTCACCAACCTCGCGACCAATGCGCGCCGCTACGCCGAAACGCTCCGCCTCGAAGCCAGGCACAGCGCCAAGTGGCTGACGCTCACCTTCGACGACGACGGGCCGGGCATTCCTTCGGAAGCGCGCGAAGACGTCTTCAAGCCGTTCTTCCGGCTCGACGCGGCGCGCAATCTCGACAATTCCGGCACCGGCCTCGGCCTCGCCATCGCCCGCGACATCGCCCGCAGCCACGGCGGCAACGTCACCCTCGGCGACAGCCCTCTCGGCGGCCTGAGGGCCACCTTGCGTATTCCGGCTTGAGGTTATGCCTCGCCCAAGGCGCTCCGCAGCCGTTCGGCCGCTTGCGCCTGCGATGCCTCCGCCTCCAGGGCCGCCCAATCGTCGGGAGGGTTGCCGCTCGACAACATATCCTTGAATACCCGGTAAGCATCGGTCTTCGACCCACGGGTTCTCAGCGTATTCTCGTCGTTCACCCAGGCAAAGATGATGATCCGTCTTTCCGAACTGTACCGGAAAAATATCCGAAACCGGCCGTTGCCGAACTTGGCGCGGAACCAGTGCTTTCGGTCTTCCCCAAGGGTATCGCCCTGCCGATAGGCGCTATGGGTAGGATCGGAAGGGATTTTGTTGAAGACCAGTTCCTTGAGCGCAAACAGGAGCTTTGCGTTCGCCGTCTGCTGAAAATCATGCGGCCGCTTCCGCTGAAGGTCTTCAACCGCGGCAGTCAGCTTCTCCAACTGCTGCAGGAACAAGGGGTGCGCCAGAACGGTCCAGCCGTGGATTTGTGGCATGGCTACAGCGCGACATCGCCCTCGATCGGAGCGTCCAGGTCTTCGGCCATACCCTCCGTCAGCGCATCGATGCGGCCCCTGAGGCCCGCAGGAATATCCACAACGGCGCGTTCCGGATGGGAGCGCATATCCCGAGCGAGAAAGGCGAGAAATTCCTCGATCACCGGGTCTTCGGCAACATCGTCTTCGCGCTCGATCGAAACCCGCCGGTTCTCGTCGATATAGAACGCGATACGCCCGCCATAATCGACACCAAGCGCTTCCCGCACCGGTTTCGGGATCGTGGTTTGTCCCTTCTCGGTTATGGTACTGATCTTTTTCAGCAATGATGCCATCAAACGCTCCGCCAGCTTTCCCTTTAAATGTAAGGAATAATCCTTACATCGTCAAGGCGGCTTACCGGAACGACCGACCGCTTACATCAACTTCTTGCCGTTCGGCACCGGCCGTTCCGACGCGGCAAGCACGATGGCGCCGGCTTCATCTTCGAAGCCCAGCGTCAGGACTTCGGAGCGGAAGGGGCCGATCTGGCGCGGGGGGAAGTTGACGACGCCGAGCACCTGGCGGCCGATGAGCCGTTCGGGGGCATAATGCACCGTGATCTGGGCGGAGGATTTCTTGATACCGATCTCGGGGCCGAAGTCGATCTTCAGCTTGATAGCGGGCTTGCGGGCTTCCGGAAAGGGCTCCGCCTCGACGATGGTTCCGACGCGGATATCGACCCGCTCGAAATCGCCATAGGTGATCTCATCCGCCATGCCCCAATTCCCCTCTGTTCAGCCTGCCAGTTCCTCGGCGCGCTTGCGCGCGGCGGCGATCGCCTCGTCGAAAAGCGGCTGCATTCCATTGTCCGCCATCAGCACGGAGAGCGCCGCGGCCGTCGTGCCGCCCGGCGACGTCACGTTCTGGCGCAGGCGCGAGGCCTCGTCGGAAGAGCGGTGCAGAAGCTCGCCCGCGCCCGCGACCGTTTCGCGCGCAAGGCGCATGGCGAGATCGGCCGGCAGGCCGAGCTTGCGGCCGGCTTCGGCCATGCACTCGACCAGATAGAAGACATAGGCCGGCCCGCTGCCGGAAACCGCGGTGACGGAATCGATATCCGCCTCACTGGCGACCCACTCGACCGGACCGGACACCTGCAGGAGGCTGTGCACAAGCGCCTTCGTCGCCTCGCTGACGCGGGCATTGCCGAAGGCGCCGGTGACACCGCGGCCGATCATCGCCGGCGTGTTCGGCATGGCGCGGACCATCGCGGCCTCGCCGAGATGCGTTTCGAAGAAGGAGAGCGTCTTGCCCGCGGCAACCGAGACCACGACGGTCTCGGGACCGACCGCATGCCGGACCGACGGAAGTACGGCTTCCATCACCTGCGGCTTCAGCGCCAGGAAAAGCACACCGGCGACAGCCCCCTCGGGAAGCCTGGTGACGTGCGATGCGCCCGCTTCGGCAATCAAAGCCGCCATCTTCTCCGAGGGCGACGGATCGACGACGATCACCGAGGCGCCAGGAATGCCGCTCTTCAGCCAGCCGGTCAGCATCGCGCCGCCCATATTGCCGGCGCCGACGAGAACGATCGGCCCCGCGGCCGCGGCGTCCGAAGAGAATGCAGTCATGTCAGGCCTCGCCCACGGTTTCGAAGAGCACGCATTCCAGTGCGCGGCTCGCGTCCATGCCGGACCATACGACGAATTGGAACGCCTGATAATAGGCCTCGCAGGCATCGAGCGCGTTGGAAAGCAGCGCCTCGACCTGGCGGTTCGTCGGCTCCGCGCCGCCCGAGAGCAGCAGCGACTGGCGGAAGATCACCACGTCTTCCTGCCGCCACAGGTCGAAATGCCCCATCAGCACCTGACCGTTGATGCAGGACAAAAGCTTGATGACTTCGTTCACCCGGATTTCGGGCACCTTGATGTCGAAGGCGCAGGCAATGTGCAGCGCCTCGAACTCTTCCATCCAGGAAAAGGAAACGTGGTAATCAGCCCAACGACCTTCGACGGTCATGGCGATTTCGTCCTCTCCCGACCGTTCGAACGACCAGTCGTTGTTCGAGGCGACGAATTCGATCGTATCGACCGGGTTCGACTGCCGTTCAACTTCAAATTCCATCAGGCTCATGCAGCACCTTCTAAACCGGAGTTAAATGCAGCTTCCTCGTGACCAAACACAAAAAGACGCGAACACTCTTACCGGAACTACCTGTGATGACGTCGAACGGCTGCCAGACTAACGCACTCACCCTGCCCGGAGCTTACCAAGTCGATTTCGAATCATCATTTAAAATCAGTGTATAACGCCACCGTCGCCGCGCCACCCCTCCGCCTCGAATTTGCCGGCGGGCGCTGTGGAAAGCTCTTCCGATTTTGATTCAGGAGGGTTGCATAAACGACTCTGCCCATTGGCTTTTTTGGCAGTGTCCACAGGGCTTGAAAAAGGTCTGCAAAAGGAAAAAATGCGCGGCATGACCATGCCGCGCGACGCGCCGAAATGGCACGAACGTTTACTTGCCCTTGGCGGCGAGACGCGCTTCGAGGGCTTCGATGCGGGCGAGCAGCGCTTCGTTTTCGTCGCGCGCCTTGATCGCCATTTCGCGAACGGCTTCGAATTCCTCGCGCTTGACGATATCCATGCTGTTCAGCCAGCGCTCGGCCTGCGCGTTGAAGGCGGTCTCGATCTCGCGGCGCACGCCCTGCGCGGCACCCGCCGCGTCGGTCATCAGCTTGGCGAATTCGTCCATGATGCGGTTCGGTCCTGTGGTCATGATGCTCTCCCTGTGGGGCGTCGGTATGGGAATGGAGGTAAGGTCTGGCGGGCGACTATGCAAGCCGTTTGAGGCTCTTGCGAGACGAAGCCGAGACGACGCCGGCACGCCTCCGCGAACAATCGACTTGACCGCTCAAGCGCCCCGCTCCATCTTCCGCCGACATTGAAACGGACCCGACCCCCTTGCAGACAGCCGCCAGCCTCCTTGCCATCCTGCCCTATCCCGAGATCGATCCGATCGCCTTTTCCTTGGGCCCCGTCGCGATCCACTGGTACGGGCTTGCCTATGTTCTCGGCATCCTGCTCGGCTGGGCCTATGCCCGCAGGCTCCTCGACAACGCACCGCTCTGGTCGGAGCGCTCGCCGCCGCCGACCGCCAGGCAGCTCGACGACTTCATCGTCTGGGTGGCGCTCGGCGTCGTCCTCGGCGGGCGCATCGGCTACGTGCTCTTCTACGACATGCAGGCGGTGAGCGAAAACCCGATCCGCGCGCTTCAGATCTGGAACGGCGGCATGTCCTTCCACGGCGGCCTGATCGGCACAACGCTCGCGATGATCCTGTTTGCGCGCAGGAACGGCCTTGCCATGTGGACGCTGTTCGACATCGTCGCCGCCGTCGTTCCGATCGGCCTGTTCTTCGGCCGCATCGCCAATTTCGTCAACGGCGAGCTGTGGGGGCGGATCACCGATGTCCCCTGGGCCATGGTCTTCCCGACGGGCGGCCCGTTCTCGCGCCATCCGAGCCAGCTTTACGAAGCGGGCCTCGAAGGCATCGTGCTCTTCCTCGTGCTTTTCTTCGCCACGCGCAAGCTGCGCGTCCTGAAGAAGCCGGGCACGGCGGCCGGAATTTTCGTCACCGGCTATGCGCTCTGCCGCATCTTCGTCGAGTTCTTCCGCGAGCCTGACGCGCAGCTCGGCTATCTCGCCGGCACGAACTGGCTCACCATGGGCATGGTGCTCTCCTTCCCCATGGCGCTCTTCGGGCTTTGGGCGATCTATCGCGCGCAGCGCGCGGCGGCCAGGCTTGCGACCTGAGGAGGCAATCGCGATGACCACCGCACTTGGGGAGAAGATCAAGACGATCATCCGGGCGAACGGCCCGATCAGCGTCACGGATTACTTCTCGCTCTGCCTCGCCGATCCGCAGCATGGCTATTATCGCACGCGCGAACCCTTCGGCCCGGCCGGCGACTTCGTGACGGCGCCGGAAATCAGCCAGCTTTTCGGCGAGATGATCGGCATCTTCGTCGTTCATGCCTGGCAGCGCCACGGCACGCCGGGCAATGTCCGCTTCGTCGAGGTCGGCCCCGGCCGCGGCACGATGATGTCGGACATGCTGCGCGTCATCCAGCGGCTGGCGCCGCCGCTCTACGGGCACATGACCGTCCACCTGGTCGAAACCAGCGAGCGGCTGCGCGACGTGCAGCAGGAGAAGCTGAGCGACCACGGCGACAAGCTCTCCTGGCACACGGATTTCAGCACGGTCCCGCCGGGCTTCACCCTGATTGCCGCCAACGAGCTTTTCGACGCGATCCCGATCCGCCAGTTCGTCCGCACCCCGACGGGCTTTCGCGAGCGGGTGGTCGGCCTCGACGCCGAGGACGAGCTGACCTTCACCGCCGGCGTCGCCACGCTCGACCCGACCCTTCTTCCCGGCGGTCAGCAGAAGCTGCCGTCCGGCACCGTTTTCGAGATCGCGCCTGCCCGCCAGGCGGTGATGACGGCGCTCTGCGAGCGGCTGATGGACCATGGCGGCACGGCGCTGGTCATCGATTACGGCCATATGGCGACCGCCTTCGGCGACACGCTGCAGGCGGTGCGGATGCACGAATACGATCCGCCGCTCGCCCACCCCGGCGAGGCCGACCTGACGAGCCACGTCGATTTCCAGCATCTCGCCGAAACCGCCCGCGCCGCGGGCGCCTATATCAACGGCTGCGTCCACCAGGGCGATTTCCTGATCGGGCTTGGCCTGATGGAGCGGGCCGGCGTTCTCGGCCGCGACCGCGACGAGGACATGCAGCGCGGCATCCAGCTCGCCGTCGACCGGCTGGCCGGCGCCGGCGAAGGCAAGATGGGCGAGCTTTTCAAGGTGCTGGCCGTATCGAGCCCCGCCATCGATCTCCTGCCCTTCCGCCCCGTGGATTGACAGAGCGCGCCCCTCTGGGCCACCATCCGCCGCGACCGGCCGCTTCGCGGCACGCGCGGCGGTCCCCTCACCTCACCCAGAAAACCTGAAACCGGATGAGCGAGACCCCATTGCCCCACCCCCTCGAAAGCACGCTGCTGGCCCCGGCCCGGACAGCCGGTATCCGCCATGGTTACTTCACGCGCCAGGGCGGCGTTTCGGACGGCATCTACCGCGGGCTGAACGTCGGCCTCGGCTCCAATGACGACCGCGACAGCGTGCTCGAAAACCGCCGGCGCGTTGCCGCCTGGTTCGGCCTGCCCCTCGCAAAACTTGCGACCGTCCATCAGGTCCACTCCCCCGACGTGGTGACGGTCGACGGCGCCTACGACGGCAGCCGGCCGGAAGCCGACGCACTGGTGACGGCGGCCCCCGGCATCGCGCTCGGCGTGCTTGCCGCCGATTGCGGCCCGATCCTGTTTGCGGATGCGGAAAACCGCGTCATCGGGGCCGCCCATGCCGGCTGGAAGGGCGCGCTCTACGGCGTGCTCGAAAACACCATCGAGGCGATGGTGAAGCTCGGCGCGCGGCGCGAGGCGATCACCGCCTGCCTCGGCCCCTCGATCAGCCGGGCGAGCTACGAAGTCGGCCCGGAATTCGTCGAGCGCTTCATCGCCCACGACCCGTCCTACGAGACCTATTTCGCCGCCTCGCCAAAGCCGGGACACGCCATGTTCGACCTGCCGCGGCTGACCGTCGACCGGCTGCGGGCGGCCGGTGTTGCGGCCGAAAGCCTCGGGCTGTGCACCTATCCCGATGCGGAACGTTTCTTTTCCTACCGCCGCACGACGCATGCGAGGGAACCGGATTACGGCCGGCAGATTTCTGCTATTGCAATCGGAGAAACGGTCTGATGGCTCTACATTTCGAACGCAGCGAATATGGCGAACGTCTCACCCGCCTGCTGGCCAGAATGCAGGAGGAGAAGCTCGACGCGCTGCTGATCTTCGCGCAGGAAAGCATGTTCTGGCTGACCGGCTACGACACCTTCGGCTACAGCCATTTCCAGA
>Ga0153956_1000221_pt1 | contig 71878 bp, 52 predicted proteins | sample TSFL040MetaG_FD_104704 | JGI IMG/M metagenome (GOLD analysis project Ga0153956, IMG submission 104704) | Attine ant fungus gardens microbial communities from Florida, USA - TSFL040 MetaG | ecosystem: Host-associated > Fungi > Mycelium > Unclassified | place: USA: Florida, Wekiwa Springs...
ACGCTAATCCGAAACACATGCTCTCGGCGGGCAGCAGGCCATCTACAACGAACGCATCGCGCCGCAGCCGTGGAACAAGCCGCTCAACTGGGTCATTTCTCCCCAGTTCGTGCTAAGCCTGCTCGGCGTGCCGTATCCGCAGCGCAAGCTCGTCGAGGCGCAGCACGACGACGGCGTCTCCGGCTTCATCCGCAGCGCGGTGCAGTACGTGTTCCGCCAGTTGCCGCTGGCCGACAACTATTTCTGGCACGTCTACATGACCGGCCGCTACCGACGCGACTGCTGCCCGGAATACCTGAAGGAAGACAACTTCGCGCGCCTGAAGAACGGGCTGGCCGACCGCATCGAGACGCACACGACGACGATCACCGAGTTCCTGCGCGCGCACGACGAACCGATCTCGCGCTTCGTGCTGCTCGACCACATGGACTGGATGAGTTCCTACCATCCGGACGCGCTGGTGGAGGAATGGGAAGCGATCCGCACGCGCGCGGCACCCGGCGCGCGCATCCTGTTGCGCAGCGCGCACGCGCGGCCGGCCTACCTCGACGAGATCCGCATCGGGCCGGACCAGGCGCGCCTGCGCGATGCGTTCCGTTTCATGGACGCCGAGGCCGACGCCTTGCAGCCGCGCGACCGCGTGCACACCTACGCCGGCTTCGTGATCGCCGATGTCCCGGCTTGAGGGCTTGCGCGGCGACGCGGCGGTGCTGGCGCGCCTGCTGCGCGGGATGCCGCGCGCCGGGTCGCACGCGCAGGCGCTTTCCGCGTTCTACGGCGCGCAGTCGGAACACTACGACCGCTTCCGCGAGCGCCTGCTCGCCGGGCGCGCGGAGCTGATCGCCGACTTGCCGCTGCCGCCCGCCGCGCGCGTGGTCGAACTCGGCGGCGGCACCGGGCGCAACGCGGAGTTTTTCGGCGAGCGGCTGGCGCGGATCGAGTCGATCACCGTCGTCGACCTGTGCGCGCCGTTGCTGGCGCAGGCGCGTCAGCGCGCGGGGCGCATTCCGCAGCTTCACGCGATCGAGGCCGACGCGACGACGTGGCAGCCGGAACAGCCGGTCGACGCGGTGATCCTGTCGTACGCGCTGACGATGATCCCGGACTGGCGCGCCGCGCTCGCGAACGCGGTCGCGATGCTCAAGCCCGGCGGCGCGCTCGGCGTGGTCGACTTCCACGTGTCTTCGTCGCGTGCGGAAGCCGGCTGCGCGCAGCACGGCATCCTGACGCGGACCTTCTGGCCGGCCTGGTTCGCGCACGACGGCGTACATCTGGATGCGCGGCACCTGCCGGCATTGCGCCGCCTGCTGCCCTCGCACGCGGCCGTCGAGGCGCGCGCGCCGGTGCCGTACCTGCCGCTGGTGCGCGTTCCGTACTACCGCTTCATCGGCCGCAAGACCGCCGCCGCGGATCAGCCGCCGACCTGATCGAGCCGCTCGATGTCCGCGGCGTCGAGGCGCAGCTTCGTCGCCGCGGACAATTCCTCGATCTGCGCGACGCTGGTCGCGCTGGCGATCGGCGCGGTGATGCCGGGCCGCGCCATCAGCCAGGCAAGCGCGACCTGGGCCGGCGTCGCGTCGTGGCGGCGGGCGACGTCGTCGAGCGCGGCGAGCACGCGCAGGCCGTGACCGTTGAGGTATTTGCCGACCGCGGCCGCGCGCGCGGCGCTCTTGCCGAGGTCAGTCTCGCGTCGGTACTTGCCGGTCAGGAAGCCGCTCGCCAGCGCGTAGTAGCAGACCACGCCGACTTGCTCCTTGCGGACCAGCGGTTCCAGTCCGCTTTCGTAGTCCTTGCGCGCGACGAGGTTGTATTCCGGCTGCAGCACCTCGTAGCGCGGCAGGCCGTGCTTCTCGCTGACCGCGAGCGCTTCGGCGAAGCGCGCCGCGCTGTAGTTGGACGCGCCGATCGCGCGTACCTTGCCCTGTTCGATCAGGCGCGAGAACGCGCCGAGCGTGTCGGCCAGCGGCACGCCCGGGTCGTCCTCGTGCGCGAAGTAGACGTCGATCGTGTCGATGCGCAGGCGTCGCAGCGAATCCTCGGCCGCGGCCTGGATCGTCGCCGGCGCGAGGCCCTTGTGCGCGGCCCACTTGGCGACCTTGGTCGCGATCACGACCTGGTCGCGCTTGCCGTTCGCGGCGAGCCAGTTGCCGATGATCGTCTCGGATTCGCCGCCGCGGTTGCCCGGAACCCACGCCGGATACACGTCGGCGGTGTCGATGAAATCGAGGCCGGCATCGACGAACGCGTCGAGGACCTTGAACGAAGCGGCTTCGTCGAGGCTCCAGCCGAACACGTTTCCGCCGAACGCGAGCGGCTGCACCGCGATGCCGGACCGGCCGAGTTCACGCTTGCTCATCGATGGGCCTCTTCGGCTTGCGGGACGAATCCGCAAACTGGGGGCGTGCGCGCGACTCCCAAAGGGCGCGGCGCAGCGCGGAAACGCTTACGAGAGGACGCTGGGTCGCTTGGCGCCCGCGAAGCGGCGCGCCCAATACGATTCGTCGAGGCGGTTGATGCTGACGCGCTTGCCGGTCGAGGGCGAATGGATGAAGCGGCCCTCGCCGAGATAGATGCCGACGTGCGAAATGCGCTTGCCGTGCGTGCGGAAGAACACGAGATCGCCGGTCTTCATGTCGGAGCGGGCGACCTTGGCGCCGACGCCGAACTGGCTGGCGGAATCGCCCGGCAGATCCTGGTCGAGGCTGTGGCGGAACACGTAGCGCACGAAGCCGCTGCAATCGAAGCCGGTCGACGGCTCGCGGCCGCCGCGGCGATAGCGGATGTCGCGCAGGGTCACGGCGAAATCGCTGAGCAGCTTGCGCAGGTGCGAGCGCGGCGCGGTCGCGGGCGTTTCGGCAGCGGCATCGGCGACTGCCGGCACGGTCGCGGCCGGCGGGACGATCGAGGCCAGCACGGTGCCCGAGAGCGGCGCCGCTGCCGGCGAGTTCGAGCCGGTTTCCCACGCGCGGAGGTCGCTGTCGGTGAGCGGTGCGGCCACCGCGCACGTGCAGGGGATTGCCAGAAAAGCGAGCAAAAACAAGGCCTTCATTCGCTTGAATGGCATGAGGTCGGTTCCCCTGGATCGCTGCGTCGAAGAGGCTGCCGGCTGTGCTGGCGACCCCGCGGAGCGGCGACGTTACCAAACGTGTCCGGCCAAGTTGTTTGGCTGGCGTTAAGAAAAGCCTGAAAGTGTGATCCGCTTCATCGGACCGGTGTGCGAATGGCCGCAGACACCACGGCGGCCCTGTGCCGCATCGGCTTCCGGCCTGCGGGCCGGCATTGGCATGCGATCATACCCGCCATCCGCGCCTTGCCGCAGCGCGTTCCGGAGTTTGCCGATGCACGCTTTCCAGTCCTTCCAGCCGCCGGATCGCCTGCTGCTCGGCCCCGGGCCTTCGCCGGTGCCGCAGCGCGTGCTCGACGCGCTGGCGCGGCCGACGATCGGCCACCTCGACCCGGCCTTCATCGGCATGATGGACGAGCTCAAGGACCTGCTGCGCTACGCGTTTCGGACCGGCAATGCGCTGACCCTGCCGATCTCGGCGCCGGGCTCGGCCGGCATGGAGGCCGCGTTCGTGAACCTGGTCGAGCCGGGCGACACCGTGATCGTCTGCCGCAACGGCGTGTTCGGCGGCCGCATGCGCGAGAACGTGCTGCGCATCGGCGCGAACGCGGTCATGGTCGACGACCCGTTCGGCCAGCCGGTCGACCCGGGCAAGGTCGAGGCCGCGCTGAAGGCGAATCCCGGCGCGAAGGCGCTCGCGTTCGTGCACGCGGAAACCTCGACCGGGGTCGCGTCCGACGCGGCCGCGCTGTGCCGCCTCGCGCGCGAACACGGCGCGCTCAGCATCGTCGACGCGGTGACCAGCCTCGGCGGCATACCGGTCGAGGTCGACGCCTGGGGCGCCGACGCGATCTATTCCGGCTCGCAGAAATGCCTCGCCGCACCGCCCGGGCTGGCGCCGCTCAGCTTCGGCGAGGCCGCGGTCGCCGCGCTGAAGGCGCGCAGGACGCCGGTGCAGAGCTGGTTCCTCGATCTCGGCCTGATCATCAACTACTGGCAAGGCGCCGGGCGCGCCTACCACCACACCGCGCCGATCAACATGCTGTACGCGTTGCACGAGGCGTTGTTGATGCTGCGCGGGGAGGGCCTCGAAGCGTCGTGGGCGCGTCATCGCGCGAACCACCTGCGCCTGCGCGACGGCCTCGCCGCGATCGGCCTCGACCTGCTCGTCGCCGAAGGCGCGCGGCTGCCGCAGCTCAATGCGGTCAAGGTGCCGGAAGGCGTCGACGAAGCCGTGGTGCGCCGCCGCCTGCTCGACGACCACGGCATCGAGATCGGCGCCGGCCTCGGCGAACTCGCCGGCAAGATCTGGCGCATCGGCCTGATGGGCGCCGGCAGCGCGCCGCAGAACGTCGATCGCGTGCTCGAAGCGCTCGGCGCGATCCTCGAGCGCAAGGCGGCGTGAGAAAGGACACGGCAGTGTTTCCCTTCTCTCGAAAGGAGAAGAATCTTCCGTTCAAGAATCGCCGCTAGTCCGCGAGCCGTCCGCGCGCGACCGGCAGGATCGCGTCGGTCCACAGCGCGTACTGCGCGGCCGACGGATGCAATCCATCGCCGACCAGCATCGCGTCGCCATCGCCGGCTTCGCGCGAGATCGGCGTGATGTCGACGAAGGCCGCCTGCGCGGCATTCGCGATCGCGCGCGCGGTGGCGTTGAACGCGTCGATCCCGGCGCCGACCAGCGCGGCGTCGCGACCGTGCTCGCGCGCGAAGCGCGTGACGCCCCAGTCCGGGATCGACACGACGATGACACGCGTCGGATCGTCGCCGGCGAGCGCACAGGCACGTTGCAGCAGCGCGGCGAATTCTTCGCGGTAGTTGTCGATCGGGCGCCCGCGATACTGGTTGTTCACGCCGATCAGCAAGGTCACCAGCGCATACGGCGGTGCGAACGTCGCCGCGTCCATCGCGGCGGACAATTCATCGGTGGTCCAGCCGGTCTGCGCGACGGCCTGCGGATCGCCGATCGTGTCGCCGTGCGCGCGCAGCCGGCGCGCGAGCTGCGCCGGCCAGCGTTCGTCCGCCGGCACGCCTTCGCCGATCGTGTAGGAATCGCCGAGCGCGAGGAAGCCGCGGTTCACGCGACGCGCCGGTTCGCGCCGACGCTTTCGGCCAGGCGCGCGAGCGTGCGCTCGATGCGCACGAACACGTCGGCGAGCACCGCGGGTTCCGGCAGCATCGTCACGCGGAAGTGGTTGCGCGCGGCGATGTTGAAGCTCGAACCCGGCACCAGGATCACGTGTTCGTGTTCGAGCAGGTCGAGCGCGAACGCCTCGTCGTCGAAGCCGGGCAGGCGTTCGGTGTCGACGCCGGGGAACGCGTACAGCGCGGCCTGCGGCGTCACCATGCGCAGGAATTCGCTGCGCGCGACGCCGTCGCAGATCGCCGCGCGTGCGGCGTGCAGGCGGCCGCCGGGGCGAGTCAGCGCGCCGATCTCGTTCGGGCCTTCCAGCGCCGGCTTGATCGCCCATTGCGCCGTCACGTTGCTGCACAGGCGCAAAGACGCGAGCAGGTCGAGCGCGTGCAGCAGCGCATTGATGCGCCGCGCGGCGCCGGTCACCGACAACCAGCCGACGCGATAGCCGCAGGCGAGGTGCACCTTCGACAGGCCGCCGTAGCTGATGCACGGCACCTCGCCGGCCAGCGGCGCCAGCGGCTCGAAGCGCGCGTCGTCGTAGAGCACGCTGTCGTAGATCTCGTCGCACAGCAGGACCAGGCCGTGGCGCGCGGCGACCGCGACCAGCGCCTCGAGGATCGCGCGCGGGTATACCGCGCCGGTCGGGTTGTTGGGGTTGATGACGACCAGCGCCTTCGTGCGCGGCGTGATGCGCGCTTCCAGCTCGGCCGGGTCGGGCAGATGATCGCGTTCGGGCGGGCAGGCATAGTGCACCGGCACGCCGCCGTTGAGGCGCGTCGCGGCGGTCCACAGCGGATAGTCCGGCGCCGGGATCAGCACTTCGTCGCCGGCATCGAGCAGCGCGCGCAGGCTGAGGTCGATCAGTTCGCTGACGCCGTTGCCGATGAACACGCGCTCGGGCGCCGCATCCGCGCCGTTTCGCCGATGCAGCGCGGCGACCGCTTCGCGCGCTTCGAGCAGGCCTTGCTGGTGGCAGTACGCCTCGCTACGCGGCAGCGCCTCGGAAATCGCGTCGCGCAGGTGTTGCGGCACGCGAAAGCCGAACAGGCCGGGATTGCCGATGTTCAGGCGCAGCACCGGCGTGCCGGCGGCTTCCAGTTCGTGGGCGCGCCGGCTGAGCGGTCCGCGAATGTCGTAGCGCACCTGGTCGAGGCGGTTGCTGACCGCCACCGGCTGGTTTTCCATTGCCTTTCCTGCTGCCGAGTCCCGAACGATGCTAGCAGCGCCGTCGCAGCGCCGCATCTCGCCGCGAGACGGCGAGCATCGATGCCCGCGAAAAGGCGGCCGCCGGACCGATCCCGGCTAGAATCCGCCCATGCAGCCGACCGCCGACGAAGAACAGCAGCTTGCCCGCATCGGCTGGCGCCCGACGCCGTGGCCTGACGACGCGCCGGCGAACGGCAGCGTGGCACGCGTCGTCGCCCAGCATCGCGCCGGCTACGAGTTGCACGATGGCGCGCGGATGTTCAACGCGCAGCCGGCCGCGCGCTATCTCAAGCGCGACATCGACCCGACGGAACGCCCGGCCGTCGGCGACTTCGTGCTGGTCGCGCCGGGTGCGCCGCCGACGATCGAGCGCATCCTGCCGCGCCGCACGGAACTGCGCCGCGGGGCGGCCGGCGAGAGCCACCAGCGCCAGCTCATCGCGACGAACGTCGACGCGGTGTTCGTGCTGAACGGCCTCGACGGCGATTTCAATCCGGCGCGCATCGAGCGCTACCTGCTGCTGATCCAGTCGAGCGGTGCGCTGCCGGTGCTGGTGCTGACCAAGGCGGACCAGTCCGCCGACGCGGACGCCGCGCTGGCCGACCTGCGCCGGCGTATCCCGGAGATCGCGATGTTCGCGGTCAACGCGAAATCCGCCGACAGCGTCGCGCCGCTGCTGGCCTGGCTCGGTCCAGGCCACACGGCCGTGTTGGTCGGTTCCTCCGGTGTCGGCAAGTCGACATTGACCAATACCTTGCTCGGGCACGAGCGCATGGCGACGCGCGCGGTGCGCGAGCACGACAGCCGCGGCCGCCACACGACGACGCATCGCGCGTTGCTGCAACTGCCGACCGGCGGTTGCCTGATCGACACGCCGGGCATGCGCGAGATCAAGCTGACCGGCGAGGAAGAACTCGACCAGAGCCAGTTCGCCGACGTCGACGAACTCGCGCAGTCGTGCCGTTTCGGCGATTGCGGCCACGCCAGCGAACCCGGTTGCGCGGTGCAGGCCGCGCTCGCCGACGGCCGCCTCGATCCGGCGCGCTGGCGCAACTACCTGAAGCTGCGCGACGAACTCGCCGCCGCCGCGGACACGCTCGAAGCGCAGATGCGCCGCAAGAGCGAATCGCGCGTGCTGACCAAGGCGCTCGGCAAGCGGCTTGGCGAGAAATACGGCAGGCGCTGACGCATTTTTCGTTCTTCCCTTGCGGCGAAGCACCCGAAAGGCCGGCAAGGGAAAACGGCCGCGGGGCGCGCCGGACGGCCGGGTGCCGCACCTTCCCTCGTCCGGCGCTTCGCACCGTTCCCGGCCGCCCGGGACGGCTTCGGTCCGCAGGAAGACGGGTTTCCCCGTTTCCCGCATTTTCGATCCATGGATACCGTTTCGTGACGAATACCCCGAACGCTTCGCCCCCATTCCCCGACGACAGCGATGCCACGCTGGTCGAACGCCTGCGTGCCGCATCCGACCTGCTGGAAGCGGTTGCCGCCGACCGCGAACTGCTCGATCGCCTGCCTGCCGGCGAGCGGCAGCGCCTGCATCGCGCGATCGCGCAGGTCTACGATCCCGATCCCAAGCAGCGCCGGCGCAAGCTCAAGGCCGCCGAGCGCGCGCGCAACGCCGCGCAGATCCGCGCCGACGACGAGGTGCTGAACGGCACCGGCATCCGCACCCTGCGCCGCAAGCCGGTGTTCTCGACGCCGAACGTATTCCCGCCCGAGGGCTTCGTCGCGCAGGACAGCGACAGCGACGAGCCGCAGCCGCGCGAATCGATCGAGCCGCAGCACTGCTACGTGTGCAAGCGCAAGTACACGTTGATCCACCATTTCTACGACCAGCTCTGCCCGACCTGCGCGGATTTCAATTTCGCCAAGCGCACCGAGACCGCCGACCTGCGCGGCCGCGTCGCGCTGCTGACCGGAGGGCGCGTCAAGATCGGCTACCAGGCCGGCCTGAAACTGTTGCGTGCCGGCGCGGAGCTGATCGTCACCACGCGTTTCCCGCGCGATTCGGCCGCGCGCTACGCCGCCGAACCCGACTTCGGCGAATGGGGTCATCGCCTGCAGATCTTCGGGCTCGACCTGCGCCACACGCCGAGCGTCGAGGCGTTCTGCCAGGAGCTCGTCGCGACGCGTCCGCGCCTCGACTTCATCATCAGCAACGCCTGCCAGACGGTACGCCGTCCGCCGGAGTTCTACGCGCACATGATGGCCGGCGAGACGGCCGCGCCGCGCGACCTGCCGGAGCACCAGCGCGCGCTGCTGCGCCACTACGAAGGCCTGCTGCGCGAACACGTGCTGCCGACGACCGGGGTGGAGATCGCCGCGGCCGGCGCGCCGGCGACCGCGCTGGCCGGACTGACGCGCGCGGCCGAGCTGTCGCAAGTACCGCTGCTGCCGGAGGAACTGCTGGCGCAGAAGCACCTGTTCCCGCAAGGGCGGCTCGACCAGGACCTGCAGCAGGTCGACCTGCGCGGGCGCAACTCCTGGCGCCTGCAGCTGGCCGAAGTGCCGTCGGTCGAACTGCTCGAGGTGCAATTGGTCAACGCGATCGCGCCGTTCATCCTCAACGCGCGCCTCAAGCCGCTGATGCTGAAGACGCCGGAGCGCGACAAGCACATCGTCAACGTGTCGGCGATGGAGGGGCAGTTCTACCGCAACTTCAAGACCACGCGGCACCCGCACACGAACATGGCGAAGGCCGCGCTGAACATGATGACGCGCACCTCGGCGGCCGACTACCACGGCGACGGCATCCACATGAACAGCGTCGACACCGGCTGGGTCACCGACGAGGACCCGGCCGAGATCGCCGCGCGCAAGGTCGTCGAGGAGCGCTTCCATCCGCCGCTCGACATCGTCGACGGCGCGGCGCGCATCGTCGACCCGATCATCGCCGGCTTCAACGGCGGCGAGCACGTGTGGGGACAGTTCCTGAAGGACTACAAACCGACGGACTGGTGAGTCAGGCGCCGCCCGGTCGGCCGGCGGCGACGCAGACGCGGTTGCGGCCGCGCAGCTTGGCGCGATACAGCGCGCGGTCGGCGCACACGATCAGCGACGTCGGCGCCCGTTGCGCGATCGGCCGGACCGCGCTGACGCCGGCGCTCACGCTCACGTGCGCGGCCACCGGCGAAGCCGGGTGCGGCAACGCGCAGGCCAGCACCTGGCGACGCAACTGCTCGCCGGCGCGCCGCGCCTGGCGCAGGTCGTGGCCGGGCAGCAGCAGGACGAATTCCTCGCCGCCGTAGCGCGCGGCCAGTCCGTCCGTCCCTTCGACAAACGCGCTGAACAACTGCGCCAGCCGGCGCAGGCAGTCGTCGCCGTGAAGATGGCCGCAGGCGTCGTTGAGCGGCTTGAACAGGTCGATGTCGACCAGCACCAGCGCGAGCCATTGCCCGGCCAATGCCTGTCGTTGCCACTGCCGCGAAAGCTGCTCGTCGAAGCAGCGCCGGTTGGCGATGCCGGTGAGGCCGTCGCGCATCGACAACTGTTGCAGGCGCGCATTGGCCAGCTCCAGCTCGCGCACGACGCGCGCGAGGTGGATCGCGCCGGCGACCTGCAGCGCGATCGCGTCGAACACCGCGCGTACCTCGGCGGTGAAGAAAGCTTCCTGCGTGCTTTCGAGATTGAGCACGCCGTGGAGCCGGTCGCGATGGCGGATCGGCACGAGGTATTCCGACTTCACCGCCCGATTGCCGGCGACGTAGTCCGGATCGGCCTGCAGGTTCGTGATCAGCTGCGCCTCGCCGCTGCGCGCGCAGCGGCCGGCGGCGCCGATCTCCACCGGCCAGGGCAGGCCGCCCGGCAGCTCCAGTTCGAGCTCGCCGGCCCAGACTTCCTGCACGAAATGCGTGTGTGCGTCGTCGAGCAGGATGATGCTGGCGATCGTCACCGGCAACTGCGCCACGACGCAATCGACGATGCGCTGCAGGACCGCTTCCAGCGTCTCGCCCTGCAGCGCTTCGCTCGACACCAGTGCCAGCAGCGCGGTGAGCATGGCGTGCCGGTCGGACGCGTCGCGCTCGGTCCAGCGCACGTGGATCGGTCCGCTGTCGGACGTTTCCCACGATGTCGGCGCGCCTGCCATGGCGCCAGTTTACGTGGAATGAGGAGCCTGGCGTGGCGGCAGCCGGACGGCGATACGCCGCTTCCGGCTGCCGCGCAAAAGGCGATGCCGGCCCTCGGACCGGTCGCCCCCAATGCCTCAATCCGGTGCGGGGTCGCCGTCGAAGCCGTCCTTGAAGATCACGTCGTCGGCCGCCGGCTGGAGTTCGAACGCGCCGATGTCGGCCGCCGCGCCGTGGACGCGGACGAAGCCTTCGCCGCGCTGGTCGAAATCGAGCGCCGCGGTGTTGTTGCCGGTGTCGACCGCGGGGCTTTCCGGATCGAGCGCCATCGTGCGCGTCGGGCCGCCGTTGTCGGCCAGCGGCTGCAGCAGCGGGTCGGCGGCGAGCGTGTCGGCCGGCAAGGTGACCGCGCTTCCGCCCGCCATCACGAGGCTGTTCGCGCCGCTCGCGGCCAGCGTGTCGTCGGCGTCGATGTCGGCGGCGAACGTCGCTTCCTTGCCGGCGAGGTTGGTCGCGACAATGGCGCTTTGCAGGTCGAGCGGGCCGCCGCTGTCCGTGACGCCGAGCAGGCGGAACAGCACGCCGCCACCGCCATCCGCGGCGGTGTTGCCGGCGACCGTGCTGTTGCTGAGATACAGCGGACGCGAGCTGGCGATGCCGCCGCCGCCGTGTCCGGCGATGTTGTCGGCGATCGTGCTGTTCACGACCGTCAGCTTGGTCGTCGGGTTCGATCCGCCCGGTTCGCCGTACACGCTGTAGATCGCCTTGTACACGCCGCCGCCGTCGCCGTCGGTCCGGTTGTTGTCGACCGTCGAACCGGTGATCGTGGCGATGCCGCGCACGTAGATGCCGCCGCCGGGCGCATCCTCGCCGGCCACGGTGGTTTCGATCGCGTTGCCGGAAACCGTGCTGTTGGTCATCGTCAGGTCGCCGCGCGAGTACAGGCCGCCGCCGCCCGAGAAATAGCCGTCGTAGTAGGCATACGGCGCGGTGACCGTGTTGCCGCTGATCGTGCTGTCGACGAGGATCGTCGAATCGCCGGCATAGGCGCCGCCGCCGGCCGCGGCGCTGTGGGTGCCGGTCGCGACGATGCTCGAATCGGTGATCGTGCTGTTCGTCATGACCAGAAGGTTGGCGTCGACGCCGCCGCCGAACACGAGCGAGTAGTGGCCGCTCGCGCGGCAGTGCTTCACGTCGACGCGGTTCAGCGCCACGGTGCCGCCGAAGCTCAGGATGCAGGCGGCGAGGCTGCCGTCGTACGCGCCGTTGGCGATGGTCAGGTCGTTGACCGTCAGCGTGCCTTTCTCGCCGGAGAAGCCGCCGCCGACGAGCACTTGCGAGGCGTTGTCGCCGTCGATCGTCAGCTTGTCGCGGCCCGGACCCTGCAGGGTCACGTCGTAGAGGTGGTGGTCGCCGAGCACGCTCGAATCGAGCGCACCCTGCGTCAGCGTGATCGTGCTGCAGGTCAGCGCGGTCAGGTCGACGGTGTCCCCTTCGGCGGCGCTCGCGAGCACGTTGCGCAGCGTGCCCGGATCGGCGTCGTCGAGGCAACTGGTCACCGGCAAGACGCTGCCGACGCGAGGCGGTGCCGAGGGAGCGTGCGAGGACGACGCGCTACGCGTCGCGGCATGCGCGCGTGCCTGCTGGCGCAACGCGTAGCGCGGCGAGGACGCTGCCGACGCGGCCGGAAGCGGGCTGGAGCCGGCGGCTGCCGGTGCGGTGCCGAACGTCGCGCCGGCGACCAGCGCGAGCGCCAGCGCCGCCGCGAGCGGAGTCATGTGCGCGTTGCGCGCGGTGGATGGAAGCAAAGTCATCATTCGTCTCCAGGGGAATTGCGGAATCACCCGCGCTTTCGCGCGGGTGCCCCGACCATACCGGCGACGCGCATCGAATGCGCGCCGCATTGCGGCGAGCCGAGCCGGGCGCGCGCTCTGCTATCGTTCGACCACGTGTCATCGAGGGATCGCCGCGCATGGTCATCAACGCCGAAGGGCCGGATATCCACGCCGAACTCGACCAGCGCCTGGTCGCCGCGACGCGCGGCATCGGCCTGCTCGCGTCGTTGAGCTGGCCCGCGTCGGTCGAGCTGCGGTTCATCGCCGGCTGGAAAGCCGGCCGTGTCGCGCTGCCGGACGTCGCCTATCCCGAAGCCGATCACTCGGCGACGCGCGCGGCGCTCGACGACATCGTGCGCGCGGCCGACCCGGGCCATCCGATCGGCGACTACATCCGTCGCAGCGCCGAATCCTGGCGCGTCGCGACCGAGCTGCTCGACGCGGCCGGCACCCCGCGCGTCACCGCCTGCTCCGCGCAGTTGTACGGCCGTCCCGACGATCGCGTGCCCGGCGCGACGTTGACGAACCTCGACGCCGCGCACCACTTCATCGCGATCGCCGACGAGTTCAACAGCGAAGCGGCGCAGGGCGAGACCGAAACGGAAATTCCGGCGGAAGCCTTGCAGGTCGACCTGCAGCAGCGGCTCGACGCGTTCTTCGGCGCGTCGGTGGTCAAGGTCGAAACCGATCCGGACCTGATCGCCAAGGCCGCGGCCGGCGCGACGCGCATCCGCCTGCGCTCGGCGACCAGCTTCACCGACTACGACCGCGACCAGTTGCTCAACCACGAGGCCTTCGTGCATTCGCTGACCGCGCTGAACGGCCGTGCGCAGCCGTACCTGAAATCGCTGGCGCGCTCGTCGCCGCGCATCACCGCGACCCAGGAAGGCCTCGCCGTGTTCGCCGAGCTGATGTCCGGCTCGATCGACATCGCGCGCATGAAACGCATTTCCCTGCGTATCCTCGGCATCGACTTGGCGATCAACGGCGCCGACTTCGTCGAGGTGTTCCGCTTCTTCCTCGACGCCGGGCAGAACGAGAGCGACAGCTTCGCCTCCGCGCAGCGCGTGTTCCGCGGCGCGCCGGTCACCGGCGGCGCCGCGTTCACCAAGGACGCGGTCTACCTGCACGGACTGCTCTCGGTGCACACCTTCTTCCGCTGGGCGCTGAAGAACCAGCGCATGGCGCTGTGCCGCAACCTGTTCGCCGGCAAGCTCGCGCTGCACGACGTGGTCGCGCTGGAGCCGTACTTCGACGACGGCACGATCGCGCAGCCGCGCTACCTGCCGCCGTGGGTGCAGCACGCGCACGGCCTCGCCGGCATCCTCGCGTTCTCGCTGTTCGCCAACCGCATCCGCGTCGATCGCGTCGAGGCGGAAGACCTGGTGCTCGGGCTTTGAAGCCGGGCGGCGCGAAAGCTATCTTCCCGATCGTTTCCGATTCCTCCCTTGCCGGATGACCGCCCCATGCGCCCGACCCCGATCGTCGTCTCGTTGCTGATCGCTTCCTCGACCGCCGGCGCGGCCGAAACCTCGCAGCAGATGATCCAGCCGCTGCTGCCCGACATCACGGCGTGGCGGCGCGACCTGCACGAGCATCCGGAGCTGTCCAACCGCGAGGTGCGCACGTCGAAGTTCGTCGCGGCGGAACTGAAGAAGTTCGGCTACGAGGTGCACGCCGGCGTCGCGCACACCGGCGTGATCGGCATCCTCGAGGGGGGCAAGCCGGGGCCGAAGCTCGCGATCCGCGCCGACATGGACGCGCTGCCGGTGACCGAGGAAGTGGATCTGCCGTTCGCCTCGAAGGCGAAGGGCGAATACCTCGGCAAGCCGGTCGGCGTCATGCACGCCTGCGGCCACGATGCGCACATGGCGATGACGCTCGGCGTCGCCGAGGCGATGTCGAAGATGCGCAAGGACCTGCCGGGCGAGGTCATGTTCATCTTCCAGCCGGCCGAGGAAGGCGCGCCTCCGGGCGAACAGGGCGGCGCTTCGCTGATGGTCAAGGACGGCGTGTTCAAGGACTTCAAGCCGGACGCGATCTTCGGCATGCACGTCGTCAGCGCGCTGCCGGTCGGCACGGTCGCGCTGCGGCCGGGCGGCGCGATGGCCAGTTCCGACACGTTCCGCATCGTCGTGCACGGCAGGCAGAGCCACGGCGCGACGCCGTGGAAGGGCATCGACCCGATCGTCACCGCGGCCGAGATCGTGACCGCGTCGCAGACCATCGTCAGCCGCGAGCTCGACATCAACAGGGACCCGGCGGTCGTCACGTTCGGCATCTTCGACGGCGGCCAGCGTTTCAACATCGTGCCGGACAAGGCCGAACTGCAGGGCACCGTGCGCGCGTTCGACGAAGACATGCGCCAACACGCGCTGGCGAGCCTCAAGACCATCGCGGAGCACATCGCCGCCGCGCATGGCGCGACGGTGGACACGCAGATCCCGCTCTCGGCCGACAGCAGCAACCCGGTCAACTACAACGACCCGGCGCTGACCGCGCGCGTGCGCGCGAGCCTCGAGACCGCGCTCGGCAAGGAGCACGTGCAGGAAGCGCAGCGCTGGACCGCATCGGAGGATTTCCCGCACTTCGGCCGCGCGATCGGCGTGCCGAGCGTGTACTTCTTCGTCGGCGCGACGCCGGCCGGCACCGATCCGGTAGCCGCGCCGACCAATCATTCGCCGAAGTTCTTCCTCGACGAGGGTGCGTTGGCGGTCGGCAGCGCGGGCATGCTGCAGGCGGCGCTGGACTACCTGCGCGCCACGCCATAGTCGCTTCGCCGTCGACGATCTTCCCTGATGCCGCTCCGCGCATTCGACGGACGAACGGCTGTGCCGCCAGCGGCACGCGGCGACGTTTCAAGGAGTGTGCTGGTCCTGCCGCGGCTTCGCCTTGGATGGCGCGTCCAGCTCGTGCCGGAATGCGGAGCCTTTCGGGAACGCGCGCTCGAACGTCGGTCGCAGCTGCGCCTCGAGCACGTCGGCTTCCGCTTCGCGCCCATTGGCGCGCAGGTCGCGCGCGAGCAGCAAGCCATGGCGCGCGGCTTGCGGGTGGTCCGCGCCAACCGTGTCGCGCAGCCGCTGCCAGGCGCGTTCTTCGACCTGCACGACCGTCGCGATGTCGTTGCGTTGGCGCGCGATCGCGGCGCGCAGCAAGTCCGCGCGCGTGTCGAGCCAGAGGTCGCGCAGCGGTGTCGGGACCGCGATGCCGTCGAGCGTGCGTTCGGCTTCGGTGAGTCGTCCGTTCGCGACCTGCCATTGCGCCAGCGCGACCGGCGTCGCCGCGGCATCGACGGCATGCGGATCGTCTTTCGTCGCCCAGCCGTCGATTGCCGTGTCGATCAAGCCGTGCACTTCGTCGCCGGCATCGCCGGTGTCGAGCAGCGTCGTTGCAAGCTGGATGGACGCGGAAAGCACGCGCGGATCCTGCGCGTCGTAGTGCGCTCGGCGAAACTGCAGCACGTCGCGCAGCGGCGGCAGCGCACGTTCGTATTCGCCGAGCAATGCGTGATGGCGGCCGCGGGCGACGAGGACGAGCGCATAGTCGCCGCTGTCCTTGCCGAACAGGCGCTGCGTATCCGCATCGAGCGTCTGCAGGCGTGATGCGGCTTCCTCGTAGCGTCCTGCATAGTCGAGCGTGCGGACTTCGTCGTCGAGGTAGGAGACGAAGAACGGACTGCCGTCGCCCTGCAACGTGCGCGAGTCGGCCAGGACGTTCGTGATGATCTGCAATGCGCGCGGGTAATCGGCATCGCGCTCGAAGGTGCGCGCATATAGCGATTGGGTCATCAGCTTTCCCGCGTCCGGTCCCTCGCCGTACATGGGAATCGCGGTTTCGCAATACGTCCGTGCGGTGGCCTGATGGCCACGGTTGGAAACGATCATGCACAGGTTGTGGTTGGCGGCGCTCAATCGATTATCGGGTTCCGCGGCGCGCGCTTGGTTCATGGCGAGCGTCTTCTCGGCGGCATCCTGTGCGGCCGCGCGATTTCCCGACCGGTTGAGCGCGAGCGACAGCATCATCCATCCGTTGGCGACTTCCTGCGAGCCGGGGGCGTGCAGGCGCTCGTTCAATGCGAGCGAGTCGCGCGCGACGCGTTCGACATCCACGGCGGGAAACTGGCCGTTCGCCATGGCGTTGGCGAGCGCGCCGAGGCAACGCGCGGCGGCGACCGGTTGATTCACCGCCGGGTCGAGATTGAGGTCGGCAGCCTCGCGCATCAGGCGCGCCGCCTTGGGATTGTCGTTCATGTGCCTGTATGCGTTGCCGACGGCTTCGAGCAGGCGTGCGCGGATGCGCGGCTGGCCGGCGAGTTCCTTGTCGATGCGCGCGGTGCCATTGTCGAGCACCTCGCGCGCTGTCAGGTCGTGGCTTGCGCCCGCGTTGAGGTCGGAATCGGAGGCGGCGAACACCGAGACGAGGAATTCGGCGACCTGGTCGGAGGTTTCCGCCTGCAGATGAGCCTCGCGTTCGGCCTGCACGGTGCGCCAGGTGAATCCCGTGACGATCGCGACGAGGATCGCCGCCGCCGCGAGCGGCCAGCGATTGCGCCACAGGAAGCGCCGCGCGCGATAGCCCCACTGGCCGCGGCGGGCCTGCACGGGTCGCGCGGCGAGGACGTTGCGCAGGTCGTCCGCCAGTTCGGCGACGCTGGCGTAGCGGCGTGCGGGTTCGCGCCGCAACGCCTTCAGCACGATCGCGTCGACATCGGCGGGAATGCGTACGCCGGGGAGGCGCGCGTCGGACTTCGGAATGCGCGTGCCGATGCGCGCCGCGGGCTGCTGCGTACGCCGGCTCGGTGGCGTGATGTCGCCGGACACGATCGCGTTCGACCGCGCATGTTCCGAGTCCAGATGGTCGAACGGGCGCACGCCCGCCAGCAGTTCGTACAGCACCACGCCGAGCGAATAGACGTCGGTGGCGGTGCCGAGCGGCGCGCCCTCGATCTGTTCCGGACTGGCGTACGCCAACGTCATCGCATGCAGCACGGTGGTCGCGTTGAGCGAGCCGACATTCGCATCGAGCAGTCGCGCGATGCCGAAATCGAGCAGCTTGGGTTCGCCCGCACGGGTGACGAGGATGTTCGCCGGTTTCAGGTCGCGGTGGATGACCAGTTGCGCGTGGGCGTATTCGAGGGCGGCGCAGACCTTGAGGAACAGCTCGATGCGTGCGCGCAGGTTCAGCGCGTGCGAGTTGCACCAGCGGTCGATGCGCGCGCCGTCGACGTATTCCATCGCGAGGAACGGCACGCCGTCGCCGTCGAGGCCGGTGTCCACCAGATGCGCGATGTTGGGATGGTTGAGCGCGGCGAGGATGCGGCCTTCGGCGAGAAAGCGCGCAAGCTCGCCCTCGCTCGGCGTACCGGCGCCGCGCAGCAATTTGAGCGCGACGCGTTGGCGTATGCCGGCGCTCTCCCGCTCGGCCAGCCAGACCTGGCCCATGCCGCCTTCGCCGATGCGCTCGAGCAGGCGGTACTCGCGCGGTGCCACCGCTTCGATGCGGCGGTCGGCGAGCAATGAACGCGACACGGCCTCGATCGCCGGCGGAACGGCGTCGTCGCGGCCGGATTCGATCGAAGCAAGTAGCCAGTCGACTTCGGCGCGAAGCTCGCCGTCGTCGCCGCATTCCGCGCGCAGCTGCGCTTCGCGCCGCGCCGGCTCGCTGTCGGACACCGCGTGCACGATCTCCTGCGCGCGCCGGTACCGCGCTGCGCGCGGGTCGTCGCTCACGGCGCATTCCACGGGTCGCACGCGTGCGCCGGTGGTTCGTTGAGGCGCATCGGGCACGGCGGCACGGCAGCGATGGGCGGCGCCGGTCGGCTCATGAAGCGAGTTCACGCTGCAGCCACGCGCGCGCCATGCGCCAGTCGCGCACGACGGTAGGGCGCGCGATGTCGAGCACGTCGGCGATCTGCTCGAGTTCCATGCCGGCGAAGAACTTGAGGTCGACGACCTTGGCCTGGCGCGGGCTGATCTCGGCGAGGCGATCGAGCGCGCCGTCGAGACCGATCAGGTCGGTTTCGGCTTCAGGCAGGTCGATTTCGTCGATGGCGACGCGCTGGTCGGAGGTGGGCCGCTTGGCTGCGCCGCGTCGCCGCGCATGGTCGACCAGCACGCGCCGCATCGCCTGTGCCGCGAGCGCGGCGAACTGCGCGCGGTTGGCGGCGTCGAGGCTGCGCTGGCCGAGCAGGCGTACGCAGGCCTCGTTGACCAGCGCGGTGGTCTGCAGGGTATGGCCGTCGCGCTCGCCGCGCAGCGCGCGCGCGGCGAGCGCCTTCAATTCCTCGTAGAGCATCGGCGTGATGCGGTCGAGTGCCGAGGCGTCGCCGGAGCGGCAGCGTTCCAGCAGGCTGGTGATCTCGTTCGGATCGGGAAGGGCGGTCATTGCGGATTCAAGGTGGCGCTGCCCCTGGAGCGTGCCGGATCGCCCGAGCATAGCAATGATCCGCGCTGACGCGCTCCCGCGCGTTCGGGAAAGGAGGCGAATCGCGCCGGGTGCCGACTGCACGCCGTGCCGGAGCGGCAGCACTCCTGTCTGCTGGCCGTTGTCGGCCAGATTCCATGCAAGTGGGCATGACTGATGAGTCGGGAGGAACTTCGATGAACGAACGCCGGTTTGACGCGGATCCCGCTTTCCCCGATGCATTGAGTGGCGCATCGAAGGATCGATGCGATCGTCGCCAGGCGCTGCGGCGACTGGCCGCGGGAGCGTTGCTGCCGCTGGCCGCGACGCCGCTGGCAACCGTGGCCCAGGACGTGCCGGTCTACCCGCCGCCGAGCGGATGGATCAATCCGTTCCCGCTGGGCTGCAACGGCAGGGCGGCCGACGGCGTGGCCCAGGGCGTCACGTTTCCGTTCACCGATCCGCTCAACGACCTCAAGTCCGTGTTCGACTTCGGCCTGAACCTCATTCCCGGCGTGGGCGGCGCATTGGCGGTGGTATTCGACCTGATGTTCCCGTCACTGGCCGGCCCGAACCTCTGGGACGAGATCAAGGACCGGATCAACCAGTTGATCGAGCACGCGATCGAGGAAAGCGTGATCGCCGCGATGCAGATCGCGTTGCGTGGTTCCGATGCGCCAAGCGCCTCGCCCGGAGGCCTGCAAGCCGTTCTCGCGACGTTCGCGCGCGACATCAGCAACTACAAACCGGGAGATACCTTGCTCGACGGCGAGGCGGTCGACATTCGCAACCTGTTCATCGACCAGGTCGGATTGTTCCAGCCGGCCGGATGGGAACAGCAGACGTTGCCGCTGTTCGCGCAATTCGCGAACCTGCATCTCCTGTTCCTGCGCGAGGTCATCCGGCACGGTGCCGGCTACGGCGTCAAGGCCGACACGATCCAGGCGCTGCAAGGAGACATCGACGGCTACACCGACGCGCAGGGCGTGCACCACGACGGCTACCTCAAGCAATACTGCAACTACGTCGACGCGACGTTGCCCGAAGTGAAAGCCAAGCTGGAGCAGGACTATCAGGCGACGCGCTCCATCGACTGGTACGCCGGCACCCATCTGGAGGTCGTCGCGTCCGCGGACGCCAGCGCCTATTCGGAGGACCTGCAGGGTTACGTGGCGACAGGTACTTGGGGCGCGCGGAAAAAACAGAACGCAATGCTGACCCTGCTGACGCATTCCGTGCAGGACTATCGCGACCTGTGGCCGACCATGATGAATCCCGGCGGCAGCGGCGTTTCATTGACCCGGGAAGTGTATCTGGGGCCCTTCGGCACTCCCGACCTGCGCGACATCGGAATCACGCTCCAGGGCGATGCCGACAACGGATGGAGCTTCAACGGCACGCCCGACGTGCCGTCGCCGTCCCCGGCGACCGGCGCTCCCCTCAATTTCATTGCGGTGCCGTGCACGAACGAAAACGCGAGCGGGCGCAACTGGGCGTTTCCGAACGACGTGGTCGTGAACCGGAGCATTCCCGGTACGTTCGGCATCTCCTTGGCGGCGCAATGGGGAGGTCCCGTGGTCGGCGTGAAAGTCGACATCGGCCGCTACGTCAGCCGCACGTCCGATCCGTTCTCCTCGATGCCGTGCGCCGCCGGCTACCTGGTCGGCGAGATCTATTTCACGCAGCACGATGGCGGCGTGCACGTCGTCGGCGGCGACGACCGCGTCTACAAGGAAATGAAGAGCTTCGTCGGCGAGACGCTCGATGTCCCGGACGGCCACATGCTTTCAGGCGCGACCGTGACCAGCACCGTGCGCCAGCTCTACGACAATGTCGGCGCAGGCGGCAAGGCCAGCATCGGCAGCCTGATTTTCGGATTCAAGTTGATGCATCCCGACCTGCCGGTGTCGACATCGCCGTCGTTGCTGCGCAGCCTCTACGTCACGAATGCCGAAACGACGTTCGACGGTCTCGTGCAGATTGCGCGCGATGACGCGGCCGGGCGCGGAAGTGCATTCGACGCCGTCGACGCGGCAGCGCTCCTTGCGATGCTGGCCGAATACGCCGAACGCAACGAATGGGACGTGGAGCGTGCCGTCTTCGGCGCGAACTTGGAGCGGATGGCGCGGCAGCAAGCGGGTCCGCGATCGATGGCGTAGGCGCAAGGCAGGCGGTAAGGCGCGTGCCGCCCGCGGCAATGCGGGGCGGCCGGGCACGGCGGGCGCGATGCTATAGTCATCGCCCGTTCCCATCCCCGCCGCGCGGGCACCGCGCGCAGCCATCCAGCGCCCATGTCCACGATCGAAGAACTCAAGAAAGCGGCACTCGCCTACCACCGCAAGGATCCCCCGGGAAAGATCAAGGTCACGCCGACCAAGCCGGTCGTCACGCAGCGCGAACTCTCGCTCGCCTATTCGCCCGGCGTCGCCGCGGCGTGCGAGGAGATCGTGCGCGATCCGGGCGAGGTCGCTACCCTCACCGCGCGCGGCAACCTCGTCGCGGTCATCACCAACGGCACCGCGGTGCTCGGCCTCGGCAACATCGGCCCGCTCGCGGCCAAGCCGGTGATGGAAGGCAAGGGCGTCCTGTTCCAGAAGTTCGCCGGCATCGACGTGTTCGACATCGAGATCGCCGAGAACGACCCGGACAAGCTGGTCGACATCATCGCCAGCATGGAGCCGAGCTTCGGCGGCATCAACCTGGAAGACATCAAGGCGCCGGAGTGCTTCGAGGTCGAGAAGCGCTTGCGCGAGCGCATGAAGATCCCGGTCTTCCACGACGACCAGCACGGCACCGCGATCATCGTCGGCGCGGCGCTGGTCAACGCGCTGTACGTGGCCGGCAAGGACATCGGCGAGATCAAGCTGGTGTCGACCGGCGCGGGCGCGGCCGGCATCGCCTGCCTCGACATGGCGGTCAGCCTCGGCGTGAAACCCGAAAACATCTGGGTCGCCGATCGCCTGGGCGTGGTCTGGAAGGGTCGCAAGGAGGAAATGGACCCGAACAAGTGCCGCTACGCGCGCGATACCGATGCGCGCGTGCTCGACGAGATCATCGACGGCGCCGACGTGTTCCTCGGCCTGTCCGCGCCGGGCATCCTGAAGCCGGAGATGGTCGCGCGCATGGCGCCGCGGCCGATCATCCTCGCGCTGGCGAACCCCACGCCGGAGATCCTGCCGGAGGAGGCCAAGGCGGTGCGCGCGGACGCGATCATCGCGACCGGCCGTTCGGACTATCCGAACCAGGTCAACAACGCGCTGTGCTTCCCGTACATCTTCCGCGGCGCGCTCGACGTCGGCGCGACCGTCATCAACGAGGCGATGAAGGTCGCCTGCGTGCACGCGATCGCCGAGCTCGCGCGGCGCGAGGCCAGCGACGTCGCCGCGCGCGCCTACGGCGGCCGCGTGACCTCGTTCGGCCCGGACTCGATCATCCCGCAACCGTTCGATCCGCGCCTGATCGTGCAACTGGCGCCGGCGGTGGCGAAGGCCGCGATGGATTCCGGCGTGGCGACGCGGCCGATCGAGGATCTCGGCGCGTACCGGGAAAAACTCAACGCGTTCGTGTTCCGCACCACCTTGCTGATGAAGCCGGTGTTCGCGCGCGCCAAGGCCGATCCCAGGCGCGTGGTCTACGCCGAGGGCGAAGAGGAAACCGTGTTGCGATCGGTGCAGCACGTCGTCGACGAAGGCATCGCGCGGCCGATCCTGGTCGGCCGCCCGGCGGTGATCGAATCGCGCATCCAGCGCCTCAACCTGCGCATGAAGGCCGGTGTCGACTTCGAGCTGTGCAACATCGAGAGCGACCCGCGCTTCAAGGACTACTGGACGCTCTACCACGAACTGATGCAGCGCCGCGGCGTGACGCCGGACAGCGCGAAGGCGATCGTGCGATCGCGCGCCACGGTGATCGCCGCGCTGATGGTGCGCCGTGGCGAGGCCGACGCGCTGATCTGCGGCCTGGTCGGGCGCTACCACAAGAAGCTCAACTATCTGCGCGGCATCCTCCCGCTCGATCCCGGCATCGAGGCGCCGTCGGCGATGAGCGCGGTGTTCAACGAGCGCGGCGTGTTCTTCTTCCTCGACACGCACGTTGCGCTCGACCCGGACGCCGAGCGCATCGCCGCCGCGGCGATGCAGGCCTCGCTGCGCCTGAAATTGTTCGGTATCACGCCGAAGATCGCGATCCTGTCGCATTCGAACTTCGGCAGCCACGATGATCCGAGCGCGCAGAAGATGCGCCGCGTCGTCGAATTGCTGCGCGAGCGCCTGCCCAAGGTCGAGATCGAGGGCGAAATGCACGCCGACACCGCGTTGAATTCGGAGGTACGCGAAACGTTGTTCCCGAATTCGCGTCTCACCGGCAGCGCGAACGTGTTCGTCTGCCCGAACCTCGACTCGGCGAACATCGCGTTCAACATGACGCGCGTGATGACCGACGGCGTCGTGCTCGGCCCGATCCTGATGGGTTTCTCCAGGCCGGCGCACGTGCTGACGCCGGCGGCGACCGTGCGCCGCGTGTTCAACATGACCGCGCTGGCGGTGGTCGAGGCGCAGATTCGCGAACAGGCCGCCCGTTCGGCCGTGTAGGAACCTCGCGGCTTCCCCGCGCGCGCCTGGCCGCAAGCGCGGGCGCCGGCCCTCCTTTCCGGAACGATCCGGTCGGTTTCGAGTATCGTGCGCGGTAGTCCGGAACGAGGTCGCGGCCCTGCGCGCGGCCGGGATGTCCGCCACGCCGCGGGATCGAAGGGGAACCATGTCGGACGTTTCATCGCCGCCTCCGTTCGAAACGGAGCGCCCGCGCACGACGGGCGCAACATCCTGGGCCACCTGGTTGTGGCGCGCGCCGGTCGACGATCCGGTCGATCGCCGCAACGCGCCGATGCTGCAGGTGGTGTTGCTGGTGCTGGGACTGGCGCCGCCCCTGCTGTGGGTCTATCGGGTGGCGTTCTCGGGCATCCCGTGGCGTGCCGGCGAAACGCTGAGCCTGAGCCTGAGCCTCGTGGTCAGCACGTTCGCGCTCGTCGGCGTGCTGCTGATCCGCCGCGGGCGCTTCCAGTGGGCGATCCGCCAGATGCTCGCGCTGATCGCGCTGTCGATGATCCTCGGCCACGCGTTCGGCAGCGGCGCCGCGCAGAGCGACGAGCGGCCACTGGTGGTCGTATGGATGGTGCTGGCCGGCCTGATGATCGGACGCCGCGCGCTGTGGCTGATGTATGGATGCGTGCTCGTGGCTTTCGCCGCGGGCGGGATCGCGGACGTGCGCAGCGGGCGGCCGATGGATACCGCGGCGAATGTCGCCGTCTCGACCGCGATCGACGCGCTGATCTTCCTGCTGATCGCCGTCGTCATCGATCGCAGCGTGCGCGCGTTGCGAGAGAGCCTGGCGGAAGCCACGCGGCGCGGGGACGCGGCGGCGCTGGCGAACCGGCGCCTGGAGGCCGAGATGATCGAGCGCGAGCGCGTGCAGGAGCAGTTGGTGCATGCGCAGAAGGTCGAGGCGGTCGGCTTGCTGGCAGCCGGGGTGGCGCACGATTTCAATCACCTGCTCGGCCTGATCCTGGGCTACACGGCGAAGGCGCGAGTGCTCGACGATGCGGACGAACTGCGCAAGGCGCTGGCCGGCGTCGAGACCGCGGGCCGCCGCGCGGCCGGCGTCGCGCAGCGCCTGCTCAGCTTCGCGCATCGCGGCGAGACGCGCGTCGAGCGGTTCGACGTTGGCGATGCCCTGCGCGAGCTGCAGCCGATGCTGCGCCAGTTGTTCGCGCCCGACGTGCGCATCGCCTGCGCGTTGCCCGCGCTGCCGCTGGCGATCGACTTCGACCCCGGCCAGTTCGATCTCGTCGTGCTCGCGATCGCCGGCAACGCGAACGACGCGATGCCCGACGGCGGGGTGTTCTCGATCGCGCTGCGCGCGATCGAGAACGACACGCAGGCGGAACTGTGCCTGCGCGACAGCGGCCACGGCATGCCCGCGGACGTGCGCGAGCGCCTGTTCGAACCGTTCTTCACGACCAAGCCTCCCGGCCGCGGTACCGGCCTCGGGCTTTCGGTCGCGCGGGATCTGGTGCGCGCCGCCGGCGGGTGCATCGATGCAGACAGCAGGCCTGGCGAAGGCACCGCGATCCGCGTCCTGCTGCCGTTGGCGGAGAAGGGGCATGTCGATGCCTAGCGACGCAAGCGCAGCCGTCGAGGCCGGCGCGCGCATCGCGCTGGTCGAGGACGACGACGTGCTGCGCGACGACATCCTCGTTCCAGGCCTGCGCGCCTGCGGCCACCAGGTCGAGGGCTTCCGCTCGCCGCGGGAACTGTACCGCCGCTTGCTGGCCGCTTCGTTCGACGTGGCCGTGCTCGACGTCGGGCTGCCCGGCGAGGATGGCCTTTCGGTCGCGCGCCACCTGCGTACCGGCTCGCCGATCGGCATCGTCATGCTGACCGGCCGCAGCCGCCGCGACGAACGCCTGCGCGCGCTCGGCGAGGCGGCCGATGCCTGGTTGTCCAAGCCGGTCGAGGTCGAGATCATCGCCGCGACGATCGGCAGCCTGCTGCGCCGCATGCGCATGCCGCTCGCGCCGGCGGTGTTGCGCCCCTCGTCGCGCTGGCATCTTTCGGCGAACGGCTGGCACCTGCACGGGCCGTCCGGGGAAGGCGTCGAGTTGACGCGCGCCGAACGGCTGCTGCTGGAAACGCTGGCCGCGGCGGCTGGCGAGCCGGTGCCGCGCGAGCGGCTGACGGCGGCGCTCGGCGGCGACGACCACGATTTCGATCCGCATCGCATCGAAATGGTCGTGCATCGCCTGCGGCGCAAGGTCGCGGAGCGGTTCGGCACGGCGCTGCCGCTGCGCTCGGTGCGTGGCCACGGCTACGTGCTGCTCGACAGCGAGAACGAGGCGCCGGAATAGCCGTCCTTGCCCGCTTCGGCTTCTTGACACTTTTTCAAGAAGGCGAGAATCCGGCGTCGTTGCGCGCTCGTCCCGATCGCGGCGTGAGCTTCGGTGAGCATCGGATAGTTTGCTTGAGTGAGTTCCGGCGCGTGCTCGCCTAGCCTTTCGCGCACTGGGGGATCCCGCCACCGCGCATGCGATGCGCCGCACGTCGGCCCGTGTCTTCACGACAGCTGCGTGCACGCGACGCGTCATGACGACTGCGGCGCGCGGATTGCCTCGGGAAACCAATCGAGGCAGACGACGATGAAGGACATTCGAAATCCCCGCAGGCTGCTGGCCGTCGCGGCGCTGTTCGCCGGCGCGGTCGTGGCTGCCACGGCCACCGCGGCGAACACGGCCCATCGTGCCGATTCCGGCTCCGGCGCTTTCGCCGACCAGATCTACTGGATGGACTGGAGCGGCTACAGCTCGACCGCCGACGGCACGACGCCGTTCGAGTTCGACCTCGCGGACGGATCCAAGCTCGCGCTGGACCTGACGCGCAGCGGCAGCGGCTCGCGCAAGTTCGAAGGCGTCTGCTCGCCGACCTGGTACAGCAGCGCAACGTCCTCCTCCGCGATGGGCGTGATTGGCTACACCTGGAACTCGTATCCCGGTGCCTGCTCGCCGGCCGGCAGCGTGTCGCCTTCGCTCCCGAACGTGGTGCTGTACCCGACCGACGGCTCGATCGTCAGCAACGTCACGTTCACGCTGTCGAACATCACGTTGACCAACCCGCGCGGAGAATCCGTCGACGAGTTCGAGGTCATCGTCGCCGACGGCGAAAGCCTGGACGGCGGCGACGGGGCGAACGCGAGCATCGTGTTCCAGACCAACGGTGGCAACTGGAAACAGCTCGAGCGCATGCCGGCCGCCGACTGCGGTGCGCAGCCCTGCGATGCGACCCATCGCAACGGTCCGCTCGTGCTGCCCGGCGTCGGCACCACGACTGCCACTGAAAGCGCGCAGACCACCCCGGTCGCGGCGTGGCTGCTGACCACGGCCAAGCCGGCCAGCGGATCGTTCACGGTGTCGACCACGATCACCTCCGGCGCGAAGCAGGGCATCATGCTCGGCATGCGCTGGGGCGCGGTGCGCCTGACCAAGAACATCGTCGGTCGCGGCGATCCGTCCGACCAGTTCGTGTACCGCATCCTCAACAATGCTCCGTCGCCCGTGTCGATCGGGCGCGGTGCGTGCACGACCGCATTGCCCGGCGGCATCGGCGACTGCACCACGAGCGGCACCGCGCTCGGCGCGCAGGACACGATCAGCGCGTCCGTGATGCCGGGCAACGTCGTCACGCTGACCGAGCAGATGGCTGCCGGCAGCGCATCGACGCTGGCGCAATACGTCAAGACGATCCAGTGCACGAACTCGAACGCGGGTTCGGCAACGCCGTTGCCCGGCAACGGCGCGCCGATCCCGTTCGACCCGGCCAATCCGCCGACGATCGACGTGCGCGAGGCGGACGACCTGATCGACTGCGTCATCACCAATGCGGTGCAGGCGGACGTCGCGATCGCCAAGGCCGGCCCGGCCGCGGTCGAGCCCGGCGCGCCGATCAGCTACACGCTGACGATCTCCAACAACGGTCCCGGCAACGCTTCCGGCGCGAGCTTCGGCGACGTCGTGCCGGCCGCGATCGGCGCGGTCGCCGCGAGCTGCGGTGCGGTGACCGGCGGCGCGGTCTGCAACAACGCCGACATCGGCGTCGCCGGCAACGCCGTCAGCGGCACGATCGCCGCGCTGCCGGCCGGCGCCAGCGCGCAAATCAAGATCACCGGCACCGCGCCGGCCAGCGGCCAACAGCTGCACAACGCCGCGCACGTCGATCCGCCGGCCGGCGTGACCGATCCGCAACCCGGCAACAACGACGATGGCGTCGACACCGAAGTGCTCGACGCCGACATGGCCGCGACGATCGTGCTGCCGCCGAGCGCGAATGCCGGCGACCCGGTGCACGGCACGTTCGCCTGTACGAACAATGGCCCGAGCGCGGCCGCGAACCCGAGCTGCAGCGTCGACGGCCTGCCCCCGGACGCGGTCGTCTCGTGCACGCCGCCGCTGCCGATCGCCTCGCTGCCGGCGGGCAGCGAGATCAACTGCACGGTCGACTTCATCGCGCCGGGCAGCGGCCCCCTGACCGGCATCGCGACGGCCGGCAGCGGCACGCCGGACACGAACCCGGCCAACAACACCGACACCGCGACCCTCGTCATCGTGCCGGTGGCGCACCTGGCGATCAGCAAGACCGGCACGACCAGCCTCGTCGCCGGCAACGACGCGACCTATACGATCACCGTGTCCAACAGTGGCCCGTCCGATGCGACCGGCGTGATGCTCGAGGATCCGTCGCCGGGGGCCGGCATCGCGTTCGTCTCCGCGACCGTGCCTTGCGCGGGCGGCTTCCCGTGTACGCTCGGCACGATCGTCGCCGGCGCCAGCGTGCCGGTCACGGCAACGTTCCACGTCGCCGCGAACTACGCCGGACCGTCGCCGTTCACAAATACCGCCTCGGCCTGGTCGCCGACCGATCCGGCCCACGGCAGTCCCGCCACGCCGGTGCAAGGCAGCGCGCAGACCACGGTCGGCGCGGCGCCGGACCTCGCGATCGCCAAGCACCACGACGGCGACTTCCACCAGGGCCAGGTCGGCGCGACCTACTCGATCGTCGTCGGCAACGTCGGCGCCGGCCCGACCACCGGCCCCACGACGGTGACCGAGACGCTGCCGGCCGGCCTCGCCGCGACGGCGATCGCCGGCGGCGGCTGGACCTGCACGCTGTCGCCGCTCGGCTGCTCGCGCGCCGACGTGCTCGCCGCCGGGGCCAGCTGGCCGGCAATCGTGCTGACCGTGGACGTCGCCGACGATGCGACGAACCTCGTCAATGCCGCCGGCGTCGACACGCCGGACGATCCCAATCCCGCCAACGACGAGGTCGAGGATCCGACCACGATCGTGGCATCGGCGGACATCGCCGTGCGGAAATCGGTCGACGACGACGCGCCGGTGGTCGGCCAGACCATCACGTTCACGATCGTGGCGACCAACAACGGCCCGAGCCCGGCGACGAACGTCGTCGTCAGCGACGGCCTGCCGGCCGGCCTCGCGTTCGTCTCGGCGACGCCGAGCCAGGGCAGCTACGACCAGGCCAGCGGCAACTGGACGATCCCCGGGCCGCTCGCGGTCGGCGACGGCGCGACGATGCTGATGCAGGCACAGGTGCTCGCACCCGGCAGCATCGTCAACACGGCGACCCGCACCGGCGGCGACCAGGTCGATCCGAATTCGAGCAACAACAGCGGCTCGGCGCCGATCAACAGCGCGCCGGCGGCGGACGTGCAGGTGCAAAAGACCGTCGACAACGCGACGCCGCCGCTCGGTGGCGACGTGACGTTCCAGATACGCGTACACAACGCCGGGCCGAGCGACGCCACCGGCGTCGTCGTCGGCGACGTGCTGCCGGCAGGGCTGGCCTACGTCTCCTCGATCGCCTCGGTCGGCAGCTACGATGCCGCCACCGGCCGCTGGACGATCGGCAACCTCGCCAACGGCGCCACCGTCACGCTCGACCTCGTCGTCTCGGTCACGACCACCGACCCGGTCGTCAACACCGCGAGCGTCGTCGACAGCGACCAGTTCGACCCGGACCCGTCGAACAACCAGGACGGCGTCGCGGTCAACGGCGAGGCCGCCGACATCCAGGTCGTGAAGACGGCCGACAACGCGAACGTGACGCTCGGCGATCCGGTCACCTACACGATCACCGTGACCAACAACGGCCCGGACGCGACCACCGGCGTCGGCGTGACCGACCCATTGCCGGCCGGCCTCGAATTCGTCTCCGCGACCGCGTCGCAGGGCAGTTACGACGCGCCGTCGGGCCTGTGGACGATCGGCAACCTCGACGCCAGCGGCCCCGGCGCGACGGTCACGCTGACCGTCCGCGCGACCGTCACGGCGATCACCGAGATCGTCAACGTCGCCACCAGCAACGGCAGCGACCTGCCCGATCCGGTCGACAGCAACAACAGCGACCAGGTGCCGATCCACGGCGCGCAGCTGCCGCCGCCGACCGCGCAGAAGGCGTTCGAACCGGCCACCGCGCCGGCCGGCGCGACCGTGCAGATGACGATCACGCTGAACAATCCCAACGCGACCGCGCTGACCGGCGTCGGCTTCGCCGACACCTATCCGGCCGGCCTCGTCAACGGCAGCGCGCCGGTGATCGTCTCCAACGACTGCGGCGGCAGCGTGACCGCCGCCGCCGGCGCCGGTTCGCTGATGCTGGCCGGAGGCACGATCGCGGCGAACACGAGCTGCGCGATCATCGCGAACGTCGTCGGCGCCAGCGAAGGCGCGCTCGTCAACACGACCGGCCCGATCACGTCCGACAACGCGCTGCCCGGCGATCCGCCGACCGGCACCTTCGTCGTCACGCCGTCGGCCGACGTGTCGATCGCCAAGACCGGCCCGGTCGCGGTCGAAGCCGGCGCCTCGATCAGTTGGACGCTGGCGATCGCCAACGCCGGCCCGAGCGCGGCCGACGGCACGAGCTTCAGCGACGTGGTGCCGGCCGGCGTCACCGGCGTCAGCGCGCGCTGCGGCACGGTTTCCGGCGGCGCGGCCTGCAGCGACGCGGACATCGCCGTCGCCGGCAACCTCGTCACGGGCACGATCGCGACGCTGCCGAACGGCGGCAGCGTGCTGGTCGTCGTCACCGGCACCGCGCCGACCGCCGGCGGCACGCTGCATAACGGCGCGCACGTCGATCCGCCGACCGGCACGCACGATCCCGATCCGGACGACAACGACAGCGGCATCGACACCGACGTCGGCGCCAATGCCGATCTGTCCGTGACCAAGGCCGGCAGCGCCAGCGTGTTGCCGGGCGGCCAGGTCGCCTACACGATCGTCGTGCGCAACGCCGGTCCGTCCGCGGCCGAGAACGCGCGCCTCGCCGATCCGACGCCGGCCGGCCTCGTGTTCGTCTCGGCGACGGCGCCGTGCGCGGGCGGTTTCCCGTGTGCGCTCGGCACGCTCGCCGCCGGAGCTTCGGTCAGCGTCGAGGTCGTCTACGACGTGCCCGTCGGCTACGCCGGCGCGAACCCGATCGTGAACACGGCGACGGCCTCGTCCGACACGCCCGATCCGGACCCGAGCAACGACAGCGACAGCGCCGACACGCCGGTCGGAACGCTCGTGCCGCCGGCCGACTTGTCGCTGCGCAAGACCGCCAATGCCGCCAGCGTGCGGACGGGCGCGATCGCGAGCTGGACGATCGTCGTACGCAACGCGGGCCCGGGCACCGCCACCGGCGTGCGCATTACCGACATGCTGCCGCCCGGCCTCGCCGACGCGGCGACCAGCGGCTGTGCCGAGGATCCCGCCGGCGTGCCGACCTGCACGCTCGGCACGCTCGCCGCGGGCGCGCAGGCCAGCATCACGATCAGCGCGCGCGTGACGGCCGGCAGCGGTTCGCTCGCCAACCACGCCAGCGTCGTCGGCGACGAGCCCGACCCGACACCGGACAACAACGACGACACCAGCACGGTCGTGGTCGACGTCGGCGGCGACAACCCGCCCGCGCCGGTGCCGGTCGCCGAGTCGCGCACGCTGGCCCTGCTTGCCGCGCTGTGCGGCCTCGTCGCCATGATCGCGCTGCGCCGCCGCCGCGGGTATTGAAGGCGGAAGGGCTTCCCTCGCTATGCCCGGCCGTCGAACGGCAAGGCATCCGGATGGAAGCTCCTCCCGCCGAGACTGGCTTCTCCCTCCCCCTCCCGCTGGCGGGAGGGGGAGGGGCGCGAGCGTTCTGGAAAGCGCGCGCCGAAACGCGGTGTTCAGGGCGCGATCTCGATGCGGTTCGCCGTGCCGGAAAGATCGCGATTCAGCGTGATCCACAGCTCCGACGCGCCCGCGCGCAGCGACGGGAAGTAGTCGACGTCGCGCACCAGCGCCGTGCCGCGGAATTTCAGCGTCGACGGCAGCGCGCCGGTATAGCCGCGCACGACCAGCACCGGATGCTTCAGCGAGCCGGCGCCGAGCGCGATGTTCGCGTCGAGGCGGTTGCCGGCGGCCTGGAACGCGAGCGTGCCGTAGACCGCGTCGTAGCCGGCCGGCGCATAGGCGCGCACGGTCGCGTCGGCGATGCCGGAGCGTCCCTGCGCGACGACACTGCCGATCGCCGCCGTCAGCGCCATGCCCTGGATCGTCTCGACTTCTGCGACCTGCTTGCCGACCGCATCGCCGCTGTGCGTGCCGAGCACGATCCAGGTCGAATAGCTCTTCCTCGGCCAGCCGGGCGCCATCGGGTCGCCCGGCAGCGCGAGCGCGCCGCCGCCGTACCAGGCGTTGCCGCGGATGCGGTACTGCTGCTGGCCGAGGAAACCGAAGTTCGTGCCCCAGGCGAGGCGCGCGTTGCGCGTGGCGCCGCCGCCGAGCTCGTAGTTGATCGACTGGAATGGCCAGTTGTAGTCGCACGGCATCAGGTACGGCGCGTCCGGGCAGCCGTTGCCGTTCGCGCTGGTCTTGCCCCAGTGGTCCTGTCCCCAGTAGCCGCCGGCGTCCTGCTGGCGGATCGTCTGCGTCTGCACGATGCCCATCGCCGCGTCGACGGTGGCCGTCCACAACTGCACGTTCGGGATCGTGTTCGGCGCGTTCCAGCTCCAGCCGCTGCCGAACGTGACCGGGTTCGCCGTGCTCGCGAACGCGTAGTAGTCGCCCCAGGCGACGCCGGCGATCTGCGCGCGCGCTCCGTCGTCGGCCGCGCCGTCGATGCGCATTTGGCCGTAGGGCGCGCGCGAGTCGTCCTCGAGGCGGTTCGCCGGCACGCCCGAAAGATCCCAGGTGATCGACCACAGTGGGTGGTCGCGGCCGGTCGAGAAAAGCCAGTCGATCGTGACCGGCAGGTCGTACCGCGCCGCCGGCGCCGCCGTGGTGCAGTAGCGCGGATAGTTCTGCGTGAAGCGGAAGATCGCGTGGTGGCGGCCTTCGAACACGCGCTGGAACTGGCCCGGCGTGAAGTGGCCGAGGCTGGACGAGTCGCCGCCGCCGGTGCAGTGGTCCTCGCTGGATGGGTGCGAGACGACGTAGCCGAAGCCGCCGAAACCGTCGCCGGTCGGGCGCACCACGCGCGTCGCGGCGCCGGCCTGGTAGCGGAACTCGCGCAGCTCGCCCCCGCGCGTGCCGCCGCTGCCGCTGCCGTTGTCGTTGTGCGCGAGGATCGCCACGCGCGGCTGGCCGGCGCCGTCGCGCCAGCTGAAGCGGTCGCTGGAGAGGCCGTCGATCGGCACGTCGTGGTCGACGACCAGCCCGTTCGCCGGTGGTGCGCCGGAACCCTCGAAGCCGTCGGCGAAGATCGGGTCGGCGACGGTGCCGGTCAGCACGACGTCGTCGAAATACACCGCCGGCTGCGTGCCGGCCGCATTGCTCTGGATGTCGATGCGGTCGAACTGGCCGAGCGCGGCGAATGCCGGCACCGTCGCGATCGGCACCGAGACCTCGCGCCATGCGTTCGCCGCCGGCGCACCGCCGGCGATGTAGGCGCCGAGCGCGATCCCGCTCGACGACGTGGCGCCGTTCTGCAGGAACAAAGTCAACGACTGGTTGCCGGCGCCGCCGCCGTGGATCCAGAAGTGCAGGCCCGCGTACTGCGCGAACGACAGCGCGCCGGCGTGGTGGAACGACACCGCATTGTAGTTGTCGCCGGTGAGGCGGATCGAACGCGTGCCTGCGTGCACCGGCGAGGCGTTGGCGAAATCGCTGCCGCCGCCATAGGACCAGTCCTCGAAGCCGTTGCGCAGCGCGTCGTCGTAGACGAGGAGATCGGCGCGCGCGGGGACCGCGCAGGCGAGGGCCGCGAACGCGGCGATGGCGAGCGCGATGCGCGCGATCATGGTGTCGTCTCCTTGTCGATTCACGGCAGGTAGGTCGTGCGCAGGGCGTCGAGCAGCGGATCGCGCTGGCCGGCCGGCGCAGCGGGCAGGTGCCCTTGGCCGATCGTCCAGACGATGACGCTGCCGAGATGCTGCGCACGTGCATAGGTACCCTTCTCCGCGACCGACTGCGCGTCGTCGTAGCTGACGAAGTTGCAGGCGGCCGGCCCCATCGGCGCGGCCGCCGACAGGTACGGCACGCGCGCGGTCGCGTCCCACTGGCGCGTCGTGGAAACCGGGTACTGCGTGGCGATCGTCGCGTAGCTCATCGTGCCGTCGCTGGCCGAGATGGCGCCGCCGTCCTGGTGCGGACCGGTCACGCCCTGCCAGCAGTAGCCGTAGAAGGCGAGGCCGATGCCGAGCTTCGAGGGCGGTACGCCGGTCGGCAGGAAGCCGAGGCGAACGCTCACGTCGACTGCCGACGGCGTGCTCGGCGTCGGCGGATTCGTGTTGTAGAGCGCCGAGTTGTGCCAGCTCTGCCAGCCGTCCCAACCTTGCGAGGCGGCGCCGGCCATGTCGTAGGTCATCACGTCGATGCGGTCGAACAGCGGCGCGACCTGCCCCCAGAACGGATCGGGCTGCATGTAGTTCGGATTGAACCAGCCGACCGGCACCGTCAGAAGCATGCGCGGTCGCGCGTCGCGCAGCGCGGCCGCGAGCGCCTCGAAGTCGGGCTTGTCGGCGTCTTCGAGCGGCTCCCAGTCGAGGTCGATGCCGTCGAAGCCGTACTGGTCGACGCGGGCGAGCAGGTTCGCGACGAAGGCGGCGCGATGGTTCGCCGCGGCCGCGTTGCGCCAGCCGTCGATCTCGCCGGCGCCGCCGACCATCAGGATCGCCTTGCGCCCGGCCGCGTGCGCGGCGTTCACCGACGCCTGCGCGAACGCGGGGCCGTTGCTCGCGTCGATGTCGAAATCGTTCGTCACCGCGCCGCCGGCGAGCGGGCGCACGCGACCGACCATCAGGTGCGTGACCGCGCGGAAGTCGATGTCCGCCGGCTCCAGCAGCGAGCGCTCGTAGCCGACGTAGTAGCCCATGACCCAGCGCTGCGGCTCGAAGCCGTCGGCGAAGATCGGGTCCGTGACGCGCGCGGGCGACACGGCCGCCGCGAACACGGCGGCGAGAACGGCAATGGCGCGCGGCATGGTTCGTCTCCGGGAAAGGGCAAGCCCCAGTCTTCCACTACGCGAAATCCGTCGCATGGCGGACAATCGCGTTTTCCGTTCGGCTCAGGGCAAATACGCGGGAACGGAGCGGGGAATCCGGCTCCGGCTTGCATTCCCCGCACTCCGTTCCCGCCGCGGGAACGGAGTGCGGGGCCGATCAGATGGCCGGATCGAAGCCGTTGGCGAAGATCGTGTCGCTGCTGCAGCTCGCGGCCGGCGCGGCGACGGCCGCGACCGAATAGCCGCCGCCTTCGAGCACGCGCGTCGACGGCGTCAGCTTCGCCTGCAGTTCGAAGCCGCCGCCGGCCGGCGGTATCGTCTTCGGCTGCACCGAGGCGTGCAGGTCGAACGGCGACGCCTCCGCGTCGGCGAGGCTGCCGCAGCACAGCAGCAACAGCGCGGCGCCGATGCGCGCGCGCAGCGCGCGCGGGGATGGTCGGGGGTCCGACCGATGCAGGTTGGGCGCATCCATGTCACTTCCCCTTCGCTTCGAGCTTGGCGATGCGCGCCATCAGTTGCCGCACCGTCGCCTCCAGCGTCGCATTGCGCTGCGCCAGCTCCTGCACCGCGGCGATCGTGACGATCTGCGCGGGGTAGGTGTCGACCTGCAGGATCTCGTTGTCCGCGCTCTTTTCGGCATTGGGCAAGTACTCGCCGGACTTCGTCACCGCGTCCGGGAACACCGTGGCGAACTGCTGCGCGATCACGTTGTAGTAGCGCTGGTCGGCCACCTGCGGGTGTTCGGCGCGATAGGCGTCGGTGTAGCGGAACGTGACCGGCTGGACTTTCGCCAGCGTTTCCAGCGCGTTGTCGATCGGCGCGATGTCCTGCTTGATGCGGCCGTCGGAGTTCGCCTGCCAGGCGCCGGCCGTGGCCTTCGTGGCGGCGCCGTCGACCTTGAGGCTGTCCAGTACCTGGACCGGGTTGTTGATGTGCACGCCGCCCTGGGCGCCGATTTGCAGGATTCCGGTGCCGTCGGCGATGTACAACCGCCCCCATTTGCCCGACCGGCTGACCAGCGTGAGATCCGCGTCGGCGTCGCCGCTGGCGCGCGGGTGGATGTCGACGTCGCCGCTGGTGGGGAAATTCAGGCCGGCGCCGTTGACGACGGCTCCGCCTTCGGCCCAGACGTCGAACTGGTCCGCTCCCGTGCTGTCGACCCAGTTCACCGCATTCGTGCCGCCCCAGACGAAGGAGCGGTCGTTGCCGACCGGGACGCGGCCGGAATAGCCGCCGGCGAAACTGTCCACCGCATGCGCCGTGCCGTAGTTCGGCGCGAATGCGCGTGCCGCGTCGGCAGCGCCGTAGCCGGTCTGGAACGCCGCACCGTTCGAGAACGGCAGGAACTTGGCGGACGTGCTGCCGTTCGTCGCGACCACCAGGGGCGTCGCATCCGAAGTGCCGAGGTAGTTGCTCGCGCCGATGCCGGCATTGCCGGTCGTCGACCAGCAGGCATCGGCCAGCGTGATCTCGCTGCGGCCGGCCAGCTCGACGAAGTCGCCGGTACCGGCCTTGCGCACGGCGACGCCGATCCAGCCGTCCGGCGCGAGGTTGCCGGCGAACTCGATCTCGGTGCTGAAGCGGCCTTCGCTGACCTCGACGCCGTACAGCGTGACCGGCGCCGCGGCCGCGGCCGATGCGGTCCGGCTGGCGTACGGCGTCACGCGCAGGTCGTAGCGGCCCTCGGCCGGCTGGCCGCCGTCGGCGAGACTGCCGTGGTAGGTGAAGCTCGCGGCGTGCGCCGTGCCGCCGCCGAAGGCAAGCGCGAGGCCGGCCGCGAATGCAGCGCGGCGAATGGATGCGTTCATGACTCCTCCCGTGCAACGAATGAGCGACCGGCGAGACGCCGATCCCTGGCTGGTGCAGCCGTATCCTGTTACGCCGTACCGCGCGCCGACCCGCCATCGCCGCCGCATGCCGCTGCGCGGGATTTCCTGCACAATCGGCCGATGACGGACATGGCCGCACCGCCGCAGGACGCTGCCCTCGAATTGCTGGTCGAGCTGTTCTACGCCGACCTGCAACGCCTCGCGCGCCGCGCGCGAGGACGCGCGACCGGACCGTCCGAGACGCTCGGCACGACGGCATTGGTGCACGAGGCCTACCTCAAGCTGGCGCGGCAAGGCATGTTCGAGAACCGCGCGCATTTCCTCAACACGGCCGCGCTCGCGATGCGCCAGGTGCTGGTCTCGCACGCGCGGACGCGCCTGCGCGGCAAGCGCGGCGGAGGGCACGCGGCGATCGACATCGACTCGATCGACGTGCTCGCCGAGAGCGACGAGCGCATCGCCGCGCTCGACGACGCGCTGTGCGCGCTCGAGCAGACTGCGCCGCGCCTCGCGCGCGTGGTCGAGTGCCGCTATTTCGCCGGCTACTCCGAGAAGGAAACCGCGCTTGCGCTCGGCGTCGGCGAGCGCACCGTGCAGCGCGACTGGAACATGGCCAAGGCGTTGCTCTACGAGGCGCTCGGGACCTAGAGGACGCCACGAGGTCTCATTCCACCCATGTGGAAGGCGCCTTCAGCCGGCACTGCGTGCGGTAGCCGGCGCCGTCAGGCCTCCCGCCAGTCGCTCTCCGCCGATCGACGAGTTCCGGTGCGCGGGCGCGGCGGCGGCAGGTCGCGCAGCAATCGGCGCAGCGGTTCGCGGTAACGTTCGCCGAGTTCCTCGTGCTGCGCGTGGATGGCCTGCGCCTTGGCCGCGAGTTCGCGCGCCTGCCCCGCACGACCGAGCGCAAGCTGGCATTCGGCGAGGGCGACTTGCGCCTCGGCGATCTTCGGACTCTTCGGCAGCAGCATCGTTTCCCGCAGCGCCAGCGAGCGGCGCAACAGCGGCAGGGCGCCGGCGGCGTCGCCGCTGCCGAGCCGGCTGCCACCTTCCAGCGCGTCGGCATCGGCGGAGTATTCGCCGAAGTACTCGGCCTGGCCGCTGCGCAGGATTTCGGCGCGCGCGCCGGCGACGGCCGCCGTTGCCGCACCGAAGTCGCCCGACTGCTCGTTGATTTCCGCTTCGAGCAGCCAGCGCGCGATCGTGAGGGAGGTGATGCGCTGGGTCGGATCGTCGCGTGCGACGAACTCGTCGAGGGCCCGTCGCGCGTCGGCGACGCGATGCTCGGCCAGCGCCAGGCGCGACAGCGAAACCAGACCGACCGCTTCGTTCAGGCTGCGCGCCTGGCCGGTCGCGCCACGGATCGTCGCCGCCTCGCCGAGCGCGTCGCGCGCCTCGCGCAAACGCCCCATGTCGATCAGCGTCGCGGCGATCTGTTCGAGCGTCACCGCCACCAGGATGTCGTCGGACATCTGCGAGCGCCGGATCGCCAGCGCGGCCTGCAGATCGGCCAGTCCCGCTTCGAGATCGCCGGCGCGGGCCTGCGCCTTGCCGCTTTCCTGCAGCGCCCAGTGGCGGTAGGTCGTTTCGCTCGGCGGCAGCGCTTGCGCCTGCCGCTTGGCCGCCGCGAACGCGTCGAGGCTTTCGTCGACCCGGCCGCGCGCGAAGCGCAGTTCGCCGAGGATGACGCGCGAGTCGATGGCCTGCACGCTGTTCTCGCCGCGGGTGGCCAGCGTCGCCGCCCAATCCAGGCGGGAGCTGCGCTCGGCGCCGCTGAAGTCGCCGACGTACAGTTGCAGGTGCGCGAGATTCTTGTAGGCGGTGTCCAGGAAGATCCGTCCCTCCGGAATGGCGCCGTAGAGTTCGATGGCGCGGCCTTGCGAGACGATGCTTTCGCGGAACTCGCCGTGGTCCCGCTGGCGCAGCCCCAGCTGATGCCACGCGTTGCCGGAATCCACCGATGGCGGAAGCTTCTCGAACACGCTCACCGCGCGACGCGCGCAATCGAGCGCGAACGGCAGGTTGGTGTACCGATGGATGTTCGCTTGCGCAATCAGCAGGCGTCCGCGCAGGGCGGAGTCCGGCTCATGGCCGCGGTCGAGAATCTCCTGGGCCTCGCGCAGTATCGATTCGCTGGCCGTTTCGGCGCCCGCTTCGTACGTCGCTTCGGCATGGGCAATCAATACCGCGGCGAGCTCCGGCGCTTCCGGGCGATACGACTTCCGCGCCAGGTCGGCGGCCTGGCGAAGCACGCGGCTGCGTTCGTCCGGCATCCAGAGGTCCTCGTAGAGATCGCCGAGCAACTGCAGCACGTCGAGCTTGGCCTCCGGCGCATCGTCCATCGCCGTGCCGATCTTCTTCGCGCCGAGATCGAGCAGTTCGCGCGCGGTGGTCTGGCGCGCCTTGACCGGATCGCTTTGCGCGCTCGAGTTGGCGCGGAAAACCTCGCGCAGGAACGCCTGCACCGCGGTCGCGGTGCGCGCCTCGCGCTCGGCGCGCCGCGCCGCGAGGTGTGCCGTGTTTTCCTGCCGGACGACGACCGCCGTCGCGATCGCCATCGCGACGAACAGCAAGGCCGCGGTCGACAGCGGCAGCCAGTTGCGGCGCAGGAAGCGCCGCGCGACGTAGGCGCGCGCGCCGGACCGGGCCAGCACCGGACGATGCGCGAGATGGCGCCGGACGTCGTCGGCGAGCGCGCGCGCGTCCGCATAGCGCTGGTCCGGCTCGCGCCGCAGCGCCTTGCCGACGATCGCGTCGAGATCGCCGCGCAGCGCGCGCGCGGGCACCGGCGAACCGGCGTCGACGACGCGGCTCGGCATCGGCATCGGCCGGTCCAGCAGGCGCTGCACCACGGCGGCCATCGGCGAGGCGTCGCCTTGCCACGGGCGTCGGCCGGTCAGCAGTTCGAACGCGATCACGCCGAGCGAATACACGTCGGTCGCGGTGCCGATCGCGTCGCCGGTCAGTTGTTCGGGCGCCGCGTACGTCGGCGACAAATATAGCGTGCGCGTGGCGTCCGCCGCGTCGTCCGCGCCGAGCAGCTTGGCGATGCCGAAGTCGAGCAGCATCGCGTGGCCTTCGGCGGTGACGAGCACGTTGGCGGGTTTGAGGTCGCGATGCACGACCAGGCGCGTGTGCGCGTACGCGACCGCGTCGCAGATCTGCAGGAACAATTCGAGCCGATCGCCGAGCGGCAGCGCGCGCGTGTCCGCCCAGGCGGTCAGGTGCTCGCCTTCGACGTATTCCATGACCATGTAGGCGCTGCCGTCCGCCTCGACGCCGCCGTCGTGCAGGCGCGCGATGCTCGGATGCGCGAGCGCGGCCAGGATGTCGCGCTCGGCCGCGAAGCGCCGGCCCGGCACGCCTCCGGCATGCGCGATCAGCTTCACCGCCGCCTGCTGGTGGAAACCGCCGGCGCTGCGCTCCGCCAGCCAGACCTCGGCCATGCCGCCGCGGCCGAGGGGGCGCAGCAGGCGATAGTCGCCGATCCGCTGGCCGGCGACCCAGGCGCTTTCGCCGCAGGTGCCCGCGCTGCGCGGCCGGATCGCCGCGCGATCGAGGAAGCCGTCGCTCGCGCCGGCCAGGTGCAACAGGCGGTCGAGACGCTCGCGCAGGTCGGTCCGGCCCGCGCAGACGCGATCGAGGAACGCCGCGCGCCGTTCCGGCGGCTCGGCCAGTGCGCGTTCGAACAGCGCATGCGCTTCGGAGACCTGCTGCTCCGACATGACCCGATCCCCGGCCCCGTGCCCGGCGACAGGATAGCAACAGGGCGCTGCGCGCGGCTGCGGGCGACCGCGGCGGGCGTCGTCGTGCAGCCGCGATATGCGAATTGCGCTCGCGACGACTAAACTGGCGCAACCGCGGCCGCTGCGCGGCCCGAATCATCGCCCGCGCCGCCGCGCCGCGCGCCCCATCGAGAGAATCCGCATGAACCAGCTCAACGACATTCTCGACCAGGATCTCGATCCGATCGAAACGCAGGAATGGACCGAGGCGCTGAAAGGCGTCATCAACGCCGACGGCACCGACCGCGCGCACTTCCTGCTCGAGCGCATGGTCGACGAGACGCGTCGCGCTGGCGGCTACCTGCCGTTCGACCCGACCACCGAATACGTCAACACGATCCCGCCGCACCTCGAGGCACGCATGCCGGGCGACGCCGCGATGGAGTGGCGCATCCGCTCGCTGATCCGCTGGAACGCGATGGCGATGGTCGTGCGCGCGAACCGCAAGCCAGGCGAGCTCGGCGGCCACATCGCGAGTTTCGCCTCGAGCGCGACCCTGTACGACGTCGGCTTCAACCATTTCTGGCGCGCGCCGAGCGAGAGCCATCCGGGCGACCTGATTTTCCATCAGGGCCATTCGAGTCCGGGCGTGTATGCGCGCTCGTTCCTCGAAGGCCGCATCGGCGAGGATCGTCTCGACCTGTTCCGCATGGAAGTCGCTGGGCACGGCAAGGGATTGAGTTCCTATCCGCATCCGTGGCTGATGCCGGAGTACTGGCAGGTGCCGACCGTGTCGATGGGCCTCGGTCCGCTGCAGGCGATCTACCAGGCGCACTTCATGAAGTACCTGGAGCATCGTGGCCTGATCGCGCCGAGCGATCGCAAGGTGTGGTGTTTCCTCGGCGACGGCGAGACCGACGAGCCCGAATCGCTCGGCGCGATCTCGCTGGCCGGGCGCGAGGGCCTGGACAACCTGGTCTTCGTGATCAACTGCAACCTGCAGCGCCTCGACGGCCCGGTGCGCGGCAACGGCAAGATCATCCAGGAGCTGGAAGGCAACTTCCGCGGCGCCGGCTGGAACGTGCTGAAGGTGATCTGGGGCAGCTACTGGGATCCGCTGCTCGCGCGCGATACCAGCGGCAAGCTGCGCAAGGTCATGATGGAAACGGTCGACGGCGAATACCAGAACTGCAAGGCGTTCGGCGGCGCCTACACGCGCGAGCATTTCTTCGGCAAGTACCCGGAGACGCGCGAGCTGGTCGCGAACCTGTCCGACGACGACATCTGGCGCCTGAACCGCGGTGGCCACGATCCGCACAAGGTGTACGCCGCCTACCACCAGGCGGTGAACACCAAGGGCATGCCGACGGTGATCCTGGCCAAGACGGTCAAGGGCTACGGCATGGGCGCAGCCGGCGAATCGCAGAATCCGACGCACCAGCAGAAGAAGCTCGACGACGATGCGGTGCGCCACTTCCGCGACCGCTTCAACATCCCGGTCGCCGACGACAAGCTCAAGGACGTGCCGTACTACCACCCCGGCAAGGATTCGCCGGAAGTGCAATACATGCTCGAGCGCCGCAATGCGCTCGGCGGCTTCCTGCCGCAGCGGCGCACGAAGAGTTCGTCGGTCGCGGTGCCGGATCTTTCCGCCTTCGAGCAGATCACCAAGGGCAGCGGCGAGCGCGAGATCTCGACGACGATGGCGTTCGTGCGCGGCATGAACCTGTTGTTGCGCGACAAGCAGCTCGCTCCGCACGTCGTGCCGATCGTCGCCGACGAGGCGCGCACGTTCGGCATGGAAGGCATGTTCCGCCAGATCGGCATCTACGCGCCGTTCGGCCAGAAGTACAAGCCGGTCGATTCCGACCAGCTCATGTACTACCGCGAGGACCAGAAGGGCCAGGTGCTGCAGGAAGGCATCAGCGAACCCGGCGCGATGAGCGCGTGGATGGCCGCGGCGTCGAGCTATTCGGTCAGCAACGTGCCGATGCTGCCGTTCTACATCTACTACTCGATGTTCGGCTTCCAGCGCATCGGCGACCTCGCCTGGGCCGCCGGCGACATGCGCTCGCGCGGCTTCCTGGTCGGCGGCACCGCCGGTCGCACGACCTTGAACGGCGAAGGCCTGCAGCACGAGGACGGCCATTCGCACCTGCTCGCCGGCGCGATTCCGAACTGCCGCGCCTACGACCCGACGTTCTCCTACGAGGTCGCGGTGATCCTGCAGGACGGCTCGCGCCGCATGCTGCAGGAGCAGGAGGACGTGTACTACTACGTCACCGTGATGAACGAGAACTACGCGCATCCGGACATGCCGAAGGGCGCGGAAGCCGACATCATCAAGGGCATGTACCTGTTCAAGGACGGCGGCAAGCCGAAGAAGAACGAGCCGCGCGTGCAACTGCTCGGCTCCGGCACGATCCTGCGCGAAGTCATCGCGGCGGCCGAGCTGCTGGAAAAGGATTTCGGCGTGAGCAGCGACATCTGGTCCTGCCCGAGCTTCACGGAGCTGCGTCGCGACGGTTTCGACGTCGAGCGCTGGAACCGCCTGCATCCGCTCGACAAGAAACCGCGCAAGGCGCACCTCACCGCCTGTCTCGACGGCCGCTCCGGTCCGGCGATCGCGGCGACCGACTATGTGCGCGAATACGCCGACCAGGTCCGCGCGTTCATGCCGGACGGCATGCGCTACGTCGTGCTCGGCACCGACGGCTACGGCCGCAGCGATACGCGTGCGCACCTGCGCGGCTTCTTCGAGGTCGATCGCTACTGGATCGCGCAGGCGGCGATCGCCGCGCTCGCCGCCGAGGGCAAGATGAATCCCGAGGACGTCGCGCGCGCGATCAAGCAGTACAAGCTCGATCCGGACAAGCCGAACCCGGCCACGGTGTGACGATGGCGCGATCGCGCGGCGCGGTGCTCGCGACCGTCGCGGCGGCGCTGCTCGGCGGTTGCGCCGTCGCGCCGCCGCCGAGGGTCGCCGCCACGCCGCGCGTCGGACACGTGTTCGTGGTCGTGCTCGAGAACGAACCGTTCGAGCGCACGTTCGGAAAGGATTCGCCGGCGCCGTATCTCGCGCACGAGCTGACCGCCCAGGGCATGCTGCTGCGGCGGTATTTCGGCATCGGTCATCTCAGCCTCGACAACTACATCGCGATGATCAGCGGGCAGGCGCCGAATGCCGCGACGCAGGCCGACTGCCGCGTCTTCGGCGAGTTCGTCGCCAGCGCCCCGGGGCTCGACGCGGATGGCCAGTTGCGCGGCGAAGGCTGCGTCTATCCGGCCATCGTGAAGACCTTGCCGGACCAGCTCGAAGCCGCCGGCCTCGATTGGCGCGCCTACATGGAAGACATGGGCAAGGACCCGGCGCGCGAGCCGGCCACCTGCGGCCACGTCGCGATCGGCGCCGAGGACATCACCGCCCGCGCCACGTCGGACGACCAGTACGCGGCCAAGCACAACCCGTTCGTCTATTTCCATTCGATCATCGACGACCGCGCGCGCTGCGATCGCCACGTCGTCAACCTCGATGCGCTGCCGCGCGACCTCGAACGCGTCGAGAGCACGCCGAACTATGCGTTCATCTCGCCGAACCTGTGCCACGACGGCCACGACCTGCCGTGCAAAAACGGCGAACCCGGCGGCCTCGAATCGGCCGACGGCTTCCTGCGCGAGTGGGTGCCGCGCATCCTCGCGGCGCCGGCGTTCAAGCGCGACGGCCTGCTCGTCATCACGTTCGACGAGGGCATGCTCGACAGCACCGCCTGTTGCGGCGAACGCGGCCTGGCCGGTGGGCCGCCGCCAGGTCGCGACGGCCCCGGCGGCGGTCGCATCGGTGCCTTGTTGATCGCGCCGTCGATCGCGCCCGGCCGCGTGTCGGACCGGCCGTACAACCACTACTCGCTGCTGCGCTGGACCGAGGACAATTTCGGCCTCGCCCCGCTCGGCTACGCGGCTGCGCCCGGCCTGCCGGCGTTCGGCGACGACGTGTTCGCAAGACCCACACCTGAAGCCGAACCGAATCGCCGCGGCGCGATCGATTGACGCTCACCGGACGCGCTTCGATGATGCGCGCCATGTCATTCCCCGCCCGTCTCGCCTTTCTCGTCGCCTTCGTCCTCGCTTCGCTGCCCGCCTTCGCGCAGGCGCCCGATCCGACCAAGTCGTTCGACGATGCGCGCCAGCAGATCGTCGACATCCGCAAGCAGCTCGCCGCGGCCGATCTCGACGATGCCCGTCTCAACGACTTCCGCGACGCCGCGGCGGCGATCGCCGCGCAGGCCGATGCCGTCGTCGCCGATCGCACGCCCAAGCTCGCCGCGCTCGACGCGCGCCTTGGAGAACTCGGTCCCGCTCCGGTCAAGGGCGTCACGGAGGCGGCCGACATCGGCGCGCAGCGCAACGACTTGCAGAAACAGCGCGCCGCGCTCGACGCGGAAATCAAGCGCGCCAAGCTGCTTTCCGTCGACAGCCAGCAGCTTGGCGGCGAACTCGCCGAAGCGCGTCGCGCCGGTTTCCAGGCACGCTTGTCCGAGCGCACCGCGTCGCCGCTGACGACGGCGTTCTGGAGTGACGTCGGCGACAGCCTCGCGCAGGATCGCGCACGCCTCGGCGGCTTGCGCGACGGCGTCGCGGCGGCCTTGCACGATGGCTTCTCGCCGACCAATCTCCCGTTCGCGCTGGGCGGCCTCGGGATCGGGCTGTTCCTGATCGTGTTCGGCCGCTGGTGGGCCGAACGCGCGCTGATGCGCCTGACCGCGGACCGCGTGCCGCAAGGGCGCCTGCGCCGCTCGGCGCTCGCGTTCGCGGTGGTCGTGGTCGCCACCGTGTTCGCGGGCGGGGGCGCGCAGGCGATCGTCCTCGGGCTGGATTGGCACGGCGCGTTTTCCGATGCCGAAAAGACGCTGGCGCAGGCGCTGGTCAGGATCGTGCTGTTCAGCGGATTCGTGGCGGGCCTCGGACGCGCGCTGCTGTCGGCGGCGCGTCCGTCGTGGCGTTTGCCGCCGATTCCGGACGACCTCGCGCAGCGGCTGCGGCCGTTGCCGTTGCTGCTCGGCTGCGCGGTCGCGTTCAGCCTGCTGCAACGTCAGGTCAACACGCTGATCGGCGCCAGCCTCGCGGCGACGAAGGCCGGCAGCCTGGTCGTCGCGCTGCTCTACAGCGTCGCGATCGGCTGGGGCTTGTGGCGCATCAGCCGCACCGCCGCCGCGATCGAGGACGGCGGGGAGCCGCCGCGCCGCTCGAGCTGGATCGGCTTCTTCATCGCCACGGCGTGGCTCGGCGTGATCGCCGCGCTCGTCGCGGCGTTGACCGGATACGTCGCGCTGGCACAGCAGATCGTCAAGCAGATGCTCGGCCTGGGCATCGTCGCGGCGACGTTCTACCTGCTCGTGCACCTGATCGAGGACCTGTTCGCCACGCTGTTGTCGTCGCGCGCTTCATGGGTGCAGCGCGTGTTCGGCATCGAACCGCGCGTGCTCGACCAATTCGCCGTGCTGTGCTCGGGCCTGTTCCGCGTCGGTGCGGTGCTGCTGGCGTTGACCGCCGCTTTCGCGCCGCTCGGCAGCGGGCCCGGCGAACTGCTCGGGCGGCTGGCGCAGGCCGGCGGCCGCTTCAAGGTCGGCCAGATCGAGATCACGCCAGCCGCGGTGATTACCGCCATCGTCGTGTTCCTGCTCGGTCTCGCCGCGGTGCGCGCACTGCAACGCTGGCTGCTCGCGCGCTACCTGCCGACCACGCGGCTGGACCCGGGCATGCGCAGTTCGGTGACGACCCTGCTCGGCTACGCCGGTGGCGTGGTCGTGTTCGCGTTCGCGCTGTCGGCGCTCGGCTTCAGTCTCGAACGCATCACCTGGGTGGCCAGCGCGTTGTCGGTCGGCATCGGCTTCGGCTTGCAGGCGGTGGTGCAGAACTTCGTGTCCGGCCTGATCCTGCTGGTCGAGCGGCCGGTCAAGGTCGGCGACTGGGTCGTGCTCGGCGACACCGAGGGCGACATCCGCCGCATCAACGTGCGCGCGACCGAGATTCAGCTCGGCGATCGTTCGACCGTGATCGTGCCGAACTCCGAACTCATCACCAAGAGCGTGCGCAACGTGACCCTGGCCGGCGCCGAAGGACGCGTGCGACTGCGCCTGCCGCTGCCCCTGGGCAGCGACGCCGAGCGCGTGCGCCGGATCATCGCCGCCGCGTTCGGCCGCCATCCGGCAGTGCTGCAGGCGCCGGCGCCGAGCGTGCTGCTGGACGGCATCGAAGGAGGATCGCTGATCTTCGTCGCGGTCGCCTACATCGGCAATCCGCGCCAGTCCGGATCGGTGCGCAGCGACCTCCTGCTCGACATCCTCGCGCGCCTGCGCGAGGAAGGCATCGCGCTGTCCTCGCCGCAGGACGTGCAGTTGCACGCGCCGTCGCGGGCGCGCGACGGCACGCAGGAGCCGTCGCCGCCGTCGATCGCCGGCTGAGTGCCCGCCGGGCGCACGAAACGATTGACTTGCAACCCCGTTGCGCCGTATCACGGCAACCTTTCGCGGAGCCGGCTGCTGCTGCACTCGCCGGCTGCGCGGGCTCATCCCTCTCACCGAAGTGCCGGTCCGTGCTGTCCGAATCCTCTTCATCGCGAGGCGCACCGGCGGACGACGCGTGCGCGAATCTCGGCTGGCGCGAATGGCTCGCGCTGCCCGCGCTCGGCATCCCGGCGATCAAGGCGAAGCTCGACACCGGCGCGCGTTCGTCGGCGCTGCACGTGGAGACGATCGAAACCTTCCATCGGGACGGCGTACTGCACGTGCGTTTCCTCGTGCGGCCGCGACGGCGCGGCAAGCGGGCGTACGAGTGCAGCGCGCCGGTTTCCGACCGGCGCCTGGTGACCGATTCCGGCGGCCATCGCAGCGAACGCTGGTTCATCCGCACCGAGATCGCGTTGGCCGGCCGCAGTTTCGGCACCGAAATAAATCTGACAGACCGGCGCGCGATGCTGTTTCCGTTGCTGCTCGGCCGCACCACGCTCGCCGGCCGGTTCCGCGTCGATCCGGCGCTTTCCCATACCTGCCCGCGGCCCGCCCGGACCGGGCACCGCCAACCCTGAAGAAAAGCCGCCATGAAGATCGCCATCCTGTCGCGCAACGCGCGTCTGTATTCGACGGTGCGCCTGGTCGAGGCCGCGCGCGAGCGCGGCCACAGCGTGCGCGTGCTCGATCCGCTGCGCTGCTACATGCGCATCGCGGCCGGTGCGTTCGAAATCCACTACAAGGGCCGCAAATTGGGCGGCATCGACGTGGTGATCCCGCGCATCGGCGCGTCGATCACGTTCTACGGCACCGCCGTCGTGCGCCAGTTCGAGATGATGGGCGTCCACACGCCCAACAGCTCGGACGCGATCCTGCGCGCACGCGACAAGCTGCGCACGATGCAATTGCTCGCGCGCGAAGGCATGGACCTGCCGACCACGGTGTTCGGCGACAACCCCGACGACACCTCCGATCTGTTGAAGATGCTCGGCGAGCCGCCGCACGTCATCAAGCTCAACGAAGGCGCGCAGGGGCAGGGCGTGCTGCTGGCGGAAAAGCGTTCCGCCGCGCAAGGCATGATCGAGGCGTTCCGCAGCCTCTACGCGAACTTCCTCGTGCAGGAGTTCATCCGCGAAGCGAAGGGCGCCGACCTGCGCTGCTTCGTCGTCGGCGGCAAGGTGATCGCCGCGATGCAGCGGCAGGCGCCGGAAGGCGAGTTCCGCGCGAACCTGCATCGCGGTGCGAAGGCGAGCCCGGTGCAGCTCGACGAGGCGGAGGCGGCGACCGCGGTGCGCGCCGCGCGCCTGATGGGTCTCGGCGTGGCCGGCGTCGACCTGCTGCGCTCCGGACGCGGCCCGCTGGTGCTCGAGGTCAACTCCTCGCCGGGGCTGGAGGGCATAGAAGGCGCTTCCGGCGTCGACGTCGCAGGGGCGATCATCAAGAGCGTGGAGCGCGCGCGAAAGGGCGCGAAGCCCGCGCGGGCGCAGCGCGCCAAGTCGCGGAAATGACTACGAAGTATGTCGTTGACAAGGATCGGGGATGAGCCTTAGCATGACTACGAGAGTGATCGTAGGATTGCCCGGATGAAGCTCCGTCTGCTCGCAGGGTTGTTGGCGCTGGTCCTTCCGACGGGATCGGGCATTGCCGTGGGGGCGACTGCGGTCGAACCCGTGGTCAATGCGGAAACGCCGGAAAAGCTCGCCGCCGTGCAGGTTTCGGTAGACGAGCAGATGGCCGCCGGCGGCCGCTACGAATTCCTTTCGAGCGACGGCCGCGAGCAGGTCGAGTCCCTGTTTCGCGACATGCGCGCGTTGCTGGACAAGAGCGGCTCGGTGGCGGCGATGCCCGAAGACGAGCGCCTGGCGCTGTTCAACCTGCAGGAAAAACTGAACGGCGTCCTCGCCGGTGGCGACAGTCGCCGGCTGGTGTGCGAGAAGACCGCGCCGACGGGATCGCTGATCCCGGTCAAGAGCTGCCGCACCTACGGCGAAATGGAGCGGCAGCGGCGCGAGAAGGACAACTACCTGGACGAAGTCAAGCGCCAGCGTGCGCAGACCAGGCATGGGAGTTGAATAAGGTACGGGATTCGGTGCGCCGGAACGGTTCGGCACACGATGGATGCCACGTGCTCGAAGGGGCTTCGCCGATGAAGTCCGCGGGACTGGCGACAGGGGCCGCAAGGTCATGCAATCGAAGTACGAAAGAGAGGTAATGGCTGTGAAGTCGATGAAATTCCTGTGTGGATTGGTGTTCTGCGGCCTGTTGGCGATTCCTGCCGTCGGCAGCGCCAGCAGTGCGAAAGGCGCGCCGTGGAAGTTCGCCGCGGATACGCCCGTGGAGTTCGAGGCGCAGGCCGCCGAGGTACGCAAGGAAATGGGCACCGATGGCAAGTACGGCGCCATCAGCGTGGCCGATCGCACGGCGGTCGAGGGCGATCTCGACAAGATCAAGGCCCTGCTGGAGAGTCGGGGTTCGGCCGGCAAGCTCGAGGACCGCGAGCAGGTCGATCTGGTGAATGCGCAAGAGCGCATCAACGCGGTGCTGACGAGGAACGACGGCAATCGCCTGGTCTGCGTGCTGGAGACGCGTTCGGGTACGCACTTCAAGGAGAAGGTTTGCCAGACTGCGCGCGAGCGCGAAGCCATTCGGCGCAAGAGCCAGCAAGGCTTTCAGGATACGCTTATGAAGGGTGGCGCGACCCAGCAGCGTGGCAATTGAGGTCGGCGGCCGGCGGAAAATGTCGCATGCCGTAAACTTCGTCGATGCTCCGTCGACGCGGAGCGTCGCTGCGTGGACAATGCCCGTTCCGGCGCGCTCGCCGCGGGCACGGAACGGACAATGTCGGGAATGTCGATGCAGCCAGCGCCGGGGGTGCCATGAATTTGCCGCGCAAGCCGAGTGATCTTCCAAAGCCGACCGAAGCCGAGTTGGCGATCCTGAACGTGCTCTGGGAATCGGGCGAAGGCACCGTGCGCGACGTCTACCAGACCCTCTACCGCGACGAGGGCGGCGGTTACACGACGGCGCTCAAGCTGCTGCAGATCATGCATGCGAAAGGACTGGTCGAGCGCGACGACAGCCAGCGCGCGCATGTCTATCGCCCGGCCGTGAACAAGGAACGCACGCAGAAGCGTTTCCTCGCCGACATCGTGCAGCGCGTGTTCGACGGTTCCCCGTCGCAGCTCGTGCTGCAGGCGCTCGGCGGACGCCCGAAGGCCTCGCGCGAGGAACTCGACGAGATTCGCGCATTGCTCGACAAGCTCGGTGGAGGCAAGCCATGACGTTGCCGGTCGATGCGATGCCGTGGATCGCGGCGCTGGGCTGGACGCTGCTGCATTTCCTCTGGCAGGGGGCGATCGTCGCCGGCGTGTTCGCGCTGGTGCGCGCTTCGATTTCCAGGCATGCCTGCAACGCCCGCTATGCGAACGGACTGATCGCGCTGGCGTCGATGGCGGTCCTGCCGGTCGCGACGTTCTTCACGCTGTTGTCGCGGCAGGCGGATCAGGCGGAGGTCCTGCCGCTGCGCGATGCGGTCGTCGATGCCGGCACGCCCGCGACGATCGGCTCCGCCTCCCAGTCGATGGCGGCTGCGCCGTTCGATGGCTTCCTGCCGTGGATCGTCGGCTTCTGGCTGCTCGGGGTGGTCCTCGTCGGCCTGCACTCGTGGCGCCAGTGGCGCCACCTGGCGCAGGTCGCGCGTCGCTGGGCGGAGCCGGACGCGCAACTGCAGCAAGTCGTCGTCACGCTCGCGTACCGTTTCGACTTCATGCGCCGGATCCGCGTCCTGGTTTCCGATCGCATCGACACGCCGACGCTGATCGGCTGGATCAAGCCCGTGATCCTGCTCCCGGCCGCGGTCGCGATCGGATTCCCGCGCCAGCAGGTCGAATTGATACTCGCCCACGAATTGGGCCACCTGCGTCGCTACGACCACGTGGTCAACCTTGCGCAGGCGATCCTCGAAAACCTGCTGTTCTATCACCCGGCCGTGCATTGGATCGCGCGCGAGGTCCGCAACGAGCGGGAAATCTGCTGCGATACGCTGGTCCTGCGCGTGACCGGCGGCGAGCCGCGCGAGTACGCGCAAACGCTGGCGGCGCTGGAGGAATTGCGCCAGCCGCCGGTGCAGCTCGCGCTTGCCGCCAATGGCGGCGAACTGCTCGAACGCGTTCGCCGCATCCTGTTCGCGCCGCATCCGGCGGCGACGCAGGTCGGCCGCCGCATGTGGCTGCCGGCGATCCTCACGGTCGCCGTCGCGCTGATCGTCGCGACCGGACTCGATCGACCGGATGCCATGCAGTTCGAAGGCCCCGCATCGCTCCCGCAAGTGTCGTTGCAGCCGGCAACAACGTCGTGGGAAGTGCCGGACATTCGTCCGGCGCAGTATCCGGCACGGCCGAAGTTCATCGTGGCCGAACCCGTGCGGCCGGTCGCCCCGCCGACTCCCGAACGGCAGCTCGCGGCGAACGACGCGACGCCCGCCGTTGCACCGGCGCCCGCCGCGGCGGTGCCGACGGCGGCCGCGGTTCCAGCGGCAACAACGGCGCCAACGGCAATGGCTCTGGCTCCGGCGATCCCGCAGGCGGGCGCGAAGGATGCCGATCAGGCCTCGGTTTCGACGCCGCAGTCCGCTGTTGCCGATGCCGACGCGCATGTGCCGTCGCCGCCGTCTGTCGCCGCGGCGCCCGTACGCAGGATGCCGGTCGCGACGCGCACGTTGGCGCCGGAATATCCGGCGTCGGCTCATCCGGGTCATCGCGCACGCGTCGAACTCAAGTTCGCTGTCGGGCCAAGGGGGGCGGTGCGCGACATCAGCGTCGTTTCCGAGCCTTCCGATCCCGCGTTCGCGCGAGCCGCCCGGCGCGCACTGGAGCAATGGCGGTTCGATCCGGCGACCGTCGACGGCATGGCACGTTATCGCCAGGCGTTCGTGTTCGCGCCGCCGAGCCTCGCCGACGCCAATCAGGAAACGAGCGGCTGCATTCGTCGCACGGGCACGCTGCTGTGCCAGCGGGGCGAGAACGCGGACGTCGCCGATGACGAAGCGGGCAAGGGCGAGCGGACGGTTGCGGCCGGGCGCGACGCCGGCACGCGGGAAGCAGCCGACGCGATGGCGAGGTCTTCCCGCTCGGCCGCGCTTGCCGCGGACGCGGCGCTCGGCAGCGCGCCGTGACTGACCGGCTGAACACGGCGCGCATCCGCAATGGCTGCGCGCGCTTCGCGTGCAAGCGCACGCATGGCCGGCAGGGCTTCACCCGTTAACGGAAGGCTCAGTCCGCTTTAACGACTACTTAATCGTGCGCTTCCTATAGTGCATCCACTGTAGTTTGCTCGACACTCCTAAGTCAGGTCAGGTGACTGGCAGATTACGGTATCGGGGCAGTAGCTTTTTGGCCCAAGCGAGGTGGGTTCCCCCAATGACACCTCCTTGGGCCATTTTCTTTGCTTGTGCGATCCGTCCAGGATCGCGTCGACCCCGAAGCAGGAGAGGAATCCGAACTCCTCGGCTTCGCCGGGTTCCGGAAGCGGCCATCCCTGACCGCACCTTTCGTCAACCGCACGCTTCGACCCGGTGCTGTTGATTGGCCTTTCCGGAACTGCCCGCATTTTCGTACGGAACTTCCCTCGGCGCGGCGCGTTCCGCATCGGGCCGGTTCCCGTTAAAGTGAGCACACCATGCGCATCCTCGTCATTGAAGACAACAGCGACATCGCCGCGAACATCGGCGACTTCCTCGCCGACAAGGGCCACGTGGTCGACTTCGCCGGCGACGGCGTGACCGGCCTGCACCTGGCCGTCGTCAACGACTTCGACGTCATCGTGCTCGATCTCGGCCTGCCCGGCATGGACGGCCTCGAGGTCTGCCGCAAGCTGCGCCAGGAAGCCAAGCGGCAGACGCCGGTGATGATGCTGACCGCGCGCGACACGCTCGACAACAAGCTCACCGGCTTCGACTCCGGCGCCGACGACTACATGGTGAAACCCTTTGCCCTGCAGGAACTCGCCGCGCGCCTCGAGGTGCTCGGCCGCCGCGGCAAGGGCAACAAGAGCCGCCTGCTGCAGCTGGCCGACCTCACCTACAACCTCGACACCTTGACGATCAGCCGCGCCGGCAAGCAGATCCAGCTGAACCCGATCGGCCTCAAGTTGCTGCAGTCGCTGATGGAGGCCGCGCCGTCGGTCGTCACGCGGCAGGAGCTGGAAACGCGCGTGTGGGGTGAGGAACTGCCGGACAGCGATTCGTTGCGCGTGCACATCCACGGCCTGCGCGCGGCGATCGACAAACCGTTCGAGAAGCCGCTGATCCAGACGCGGCACGGCATCGGCTATCGGATGGTCGATCCGGATGCGCTACCGGCGTAGGCTCCGCTCCCGCATCATCATCTCGTTCGCGCTGTTCGGGCTGGGCCTGACGGCGCTGTTCGCCGTTGCGACGGTGTACCTGCGCACGCGCCTCGAAGACCAGCTCATCAACAGCACGCTGACGCGCGAGCTCAAGCATTTCGTCGACTTCAAGCGCGACAATCCCGACCCGAACGCGTTGTGGAAAATGTCGCTGTTCGACGCGCAGATCGTCCGCGCCGGCCGCACGGCGACCGTGCCGTTCGAATGGCAGAAGTTCGACTCCGGCGTCTACGACGTCGACGACATCGGGCGCGAGGGCAAGACGCGCCCGTACAAGCTCGCGGTCTACAAGGACGACGATTTCTGGGCTTACCTGCGTTTCGACATCAGCACCCAGAAGCTCGGCGAGCGGCAACTGCTGACGGCGCTTGGCGCATCCGTGTTCGTGTTCGCGATCTTCTCGCTGCTGATCGGCTTCTGGCTGTCCGCACGCGTGATGAGCCCGGTCAGCGAACTTGCCCAGCGCGTGCGCGCGATGAGCCGCAGCGGCAAGCCCGAATTGCTGAAATCGCATTTCACCGACGACGAGGTCGGCCAGCTCGCCGCCGCGCTCGACGATTATTCGACGCGGCTCACCGAAATGGTCCAGCGCGACCGCGAGTTCAATGCCGACGTCAGCCACGAGCTGCGCACGCCGCTGGCCGTCATCGCGAGCACGACCGAGCTGCTGCAGGGCTCGCCGGATCTCACCGAGAAGGTCAGCGAGCGGCTCAAGCGCATCGAGCGCGCGGTGCGCCAGTCGACCGAGCTGATCGACGCCTTGCTGCTGCTGTCGCGGCGCGAGCGCCAGGCGCCGACCGACGGCGAGACCACCGACGTCGCCAAGGTGGTCGAGCAGGTCGTCGACGCGCAGCGCCCGCATGTCGCGAACAAGCCGGTCAAGGTGCGCATCGAGATCGAAGGCGGCCTCGCCACGGCAGCGCCGTCGTCGGTGGTTTCGGTCGCGCTCAGCAACCTGATCGGCAACGCGTTCAAGTACACGCCGTCCGGCGAGGTCATCGTCAACGTGGGCCACGGCCGCGTCACGGTCGAGGACAGTGGTCCCGGCATCAAGGCCGAAGATGCCGAGAAGCTGTTCGAGCGCGGCGTGCGCGGCACCGATGTCGGCAAGGGCGGCGGACTCGGCCTCGCGATCGTGCGCCGCTTGTGCGAGCTGTACGGCTGGAAGGTCTCGCTCGCGCCGCGCCCGCAAGGTGGCGCCACCGCCACGCTGGAGTTCACCTCGGCATGGCGGGACCGATCACCCTGATCGTGGCAGGGTGACGAAAGCCCCGTCGTCGGCCGAGGGAGCCCGCCGAAATTTCGATGGCGACGGTTCCGCAGTGGCGGGAAGCGTTTTCCGTCGGCCCGAAGCGCGGTTCATCCCTCACGCCTTCGTTCGGGCCGAAGAAGGCCGAAGGTTCCCCCTCGCTTGTCCGCCGTTCGTGGCCGGAAACGCGCCTCGCGGGGTGTGCCGGGATTTCGGGAATATCCGCTTGGGGTTTTGCGCTCCTTTTCGCGTAGCAGGAGCAGTGCGGCGTCGTGGCCGCGTGTCGATGCCACGCCGGGGAGCGCGTTCGTGTCCGCCACCCCGCGTGGATTTGTCCTGCGAAGAGGCCGTCATCGGCGATGTCACGACAGCCCGCCGAAGATGCCTCGGGGCATTCCCGATCCACCACGCGGAGATTCAGCCATGCGAAACACGTTGAACGGAAGCTCGATGCACCTGGGTACGGCCGCGGGCAATCCCGCCGTCCGCCGCTTTTCCACCGTGCTCGCGGTGGCGTTGCTGCTGTCGGCGGGGGCGATTCCGGCCTTCGTGCATGCGCAAGCCACCACGAATACCTACACGACGCTCAGCCTGTCGCCAGACCCGGCATCGACCAACCAGACCGTCACCGCGAACGTGGCGGTGAACATCGTCAACGAGCGACAAGGCGGCGATTCGACGCCGAGCGGTTCGTTGCCCAGCGGCACGGTCGCCGTCGCTGGCGGCGGCCAAAGCTGCGCGGCGACGCTGGCTGCCGGCGTGGGCAGCTGCACGCTGAGTTTCCCCGACCCGGGCATCTACACGATCACGGCGGATTATCCGGGCGATGCCTCGTATTCGGCATCGAGCGCCAGCCAGGACTTGACCGTCAACGGGACGGCCGGCGGCGTGTCCGCGGTGCCGGCGCCCACCTTGTCCGACGGGATGCTCGCCCTGCTCGGCACGATGCTCGCGGCGCTGGTTTTCTTCGTGTCACGCGGAGTATTGCGCTGAGCGACCACGCCGCCGGTGCACACCGGCAGCGAGGCTCGCGCAGGCAGCGTCACGACCAGCCCGCGCCACGCGGCGGCGGGGCGGCATCAAGCGACCGCGGCCGGCGCATTGCAGCCGTGGCCGCGCGGGCGAATCGGGATGGCTAGAACATGGTGTTCGAATTGGCGGCCTTTTCCGGCACCGCTTGGATCACGTCCCAGTGTTCGACGATCTTGCCGTCCGCTACTCGGAAGATGTCGACGATGGCCGATCCACGGTCGCCGGGGCCGCTGGTGGAATGGACGTGCAGGTAGACGAGGTCGCCGTCGGTGGCGCTGCGCACGATGCGCGACTGACGCTGCGGGTTCTTCTTGAAGACCTCGACGAAGTACGAGACGAAGGGCCGCTTGCCGTCGGGCACGTGCGGATTGTGCTGCTTGTAGTCGTCGGCGAGCACCTGCGCGCCTTGCACGGTCTCGTGCTGATTGAAGACGCGGTTGTAGAAGTCGATGACGAGCTTGCGGTTGGCTTCCTCGCTGGCGAGGTTGCGCGGCACTGCCTGCGCGGACGCGGCGAGCGGCGCCGTGGCAGCGAGCAGCAGCGCGGCGAGGAGCGGAAGGTGGCGAGGCTTCATGGCGGGGAGGCCCTTCGCGGGAATCGCGGTGGATTGCGTGGGGACGTCAAGGTTCCACCCTTGCGCGGTTTCCGGCAAGGCTGTTGCGGGTCGCCGGGCGCCGCGGCAGGGACGTGCCTGGCGACGGCGGGAGCTCTGGTTGCGTGGGGCGGGGCAGCACAGCACAGCGACGAAGTCGCTCGCGTGCCCAGCGACGTGGTCTTCGCCGGCCTGGCAGCGCAGCATGCGTTTCGCGTGGGTGGGAGATTCCGCGAAATCGGCTCGATGAGCGCACGGACCGTCGGAGAACCCGAGGTCGTCATTCCGGCGGCTTTCGGCGGCCAAGGGCCGGTCGGGAACGGCGGCTTGCCTTCGGTCGTGCCGACGGCAAGCCGAACGGGTCAGACCGGGTCGAGCCAGCCCCATTGGTCTTTCGTCTTGCCGTCGAACAGGCCGAAGAACAGTTCCTGGATGCGCGCGGTGACCGGGCCGGGCTTGCCCGCGCCGACCGGCTTGCCGTCGACGGTGCGGATCGGCGTGATCTCGGCCGCGGTACCGCACATGAAGAGTTCGTCGCACAGGTACAGGTATTCGCGCGGGATGTCGCGTTCGACGACCTCGATGCCGTTCGCGCGCGCGAGCGTGATGATCGAATTGCGCGTGATGCCGTTGAGCAGCGCGGCGCTGACCGGCGTCGTGTGCAGCGCGCCGTCGAACACGAGGAACAGGTTTTCGCCGGCGCCTTCGCTGAGCAGGCCGGTCGAAGCCAGCGCGATGCCCTCGCCGAAACCGAGGCGGCGCGCTTCGCGCGCGACGAGCTGGCCGGACAGGTAGTTGCCGCCGGCCTTCGCGCCGGCCGGGATCGTGTTCGGCGCGAACCGCTGCCAGCTCGACACGCAGGCATCGATGCCCTGTTCGAGCACGCCGGCACCGAGATACGCGCCCATCTCCCACGCCGCAACGGCGACGTCGATCGGCGTTTCCGCGGACAGCCCGAAACCGCCGAGGCCGCGGAACGCGACCGGACGCAGGTACGCCTTGGTCAGGCCGTTGGCCTTGATGACTTCGCGACAGGCGGCGTTGAGCTGTTCAGGCGTGTACGGAATCGCGATGTCGTAGATCTTGGCCGAATGGAACAGGCGCCGGGTGTGGTCGGTCAGGCGGAAGATCGCCGGACCCTTGGGAGTCTCGTAGCTGCGGATGCCCTCGAACACCGACGAGCCGTAGTGCAGCGCATGCGCCATCACGTGCACGGTCGCTTCGGCCCACGGCTTGATGCGGCCGTTGTGCCAGATGTGGTCGGGGTAGGTCATGGCCATGGCAGGATTTCCGCGTCGAAAACGCGAATGATACCAGCGGTGCCGCGTGCGGCCGCGTCACCAGGTCAGCCAGTGGCAGGCGCCTTCGCTCTCGATGCCGAAGCGGTGCTCGTGCACGCCGCCGCGCGCGCCGTCGCCGGTGCGCACGCGCAGGGAGTCGCCGGATGGAGCGGCCTGCGCCTCGTCGGTATCGGCGGATTCGCCTTCGAAGCCGTCGTCGAGCGCGAGCAGCGGTTGCCCGGCGAGTTGCCGCAACGTGCGCAAGCGGCTGGCGGCGGCGCTCGCGCCGACGCCACGCCAGCGCAGCAGCCCGGCCAATGCATTCGGATCGTTGCGCGCGATCGCGGCGGCGATGCGCTCGCGCAACTCGGCGCGCGAGGCAGGGCACGCGTCCGCTCCGGTCGTCGTCGCGGTCGTCGGCGATGCCGCCGCGCCGGTCGGTTCGCCGGCAGCGCAAGGCAGTCCGGAAAACACGATCTCGCCGTGCGCACCGAGGCAGCGATGGATCTTCTGGCCGCCGTCGTCCGCGCGTGCCGCGTTCGCCGTCGCGAGCAGCAGCACGAAGGGGAGGAGTGCAGGCGTCGAGCGCGCGATCGTCATGCACCGCAGGCTAGCAGCCGCGACGCCCCGGCGCGTCCGGCGACGTCTCAGTTCGCGATGCGCTCGCAGATCGCCAGGGTCGCCCTGGCGCGATTGAGCGTGTAGAAGTGCAGGCCCGGCGCGCCGCCGGCGACGAGGCGCCGGCACAGCTCGGCGACCACGTCGGCCACGAACTCGCGGATCGATTCGGCGTCGTCGCCATAGGCCATCAAGCGCTTCGCCAGCCAGCGCGGGATTTCCGCGCCGCACATGTCCGAGAAGCGCTTGAGCTGGCTGAAGTTCGCGATCGGCATGATGCCCGGCACGATCGGGATCGCGATGCCGGCCTTGCGCACCGCCTCGACGAAGCGGAAATACGCATCGGCGTTGTAGAAGTACTGCGTGATCGCGCCGTTCGCGCCGGCGTCGACCTTGGCCTTGAAGTGGCGCAGGTCCGCGTGCGCGTCGTCGGACTGCGGATGCACTTCCGGATAGCAGGCGACCTCGACGTGGAACGAATCCTCGTGTTCGTCGCGGATGAACCCGACGAGGTCGCTCGCATAGCGGAAGTCGCCACGGCTCGCCATGCCGGACGGCAGGTCGCCGCGCAGCGCGACGATGCGCCTGCAACCCATCGCCTTGTAGCGTTCGAGCAGGTCGCCGATCTCCTCGCGCGTGCCGCCCATGCACGAAAGATGCGGCGCGGCATCGAGTCCGTGTTCCTCGCGCAGGTGGCGGATCGTTTCCGGCGTGTAACTCAAGGTCGAACCGCCGGCGCCGAACGTGCAACTCACGTACTCGGGCTTGAGCGCCTTCAGCTTCGGCAGCGCGGCTGCAAGCGTGGCCTTCTGCTCGTCGGTCTTGGGCGGGAAGAATTCGAAACTGATCGGCGGCATGTGGGCGGATGGACGAGACGGAAGCAGTCGCGAGTATATATCTCTTCGTCGCGATGGAGGGATATATATGCGCCCGGTGCGGTGGACTTCCTCGACGCGGGCGCGTATGGCCTGTTCGCCGACGGACGCCCGCTGTTCGCGAACGGACAGCAAACCGTCCGCGCAGCCGCGCAATCCGCGCTTTGACGCGACCGGCCGTGCCGGCACGGGCTTTGCACGAACGTGTATCGAGGCATTGACGGGCACTGACGCCTTCGCGAGGGCATGCGTCGTCCTATGGATTGACGCAACCTGCGGGCCGCCACGCGGCCATCGACCGAGGAGAGTGGAATGGGTTTGTTGAACTGGATGGCCGACCTGCGCCACGCCGTGCGCACGTTGCGGCGCACGCCGGGCTTCACGTTCACCGCGATCGGCATGCTTGGCCTGGCGATCGGCGCGTCGGCCGGCATGTTCGGTGTGGTCGACGCGGTGCTGCTGCAGCGCCTGCCGTATGCGCATCCGGAGCGGCTGGTGTATATCGCGGGTACTGCGCCGGGTTCGTCGTTGCCGGCCGAGTTCGAGGCGTCGCCCGAGCTGTTCGTGCAATACCACGAGCAATCGAAGCTGCTGGAAGACGTGTCCACGTTCGGCTCGTTCACCTCGTCGCTGCGGGTCGGCGAACGCGTCGAGCGCGTGCGCATGTCATGGCCGACCAACTCGCAGTATTCCACGCTCGGCGTGACGCCGATCCTCGGCCGCCTGCCGCTGGAGGCGGACGAGAACAATGCCGTGGTAATCAGCTACGGCCTGTGGAACGACTGGTTCGCGCGCGATCCCGGCGTGATCGGGCGCAGCTTTCGCATTGCCGGGGATGACCGCACCGTCATCGGCGTGATGGGGCCGGAGTTCCGTTTTCCGACCAACGATACGCAGCTTTGGGTATCGGGCACGTTCAAGCAGGCCGATATCAAGGAGCTCGGCGATTTCGACTACGACCTCGTCGGCCGCATGGCGCCCGGCGTCACGCACGAAGCGCTCGCCAACGAGCTGACCGCGCTGGCGCGCCGCGTGCCGGAGCGCTTCGGCGGCACGCCGGCCTACGCGCGCATCATCGAACAGCATCGCGCCGTGGTGCGTTCGCTTGAAGACGAACTGCTCGGCAACTATTCGCGCCCGCTGTGGGTGTTGCTCGGCGCCACCTTGATCGTGCTGCTGATCGCGTGCGCGAATGTCGCCAACCTGTTCCTCGTGCGGACCGAAGGGCGGCATCGGGAGATGGCATTGCGCCACGCATTGGGCGCCGCCCGTGGCCAGTTGATGCGCCTGCAATTGGCGGAAGCGATCGTGATCGCGATCGCCGCCGGCGGCGTGGCAATCGTGCTCGCGGCGTTGGCCTTGCCGCTGTTCCTGCACGCGGCGCCGAGCGGCATCCCGCGACTCGATCGCATCGGTGTCGACCTGCCGATGCTGGCATTCACGGCGGCCGCCGCGTTGGCCTGCGCGCTGATCTGCGGCGGGCTGCCCGCATTGCGTGGTTCCGCGCCGAAGCTGGAGCGGCTGCGCGAAGGCGGCCGCAGCTCGACCGGGCGGCGGCATTGGGTGCGCAATGCGCTCGTCGCCGGGCAGACCGCATTGACCCTGGTATTGCTGATCGGTTCGGGCCTGCTGCTGCGCAGCGCATGGGAACTGCGCAACGTCAAACCCGGCTACGACGCGCGCGACGTGCTGACGTTCCAGATCGCGCCGGATCGTCCCGAACTGAACGACGCGCCGTCGTTCGCGCGCTTCAATCTCGCGTTCCTCGATCGCCTCGCCGCGCTGCCGGGCGTGCAGTCGGTCGGCCTGGTGGAAAACGTCCCGATCGACGAGGCGACGTCGCCGATCAAGGTACGCACGGAAACCGGCAGTGCCGACGAGGGCGAAGGTTCGCTGGTCCATGCCAACTACACCGCCGGCGACTACTTCCGCTCGATGGGCATCGCGCAACTGGCCGGCCGCATGTTCACCCGCGACGACCAGACCGGCATATCGCGCGGCAACGTGATCGTCAGTCGATCCGCCGCGAAACAGCTCTGGCCCGGCAAGGATCCGATCGGCCAGCGCCTGCAGCGCGACGGCAAGGCGGAATGGCAACATGTCGTCGGCGTGGTCGACGACGTGATGCAGGGCGGCTTGCAGGATGAGCCGCAGGCGGTGATCTATTTCCCGATGGTGGATCCGACGCCGAGCGGCGGCCGCTCGGTTTCGTCGCCGGGTTTCGTCGTCAAGACCGCGCGTGCCGAAACGATCGCGCCGGAAGTGCGCGCGCTGGTGCGCGAGATGGCACCGGAAGCGCCGATGTATCGCGTGTTCACGATGCGACAGCTGGTCGCGCGCTCGATGGTGCAACTGACCTTCACGCTGTTGACCCTGAGCGTCGCCGCGCTGCTCGCGCTGGTGCTAGGAGCGGTCGGCCTGTACGCGGTGCTGTCGTACCTCGTCGTCGAACGCACGCGCGAGATCGGCGTGCGCATGGCGCTCGGTGCGAATGCATTGCGCGTCCGGCTGATGGTGGTCGCGCAGGGCGCGCGCGTCGTCGGGGCGGGGCTCGCCGTCGGCATCGTCGTCGCGCTCGCCGCGACGCGCTCGCTCGGCAGCCTGCTCTACGGCGTGCAGGCCATCGACGCCGCCACCTTCGTCGCGATGTCGCTGGCGATGGTGCTGGTCGGCCTGTTCGCCAGCTACCTGCCGGCGCAGCGCGCGTCCAGCCTCGATCCGATGGAGGCGGTACGGCGCGATTGATGGCGTGCTGCCGTCATGATTGCGCCCGCTCGTCCGGCGTCCCTGCGCTTCGCCGCGCGGGCGCGCCCGTTCAGGCCACGACGACCGGAATCTTGCCGATCCGCGCCTGCCACTCGCGCGGGCCGGTCTGGTGCACCGACGTGCCTCGCGAATCGACCGCGACGGTGACCGGCATGTCCTTGACCTCGAACTCGTAGATCGCCTCCATGCCGAGGTCGGCGAAGCCGACCACGCGCGCGGCCTTGATCGCCTTCGAGACGAGATACGCCGCGCCGCCGACCGCCATCAGGTAGGCCGACTTGTGCTTCTTGATCGCCTCGATCGCGGTGGGGCCGCGCTCGGCCTTGCCGACCATGCCGAGCAGGCCGGTTTGCGCGAGCACCTGTTCGGTGAACTTGTCCATGCGCGTGGCCGTGGTCGGACCGGCCGGACCGACGACTTCGTCGCGCACCGGATCGACCGGGCCGACGTAGTAGATGAAACGGCCACGCAGATCGACCGGCAGCGCCTCGCCCTTATCGAGCATGTCGACCATGCGCTTGTGCGCGGCGTCGCGACCGGTCAGCAGCTTGCCGTTGAGCAGCAGCGTCTGGCCCGGCTTCCAGCTCGCGACCTGCTCGGGCGTGAGCGTGTCGAGATCGACGCGCGTGCCCTTCGAGGCGTCGTAGGTAAGCTTCGGCCAGTCCTCGAGCGAGGGCGGATCGAGCGCGACCGGGCCGGAGCCGTCGAGCGTGAAGTGCGCGTGGCGCGTGGCCGCGCAGTTCGGGATCAGCGCGACCGGGAGGTTCGCCGCGTGGGTCGGGTAGTCCTTGACCTTGACGTCGAGCACCGTGGTCAGGCCGCCCAAGCCCTGCGCGCCGATGCCGAGTGCGTTGACCTTCTCGTACAGCTCCAGGCGCAGTTCCTCGGCGCGGTTCGCTGCGCCGCGCGCCTTCAGCTCGTTGATGTCGATCGGCTCCATCAGCGCTTCCTTCGCCAACAGCATCGCCTTCTCGGCCGTGCCGCCGATGCCGATGCCGAGCATGCCCGGCGGGCACCAGCCGGCGCCCATCGTCGGCACGGTCTTCAGCACCCAGTCGACGATCGAGTCGGACGGATTGAGCATCGCGAACTTCGACTTCGCTTCCGAACCGCCGCCCTTCGCCGCGACGATCACGTCGACGGTGTTGCCCGGCACGATCTTCATGTTGACGACGGCGGGCGTGTTGTCCTTCGTGTTCTGGCGCTTGCCGGCCGGATCGGCCAGTACGCTGGCGCGCAGCTTGTTGTCCGGATGGTTGTAGGCGCGGCGCACGCCCTCGTTGACCATGTCCTCGAGGCTCATCGTTGCGTCGGCCCAGCGCACGTCCATGCCGACCTCGAGGAACACGGTGACGATGCCGGTGTCCTGGCAGATCGGCCGGTGGCCTTCGGCGCACATGCGCGAGTTGATCAGGATCTGCGCCATCGCCTCCTTCGCGGCCGGCGACTCCTCGCGCTCGTAGGCGGCGGCGAGACCCTGGATGTAGTCGACCGGGTGGTAATAGCTGATGTACTGCAGCGCGTCGGCGACGGACTGGATGAGGTCTTCTTGCTGGATGGGGCTCATGGTCGGAATCGAAGGGGCGTTCGTGCCAATCGCGTATTGTCGGGGACAAGGCCAGTCGAGGGGAAATGGTGTCTCGCCGGCACGGTTGCGCTGCGGGCGGATTGGAAACGCCGCATGAACGCCGGTGGCCCGCAACGCCGCCGCAACGTGCGGCTCACGCGGACTTAAGAGCGCGGAGACCATCTTCGGGCGGCCTGCAATTCCGCAGGCCCAACGGAGTCCCGTCATGGACCGCAATCGCGTCGAAGGCACGAAACACGAAGTGAAAGGCACCATCAAGGAAATGGCCGGCAAGGCGACCGGCAACAAGACGCAGCAGCTCGAAGGCCATCTCGAGAAGAACGCCGGCAAGGTGCAGAAGGAAGCCGGCAAGGTGGCCGACCACCTGCGCCAGGAGCACAAGCACTGACGACACCGACGTCGGAGAGCAACGGCGCTCCGACGCGTCGCTTTTCCTCTAGCATCGCGGATCGTTTCTCCAGCGATCCGCCGCATGTCCATCTTCCTCACGCCGTTCGCCCGCACGCGCCTGTTCCCGCGCGAGCCTCGCCGCAACACGATCCAGGACTGCACGCCCGAGCAGTTCGAGCGCCGCCTCAACGACGAGGCGCCATTCAAGGTGCTGGGCGGCTACGCGCCGTTCTGCAAGCTGCACGTGCATCGCAACTGGACCTCGACGCGCTGTCTGACCGTGCCGATCACGGACGACAATCGCCACCTGCTGCGCTCCGCCTACGAGGCGCGCACGGAGGAGGAATTGCCGGTGCTGGTGCGCTGGTTCGAAGGCGTCGAGCCGCCGGTCGCGAACTGGCTCGTCGTGATCCTCTACAGCCGCGGGCAGCTCGCGAAGGAAGGCTCGCCGATCGACGCCGACTGGGGCGTGGTCGGCTGCATCTACACCGCGGAACCCGAGGAAATCCCGATGGCGCCGATCACGATGATGCGCAACGCGCTCGGCGTGGAAGAGGGCGGCTCGGGTGTGCCGATCGACCGCGAGGCGTACAAGCGCAGCGTGGAGTTCTGGGAGCGCAATGCGAATTGGCGGCCGTAGCCAACGGTATCGCATCGTCGGATCGGCATGAACTTCCATAGGCCCCGATGTCGGCTTTCGCGATATCCGCAACCTGAAAACAGGAACGGAAGTTCAGACTTCGCTCCAGGTTTCAAGGGGCAACGTTCTGGATACGGCGAGGTGTTCCGCGATGAATGAACTGGAATTGCTGGCGAGTGCCGATGCGCGTGGTCGCCGATACGTCGAAAACAACGCCCGCCGCCGGGTGTTTCCCTCGGAGGAAGCCATTGCGGCATTGTCGGTTTTCGACGAACCCTTGCCCGAACACGGCTTGCCCGCCGAGGACACGCTGACCCGGCTGGACGACGTGGGATCGCCCGCGACCACCGCGTCCAACGGTCCGCGCTACTTCGGCTTCGTGATCGGCGCTTCGCTGCCTTCTGCTGCGGCCGCGGAGCGGTTGATGCTGGCGTGGGACCAATGCGCCTCGACCTTCGACAACTCACCCGTATCGGCGACATTGGAACGCGTGGCCGCCCGCTGGGTGCTCGATGCGCTGGACCTTCCGCGAAACGGCATCGTGGGTTTTGGCACCAGCGCCACGGCCTGCACGCTGACCGCCCTGGTGGCCGCGCGACGTGAACTGCTGGCGCGCCAGGGCTGGGATTTCGACAGCCGCGGCCTGAGCGGGGCGCCGGATATCCGGGTCGTGATTTCCGAGCTTGCCCACATCACGGTCAAGAAGGCACTGCGCGTACTGGGTTTCGGCTTGAACCACATCATCCACGCCCCGGTCGATGGGCAGGGGCGCGTGGACGCCGCCCGATTGCCGCCGCTGGGTGAGCGCACGATCCTCTGCCTGCAAGCGGGCGAGGTGAACACCGGCGCGTTCGATCCGTTCGACCGGATCATTCCGCGCGCCAAGGCATCCGGCGCATGGGTGCACGTCGATGGCGCGTTCGGATTGTGGGCGCGCGCCTCGTCGCTGGCGCACCTGACCCGGGGCGTCGAAGAGGCCGACAGCTGGACGACCGACGCGCACAAATGGCTGAACACCCCGTACGACTGCGCCATGACGATCTGCCGGGATGCACGAGCCTTGGCCGAAGCTATGAACAGCGACGCCGCGTATTCCAGCGCCAATGCGGACGCGCAGAAAAACGTCACGCTGGAATTCTCGCGCCGCCCCCGCGGCATCCCGGTATGGGCGGCGCTCCGCAGCTTGGGGCGCAAGGGAATCGCCGAATTGGTCGAACGGCATTGCGCTCAGGCGCGACGCCTCGGCGATGGCCTGGCGCGGGCGGGCTTCGAGGTGCTCAACGAGGTGACGCTCAATCAGGTGCTGTTCCGCTGTTCGACCGACGCGCAGACGCAGGCGGTGCGCGCGGCGGCGCAGGCGTCCGGCGAGACCTGGTTTGGCGGCACGATCTGGCAGGGGCGGCCGGCGATGCGTGTCAGCGTTTCCTCCTGGCGCACGAAAGACGCCGATATCGACGCGCTGCTGGCCCTGTTGGAGGGAAAGGCGGGGTTCCATTCCATTCGTGATGGAGTTCGAGGCGGCTTCGGGAGCTGACGTCCATGCGGCACCTCGACGACGCTCGGCGGCTCGCGGAGCGACGCGCATGAGAAAGCCTCGTTCATGCGGAAGGGCGATGCTGGAGCGCAGCAGCCGCTAGACGAGGTGGAGGTCCTCGGAATGTCCCGCGTTTCCGGCTTGCCGGGGCGTCGGTGAATGCGGGAAGTGCGCTCCTCCCGGGGTTCCGCACTCGATCTCGATCCTTCCGCCGCCACGCCGAATCACGCAGCCTGTTGCGTGGGTCAGTCGGACGTGGCCTTCTTCGGACTCGCCGGATAGATCCTGCCGATGGCTTCCTTTTCCAGCGTCAGGTAGATGTTGCCGTGGTCGAGATCCGGGCGTGGAACGGCGGTCCAACGCAGCTGCGGGAGCGCGGCCTTGCGGACCGCCGCGGTAAGCGTTTCGGCCTGCGGGCCGATGTTCGGTTCGTCGGCCCAGGCGATGTAGACGCGCGCTTCGAGCCCTCGCAGGTTCGCCAGGCGCGTGGCGGCGGACCGGGTCAACGCGGCGTCGTTCCACCACAGGCTCGGGCTCAGCGCGATCCAGGTATCGAACAGCCTGGGTTGCTCGAACAGCGTTTCGACGATGAACAGTCCCGCCAGCGATTCGCCGATGATGCCGCGCGACGGACCTGTGTGGTAACGACGCTCGATCTCCGGCACCAGTTCTTCGGCGATGAAGGCGCGAAAGGCGGCCGAGCCGCCGACCACCGGTGCGATCTGCTTGTCGCTGTCGACCTCGGTCGGCCCGGTCATGTCGCGGCGCCGCTGCGTGTTCTCGATGCCGACCACCAGCAGCGGCGCGACGCGCCCTTCGCGGATGCCGGCATCGACCGTCGCGGCCACATGCGGGAAGTCCTCGGCGACGCCGCCATCGGGCATGTAGAGCACGGGTAACCCTTTCGCCTTCGCGCTGTCCGGCGGCGCGTAGACGTTGATCGTGCGCAGCTCGTGCAGATGGCGCGATTCGAGCTGGAAGGTTTCATGGGGCGGCACGGCCACAGCCGCGTGCAGGGCACCGCAGGCGAAGGTCAGCAGCGCCAGGAGGGTGAAGCGGAGGAAGGTCATCGTGCGGCTCGGTACGTGGAGGCCCGCGAGAATAGCGCCGGCGCGGGTCTTTGGGCCAAGCGGTTGCGTTTGGTCGCGCGAAATCGGGACGGCCAGAGCGAGTGCTCCGCGAGGGGGAATGTGGACAGCTTGAAAACTCACTCTGACCCCGATTCCGCCGCGAGCCACGCGCCGCGCGCGCGACGCCCGGTCGATGCCGGAATCGCGAAGGATTCCGGCTCGATCCAGTCGATGCGTACGCTTACACTGCTTTCGCATTCGGCGCGCGGTAGTGCCCGCCGACGGTACGCGCGGCGATGTTGATGCGGTTCCAGCCGTTGATCGCGACGACGATCAGGGTCAGGTCGACGAGCGCGTCTTCGTCGAACACGAGCTTCGCGCGCTCGTACAACGCGTCGGACACGGCGCCATGCGCAAGTTCGGTGAGTTCCTCGGCCCAGGCCAGCGCGACCTGTTCGCGCTCGCTGTACAGCGTCGTCTCGCGCCATGCCGGCAGCAGATGGAGTCGCTGCTCGGTTTCGCCGGCGGCACGCGCGTCCTTGCTGTGCATGTCGAGGCAAAACGCGCAGCCGTTGATCTGCGACACGCGCATCAGCACGAGTTGCACCAGCGCGGGTTCGAGCCGGCCGCCGTCGTGTACCTGCATGCTCAGGGCAAGCAGCGGTTGCATGGCGGGGTAGTGCTTCTGTACGGAAAAACGGGGCATGGGAAAGATTCCTCGCATCGAAGGCAGCCGGGATGGCCGCCGTTTCAATGCAAGGACGCCGACGCGGCCGGTTTCGTGACAGCGAGCAGCCGAGCGAGTTTTTCCGGATTGCGCAGCGCATGGATCGCGGTGATACGCTCGCCTTCGCACTCGATCCACATCGCCGTCGACAGCACGGCGCCTTCGTACAGGAACAGCGCCGGTGCGCCGTTGAGCGTGGCGGTTTCGTAACGCACGTCGTGGCCTTCGAAGTGGCGCGCCAGTTGCAGGTACAGCCGCGCGAGCCGCTCGGCGCCGTGCAGCGGATGCAAGGTGGCGCGCGCCACGCCGCCGCCATCGCCGATGTGCACTGCGTCCGCCGCGAACAACGCCTGCAACGTGTCCAAGCCGGGCGTGCGCATCGCCTCGACGAAGCGCTGCAACAGGCGTCGCTGCGCGGCTTCGTCGACCTGGAACCGCGGCCTACCTTCGCGCAGCCGCGTGCGTGCGCGATGCACGCGTTGGCGGCAGGCGTCCTGGTCGATGCCAAGGATCGCCGCCGCTTCCGCGTGGCCGTAGTCGAAGACTTCGTGCAGCAGGAATGCCGCGCGCTCGTCGGGGCCGAGCCGTTCGAGCAGCAGCAGGAACGACAAGGTCAGCGATTCGTCGCGTTCGAGCACCGCGTCCGGACGCTCGGCGCCCGGCGCCAGCGGTTCCGGCAACCACGGCCCGGCGTAGTGTTCGCGCTCGGCCTTGGCGCGGCGCAGGCGATCGAGCGCGAGGCGCGTCGTGACCGTGACCAGCCACGCCTCGGGGTCGTCGAGCGCGGCGGTGTCCTGCGCCTGCAGCCGCAACCACGCGTCGTGCAGCACGTCCTCGGCGTCGGCGGGCGTGCCGAGCATGCGATAGGCGAGGCCGAACAGGCGATTGCGATGTCGCTCGAACAGGGCGGTGTCGGATTCCATGGCGTCATCCATGCGGTGGGTGCTGCAAGCGGGACGAATGAGGAGACCGGAACGTGACTGTCGCAGTCAAACAAAAACGGAAAGACCGCGCCGGGCGACGCTGCCCGAGGTCGCCGGGGACGGGAAAGCCGGCTCCGATTCCCGTTCCCGGCTCTACGTTCTGACCGGTGCTGCCGGATGCGCAACAGATGCGGCCTGGGGCATTGCCCGTGCTGCGTCCGCTCGTCCGGAATGGAGACGACGAACGCTTCCCGCGTTATCTTCCCCATGGGGAACGGGGCGAAGTCGCATGGGACGTGCGAAGGGGAAGCTTGTCGACAATCTTGCGGCGCTGCCGTGGCCGGCAGGCGTCGTGTCCGGCGTGGGCGGCTTCGCCGCAGTCCGCTTCGGGCTGCCGGCGATGTTGCATGGCAATCCGTTCGCCCCGACGGTTGTGCCGGCAGCGAACCTGATGTCGTGGTTCGTGCTCGTTGTCGGCTTGCTCGGCGCGGCGATGTCGTGGATCGGGCGACGACAGCGCCGCCGCTTGCTCGACGCACAACAAGGGCTCGACAGCATCGCCGCACTCGGCTGGCGCCATTTCGAACAGCTCGTTGGCGACGCTTTCCGTCGCCAGAGCTACACGGTCGAGGAAACCGGACTCGGTGGCGCCGACGGCGGCATCGACCTGATCCTGCGCAAGGGCGGCCGCCGCGTGCTCGTGCAATGCAAGCAATGGCGCCGCCGCCAGATCCCGGTGAACGTCGTGCGCGAGATGGTCGGCCGGCTCGCCCATCATCGAGCGGATGAAGTGAAGGTCGCCTGCGCTGACCCCTACACCCGTGACGCCGCGAGATTCGCAAACGGCAAGCCGATCGAGCTGATCGGCGGCGAGGAATTGCTGCGGATGATTCGTGGGGTGCAGGCCGCGCCGGCGCAAACGACGCGTCCAGCTGAAGTCGTTGCGCCAGCATCAGCTATGTCGGTGCACGTCGCGTCACCGGACTGCCCGCGCTGCGGCCAAGCGATGGTTGAGCGCAACAGCCGCAAGACGAAACAGAAGTTTTGGGGATGCTCTGCGTTTCCGGCATGCCGATCCGTGCGATGAGTGCGGAGAAACTGCACTTCGACCAGATCTGACCTCAGTTTTGCCGCGCACCAAAACCAACTAGCTCGCCCGCTTTGAACGCGGCTTCGGGGGCTTTTTTTTGCTGTGGACGTTCACAGTGCTCGATTGCCGATCGTCATCGCCGCTGTCGTCCAGCTCGGTCGGCTCCCACGGCAATACCAACTTCCGAAATCTCGTCTCGGTCAATAGGCTCTGGGCCCGCTGCCGAGCAACCCAATAAACGGATTTATGATATCCGTCGGTATGCGGGGCGAACCTATTTAGTAGGTCTTCATCGGAATCATCATTCGTTGCGAAGCCTGCAATACAACGCACCGCCAAAACCTCGCTGCCAAGCTGATCGACGGGCTTCTCATCATCGCCGCCCAGACCAACCGTCACGTCAACCGTAATCTCTACGATCGACCGTCCTTCCGACGTTTTTATGTCACTGAGTTCAGGATCCTTAAAGCCGACCTGCACGAATAGCCTGACCTTGTTTCCTTGGGCACTTATTACCGGCGATTCATCGACAAGAATTCGTGAGAACCGATAACCGAGCATTCTGAAACTGCGGTCGTTCACTGTTCAATCCTATGCAATGCCATCAATGGCGCAAATGCCGGCGCTCGCCCGTGGGCAAGTCGAATTTAGAACCAACTTCCTGTTCGACGCCTCCTGCGCGCATGGCATCCACCCAGCCCGTATCCAGCGTCACTTCTCTAAAGACGAAACGCTTGGTGGACGCCGCATCGGCAGCAGCATTCATGCGCCGATCCACTTCGCTCGCAAGCGCCTTCATGATCAGGCTATTGAGACTTTCTCCGGAGCGCCTTGCCAATTCGAGCGCTTTCCTATGCAGCTCTGCGCCCACGCGAACATTGAACGTTCCGCTGCATGGTTTCTGGCAATCTACGCCCCGATTTTTGCAATCCTCAATATACTCTTCGATGGCCTCATGAAAAGCAGGCTCAATCTCGTCTGGAGAGTGCGCTGAAAATAAAATCAGCGCATCGATGTCGATCACGCGACCGACAAGAACTCTCTCGTCCGCATCATATTCGATGACCGCTTGAAATCCTTTGTGTTTAAGGGTGCTGCTCATATATGCCCCACTCGGTGAGCCGCTCGATGATATGCTTTATGTAAACCGGCAGAACTGTAGGTGGATTTCTATTATGCGGTCGATGAAGAATGATGATGTGGGCGTCGTTTTCCGCATGAACGAACTTAAATCCCTTCCCGCCTGGGATTTGGTTGAACCCAACATGCTTAAGCATCGTGCAGAGCTTATCCCACGTAACGTCCTTAGGAGGCGGCGCCGAACATATGCGGGCTAACAGCTTCTCTGACTTCGACACTGTGTGTCTTCCTTACGCATAGTATGGGCAGTTCCCGTAACCTGCAACTGGCCCGCAGTTGCAACTCACCTCAATGGCCTCTGCTGAACGGGGCAGCGCGACTCCACCATGCTTGCCGCACAAGATGTGCCGTTGCGGACAGTCCCGCATAGCCATATCTTGTGTGGGTCCCCATATGAAAGTACGCCCGAGGGCGATGGATGGCAAGCGACAGTTCAGGTTCAGAGGGGCGAAGCTGCGCCACCCATTCCGCGCTTTCCCCGCGGAACTTACGAGCTGGGGTCAACGCCAACTTTCGGTCTGGCCGAAACTGGGGTTGGGTTCAACTTTCGATTTGGTCAAGAAAAACGGGCGCCCTTCGGCGCCCGTTTTGTTTCCAGCTTGCGATGAGCCGCAGGCCGATCAGTAGCGATAGTGATCCGGCTTGTACGGCCCTTCCACCGCCACACCGAGGTACGCGGCCTGTTCCGCCGTCAGCGTGGTCAGCTTCACGCCGATCTTTTCCAGGTGCAGGCGCGCGACTTCCTCGTCGAGCTTCTTCGGCAGGATGTAGACCTTGGCCTCGTACGTGTCCTTGTTCGCCCACAGGTCGATCTGCGCCAGCGTCTGGTTCGAGAACGAGTTCGACATGACGAAGCTCGGGTGGCCGGTGGCGCAGCCGAGGTTGACGAGGCGGCCTTCGGCGAGCAGGAAGATGCTGCGACCATCCTTGAACGTGTACTTGTCGACCTGCGGCTTGATGTTGGTGCGGGTCGCGCCGGAGGCGTTCAGCGCATCGACCTGGATCTCGTTGTCGAAGTGGCCGATGTTGCAGACGATGGCCTGGTCCTTCATCGCCGACATGTGGGCGAGGGTGAGGACGTCCTTGTTGCCGGTGGTGGTGACGTAGATGTCGCCGCGGCCGAGCGTGGATTCGACCGTGTTGACCTCGAAGCCTTCCATCGC
>Ga0153956_1000222_pt1:0-5000 | contig 71641 bp, 70 predicted proteins | sample TSFL040MetaG_FD_104704 | JGI IMG/M metagenome (GOLD analysis project Ga0153956, IMG submission 104704) | Attine ant fungus gardens microbial communities from Florida, USA - TSFL040 MetaG | ecosystem: Host-associated > Fungi > Mycelium > Unclassified | place: USA: Florida, Wekiwa Springs...
ATCGACCTCGCCGAGGTCTTCGCCATACCGGCTTGAGTCCTGAGCGATCAGCACCAGTTCCTTAACCCCTTGCTTTGCGAGTTCACGTGCCTCTTCGATTATGGAACCGAACCGCCTCGAACGAAACGATCCTCTCATTCCCGGTATCGAACAAAATGCACAGGGCCTGTCGCAGCCCTCGGCGATCTTGATAAAAGCCGTATGTGATTGCGTCGCCCTCAGCCTCGGCGTCATATCGTCATATAGATACGTCGACGTCTTGTTGCCGATCGGTGTGATCCTCAGTTTGTCAGCATCAAATTCCTCATCGGCCGCATTTAAGATCTCGCCTACCTGAGATGTCCCGATAAATGCATCGACCTCCGGCAACTCTTTCACAAGGTCGTCACGATATCGCTCGACCAGACAACCCGCGACGACGATACGCTTCGCATTTCCCTCGCTCTTTAGCCGCGTCGCCTCTAATATCGCCTCGATCGACTCCTGCTTCGCCGATTCGATGAACCCGCACGTATTCACCACCACCGTATCGGCTTCCTCCGCCGAATTAGTGATCTCATACCCCGCGCCAGCCAACGTCCCCATCATAACCTCGCTATCCACAAGATTCTTAGGACACCCCAAACTGACAAACCCAACTTTTTTCATAAACTTTTGATTATATCAGTTAGATCTTTAAGAAACACGACACAAACTTATGGTAATGATCTAAATGGCCATTAAACAGCGGGTTTGCCAATTCGACTCAACATCTCTTTGACCGAATGTCGTGCTTTAGGTTCGAGTTCAGTATTTCCGAATCGGACAAGGTTATATAGTGAAGTAACAGCTATAACATCAGCATCACCGATAGAGTCTGCAAATTCCTGCGGAGTCTGTCCCGTAGAACGCACGATACCTTTAGCCTCCAAAATATCGATCATTTCTGAATAAAATTCGACGATCACGACAGACCCAACTTTAGGGCTGTTTTGCAGGTCGGTACGAAGCCTCCGTGACGTTCTGACTTTCTTTATCACTCTATATCCGACAAACATTATTATTAAAGATGCGGATGCTATCAATATAAAACCGCTTACGATTTTAGCTTCTATGAACGATCTCTCTTCGCCTATGAGCTGGGAGAGCCATTCGGTGATGAGGAATTGGGTGTGGGTCAGGTAGGCGGAGATGGTGATCTGTGAGTTGGACAGGGTGTCTTTGAGATTGTGAGTGATCGAGTGTTGGCCCTGATCGTCGTAGGCAACAAAGTACTGTATCCAGATCGTTTCGAGGGCGTCAAAATATTTGCTGATCTGGCCGGTGATGCCTGCAAAAGCATTTTCGCCGTCACCTGTCGAGTATGGTGTCGGATCGAACTGTATCCATTGGTCTTCGGCCGGAAAATAGACCTCGACCCACGCATGAGCATTGCTCTGCCGCACCAGCGTGACATTAGTAGCATCGTTGTAAGACCCGCCGTGAAACCCTGTAACAACACGGCTGGCAATGCCCTGTGTGCGCAGCATGACCGCAAGAGCAGACGCAAAATATTCGCAATGCCCTTCCTTAACATCGAAAAGGAATGCCGCTACAGGTTGATCGCCGCCTGCTTTTAGATCGAGCGTGTAGCCGTAATTATTTTGAAGATAGCTCGTCAGTCCGGCAGCTTTGTCGTAGCGATTGCCGTATTGAACTGTCTGCTGTTGAGCGAGATCAGCAATGCGCCGATCCATATCAGGCGGCAGCTGAAGGTAATTTTGCATCGCGGCAGGTATAGGTTGGCTATCTGTACGAAGCTTATCGATCGACGGGACATTTATATCTGATTCGACAGTGTAGCTGACTCGCTGATCCTTTCTCGCCGCTTCGACCGAACCGAACGCATCACGGTTGACGATATCAAAATTGCCGTCTATCGAGATCACCTCAGGTAAGCCGAACAGCATTTGTGTATCGAGAGGTTCGAGATAAAATGTCTGCTCAACGATGCGTGGCGACCGGCTCGGATCATTAACTTTGAATGAACCTGTCTGATCACGATTTACCGGCTGCTTGGGTGCACGGTTAGACTTGAACCAGATATGGCCGTCAAACTGATCAAGTGCGTTTCCGCGAAAATAACCTGACGTACGCATCTCCGAAGCTCCGTCGATCTTGACCCGCATAACAGGAGCCTCGTTTCGCTGAACGCGGCCAATATTGCCAAGTGATACTCGATCCGAGAACCCCGAATATGTCGAAACCCTCGACTCGCCACTTCCCAATCCGGCTCCGCCAACTCTAGGCAGCATAAAGAAAAGCGGTATCGATAAAAAAATTATCGACAACAGTATCACAAATGCAAAACTGACCACCTTTCGTCTAAATGGCTTTGCAGGTAATAGGGCTTTCACATCCTGTGATGGTCCGAGCTGCCGCTTTAACTCTACCTTTTCAGCGGTTCGTTTTATCTCGAGAGATACGATCGCGATGAGCGTGACAAATACAAATAAGAGAAACGAAGCCAAATAAAGCGGACTGATGCTCAACCCAGCCGCTAAAAGCACCTCGAAAAAGGCCATTAAATAAAGAAATATCCAATCACGATCCTTCTTATGCTGCAGCAGCTTAATAACGGCAAGTGACAGGATCATTCTCGTAAGAATGCCCGCAAGAGCAGATTCGGGGCCATAGAGCTTCACGACCTGCATTTTATAGGCTAGATAAAAGACCGGAAGAGCGAGTACGATCAATGTCGTACCGAGACGCTCTGAGATCTGCCATTTTGTGCCTTCGATAAAAAGGGCGATGCCGACCGCCGCGAAAAAGAAAACAGTGATCCCAAGTCCAAATGTACCGGTAACCCACAATGAAAAAAAGCCGCAGACAACGGAAAAATAGGATATAGATCTGTAGAATTTATCGAAGGTCATCGAATAGCCCGCAGTTAATTATATCCTACACGCTGAGAGCAAATATAGGTTTCTGAGCTTTTAGATTCACGATGAGCACAAAAGAAAAAAGCCCATCTCAATTGAGAAAGGCTTTTTTCGAATTAGATCCGGCGACTTCCTACTTTCCCACACCTGAAAGATGCAGTATCATCGGCTCCAGTAGGCTTAACTTCCGTGTTCGGGATGGGAACGGGTGTGACCCTACCGATACAATCACCGGAAAACTGGTCAAGTGACGGCACAAAGAGCACGGTCACTTTAGATTTTCAAATCGATCTTGATACTTGGTAACTGAATACATTGCTTAATGTCCACTACGCGTTGCTATCACATAAATTTGCTTGTAAACAAGATTTATGGTCAAGCCTTGGGACAATTAGTAATGGTCAACTAAGTACATTACTGCACTTACATCTCCATCCTATCAACGTGGTGGTCTTCCACGAGTCTCACTGGCAATACTAATCTTAGGTCTGGCTTCACGCTTAGATGCATTCAGCGTTTATCCATGCTCCACTTAGCTACCGAGCGCTACCGCTGGCGCGATAACTCGTACACTAGAGGTGGATCCAACTCGGTCCTCTCGTACTAAAGTCAGATTCCTTCAATATTGCTACGCCCACACCAGATAGGGACCGAACTGTCTCGCGACGTTCTGAACCCAGCTCACGTACCACTTTAATCGGCGAACAGCCGAACCCTTGGGACCTTCTTCAGCCCCAGGATGTGATGAGCCGACATCGAGGTGCCAAACCCTGCCGTCGATGTGAACTCTTGGGCAGGATCAGCCTGTTATCCCCGGCGTACCTTTTATCCGTTGAGCGACGGCACTTCCATAAGCGACCGCCGGATCACTAACTCCTACTTTCGTACCTGCTCGACGTGTATGTCTCGCAGTTAAGCTGGCTTATGCGTTTACACTCTTCGGCTGATTTCCAAACAGCCTGAGCCAACCTTCGAGCGCCTCCGTTACTCTTTAGGAGGCGACCGCCCCAGTCAAACTACCCGCCTGATAATGTCCCTGACCCGGGTAACGGGTCGAGGTTAGAGTCCAAACAAACGAAGGGTGGTATCTCACCTGTGGCTCCGCCAAGCCCAAAAGCCTGACATCAAAGCCTCCCACCTATGCTGCGCATCGTTTGCCCGAAATCACTATCAAGTTGTAGTCAAGGTGCACGGGGTCTTTCCGTCTAGATGCGGGAAACCGGCATCTTCACCGGTACTACAAGTTCGCTGTGCCCCTCGTTAAGACAGCTTCCAGATCGTTACGCCATTCGTGCAGGTCGGAACTTACCCGACAAGGAATTTCGCTACCTTAGGACCGTTATAGTTACGGCCGCCATTCACTGGGGCTTCGATTCGCAGCTTCGTCTTACGACTAACCACTCCTCTTAACCTTCCAGCATTGGGCAGGCGTCAGCCCCCATACGTTGTCTTTACAACTTTGCGGAGACCTGTGTTTTTGTTAAACAGTCGCCTGGAACATTTCTCTGCGACCATGTTCTTAGTGAACACGGCTATCCTTCTCCCGAAGTTACGGATACATTTTGCCGAGTTCCTGAACGAGGGTTCTCACAAGCACCTTAGAATTCTCATCCTACCTACCTGTGTCGGTTTGCGGTACTGCCAGTGGAGTGTGTATAGATGAACGGGAATTTTCTCGGCAACTGGGGTCAACAGCTTGTTCCGGACCGGAGTCCGTACTTTCGTCCGTGTATTTAGCCTGATGCAGCCCGGATTTGCCTAAGCTGCGGCCTATTTACTTCAACGGCATCCATCAGCCGTCCTGTCTACCCTGTTGCGTCAACCCACATCACACACCCATGGTTCCGGAATATTAACCGGATCTCCATCGACTACGCCTTTCGGCCTCGCCTTAGGTACAGACTAACCCTGCGCAGATTAACTTGACGCAGGAAACCTTAGGTTTTCGGTGCGCATGGTTCTCACATGCGTTATCGCTACTAATGCCGACAAAGTCTTTTCTGATCGCTCCAACGGTCCTTACGGATCCGCTTCACAGCATACAGAATGCTCGCCTACCATGACTTACGTCATCCAAAGCTTCGGTGAATAGTTTAAGCC
>Ga0153956_1000222_pt1:10000-71641 | contig 71641 bp, 70 predicted proteins | sample TSFL040MetaG_FD_104704 | JGI IMG/M metagenome (GOLD analysis project Ga0153956, IMG submission 104704) | Attine ant fungus gardens microbial communities from Florida, USA - TSFL040 MetaG | ecosystem: Host-associated > Fungi > Mycelium > Unclassified | place: USA: Florida, Wekiwa...
ATGCGGCTGCGGTACGGATGGTCGCGTAGTGTGCCTTTCGCCGAAATGCTCGAACAGGCAGTCTCAGATGTGCCGCCGGAGTTTGCGGGCGATGATGATATCGACATTCTCCGTTCATATCTTATGCAAATGTACTTTGCAGGGCTGGTCAAATTGAGGCTGCATCAGCCGTCATTTATAACGAATATATCCGAACATCCCACCGCAAGCCCTGTCGCACGGATGCAGATAGCACGCGGCAGCACATCGGTCACGACCCTTAACGGCATCAATCTCGATACCGAAGGCCGCACTACTTCGCACTTGATAACCTTGCTTGACGGTTCGCGTGGCATACCTCAGCTGATCTCTGAAATAAGAGAGGTCTTGCATAATAATGTCGCAGATCGGGAGTTTGATATAGATGAGATCACGGCGATCGTAGATCGCGATCTTGATATTTTGGCGACGAGCGGGCTGCTCGTCGCGTGATCATCGTTTTGAAAGGAAAAGAAGGTCGGTGACTTCCCTGACGGCCCCAAGTCCGCCATCTGCTGACGTCACAAAATGTGCCGCAGCTATTGTGTCCTTGTGAGCGTTGCCGACAGCTACCGCAAGCCCGACACGCTCAAAGGCCTGTATGTCAGGCGTATCATCACCAACGAACGCGACCTCATCAGCCGCAATACCGGCCTCAGCCATTATCTCGTCGAGTGCCGCTGCCTTATCAGTTCGACCCTGAATGATATGAGCGATCCCGAGTTGCTTGGCTCTAAGCTCGACGATGGGCGAATTTCGGCCCGATATTATACCTGACCCAAAACCGGCACGGTTCCACGCGGCAATGCCCTCGCCGTCACGCACATGAAACACCTTTAGCTCCTCGCCGTTCGCACCAAAATAGAGGCGTCCGTCAGTCAATACACCGTCACAATCCATCAGCAAAAGCCGTATGCGGGATGCTCTTGCAAGTATTTTGGGATCAAGTTCCATTGATCGCGGCCCTCATTCGTCGTATCTTAACGCCGGGATAATTACCCGTCGCCTGTACTTTTTTTAGAAACGCTCGTGCGGCCGTCAATGTGCTGCCGGCATATATGCCGATCATCATCGTCCTTTCGGGCATCGGTTCATAATAAGTTGATGCCGATTCCACACAATTTTGCGTAAAGACCTTGTTATGTGGAAATTCTTCCTGGATCTTTAGCCGCTGCTCTTCCGGATATGTCGGATCGCTGCAATCGCCCCAATGAGGTAGTTTTTTGCTTGCCAAAATGACGGCATAGAACCACTTTGAGTGAATTAGCGTCCAATTTTTGCCGGGGTTGAATGGCAGTGAGTTCACTTCGTAATTATCTTTGTATTTGCACGCCGCCGTCGGATCACCACAGACATCTCCGGGTGCAATGCCCTTTTGTGCATTCGCTATAACGGCAAATGCACCGATAACAGCTACGATCAGCATGGATCGCAAAAGATCCGTCATAATGTCCTCCTGGTTAAAGACGAAATTATAAATGGCTAAGCTACCTCAAATATTTCGACAGCAGCGAGTTTCCAAGAGCCTCCGACCTTTACGAGACGATAGACGGCCATGCCGGACTCTTCGTTCTTGTTCAGCAGCTTTTCGGTCAAACCGACCTCGACGAGGACCTGATCCGTCCCGACGGCATCGACCTGACGAACCTCGGTAACCCATTTTTGCGCGGAACCGGCTACACCGGCAGCAAAACGCTGTATCTCACCCGGAAGCACAAGCAGGTCAATGTCTGCCTTTTTGTTAGTTGAGGCCGCACGGTCAAAATCTGCAAAAAAGCTCTTGATCGACGGATCGATCGTGGTCGTTGCCTTTATCTGGCTGCGTATCTTTCGAGCTGAATAGCTTGCACCGTAATCCGCGTCGATAGCGATCGCGGCATCGGCGTATTTTTTCGCTTGGTCATTCTGTCCTGCCTTTGCGGCAAGCTCCGCCAAACCAACGTTTGCCCATGCAATGCTCTTTGCCGAAGGCAGTTTTTCCTGCAGCACTGTCTGAAATTCCTTTTCCGCTTCGGCATTTTTTCCTTGTGCGGAAAGGTCACGAGCCAGCAGCACACGCACTTCGTCAGATCTCGGCAGCCAGCGTAAGACATCCCTTGCCGCTGTCTCGGCGGCAGCAAAAGCCTGCTTATCAAAAGGTTTTTTGACCGCCAACACAGGATCGCTCTCATCCGTTTCTTTTGGAGCTACATCGTCAAAATAATCAGTCTGCGGATAAAGTTTATCTGTATCTATCTCGGTTTTGACGATCTTTTCCGTTGTTTTAAAGACGACCTCGCCAAAGCTCTGCGCCTTGACGGTAACAGGCGTATCGATCACCTTGCCTGATGCGGTTGTTGCACGTACATTTACTGTCGCATCGACGCCGCCCGAGTTACGAAGGGCGATCTTTGTATCGCCATTCTCCAGTTGCGGCAGCCCGGCGAGCAGATTCATATCCGTCTGTTTGTCCAAAAAGTAATCCCACAGATCTTTTTGCTCCGGAAATGCCATACGTACATCGGCAAGAGTGATCGAACCATTCTGCATCGACGATCTCAATGCCTTTACAAATTCCTCCGCACCGACACGCTTAACAATGATGCGCCAGAGCATCGCACCTTTATTTGTAACTTCGCCGTAGTAAAAATCGTCGAGCGGTGAGACCATCGCCATCGGTGCATCGCGTTTTGAGACCGAAATATAAGCACTGCGGCCCCGCGTACGCTCAACATCGGCGACGTCCTTGCCGTATTTTGATTCGATGAATTGCGTAGCGAGATATCTCGTCAGGCCTTCTGTGATGACGCCGTAACCGTCGCCCGTCGCCGTGACCGAGCACCCGAGCCATATCCTCGCGGCGGCTTCGCTCAATGAAACAGCCGTCTGCACATCGATCACGGGACGGCTGAATGCGGATTCATCGATATAGACCGTTCCGCAGTTCGAGTAACCGGCGCCTCGGCGGAGGCCGACGATACGAAGCGGCACATCGGGCGTCGTGCCAAAAACGCCTGCCATATATGTCCGAGCCTCGCTGAATAACGCCGCGATCTCGCCGGCACGTTTTGCGGTCTCGGTACCGCTTCCTTTTGGAGTATAGACCGCAACGCCGGACGCATTGACCATGTCCCATGAACCCGACGCAAAGAACGGCATCGTCGCTTTTGTCGTGCTGAACGAATTTCCGCTCGATGTACCTGTCGAAACCATGGTTTCGCCGCCGCCGCTGATCGTTATTTTAAACGGAGCACTATCGCCGCCGCGAGGATAGAACCAGCTCGTCGGCGTCGGATACCAAAATGACATCGGCAAAAATTGAGCATTTACCGGCGTCAGCGAAGCAAGGCCGTTATTGTCCTTGACCGTCATCTTGTAATCGACAACGACCTGCATCGTGCCGCCTGCCGCCACTGTTGACGGGCGTATCGAGAGTTTTTGCAGCGACGTTGCGGGGCCTGTCTTTTCTTCGCCTTTTGTAAAATCTGCGTTTGAACCGCCAATATTTACCGTTGAGACCGTTGCCGACTGGCTGATGCGTAATGTGAGCGAGGTCGCCGGGCGTCCCGATACATTCTTTATGGACAATGCCGCCTTGATCGGTATATCCCGTCCCGACGCAGGCAGGTCAACAGTAATGTCGTATGACAGCACTTGCCATGTTGTCGAAGATCGCGTGTCAGCCTGTGCAAAAGCAGCGGCACTGAGGATAAGAACTGTAGATATCGCGGTAAATAGATAGGTAATAAACTTCATTCTGAAAAGCTGTGTGTTGTCGGACAGATCATTTTTGCCCTCTCGGGCTTATCTATCCGATGCCTCTATGAATTTATAAGTTCGTGGATCGCCTTTAATTTTATCAAAAGCGGTTCGAGCCTGCTTAACGGAAGTTGATTCGGGCCGTCGCTCGGGGCAACTGACGGATCGTTGTGAACCTCCATAAAAACAGCATCGACGCCGCAGGCGACACCGGCACGAGCAAAGTTTTCGATGTATTCGGACTGGCCGCCGGTTGCTTTACCGAGTCCGCCGGGCAGTTGCAGCGAGTGCGTCACATCAAATACGACCGGCACTCCGAATGAGCGCATCACCGGAAATGAACGCATGTCAACGACCAGATTGTTATAGCCGAAACTTGCTCCGCGCTCGGTTAGCAGTATCTTTTCGCATCCGGCGGCGGTAAGTTTATCGACGATGTTCTTTGCGTCCCACGGCGAGAGGAACTGGCCTTTTTTGACGTTTACAGCCTTGCCTGTCTCAGCGGCAGCGACCAAAAGATCGGTCTGACGGCACAGGAAAGCCGGTATCTGAAGAATGTCGGCGACCGGGGCGGCCTTTTCGGCCTGCCATGGTTCGTGAATATCCGTGACGACCGAGACACCGACGGTTTCCTTTACCTTTGCAAGTATCTCAAGCCCCGCGTCCATGCCGTCGCCTCTAAAACTGTCGATCGAGCTTCTGTTCGCCTTGTCAAACGATGATTTATATATAAAACCGACCCCGACACGCTCACAGATCTCCCTGATCGACGACGCCATCATCGTCGCATGCTCCAAAGACTCGACCACACAAGGCCCGAGTAAGAACGACAGCCCACCGTCGCCAAATTTCGCATCATTAACTTCAAAAGATTGCATTTTCATATATGAAGCCGCCTTTGCCCTTGAGACTTAAGATCTATTTCGATGATCTTTGCAGACGGATCGGAGTTATTTATGGCCGTTTCTCTTAGTTCGATAAGATCGATCAGAAATTTTCTGCGGATATCAACTGTAATAATAACAACCGGGACTATCGGATATTTCGATAAATTTTATTGAGATCTAAGATTCTTATCGGCAGTAATGAGGTATTGGATACCTTCCTCGGTCATTGCAGATAGTAGTACCAATTCCTCTTGGACTGCCGCCCGAGATCGGGAACAGATATCACCTCGATACTTTTTGAAAAATATCCCTTTAGCTGCCTTGGCAAATTTTCGTCAAACAAAGCTATCTTCATAAACTTTGGCGTCTGTGAAAGTAAATGTATGCTGTGCTAAGCCCAATAATTCCGGCACCTGCTCGTGACTTACGGAAGGAAAATCTTCAAGGAATTCATAGATAGAGTCTCCGCCTCTCAGATGATCGAATAAATTCTTTATCGGTAAACGCGTTCCCGTAAAAACAGGTTCACCGCTCTGTATCTCAGGCGAAATTGTGATCACGCTGTTCATAAGGCCGATTATATCACTCTTCACCGACCTCGACGTGTTCGGGCATTTCGACCTGCTTGTCGCGAGCGATGTCGTGATCGAGATTTTCGCTGTGGAGACGGTTGCTCCAGGCGGCCTTTACGAACGCGTTAAACAGCGGATGTACCGCGAGCGGTTTAGATCTATATTCCGGGTGGAATTGGCATGCGACAAAATAAGGATGCGTCTCTCGCGGCAGTTCGACCATTTCGACGAACTTGCCGTCAGGCGAGACACCGCTAAAGACAAGCCCTTCGCGTTCAAGAGCGGGACGAAACTCGGGGTTAAATTCATATCTGTGCCTATGGCGTTCGCCGATCTGCTCGCGGCCGCCATAGATCTCACGGGCAAGCGAACCCTCTTTCAGGTCACATGCCCATTGGCCGAGACGCATCGTGCCGCCGAGTTCGTCAACGCCGACGAGATCGCGCAGTTTGAATATGATCGGAAAAGGAGTTTCCTCATTAAATTCTGTCGAGTCGGCATCGCGCAGCCCGCAGACATTTCTCGCGAACTCAATACACGCCGTCTGCATACCGAGGCAGATACCGAAATAAGGCGTGCCCGATCTTCGTGCATATTTGATCGCCCTGAGCATTCCCGAGATGCCGCGTTTGCCAAAACCGCCCGGCACAAGTATCGCGTCAAAATCTTGTAAGCTCGTCTCGTAATCGTCTCCCATCAGGTCCTCTGACTCGATCCATTTAACATTGACCCGAAGATTATTTGCCACGCCAGCGTGTGTCAGAGCCTCTCTGAGCGATTTATAGCTGTCTTCGAGTTCGACATATTTGCCGACGATCGCGATCTTGACAGCACCGGCGGTCGGATCTTTGATCGTCGCGACGAGTTGACGCCAACGCGTCAGATCCGCCGTCGGAAATCTCTCATTCAACTGAAGGTCGCTGACGATCAGATCATCCAGCCCCTGCTCATGAAACGCGAGCGGAACCTCATAGATCGTACCTACATCGAGTGCCGAGATGACGGCATTTTCCTGAACATTGCAGAATAGAGCGATCTTTTTTCTAAGATCCGGCGGCAGCGGACGGTCTGACCTGCAAAGCAAAATGTCCGGCGCGATACCTATCTCTCGCAGTTCGCGTACGCTGTGCTGTGTAGGTTTTGTCTTAAGCTCACCCGCAGCCGCGATAAATGGCACCAACGTCACATGAATAAATATCGCGTTGCCCCGGCCCTCTTCGTTACCCATTTGACGTATCGCTTCCATAAAAGGCAGCGATTCGATATCACCGACCGTGCCGCCGATCTCGACGATCAGTACATCGGGCTTATGTTCATCTGTAACCTTGCGGACGGCGGCCTTGATCTCGTCGGTTATGTGCGGAATGACCTGTATCGTCTTGCCGAGATAGTCGCCGCGGCGTTCTTTTTCGATGACGGACAGATAAATGCGGCCGCTCGTCCAGTTATTTGCCTGAGAGAGCTTTGCATTGGTAAACCGCTCATAATGTCCGAGATCGAGGTCTGTCTCGGCTCCGTCGTCGGTCACATAGACCTCGCCGTGCTGAAACGGCGACATCGTGCCCGGATCGACGTTGATATACGGATCGAGTTTCATCATCTGAACGCTCATTCCGCGTGCCTCTAACAGACATCCGATCGAACTGGCAGCAAGCCCTTTACCCAGACTCGAAACCACGCCGCCCGTTACAAATATATATTTGGTCATTTATTCTCCCCAGGTGTTTATGCCGCAAAGTAAATATTTACAGGCTGAAAAAAAATTCCGTTCATTCTGTTCAGATCTCGCTTAGATCATTCAGATCGTTGCCGACGGCTTTTCCTTCGCGTTTCTTTTCTTGAAAAGTGCCGTCCTTCATTTGCTGAATGACCTCTTTGGATCTCGCATCCGCCGGATCCATTATTTCCTGCAGTGCATTCATCGACGCACCGAGCATCGTTTTTTCTTCGGCCGCACGCCGCTCAAACTCGTCTGACGTGCTGACCCTCGGTTTGGACAATACTTTCAGCCCGACAACAATGCCGACAGCCAACACCGCAAAAAATACAAGCCCGATCCAATCGCTCATTCAAAAAATTAAACTTAAACTCGATCGCTCGACGCCAATATCTTTGCGACCGCGTCAAGATCTTTTTGCGTATCGACGCCGATCGACGTTTCTTTGGCCTCGACGAGTTTGATCTTTGCTCCGTTCTCGAGTGCCCTGAGTTGTTCGAGCATTTCGGTATTTTCGGTTACTGTCTGCGGCATCGCGGTCATCTGTAAAAGGAATTCGCGGCGATAAACATACAGACCTGTATGCCGTTTGAACTGTGACAGCATCTCGGGCATAGCCTCGACGGCCTTTTCAAGATCATTATCAAAAGCAAGTGCCGCATCACGCGGGAATGGCACCGGCGAACGCGAAAAATACATCGCATAGCCATTTTCGCCGACAACCGCCTTTACGACATTCGGATCAAAAAGCTCTGCTTTTTCGGTTATGAGCGAATAAGTTGACGACATCTGCGCTTCGTCGTCATTGAGCAGTGCGTGTACCGTGCGGTCAATGGTCTCGCCTGATATCAGCGGTTCGTCGCCCTGTACATTTATAATAAGCGACCCGTCGGGCATATCAGCCGCGACCTCTGCGACGCGATCGCTTCCCGAGCGATGTTCGGGCGATGTCATCATTGCTTCGCCGCCTGACCGCGTCACAATGTCAAATATCTCTGCCGCATCGGTCGCCACGATCACGCGCGAAACCGATCTCGCCCGCCGCGCACTATCGAGAGTGTGCAGAATTAGCGGTTTTCCGCCGATATCACGAAGCATCTTAGTCACAAGACGCGTCGATGCCAACCTCGCAGGTATGACGGCTATGACTGATTTTTTTGGATTTTGTCCGTGTTGCTCCACGGGATTTTAGCGTATCTCTAGTCTGCCCAAAATTCAAGAAGCAAAGTGCGGAAACTTTGAACTCACTCCGTCATTGGTTAAACTTTGCACGTGCAGACAAACGACGAACAGCAATATTACATGCAGCTTCCAACACCGGTCCAAGATGAACCGAGAGACCCGATCTCGCCTGACAACCCGCCGTGGAACCTGCTCCAGGGCGTGCTGCTTTTTGCGGCAAGCGTGCTCGCGATCCTGTTCATGCCGGTACTCTTTGTCATTCCGTACTTTGCTGTCAAAGGCGTCGCGATCACAAAGGATATGGCTTCGGATCCGACGCTTATCCTGCTCAGCCTCATCGCGATCGTGCCCGCTCATCTGCTGACCGTCGCCCTTGCGTGGCCGATCGTCACAAAATTCAGGACATATCCTTTCCTAAAAACTCTCGGCTGGAAAATGGGCAATGCTCGCTGGTGGCACTTTCCGCTTTTTATATTTGCCTTTTTTGCTCTATACCTATGCATCTCGCCGATCTTTCCCGAACAGGATAACGATCTGGTCAGAATACTCAAAAGTTCGCCCTCAGCAGCATATCTGACGGCATTTTTAGCCACTTTTTTTGCTCCTTTCATCGAGGAACTCGTCTATCGCGGAGTACTATATCCCGCCGCCGAGCGAAAAATGGGCAAGGCCGCCGCGATCACTCTTGTGACACTGGCTTTTGCGAGCATTCATTATTTCCAATACTGGCCGGCATACGGTTCGATCATTATGATCACGTTCCTTAGCTTTATGCTCACCTTTCTGAGAGCATATTCGCGAAACCTGCTGCCTTGCGTGATACTTCACTTCTTATTTAACGGGCTTCAGTCGATCGCGATCGTCGCTTCGGCATTTAACGGCGACATCGCCCCGCCCGACCCCGCAGGCCCGGCGGCATTTATTCATTACCTGATCCGCTGATAACGACAGATCTGCTCACATTACATTTGCAAAATAACCGAACAACCCGATGCATTGGTTCGTAATCTAAAGTAACTGAATGGCGGGTGCATGTCGGCCTTGTCATATCTGATTGAAATGGCAACTTTCAAAGATCCCAATACATGTTTTGCCCCTCTTGAGGTTATAGACAGACTGCTTGAGATAAGGGTCGAACTCGGTTTTTCGGAAAATCTTTATGTGGACAGGTCAGGCGAACTGGCCGATTTTTTTGATGCGTTCGGTTTTGACGTTTATGCATTCTCGACTCAGAACGAAAAGATAAACTACGACGGCCTTTCAATGCCTGTAGTTCCCGGCGGTGACAATCTGCATTCGTCTATTACTGTCCATTAAAGTTCACACGCCTATCCCAGGCATAACGAAGGAACGCGGAAGGTTCGAGCAGAAATGCACGGACATTCCGCTTTTCTTCATTTTGAAGCTGGTTGAAATGTCATCCATTCTCGCCGCCGAGAGATCTAAAGAGCCTTGAGGATAAAGAGCGTACCGTCATCATCGAGCGATCGACGCTCGGTAAAATCGGCGACACCGTCGCGGATAAAATTGATCAGTTCCTTCGCAGGCAGGTCGATGCCCGCCAGCACACGCTTGGCAAAGCGGTCGGCACCATATTCTTCGCCGTTCTCATTTGCGGCCTCAGTAATGCCATCCGTGTAAACGACCATCACCTGGCCTTTTTCGAACCTGATAAAATGCTGGTGATAGTACGAGTCCCGAAACATACCCAGCGGCAGGTCGCCGTATTCGACATAGCGATATTCGCCGTCAGGCTTGATCAGCAGCGGCGGATTGTGTCCGGCGTTCGAAAATACAAATGACCGATTGGTCGAATCAAGTATTCCGTAGATCGCCGTTACAAATCGGTTGTCGTCGATCGAATCGTATAAAAGATTATTTACCTTTGAGAGTGCAATGTGCGGAGCATAACCGATCTGCACGCCGGTACGCAGACACGCACGCAGAAATGACATCAGCAGCGCAGCCGGTATTCCCTTTCCGACCGCATCCGCGACAACTATCCCGACCTGATCGTTGAATAGATTTACCCAATCGTAATAGTCGCCCGAGACCTCTTCGGTCGGAAAGATGTATGCACTAATGTCAAAGTTCGCGATCTTAGGATCATTTGCCGGCAGCAGCTCAAGCTGTACTTGGCGAGCAACCTCGAGTTGAGCCTCAATGCGCTTTTTCTCAACGACCTGTTCGTGAAGACGTACTTTTTCGATGATGATCGCGACCTGTGAGGTCAACAGTTGGAGCACCTTGAGATCATCTTCGTCATAGGCGTTAAGCGTGTCGCTCTCGAGATCAAAAACCCCGATGACGCGGTCATTTGAAATGATCGGAGCGACCATTTCGGATCGTGTCCTCTCGCGGGCGGCAAAATAGCGGCTGTCCTTGCTGACATCGGGCGAGATGATCGGTTCGCCTGATTGTGCGACGACGCCCAAAAACCCCTCGCCCATCTTGAGCCGCGGTTCGATCAGTTCAAAACTTATCTGATAACCGCGTATCACCTTTGACTTAAATATATAAGGCGTCTCGTTTATGCCGCCGGGTTCGATCAGATAGATGCCGGCTGCGTCATACGGCACGAGCGAACCGAGCGTGTCCATCACGAGATTAAGTACTTCCTCGAGATCGAGCGATTGGCTGATCGTGGCGGTTATGTCGAGCAGCATCCGCAGCTTTTCGACCGTCGTCAGCGGTTCGCGTGCTGTGTCATGAATGTCTCTGTCGTCTTGCTGCATACGTCCTGAACTTTTTTTTGAATGAGATCATTATACATATATCCGCAGTGTTTTATCCGCTGATCATATGTTCCTTGTAATCGTCCCAGAGCCTCGATATTTTGATCCGAAACTCGACAAGTGCCGAGCTGACGCCAAAATTGCGTGCGATCTCGCGAATGGTCTTTCCCTCGAGCACCATTCGCTTGAGTGCCGTGTAGGGTATCAGTGCCGCGGCTCCTGTCCCGTAAGCTTCCTCTTCGATCGCGTGGTTATAATCGCGGGCCTTGCCTGTTGTGCCGTCGTCATTTTTTACTGCGAGTTCGTTAGGTTTATGTCCTAAAAAAAGATGGCTGATCTCTTCCATCAGCGTCGCCGCGTGGCGATTGCGTCCGTGCGTCGGATTTAGAATTATCAGCTTGCGTCCGTCAGGCAGCGGGTGCGAAGCGGCGCCGCCCGACCACGCGTCCTTTCCCGACCCCAACAGATGTTCGCGAGCCGCGTCGCTCAGTGCTTCGATCTGGTCAAATGATACGACAAGCAGATTCGCATATTTTGCCAATTCAAATGGATCGAGGCGCTCATCATCACGCTTGAGACCCGCGAACTCACGCAAAGCGAGTCCGCGGGTCTCAAGATGTCTTCCCTTTTGCGTAGGCGGCTGTTCTCTAAATTTCACAACCCCAATTGCGGCCTGTTGTTATCAGACCTCTTTGAACTCCGAGTCAACGTCTTCACCAGACAGTGCGACACGATAGTTTTGCGACTGTTTTTGCTTTGTGATGAGCAGGTCGTCTTTCGTCTTTAACAGATCGGCTCGGTTATATACCGAAAGCTCGAAATTATAACCATGAGTGATCGCGTCCTTTGGACAAGCCTCGACACAAAATCCGCAAAAGATACAGCGGCCATAGTCGATGTTATATACCTTTGCATATCGCTCGTCACGCCCGACACGCTCGGCATAAGGCCGCGGGTCGTCGATCGCCTCGATGTATATACAATCTGACGGACAGGCGGCGGCGCACAGGTAACATGCGACGCATTTTTCCTTTCCGTTCTCATCAACGTGCAGCAAATGCTGGCCGCGATATCGCGGCTGCACCGTCACCGGCACATCCGGATACTGCACCGTCCACTTCTTACGAGGGATCTCGGACATCGTCCGCTTCATCCCCTTAACGACCGCTACGGTCGATTGAATTACATCAGAAACAAATGACATGCTTTGACCTTGCCGTCCAGATAACTAATGACTTAATAACGAGATGCCGATGATCCCGAACACAAAAATAAAATACAGGATCATGAGCAGCAGCACGACGCATCCGACCGCACCCGTAATGATGCCGACCAAAGCGAGTGCATCGCCGCCGTATTGTCCCGGAAATTCACGTGCCTTTTTTCTCGCCTTAAATCCGAGAAAGACCGCGATCGGACCTGGCAGACCCGCACAAAGAACAATGCTTGCAATGCCCAACACCAACGAGATTATCGCCATTGTCTGATCGACATTCTGCGGTGCAGGCTGCTGATATTGGTATTGAGGTTGCCCCGGATATTGATCCATATCTATTTGATTATATTTCAACTAACGCATGCTCGAAAATATCAGCCCCGCATAAATGATGACAAAGATGATAGTTACGAGAATGTTCAGTACCCCAAGTATTATACCGCCCATCGCAAGGCCCGCACCGCCATATTGTGCCGGATCTTTTGCTGCCTTGCCTCGCTGCATAAAGCCCAAAATGATAGCAGGGATCGAACCCAAAAGACCGAGACACAGAAAACTCAAAATACCGAGGATCAGCGAAACCAATCCAAGCGTATTATTTGTCGCACCGGTGCCCGGCGCCGGCGGTTGGAATGGTGTATTCTGGCCGATCTGCTGATTCTGCCAATTTGCATCGGGCACGGGCGGCGGCGTCCACGCGGTTTCTGCCGCAGCAGGTGCGGACGGCTGACCAAAAGGCGATGCCGGCGGCTCGCTGAATGGAGACGCAGGCTCAGCCGGAGCCGTTGTGCTCAGCGGCTGCAGAACGGTCGCCGGCTCATCAGAAACATCAGGTGCCGGTGACGACAGTGACTCAGCCGGCTTTGGCATCTCAAATGAAGCAGGTGATGTCGGCGGCGGTGCGTCAAAGGGGCTTGAACCTACCGACGGTGCCGGCGGATCGTTAAATGTCGGCGGCGTGATCATCGGCTCCTCGAATTTCGGCGGTTCCGGAGCCTTTGGCTCATTGATCTCGAGCGGTTCGTCATGAGCCGCCATTGCTGCCTTGATCTCTTCGGCAGACGCGACCATCGTTTTCATCGGGTCCGATTGTGCCGGTATGTCCAACACGTCATCCGGCTCCGCTATCGGCGGAGCTGCGGGCGAAGCTGCTTCAGCAGCGGCCGCGTCGATGTCGGCTTTAGATGCGACCATCGTCGCATACGGATCGAGCGGCGGAGCATCGTCCACAAGTTGTGTCCCGTCGATCTGACAGAACCGCAGCGAATCCTCGAAGGTCTTTTCACAAGTCGGACATTTCTTCATATAAACAGCCCCTGCAAATTAAATTTTAACCGAGGTCAGCCGAACAGGCGATAGCAAAGATCAGGTCAATACCGATAAAGTGCCGACGCGATGACATTTTTTATATGTAACTGACACGCGTCGGAACTTATTCTGCTTTTACCGTAAACTGCTGAAAACTCTGCCTAATTTATAACCTTTAGGCTATACCAATTCAAGTTTGCTGAAGAAGTATGCGATCTCGATCTCAGCATTTTCTTCAGAATCCGAACCGTGTACCGCATTCTCGCCGATCGACGATGCAAAATCCTTGCGGAGCGTGCCCTCAGCGGCATCAGCCGGATTGGTCGCACCCATCAGTTCGCGCCACGCCGGAACCGCATTATCTTTTTCGAGTGCCAGCACGACACACGGGCCGCTCGACATAAAATCGCACAGTTCGTCAAAAAAGCCCTTGCCCGCGTGTACGGCATAAAATCCCTCAGCCTGTTTGCGTGTCTGATGGATCAGCTTCATCCCGCGGATCTTAAACCCTGCACCCAAAATGCGGTCAACGATCTTGCCATGATTTCCCGCCTTAACGGCATCCGGTTTGATTATCCCAAATGTTAAATTGCTCATTATAAATAGTTTCCTCGTCGAAAATTTCTAAATATCACAAACGAAAAGGATACATCACTCACGCTCTCGACGCGAAATGTGATGCCTCAAAAGATCACTTTTCAGCGCTTAATCTTTTTACCTGTCCGCGTCGGGCGTGTGTCCTTTAGATCGAGGATCAGCACTCCGCTAAAGTCGATGCTGCATTGATGGAACCGCACCGTTTTGTCGATCGATATGGCAAACTCACGGCAAAGCCTGTACGCCCGTATCATCTTGCCGCCGTGACGGCCGCGTGTGCCGACCGGAAATGCGTTCTTATCGACCGACGCTCTCGCCGGACGCAGTCCGATCACCATTCGCTCGCGGTCGTATAACAATACATAACTGTCGGGCGAACCGAGTTCCTCGTGCGTATATCGGCTGAGTACCAGCACGCCTTCCTGATTCAATGTCGCATAGAGCGTTTTCCAACGGCTGGCTCCGCGCTCTCTCGGACACTCTTCCCAATTTCGTCTTACGTTCACGTTTTGAATATCAACCATACGACGAGATTAGAATATGGCCGCTTTCGAGATATATCTCATTCCGCACAAAGCGCGACAAACCGCACAGAACGACATTCTTCGCACTAATTCGCCGCCCAGTCCATCATGGACGGCAAAATGGCGTATATTCTGACCGATATCTTTCACCTGATAAAATTTCGGCCGGTCGTATGTGTCATCGGCGGGACATTCGCGGGTAATATCAAATGTTGCCCTGACGGTCATCAGATCGACGCCAACCTTAGCCGCGACACCTTTATATAAGCCGCATCATTCGCCGTCAAGACCACGAACGTGATGCCAGGACCACTGTCATCCGCCGTCCATCTCACCACAACCGCCACACACAATTAAGCCCATCGGCACACATAATGCGACACCAATGGGCTGATAAATTGCCGAAGCTGGCAGGTGCAACGTCCTTTTAGCTCCGATCGACTCTTATATTTCTGTATTTAATACGTCAGGTGATCTGGTGAGGCCGTATTGCAGACCTTAGGATCACTCGATACATTTCTCCGCTCGGGTCAGAGATCTCGTTTAAAATGAGACCGTGTAAAACCCACGTCTCATATCCGCCTGAATCTATGTCTTCCCGCTTCGACGACCACAAAAGAGCTTCGCAAATCGTCTTCTGAATACTCATTCAAAACTCTGCTGAGTTCTTTATGTACGTCGTTTCGGTTCGAGGTCAGCATTCGAAGATATAAGACCCCTACGCGGATCTTATGCACATATACCAGATTCCCGTAACCCCTGTCACGTGTTACGAATATGCGTCCGAGTTCTGCGGCTTTGTTAAGATTTTCTTTATCTTCAGCAGTCGCCATTCCCAGTTCAGAGACCTTTAAAATATCCTGTCCGATCTCTTTGAGAAAGCGTATGGTCACTTCATATATGTCTTGATCCAAAAGCAATTTCATGCCGCGACACGTATATCTTCCGCTGAGATCAGTGAGATCGCATAATCAACACAGGCTTTTATGTCTTGCGTTGACAGATCCGGATAGTAGTCGGCTTTGATCTCGTCGAAGGAAAGCCCTTCGTTAATAAGTTCCAGCACATCTTGAACCGTTATTCTCGTGCCGGCAACCGTTGGTTTGCCAAAATGTATTTTTGGGTCAACTACTATCCGTTCGTTCATATCTGCCTCAATTTTAAGCTGACGCCTTAGATCCGAGGAGTTCAACAATTGCTTGGCCGATGTCTGCCGGAGACTGGACGACCTTGATGCCTGCGGCTTCGAGAGCGGCCATTTTTTCGGCAGCGGTGCCTTTTCCGCCTGAAATGATGGCACCGGCGTGGCCCATGCGGCGTCCCGGCGGTGCGGTCTGTCCGGCGATAAATGAGACGATCGGCTTGGTCACATTATCTTTTGCATAAGCTGCGGCATCCTCTTCGGCAGTGCCGCCGATCTCGCCGATCATAATGATCGCGTCGGTCTCGTCATCCGCCTGAAATAGCTTAAGCGCGTCGGTGTGCGTGGTCCCGATGATCGGGTCGCCGCCGATGCCGATCGCCGTCGATTGCCCAAATCCGAGCGCCGTAAGCTGTCCGACGGCCTCGTATGTCAGCGTGCCCGAACGCGACACAACGCCGATCCTTCCCTCTTTATGAATGTGGCCGGGCATGATGCCGATCTTGCATTTGCCGGGCGAGATGATGCCGGGACAGTTTGGCCCGATAACGCGTGTATTGCGGGTCGAGAGATACTCTTTTGCCTTGACCATATCAGCGACCGGTATGCCCTCAGTGATGCAGACCACCAGCGGAATTCCGGCATCGGCAGCTTCCATAATTGCGTCCGCGGCAAATGCCGGCGGCACATATATGACCGATGCATTTGCACCGGTCTCCTTTACCGCGTCAGCGACCGTGTTAAATACCGGAACGCCCTCGTGCAGCGTTCCGCCCTTGCCCGGCGTGACGCCGCCGACCACGTTCGTCCCGTAATCGCGCATCTGCAGCATGTGAAATGTGCCTTCTTTTCCCGTAATGCCCTGAACGATCAGGCGCGTGTTCTTATCGACTAAAACAGCCAAAGCTTTTCTCCTGAATGATTTTTATGAGTTCTAAACAAATACAATTATCAATCTATTAAGCGACGAGTATAGCATTTTGCCCCCGCAATGCGGAATCAGCGGCCGCTACCCGCAAAAGTATATGTTTTATGCAGCCTGTCATTTATTTTACCGAACTTTCATTCATCCGTTTACGTTTCCATACATAACCTTCTACCGAACCTTTAGTTTTCGCTTGTTAGGACATTTTAAGTAATGCAGACGGCCTTTTCATTTTACATCGACGCCTTTTGGATCGCGGTCAAATCTATCCTTGAACACAAGCTTCGAGCATTTTTGACTCTGATCGGAATTATTATTGGCGTGGCGGCGGTTGTCGTGGTTGGGGCTTCGATCTCTGGACTGAAAACTTACGTCATCGGCCAAGTGTCAAAGGTTCTCGGGGCAAATCATTTTATGATGACCCGCATGGCATCGACAAACCGCCTCACCGAAGAACAGTACGAGGCGATGAACCGCCGGAACAAGGACGTCACATGGGAAGAATATCTGTACATTCGCCAAAATTGCTTTAACTGCACCTACGTCGGTGCCGAGATAAACGGCAGTGCCGATATGAGCGAGAACGGCGTAGAAATGCCCTCAGTTCGCATTTTGGGCGCCACCGACTCGATGGCGGACATCGAGGACAAATCCTTTGACGAAGGCCGCTTTTTCACCGCTGACGAGGTAAAACGCGGTGCCCCGATCGCCGTTATAGGTATGGACGTCAAGGATCGCTATTTTCCCAATACCAGCCCGATCGGAAAGTCCGTCAAGGTTCGCGGAGTTCCCGTCCAGATCATAGGCGTCGAGTCTAAACGCGGTTCATTCCTAGGCGATTCGCAGGACAGGCATCTTTATATACCGATCACGCTCGCAACCCAAATGTTCAACCGCACAGGTGGCATACAGGTCCACGGCAAAGCCGATACGCAGGAGCAGCTCTTGCTTGCGATCGAGGACGCACGGCTCGCCCTTCGCAATTATCGCAGCCTTCCCGGCAGTCAGGACGACACGTTCGGTGTTGTAAATACGGACGAGATCGCTTCGCAGGTCGATCAATTTACGGGAGCCATTGCGGCGGTGGTCGTTCCGATAACTGCAATTATTCTTGTAGTTGGAGGCATTGTTGTCATGAATATCATGCTCGTTTCGGTCACGGAACGCACATTTGAGGTCGGTCTCAGAAAGGCCCTCGGAGCCGCAAAACGACAGATCCTCGTCCAATTTTTGATCGAATCCGCTATTCTTTGCCTCATCGGCGGAGTGATCGGGATCGCGCTTGCCATCGGCGTAACTCAGCTTATTTCAACATTTGCGGGAATGACAATGACAATTACCCCGATCTATGTCGTCGTTTCGGTGGTAGTTTCCAGCGGCATCGGGATCGTTGCCGGGATCTACCCCGCCTGGAAAGCTGCAAAACTCGATCCGATCGTTGCCCTGACCCAAAATTGACCCTATGTACTGGAATAGCTCTCTGCCAAAAGAGGTTCTCATCATGGCGATGGACTCGATCCGATCGCACAAGTTTCGCTCGTTCCTTACGGTGCTTGGAATTGTTGTCGGAATTATTACTGCGGTGGTTGTTGCCTCGATCTTAACGGGAATGCGGGCTTCCATTGTTTCGATGGTAGAGCAATACGGGTCAAATAATATCACCGCATATCATCTTTCCGGCGGATTCGGCCCGCGCAGCCGAGACGAACGCAACCGAAAACCTCTCACAGATGCCGACGCCGAGGCGATACTCGCTCAATCCACAACGATAAATGACCTGACACTTATTGCTCCGCAAATCGGCTCATTCAATGGCGGCTTTGACGATAATCTCGTTTACGAGGGCCGCAATTACCGCTGGGCACTGACCGACGGGGTGATGCCCAATTATATGGAGATGAATAATCTGACCTTACGCTACGGCAGATTTATCTCTGAGATCGACAATTATCAGCGGCGAAACGTCCTTGTCATCGGCGTCGATGCCGTCGAAGCCTTGTTTCCGGACCGTCCCGAGGATGCCGTCGGCTCCGCGGTCAAGATGAATGGTACGATGTGGGAAATAATTGGTGTCATAGAGAAACGAAAAGCCGGTTTTTTTGGTGAGAACGAAGAGGACCGCAAGGTAATAATGCCCTATCGTACCGCTCGCAAATCTGCTCCTGACCGCGACGAGCTGCGCATTGTTGCTCAAGCCAAGGATGGCCGGCTCAAAGAAGCCGTCGATGAGATCACCGGCATCCTGCGTCAGCGCCGCAATGTTAAGGCCGAGGATCCTAATAATTTCGATATAAAGACGGCCGAAAATTTCATTGCCCAGTTTGACAGCGTGATCGGCGGAATAGGCATTGCCGCAATAGCTATTTCCTGCCTCGGCCTCATGGTTGGAGGCATTGGAGTTATGAATATTATGCTCGTTTCGGTCACGGAGCGGACAAAAGAGATCGGCATCCGAAAAGCTCTCGGAGCAACACGCAGTGCGATCGTACTCCAATTTTTGCTTGAGGCCATGAGCCTGACCTTTCTTGGCGGAGTAATTGGAATTTTGATCGCGATCGGCATTTCGAGCCTCATAATTTTGCTGATCCCGTCGCTACCGGCTCAAATACCGCTCTGGGCGATAATTACAGGGCTTGCAACCTCAATTGGCGTCGGCCTCATCTTTGGCGTATTGCCGGCCAGAAAAGCCGCAAAACTTGATCCGATCGAGTGCCTTAGATACGAATGACCCTCACTAACGTTACGTTTTTGTATCTCTCGGGCAAAGTGCCTTTGTAACTCGGCCGACATCTCTTGTAGCATCGATATACAGAGAGAGGAAATAATATGAGTAACAAAGATGTTTGGTTCATCACTGGCTGTTCGACAGGTTTTGGCCGCGAAATGGCAAAGCAGCTGTTGGAGGGCGGCCATCGTGTAGTTGTATCTGCACGTAATATCGATAAGGTTCGCGACCTCGTTGCGATCAACCCTGAGAACGCCTTGGCTGTGGCTCTCGATGTGACCAGTCCTGAACAGGTCAAAGATTCGGTCGCTAAGGCCGTTGAGCATTTCGGCAAGATCGATGTACTTGTGAATAATGCCGGATTCGGCTATTTCGGTTCGGTCGAAGAGTCTGACGAATCGGAGGTCCGCTCGATGTTCGAAACCAATTTTTGGGGATTATCGGCAATGACCCGAGAACTCTTGCCCAAAATGCGTGCTCAAAAGAGCGGTACGATCGTCAATATCTCTTCGATCGGCGGCTCGGTCGCATTTCCGGCATTAAGCTATTATCACGCAACCAAATACGCAGTGAACGGCTTTTCTGAGTCACTTGCAAAAGAGGTCTCACCGCTCGGCATTAAAGTAATGATCGTCCAGCCTTCAGGATTTAGGACCGATTGGGCGGGGCGTTCGGCAAATGACGCACCAAGCACCATCAGCGATTACGCAGAGACATCGGATGCTAACAAGAACAATATCCGCGGCTACAGCGGCAGCCAGCCCGGTGATCCGGTTCGAGCCGCAAAAGCTATCATCGACGCAGTCGGATCCGGAGAACCGCCGCTTCATCTGCTGTTAGGTAAGGCCGCACTGAAGAATGCCCGCATCAAACTCGATGAATTAAGAGCCGATTACGACTCTTACGCCGAAATATCCGAAGGCGCTGACTTTCCTGAGTCGGAATTAACTAAATGAATAACGCATAGCCAAGAGAGGAAGTATTTGCAACTTCCTCTCTTCATCATAGACTAAAAGCTCTCTACTGATCTGCTTCGCATTTAATGCGGTTGTATGTAAAGTCTATGCCTTTCTTAGGATCATTCGGATCACCTTCGATACGGGCGGCCAACTTATCCTTTCCGAGGGTTCGATAGATGATACGTTGAGGGAAACCCTTTTTCAGATCTTCAAAAACGAACTCGGTCGCGGTCGCGGATCTGAGGTCCAACGGCGGCGAAGGCCTGGAGCCGGACAGTATAGCCAAAAATTTTGCCGAATCTCCTTGCTGCTCGATACGCAAGAACTCCCACGAACTGACCGCTCCGTCTTTGATCGCGCGTGCTACACCAAAGAGAATGCCGCCTTCCGGTTTACTCCATTGTTCACGGATAATAAGCCCTTTCTGTTCGTATCGTGCTTCCCAGCAGCCCGCCATCCAGGCCGCTTTCGACACATCGGCCTTAGCGGATTGTGCAGCAGCAGCCACCGTAAGCACTAGAGAGACCGCAGCAAGTATTACAATATTGATGATTACTCTCATGACCCTCCTAAATATACCCGATAATGCCTATACATAACTTTCGTGCGTGTTATCTAACTGCTTATAGAACGCTGTGGTTCGCATAGATCGTTCGCCGGATCGTATCCCTATATATAACTTCAGGCCAGTTCTACAGTTTGTCCATATTGAGGGACAATTGCGTTCCAGCCGAATCTGTCATGAATATGCTCTGCCATTGCCGCAGCGGATCCCGGTTCTCCGTGGGTAGTAAATACTGCCTCCGGAGCGTTTTGCATGGATGACAGCCATCGCAGAACCGCTCTCCAGTCGGCGTGTGCGGAAAATCCTTCGACCTGCTCGATATGACATTTTACAGGGATCCAGTGCTTCATTATCCGTACTTCGCGTTCTCCATCCTGTATGCGGCGTCCGATAGTTCCTGCGGCCTGATATCCGACAAATATCATGGTCGCGTTCTCATTAGGCAAGATACGCATCGCATGGTGCAGCACACGCCCGCCCGACAACATTCCTGATGCAGAAATAATGATCCGGCTGCCGCCCAGATCATTAAGTCGTTTGGATTCATCACGAGACGCCGCCGTGGACATCGAAGCCGTGCGCAGCGGGTGTTTTTTGTGTGCAAGTATCGATGCGTACTCTGCATCGTGCTCCTCGTGCCAGCGATTATATACCTGCGTCGCTTGTGCAGCCATAGGCGAATCTACAACTACGGGCAAAACAGGGATCCGCTGCTTTTCTTCAAGTTCACGGATCATATACAGAACTTCCTGAGTTCGCCCGACAGCAAATGCGGGAATAAGTATCGGAGCCTTACGCAATGCCGCCTCGTTGACGATCTCAGCGAACCTTATTTCCGGATCTATATCGCCGTGCAGGCGGTCGCCATAGGTCGATTCACACATCAGGTAATCGCAATCCGGCGGCGGTGCCGGATCCTTTATGATCGGCTGATCGTAATGTCCGAGATCACCGGAAAAAAGGAACTTCACCGAACTCCCGTCCGGCCTTGCATTTGCCATTTCGACCAACACCATGCTGGCTCCCATTATATGGCCGGCGACAAAGAATCTTGCCGTCACACCTTCGCAGATATCGATCGCAGCTCCGTCGTTGTGCACTGGCCGGAGCAGTTTGAGGGCACGCCGCGCATCATCCTCATCATACAGCGGCAGGGCCGGAGCGTGTCGCGTCAGTTCGTGACGATTACGGTAGTCCGCCTCTTCCTCTTGAAGACGAGCGGAATCAGGCAGCAATATCTTCAAAAGATCGCCCGTGGCACTCGTCGTAAATACCGGTCCGTTATACCCGAGTTTTACGATACGCGGCAAAAAACCAGTATGGTCAATATGGGCGTGAGTAATGATGACCGCATCAAGGCTTTCGACAGCAAATGCTGGATCTTCCCAATTCCTTTCACGAAGCTCCTTTAACCCCTGAAAGAGTCCGCAATCCACCAATATACGTTTGCCGTTGGTCTCGAGCAGATATTTAGATCCTGTGACAGATCCCACGCCGCCGTAAAATGTGATTGTTGCCATTGTCCAAATTTAGCACAATTAAAAATAAAGACACATAAGATGCCGTACACATCATAGTTTCATTTTTGCCCTCTCTGCCGCCAAAATAAAAAGGCCGCCTATTCAGACGGCTTTGTAAAGTAATTGCGGCGCGTGTTAATCGAGAACTCTAATTAACATATTCGCGCGAAAACCATACTACACGCGGCGGCTCAGAGCCTTTGCTTTGATCCCGTCGTGTGCGGGCGGAGGCGAGGAGTTTAGATGACGTGTCTCCGTCTGCATCATAAGTTGCGTAACCTACATAAATATCCGCATCAACCGACTCGGTCTCGTTTATCATTATTCTGTATCCGATCATTGATGAACTCAGCCGTCCGGCAATATCTAATGCAACCTCAGCACTTGCCGTCGGCAGTATTGCCAAGAACTCATCACCGGCCGATCGTGCAAAGAAATCCATTTGCCTCAACTGATCCTTGATGCGGCCGGCCAGATTGTTTAGGAACCGGTCACCGATCACATGGCCATATTTGGAGTTGATCTCATCAAAATTCTTCACATCGACAGCAAGTACCGAAACAGTTCTGTCCGAACGGTTACGCGACGCCTCGGCCAGTTGATTGTCCAATATTAAAAAGAAAGCCCGTTCATTTGGCAGATTCGTTATCAGGTCGGTGTACGATGAGGACATACTCTGATCGACCGACATCGATGCCCTGATCAGAGGAGCCGTGCGTTCGGCTACGGACTTAAAGGTCTGATCGGAATTTACGGCAAATGCGTCCTCAGACGCAGCCATCATTTGAAAGACCGCAAATACGCCTCCCGCATTGACCAGCGGTACGGCAACGGCATTTGGAAATTCCAAGGATGTAGCTCGTCCGCGTATAAGCTTGCCTTCGCGAAATGCCCTCGACGCCAGACTCTCGGCAGCCTTGCCCTCGCGATTAGAGATATTTTCGGCCCCGACGCCAAAGCGGCGAGCGATCGACAGCCCGTCGCCCTCATCGTCAGGAGTCAGCAGCAAAGCGGTATCGAATGGGATCATCCGGTTAACACGACTGCACACCAGGCGAAAGGCATCGCCGGAACCGAGGGTATTACGAAATAAAGCGTGAGCATCGTCCAACGCTAAAAGGTCCGCGTCAGTGGTCAACGGTTCTGATACAGCGGGGCCTGCGGCCTGAGAACGCGCCCGCATAAGTGTCGCAATAAAGGCCGCTCCGAAAAAGACGACCATAACGCTGAGAATGCCTGTCTTAATAGACATCTCGAGATCTGACTGAGCCAGATAGAACGAACCGACGATACCCGCAAGCGATAATCCCGAAAGAACTATCATACTGTTGGCGGCTTGGTCTGGTCTTTGATCTTGCATTACTTTTTTCGAGCAGATCAGCTCGTATGAGAGGGCGAGGTATACAGGCGGGAAACCTGTAATTCAATGATAAAGAAACACACTGAGGTACGTCAATTATTTTATTTATTAAAGTTATAGATTTCAGGCATTTAGTTGCATGAAAAACATACAAAAAATATTTAAAAAATAAACGCTTTTTGACCATTTTTTAGTTGACAATAGGCTTTCTAATTTCTATTCTCTCGTTTGCCTTGAGAAAGAAAGAGCTCATGGCAAAGGCCGTGTACGATCGGCCGCATTCCGCAAATAAGCGGAAATTTAACTTTGAGAAAAATAGACAGACTTAAGGAGTCAAACAAAATGAAAAAGGTAATTGTACTTTCAGCAGTTCTCGGCCTCGGTGCTCTTGGCGTTGCTTGCAGCGGAACAGAAACACCGGCAAACGGCACAGCCAATAAGGCCAACACCAATGCAACCCCGGCTGCCGTTAATGTTACATCGGCAAACAACACTGCTGCTCCGGTCAACTCGACCGCGAACAACACTGCTGCTCCGGCAAGCACTGCAAATGCTAACCACACCGCTCCGGCAGCCAGCCCGGCAGTTAATGCTGCTAACGCAGCTAAGGACGGCAAGGACGTTAAGCCGGCGACCACCACGGCGCCTGCTCCTAACGCTGCAAAGCCGTCAACCAAATAGGTAAAAGATTCGGATCTATCCGAATCTAGGCCAGCAAGAGGCCATCCGTATCGGGCGGCCTCTTTGCTTTGATACCTGATATTTTTATGATGATCGTGGAGATCATTTATTTTGGATCAACAAAAAAATATCATTTTTTTGCTTTTGCCAGTTGACTTGAGCGATCTGGCTGACTATATTGTCGTTTGTTCCTAAAATTAGAAAGATACGGGACAACTTAGGTTGTGTTTACACTGCCTTCGTAAAATTAATTAGATCTAATCTTTGAAGAAGACAGGAGAATCATTATGAAAAAGGTACTTGCACTTTCAGCCGTTTTGGTTATGGGTGCTCTTGGAATGGCTTGCGGAGAACCCGCAGCTAACACCGCAAACAAAGCTGCAGCTAATGCTGCTAACGCAATGGCAAATGCTGCTAACGCAATGGCGAACGCTGCTAACGCAATTAATGCTGCTGCCAGTAATGCAGTTAACGCTGCTCAGACTGCAACTAACTCTGCAGCTAATGCAGCTCACGCAGTTGCTAACACTGCTAACGCTGCTGCTGACAAGAAGGATGAGAAGAAAGACGAGAAGCCGGCTGCTGCTAACACCGCAAACGCCAACACTGCTGCTCACAAGTAATCTCGCTTTTTGCTAGATCAATAAAATGCCCGGTCGTTCTAGACGATCGGGCATTTTTCTTTTCATCACACTTTTTTATTTTAATATCGATCACTTGCCGATCATCTTCATCATTTCATAAGTATCTGCCGTCGGACGCATACAGACAAAATTTTCACATACATAGGCTGTGGCGTTCCCGTCAAGCTGTGCCCGTCCTTCAAATAGCGGCACAACCTGACTGTCCGTAACCGGATCATCAGTCCGTGCAAGGATCGCATTCGGTAAATATGCCTCTGCCGCAGACCTAAAAAGTTCACTTTGCCCATCACCGACGATAACGATCTCTTTTGTATCGGCAAGATGAAATTCTAACGCTGATAATGTCCTGCCAAACCCTTGAGGATGTCGCGTTAATTGGGTTGCTGCAATCCGGAGCACTGTAACTGCAAATCGTTCGTACCGATTGTCGCCGGTCAATTTTGCAAGCCGCAAAAGAACATCCGCAGCCGCCGAGTTGCCTGACGGCGTTGCATTGTCGTAAAAATCCTTATTTCTGACGATCAGTGTCTCGTGATCATTGGATGTGAAAAAGAATCCGCCATTTTCATCATCCCAGAACTCAGTGATCATCGTGTCCGCCAGTTCTTTTGCCTTAACGAGCCATCTGACATCGCCCGTAGCTTGAAACAGTACCAACAAGCCGTCAGCTACATTTGCATAGTCCTCAATATATGCATTCAGCTTTGATCGGCCATTTTTCCAAGTTCGTAAAAGCCGGCCGTCGTGATAAAGCTCGCGAAAGATGAACTCAGCATTATTTACGGCGGTTTCGAGATAAACCCTGTCATTCAGCACAGCCGCAGCATCAGCAAAAGCCGCAAGCATCAGCCCATTCCATGCGGTCAGCACCTTTTCATCACGGCCCGGTTTTACACGCTTTTCCCTTGCATTGAAAAGTATCTCACGCCCGCGAATGATCACATCCAACACATCAGCAACACCAACCTTTAATGCCGCCGCGGTCGCATCGACCGAGTAATTGCGATTTAGAATATTGTGCCCTTCGAAATTACCGTCCTTGGATATGTTGTAATAAAAATTGAATATTCGGGCATCTCGCTCGCCTAAAAGCTCTGTCACCTCGTCGGTTGTCCAAACAAAGAACTTCCCTTCTACCCCCTCACTATCGGCATCCTGTGTAGAATAGAACGCATCGCTTTCATCAAGCATTTCTCGGCGAACATAATCAAGTATCTCTCTCGTTACAGCCTTATGATCTTCGCTTCGGGTCACCTGAAACGCGTGAAGATAAACACGTGCCAGTTGAGCGTTATCATAGAGCATCTTTTCGAAATGAGGCACCAGCCATCCAGCATCCACCGAATATCGGTGAAATCCGCCGCCAAGTTGGTCATACATACCGCCGGCCGCCATCTTGTCCAGGGTATGTGTTGCGAGCTGCAAAGGACGTTCGTCACCCGTCCGATGATGATAACGAAGTAAAAACTCCAGCGACATCGCCTGCGGAAACTTTGGTGCACCTCCAAAACCGCCATTCGTAGTATCAAATGCCCGCTCGAACGATCGAAATGCACTATCGAGCAGCTCCCGCGTTAATCCGCCGCCTGACGGCGTGGAAACGGTCATTCGTCTCAATTCACCAATGATCTCATTTGCAGTGTTCTCGATCTCGTCACGCCGATCACGATATGCATCCGCAATACTCATTAATATCTGCGTCCAGGACGGCATCCCATAACGCGGCGACGGCGGAAAATATGTACCGCCAAAAAATGGCCGCTTATCAGGCGTTATGAATACATTCATCGGCCACCCGCCTCGCCCGGTCGTGATCTGTACGAAATTCATATAGATCTGATCGACATCCGGACGTTCTTCCATATCGACCTTAATGTTTACAAAATTCTCATTCATGACCGCGGCAGTTGCCTCGTCTTCAAAAGACTCGTGTTCCATCACATGACACCAATGACATGCAGAGTAACCAATACTCACCAACAGCGGCTTATTCTCGGATCGAGCTTTCTCAAAGGCTTCGTCACACCATGGAAACCATTCCACAGGGTTATGCGCATGCTGCAGCAAATAAGGCGAAGTTTCGTCGATCAGGCGATTTGTGTGAGCATGTACGTGTTCGGACATCATAAATTTTCAACGGTTCAAACTTACAGATAAAACTATTCCGGTAATTTCTTTCGGGCGCCACTAGATCTATTTCACCTCTTTTTCATATCGACTGACGATAGGACCACAAAATTTCATTTTCATGTTCGTATCACCAAGTTTTGTTCGAGGTATATTCATCTGATATATTACCATCATCAAATGACACCGCGTTGTATTGCAAAGCTTAGGCCATCTGCACGCCGCGCCGATCTGTTCGGCGGAGATTAACCGCATCTTTCCTTTTAACTTATCTAACATGCGTTCATCCTAATGGCATTTTTAAAGCCGCTTGGACGGACATCATTTGTTTACACCTTTTCATTAAATCAGGAGAAAGATAATGACACCTTCAACAGAATTGCAGCGTCCTGTCATCAAAACCGCACTTCCGGGTCCCAAAGCTCTCGAGATCATTAATGCTGATGCCGAGTATGTTACCCCAAGCTATCCGAGGCCGGATTATAAACTTGTCGCCGACCACGCATCAGGCGTTTGGATCACAGATCCGGACGACAATGTTTTTTTGGATCTCAATGCCGGCGTGGCCGTTTGCTCAACAGGACATTGTCATCCCGAGATCGTTGCCGCGATACAAAAGCAGGCAAGTGAACTGATCCATCTGTGCGGCACCGATTTCTATTATCGCCATATGCCGCAACTGGGCAAAAAACTCTCCGATATCGTACCTATCGATGGCCCATGCAAAACTCATTTTGCCAATAGCGGAGCTGAGGCGATCGAGACCGCCCTCAAGCTGGCGATGTATCACACCCGACGTCAAAAATTCGTTTCGTTCTACGGGTCATTTCACGGCCGCACACTCGGTGCACTTAGCCTCACAAGTTCTAAGCGTGCTCAGCGTCTTGGCTTTATGCGTCAGGCTCTCGACGTCGTTCATATCCCATATCCGAATAAATTCCGTCATTTTGCGACCGATATGCCGACCGATGAGACAACCATAACTAAAGATGTTATTAAATGGCTCGAAGATCGCGTATTTCAGACCACTACGCCACCTGAAGAAGTTGCGGGCATCATTTTAGAGGTAGTCCAGGGCGAGGGCGGTTATATTCCGGCTCCTAAAGCATTTGTTAAGGAATTACGACGTATTTGCGACGAGCACGGGATCATGCTTATCGTTGATGAGGTACAGTCGGGCATGGGACGCACCGGGAAAATGTTCGCACTTGATCACCATCCTGACGTCAAAGCCGACATCGTCTGTATGGCAAAAGGGCTTGGCTCCGGAATGCCGATCGGTGCCTGTACTGCCCGTGCTGACATAATGGACTGGCATAAAGGTGCACATGCATCCACATTTGGCGGTAATCCTGTAGCACTTGCCGCTGCACTTAAAACCATCGAACTCCTCGAGGGCGGATTGGTGGATAACAGCCGCGAGATCGGTGCTTATCTTGAAACAGGACTTAACAAACTTAAGGAAAAATATGACTGTATCGGTGATGTCCGCGGTCTCGGCATGATGCTGGGAGTCGAATTCGTTACGGATAAACAGTCATTAAAGCCCGATGCAGATCTTCGTGATCGTATCGAGATGGCTTGCTTTAACAAGGGACTGATCATCCTCGGCTGCGGCGGAAACTCTATTCGATTCTCTCCTCCATTGATACTCGCCAAGGAACATGTTGATGTTGCTTTAGAGATCTTTGAGTCGGCTATCGCAGAGTCGATATGATCCGGTTTTTTTTATACAAAATGGAGGAGTGTCCGCGATACTCCTCCATTTCTCTTTTTTCAGCCGATGTATATCCGACATCATAAAATTTGAAATCTTGCTCTTTAAATGCTAATTATCAAGCTAGTACGAATAGCATAATTCAGATACTTGGCTAATGGCTAAAACAAACATCCAGTACGATCTCTCACTTGAAGAACGCCCCGGATATCTGTATGCCGTAATTTGTTCAGACACCATAGATCGCATATCCGCGATCGAATACCTGTTTCAGATCGCCGCAAAAGCTACCAATCTCGGCTATAAGAACATTCTTCTGCGTCGCGATATTCCGATGATGCTGAATGATCCTGATCTGTTTTTTACGACTCGCGAATTTGCTGATCTTATGCGGGGGAAACGTGTTGCATTTATCAATCCCCACGCTGTCAATGATGAGACCATGGATTTTTCGATGGTGATCGCTAAAAACCGCGGTGCCACTTTTATGATGCATCCTGACGAAGGATCTGCCATCAAGTGGTTACTCGACCCTGACCACTGAACCGATCATATAGAAATAATTAGATCGAGATCTTTAACATGTGGCTAATTTAGTATTTACTTAATTTAACTTTCACTTAAATAAAGGAATATGAATTCATTCTTAGCATTATCCGACCCCACCCGACGAAGTATTTTGGAAATGCTCGCAACCGATCCCGGCCAGCCCGCAAGCCAGATCTACTCTAGATACCAAACATCAGCCTCAGCCATTTCTCAGCATTTAAAGGTCTTACGCGAATCCGGTCTCGTCCGTGTTGAAAGATCTGCTCAGCAGCGATTATATTTTATTGAACCAAAACGCATCCGTGCAATAGAAAAATGGGTCAAACAATTGACCGAAGCTGCATATAAACGGTGCGAAAAACAGATCAATGATGAAGAAATAGAACCATATAAAGCCACTTTCCTTCCCTTTGAAGATAATGAATCGACATAATTCATATACTAATGTTCTGAAATATTTACTTTACCCGTCTTTATCAATACGCAATGAATAATACCTTTAAGAACATTGATGAATATATATCCCATTACACGCCGGATGTCCGCAAATTGTTAACCGATATGCGAGATATGGTTTGTTCCGCTGCTCCGGAAGCGGAGGAGTGTATAAGTTACGGAATGCCGGCTTATAGGTCACATGGAATGTTAGTCTATTTTGCCGCTTACGAACGTCATATTGGCTTTTATCCGGGGGCCGGCGGCATTGCTCAGTTTAAGGACGAGTTAGATGAATTCAAACATGGTAAAGGCTCCATCCAGTTCCCATTAAACAAACCATTACCATCCAAACTTATAACCAAGATCGTAAAATTTCGAGCTCGACAAAATAAGGAAAAACATACAGAAAAGATCCGTTATAGGACATCTCGGCATATTCAGTAAAAAAAGCACGGAACGAAGCTCCTCCGTTCCGTGCTTTTTTTACTGAATGGTCAGATAAGATCAGGCTTTTGCATTTTTGATCTCTTCAACAATTACGGGAACCGCTTCAAAAAGGTCACCGACAATGCCATAGTCCGCAATATCAAAGATCGGGGCTTCTGAATCCTTGTTGACTGCTATGATCGTGCCGGAGTTTTTCATACCAACTATGTGCTGTATTGCCCCTGAGATACCCAAAGCTATATAGACCTTAGGAGCAACCGTCTGCCCTGACGAGCCGATCTGACGATCTATCGGCAGCCAATCACTGTCGCAAATAGGACGCGATGCCGCGAGGTCCGCCCCCAAGACATCCGCAAGTTGCTGAGCGATCGCAATGTTCTCTTGAGATTTGATACCGCGCCCGATAGCAACGATGATCTCACTCTTGGTAAGATCGACCGAAGCTTTTGCTTCCTGAAAAGGCGTCTCAGGTGTCATCCGAACATCACCGACAGCGACATCCATGGTCTCAACTGTCGCGGCCCCTTTTTCTGCCGAGTCGCCGCGAAATGCTCCTGACTGAAAAGTAACAAAATAAGGAGCTTCACCGCCAATAGTTACATCAGCATCAAGTTTGCCAAGAAAGATACGACGAGTGAGTACAAGCTTGCCACCCTCAGCACGATATCGAATACAGTCTCCCACAACCTCGCGACCAAGACGAGCCGCAACTTTTGGAGCAAAATCACGCACCTGGTAGGTATGCGACATTACGACATATTGCGGGTTAACAGCCTTAATAACCTGCTCCCAAGCATCGGCATAGGCGTCTGGCGTGTATGTTGACAGTTTATCGCTCTTTGCCACGATCACTTTTTCAATGGCATATCCTGCAATATCTTGAGCTAACGAACAATCCTTATCGCACGGAATGACCGCAGTAACTTTCAGTCCAAGATCCTTTCCAATAGATTGTGCGGCGGCGATCGCCTCGATCGATGTCTTATTTAGAACGCAATCTTTATGTTCGATAAATACTAAGATGCTCATATAACACGCACCTCCGTTTTGAGTTTTTCGACAAGTTCGACAGCACCGGCTTTGACGTCGCCATTGCCGAGCATCTGGGTTTGCTTTGTTTTGAGCGGCAAATATACCTTTTGGATCTCAGCCGCGGAAGCAAATGCCTCGACCGTCGGCGTGACCTCTCGAACCTCTTTACTCTTGGCCGCCATTATGCCTTTAAGCGATGCATAACGAATTTGCGAGATCCCTGATTGGATTGTCAGCAATGCGGGCAATTTATATGTGAACCATTGATACCAACCGCTCTCAAGCTCACGTTTTACCCGAAGCGTTTCTCCGAGGCTTTCACGATCGACCTCGATCACAATAGTTGCATGCGGAATTCCAAGCAATTCGGCCAATATAACTCCGGTCTGTCCATAACTGGCATCATCGGACTGTAATCCTGTAAACACCAGATCAGCATTTTCCTCGCGGATCGCATCTGCTATTGTTGAAGCGATCTGATATGCCGACAGATCGCGACTATCTTCGACAACGATATGGATCGCTCTGTTAGCACCGCGTGCCAAGGCATCTTTGATAACGGTCTTAGCAGATTGCGGGCCCAAGGTACAAACGATAACCTCGCCCTCGCCCTTTGCCTCTATGGTTCTAAGAGCCTCTTCAAGGGCATAACCGTCAGATTCGTTAGTTTGTTGGGCAACATCAGTTTCGTTGATCCATTTTTCATCGCCGGAGATACGTAATACAGCATCCTTATTGGCGACCTGTTTCATTAATACGATGATCTTCATAAAATGAATGGTCATTCATTAGAATGACATAGAAATGGCGTCACCTGATATATCAGCCGACGCCCTCAAATGACTTATTCAGTATACTTCTTAAATATCAGACAAGCGTTTGTCCCGCCAAAACCGAAATTATTCGAAAGAACGTAATTAAGATCGGCTTCACGGGCTGCATTAGGCACATAATCGAGGTCACAATCAGGATCGGGGTGTTCGTAGTTTATAGTCGGCGGTATCTTACCTTGATCCAAGGCTAATACCGAGAATACGGCTTCGAGTCCACCTGCCGCTCCGAGAGCATGTCCGGTCATCGATTTGGTTGAGCTAACCGGAGTTTTATATGCATAATCGCCAAAGACCTTTTTGATCGCCAGTGTCTCGAATTTATCGTTGTACGGGGTCGAAGTACCGTGTGCATTGATATAATCGATCTCCTCTGGAGCGATCCCTGCGTCCTTAATGGCCCTCTGCATTACGCGAATAGCACCGGAGCCTGATTCGTCAGGCATTGTTACATGGAAAGCATCTCCGCTCATTCCATACCCAACTATCTCGGCAAGAATATTGGCTCCGCGAGCCTTAGCAAATTCAAGTTCCTCGAGGATCAGAATGCCGGCGCCTTCTCCGATCACAAATCCGTCACGATCCAGATCAAATGGTCTGGAAGCATGTTTCGGATCGTCATTACGGGTTGATAAAGCACGCATTGAAGCAAACCCTGCAACCGACATAGGCGTGATCGCACTCTCTGCTCCGCCGCATATCATCGCATCAGCATCACCGCGTTCGATTAGCCGAAAACTGTCGCCGATGGCATGAGCCCCCGCAGAACAAGCTGTTGCAGTTGCAGAATTTGGCCCCTTGGCACCATGACGTATCGAGACGTTTCCCGCAGCAAGATTGACGATCGCCGAGACTATGAAGAATGGCGAAACGCGATCCGGCCCGGAATTTAAGAGTTTTTCGTGCTCACGCTCGATCGCCCAAAAATCACCGATACCCGAACTGATGTAAGTTCCCACCATTTCAGCATTGGATTCATCAACGACAAGGCCGCTATGCTTCATTGCTTCGTCTGAAGCAGCGAGAGCGAAGTGAGTGAAGGCTCCCATTCTGCGGGCATCCTTTTTATCCAGAAAGCTGAGTGGATCAAAGCCTTTTACTTCACAGGCAAACTTCACCGAAAACTTTTCAGTATCGAATTTCTTGATGTAATCAGCACCGTTTGCACCATTCATCAGGCCGTTCCAAGTCGTCGGCACATCGTTACCGATGGCAGTGACTAGCCCAAGTCCGGTTACTACTACTCTTCTTTTGCTCATTGTTAACCCAAAATTGTTAATTGTTAATGAACGTATTCGATCTGAAACATCCATTAACAATTAACAGTTAACTACTTACCGCAGTTTACGCTTTATGCTGTTCCACGTACGCATATGCATCGCGAACGCTCTGGATCTTTTCAGCATCTTCATCAGGGATCTCGATGTCAAATTCCTCTTCGAACCGCATCACGAGTTCAACGAGGTCGAGCGAGTCTGCACCAAGATCTTCGATAAAACGAGCGTTCTCTGTAACTTCTGCCTCGTCAACGCCGAGTTCATCAACAATGATCTGTTTGATCTTATCCTGTACTTCTGACATAAATTCTCCTTAGTGATTTATTATGAATTTAGATTATTTCTTAAACTTTCCGAATCTTCAATGTTGCTATATGACGATTCTTTCTCGATCTGACGTACAAGCCCCGTCAAAACCTTACCAGGCCCGATCTCAATAAACTTGGTCACGCCATCATCCGACATACGTTTAATAGTTTGCAGCCACATAACAGGTGATGATACTTGCCTTGTTAAACGGTCTTGCACAGCATCACTTTGAATGTTAGGTTCCGCATCGACATTGTGGACGACCGAGAATGCCATCTCGCCATATTTAAGCTCGGCAAGATCGGAAGCAAGCCTCTTTTGTGCGGGCATCATCAATGCACAATGAAATGGAGCCGAAACATTAAGCTTGATCGCACGCTTCGCACCCTTTGCTTTTAATATCTCACAGGCCCGGTCAACAGCATCAGCATTACCCGCAATAACTATCTGCGAAGGCGAATTTATATTTGCAGGGCTGCAAACCTCGCCATTAGCAGCTTCGGAACAGCCTTCTTCGACATCTGCCAACTCCAGTCCCATGATCGCTGCCATCGCGCCGACGCCTACCGGGACAGCTTCCTGCATATATGTTCCGCGCTTACGGACCGTTCGCACAGCGTCCTGTAGGTCCAAAGCTCCCGACGCAACTAGTGCTGAGTATTCACCCAGGCTGTGTCCGGCAACAACATCAGGAAGCTCCAATCCTTCCGAAAGAGCTACTCTATATGCAGCGATCGATGTTGTCAGGATCGCAGGCTGAGTATTCGCCGTCATCTGTAATTCGGCCTCGTCGCCGGCAAAGCAAAGCTCGGACAACTTAAATCCCAGTGCATCATCCGCGGCTGCAAAAACCTCACGGGCAACGGCAAAGCTGTCGAACAGATCCTTGCCCATTCCGACAGATTGACTCCCCTGTCCGGGAAAAATGTATGCTGTCTTGGACATATTCACAAGCCCGTACTTATGCTTGAGCAATAGATTCAACACTAAATGCATTGCACTTCCCTACGGGATTGCCTAATGCATGATCCGAGATATACGATCTCGGGCCTAAAACCTTATGACCGTTCCGCCCCATGTCACACCGCCGCCAAAAGCCGTGAGCAGGACAACAGAGCCTTCTTTGATCCGTCCTTTTTCAATACACTCGTCCATCGCAATAGGGATAGATGCCGACGACGTGTTGCCATGCTGAGCGATATTTGAATATACCTTGTCTTCGGAAACGCCTAGTCGTGACGCAACAGCATCGGTAATACGCTGATTTGCCTGATGCGGCACAACAAGATCGATGTCATCAACTGTCAATCCGGCCTTTTCGATCATTTCGGATGAAATATCCGCCATCGAACGAACAGCAACTTTAAAAAGCTCGTTGCCCTTCATCTTAAAATAGTGAAGTTTTTCGTCAATGGTTTTGTGCGTCGTGCCCAGACGCGTCCCGCCGCCCGGAGAGTTCAAGAATTCTTCGTAACGTCCATCAGACCTTATCTTAGTTGCGAGGATACCTTTCCCTTGCGGCACAGGGCCTAGTACAGCCGCTCCGGCACCGTCACCAAATATCACACACGTGCTGCGGTCTGTATAATCGACGTATTTGGTAAGAACCTCGGCCCCGATCACAAGAGCATGCCTGATCTGTCCTGTACGGATCATCGACTCGACCATCGTAATTCCATACAAAAAACCGGAGCATGCTGCAAATACATCCATTCCGGCCGCATTTACAGCCCCGATCTGAGCCTGTATCAAGGCACCCGTCGAAGGCATTATCTGGTCAGGGGTCGTGGTCGCGCAGATGATCAGATCGATATCTTCGGGCTTTAAGCCCGCACGTTCGATCGCCTGTAATGCGGCCCTGGAGCCGAATTGCGAAGTATATTCGTCAGGGGCAGCTTTATGACGCTGCTTGATGCCTGTACGCGTGGTTATCCATTCATCATTGGTGTCAACGATCTTTTCCAGATCAGCATTCGTAAGAATGCCGTCCGGATAAGAATGTCCCATTCCAATAATGCCGGCGTTCTGTGATGTCATTGATATGAATTAGAACCCAATCTTTGAATAATTTCAAAAACAGTTACGCGGCCTTATTCTGCTTCTTTGACGCCAATGATCTGTCGGCCTTTATATATCCCGGTCACCGGATCTATACGATGCGGGATCTTTGCCTCGCCAGTATCTTTATCAAGATAGAACTGTGGAATGACCAATGCGTCATGTGCGCGACGCTTGCGCGTGCGTGCTTTTGAATGTCGTCGTTTAGGATTTGGCATGATTACCTCTTGCTCAACCGCCGCTTATGCTGCGGTCAATTCAAATTTTTAAGTGCGGCCCAACGAGGATCCACCTCATCAAGGTCACAGCTACAATCTATCAAATTACGGTTTTCTCCGCATTTATGGCAGAGACCTTTGCAATCATCCCTGCAAAAAATCTGTTCCGGCAACTCTAAAATGATCTGTTCACGAATAATATCGTTAACATTTATCATGCCGCCGGAAACTGGGGAAACATCGAGATCATCATATCCGATCTCTAATTCAGTGCCGGTCTCTATATCATCCGAGTCAACAAAGATATCAGCAAAGTCAAATTTTAGCTGACGTTCGACCGGTTCGCCGCATCGTGTACATTTGAGTCTGGCCGCGGCGGTTATCGTGCCCTCAATATGTATTCCCCGTTCACCACGAAATGCACGGCCAATAAAGTTAACATTTCCGTCTAACTCGACATCATCATCGAGTTCTAACTTATTTGGTTCGATCTCTACCAAAACGGGCTTTCCGTCGGTAGTTACCGAAGACATTTCGATATTCATTGTCAATTAGCTCCTTTGCCATAATTTCTATAGCAAAAGGCAAAAGGTCAATTATAGACTTTGAGCCTAATGTGTCAAACAAAAGAAAACTTTTATTTGGGGAAATTCACGCTAAACTTCCGACTGCGGACATGACATCGGCAAATCCATTAGTATCCAGCAATTTTTTTAATCCTTTATTGATGCTCTGAGCGAACCGAGGCCCGCCGTAAATGAATCCTGTATATGCTTGGATCAGCGTTGCTCCCGCAGCTATCTTTTCAAATGCATCTTCCGCCGAAAAAACACCTCCGACACCTACGATCGGGATCCGTCCGTTCGTGTATCGAAATATCATTCTTATCACATCAGTGCTTCGTCCTCTTAACGGAAAGCCGCTCAAGCCACCGTCGCCGATCTTATTGACATTTTCTGACTTAAGCCTTTTTCTTGAAATGGTCGTATTTGTCGCAATGATACCGTCAATGTTGTTGGCTAAACAGATATCTACAGCTTCAATGACGGCATCATTTTCAAGATCCGGAGCTATTTTCACTAATATTGGTTTTTTACCTAACTCGATGTTTCTGCTTGTAACAGCCTTGAGCAGGACGTCAAGAGCGTAAGCATTTTGCAGTTCGCGAAGGCCCGGTGTGTTAGGCGAAGATATATTCAGAGCAAGATAATCCGCCGACGAATGCACTACATTTAGACATGCTAAGTAATTATCAACTGCATCTTCGTTCGCGACATTCTTATTTTTGCCAATATTCACTCCAACAACGCAGTCACTTGAAACCTCACACAATCTCTCTGCTAGAGCAAAAGCTCCGCGATTATTAAACCCAAGTCGATTTATCAGTGCATTGTCTTTTGGAAGCCGAAACATTCGAGGTTTTGAGTTTCCCGTTTGAGGTTCGAATGTTACTGTCCCAACCTCGACCGCACCAAAACCTAGGGATGCAAGCTGATCGACTATCACGCCATTCTTATCAAACCCGGCCGCCATACCGATCGCATCTCGAAATTTAAAACCAAAACACTCAACAGGCGTCAAATTGACAGAGTCTGCATCAGCATAGAAATGCGATGCCAGCCCGCGCTCGATCATCCCGATCCCGATCTCATGTGCGTGTTCCGCATCAAGGCGGAACATGATCGGCCGCATCAATTTTTGCCAAATGTCTGCCATCGTCTGATGAAAGTTTATTCTATTGAACGCATCCCACAAACTGCTCCGAAAAATCTATCATTGATCTATATCTATTCGTAACTTTTGAACTTTGAACAGCCCTTAGTTACAATTTGTTTTCCTATGACAGAAGCAGATCTGACTGAAAAATCACGGATAATGGACGCATCGGCGATAAAACGTGCCCTGCGACGCCTTGCCACTGAGATAGTTGAAAAGAATCATGGTGCCGAAAATCTATACCTTGTCGGCATTCGTCGTCGCGGTGTGCCCCTTGCCGAACGACTTCGCGACAAGATCGAGGCGATCGAAGGCCACAAACCTCTTTACGGTATTCTCGACATTACCCTTTACCGTGATGACCTATCAACGGTCGGAGCAAATCCGGTAGTAAATCGTACCGAATTAGCTGATGACATTGACGGCAAGAATATTGTTCTCATCGATGACGTTCTTTACACTGGCCGCACTATCAGAGCTGCCATGGATCAGCTAATGGACTTTGGGCGTCCAAAAAAAGTGCAGCTCGCAGTACTTATCGACCGTGGAAAAGAGCACCGCGAACTGCCTATCCAGGCTGACTTTATCGGGAAATTGGTTCCGACAAAACAGAACGAGATCATTCGTGTAATGCTTCATGAATTTGATGAGGTCGAGGCAGTCGGGATTTTTGAAAAACAGTGATGTTAAGATCAGTGACGCCTGTGCACATCATTTATCTTTCACAGATCACTGTTTACTCTTCACAGATTATTTTATCGAATGGATAAACCATTTCGACGACGAGATCTTCTTGGCATCCGCGACCTTTCGGCGGCGGAGATCGTCGGCATTTTGAACACAGCCGAAACATTTGCTGAGATCTCAGGACGTGAGGTCAAAAAGGTTCCAGCTCTTCGCGGTAAGACGATTATCAATCTATTCTTTGAGAACTCTACCCGCACTCGTACATCATTCGAACTTGCCGCCAAGCGTCTTTCGGCAGACGCTGTAAACATCAGTGTTGCGTCATCTAGCGTTACCAAAGGCGAAACATTATTGGATACCGCATTAAATCTTGATGCAATGGCACCTGACTGTATAGTCGTTCGTCATTCATCGGCTGGCGTACCACATCAGTTGGCAAAGGTTAGCCGTGCCGCTATCGTTAATGCCGGTGACGGGGCGAACGAACATCCAACTCAAGCTCTGCTCGACGCAATGACAATTCGTGAGCATAAAAAGCAGATAAAAGGCCTTGAGGTCGCTATCGTCGGTGACATCCTACACAGTCGCGTTGCTCGTTCTAATATTCATCTTCTGACTAAACTTGGAGCTAAGGTACGTGTCGCCGGTCCCGGCACACTAGTACCGAGGCCATTCGATTCACTGATCGATAGCGGCAATAACGGGTCGGCCAGCCTGGATTTTGATGTCCGAGACCGAAAGTTGACCGTCTGCCCTAATGTCGAGGACGCTATCACCGGGGCCGATGTTGTGATGATACTCCGTATTCAGACCGAGCGTCAGGACGCCGCTTTTTTCCCGTCGCTGCGTGAATATTCGATCCATTACGGCCTGACCAACGAACGTCTCGAGTTAGCAAAAAAAGACGCCATCGTCCTACATCCCGGACCTATGAATCGCGGTATCGAGATCGCCTCGGATGTCGCCGATAGTTCCCGTTCGCTGATCCTGGATCAGGTAAAATACGGCGTTGCGGTTAGAATGGCAGTTTTATACCTTTCCACGGGCGGAACAACCTCTGATGAATGACGCAATTACATTATTCCGACCAGTTGGCTCTGCCGAACTTGCTTTGATCGAAAATAGCGATTTTTTACAATTTCCTCCAAGGTTGCCTGAGCAGCCGATCTTTTATCCTGTAACTAACGAAAATTACGCCATTAAGATCGCTCGCGACTGGAACGCAAAATTGAATGAAGATCGGGTTGGATATGTTACGCAATTCAAGGTACCGGCAACATTTATGTCTCGAGTCGAAAAAAGGATAGTGGGCGGCAGCGAACATGAAGAATATTGGGTACCGGCAGACCAATTGGCTGAATTAAACGCTAATATTATTGGCCGGATCGAAGTTATATACGAATTTCGAGGCGAATAGATACTTATGAAGTTATTGATCTCAAACGGCCATGTCATAGACCCTTCGGTCGGGCAAAATAGCGGGATAGACATTCTGATTAAAGACGGAAAGGTGTCTGCATGGCTAGGACGCGGCGAAGACCGTCCGTCTGATGTCGAGATCTTTGACGCGAGCGGTTTGCTTATCGCTCCGGGCTTTATAGATATGCACGTGCACCTTCGTGAGCCGGGACAGGAGCATAAAGAGACTATCGCAACGGGATGCGCGGCCGCTGTCGCGGGCGGCTGGACGAGTATCTGTCCAATGCCTAATACAACGCCGGTGAATGATAATGCTGCTATAACCCGATACATGATCGAACAGGCCGAGCGAGCGGGCTTGGCAAATGTATTTCCGATCGGGGCGATCACCAAATCTTCAGACGGCGGCGAATTGGCCGAAATGGCCGAAATGAAAGCCGCAGGTGCAGTCGCCGTGTCAGATGATGGAAGGCCCGTGCCTAATGCCGGTCTTATGAGGCGGGCGATGCAATACGCACTCGACCATGCCCTGCCGGTTATAGATCACTGCGAAGACAGATCATTATCAGCCGGCGGAGTAATGCATGAGGGCAAGATCTCTCTACTGTTAGGACTGCGGGGAATGCCAGCCCTTGCCGAGGATATCGATGCTGTCCGCGACATCCTTCTTGCAAAGGATACCGGAGCTCACGTACATATTGCCCATGTCTCTACAAAAGGGGCTATCGAGGCGATCCGCCGCGCCAAAAATGAGCATATTAATGTCACTTGCGAAGTGACGCCGCACCATTTCACTCTGACGGATAAAAGCGTGGATTCGCTTATTCAAATGAACAAGAACGATCATAAGAATATGGACACTGAAGGTTATATAAGTACGGTTCCGGCCTCTTATGACACTAATACAAAAATGGCCCCGCCGCTTCGATCCGAAGATCACCTCGAAGCGATCCTTGAAGGTATAAAGGATGGCACAATAGATGCGATCGCCACTGACCACGCTCCACACCATGCGGACGAAAAGGCTCTGGAATATGACCGGGCTCCCTTTGGGATCATCGGCCTCGAAACAGCTGTTGGTCTTGCCTTTAGCGAACTGATAGATAAAGGCATTATCGATCTTGTGCGACTGGTCACGATGTGTTCAGTAAATCCCGCAAAGATCTTTGGTCTCGCCGGACGCGGCACGCTTACAGTGGGGTCAATTGCTGATTTAACTATTATCGATCCGGCTCAGCAATGGACATATAAAAATAGCGATTCCCGTTCAAAATCACGTAATTCGCCCTTTGACGGCTGGAAATTTACCGGACGTCCGGTCGCGACTATCGTCGGCGGCAAGATCGTCTATCAGACATAAACTTTGCAGATATATCTATCTCGAACAACTCAGCGGCTCAACTTATTTCTATTTATTGAAAGATCTGATAGGTGTCAGCAGAACCGCGTCAAAGCCGAGGAAACATGAATAACGCCAGCTTTGAATTACTGTTTAGGGTATTGCGGTCCTGCTTGGTTGAGAAAAAAGTTGCAATCAGAGTCAAAATCCTGAAAATAGTTGATCTTACCGAACCTTTTTGCCGTCCGCATAGATATTTACGGATAGCATTACTTGCGGCCTTAGTATTAGAAATAGAAGAATGAGCATATATTAAGCAATATCAACAAAAAGGCTGCCCTATCTCAGACAGCCTCAATGTCACTATTTTTTTCGTACACTACGTCCTACTTTTCCGGAGTAACTGTAGGTGCGGGCGGCGTTTTAGGAGTATTTGAAGCCGATGAGGCCGGACGGGTCTCTATTACGGTCGTCAACGCCTTTGGGATCTGATTATTGTTGAGCGTCCCGCCATTTTGAATGACATCGTCTATCAGCTCAAACTTCTCTTTATCAAAATCTTTGGACAAAAGAACACCATCCTTGTCGATCGTCATCGGATAGATCCCAAAAAGCTGGTTTTTAAAATTCGCGAAAAATCCCGGCTCAGCACAAGCCTCGATCTTTGCACGATCAGGATCAGCCGCCGGAACTGTAGCTCCCATTAACTCAAGCTGCTCTTTGGCCTTTGAAACATAGTCACTATTCGGATAATCCGAAACGATCTTTTGAAAATATCGAGCCGCCTGATCCGTCTCTTCCTCAAGTTGATAAGTTACTGCCAATTTATACAGAACTTCGTCTTGAAAACAGAAATCGGGATATTTATCAAGGATCTCACGATATCGCGACTGTGCTCCTTTTAAACCGCCCTTCTTTTGATCAACGGAATTAGTGTAATAGTAGTTGGCAATATAAAGATTGTGCAGTCCAAGATTATCCTGTACTTGTTCGAGTCGCTTTTTGGCCTCCGGGACAAGGAAAGAATCGGGATATTGCTGCATCAGGGATTTGAGTTTGACCTCAGCACGCTTTGCACGAGTGGCATCACGATCAGGTAAACCGATCTGACGCATTTCAGACTCAGCAACTTTCAGCACAACACGATCCGCTAGAGGATGAGTAGGAAAGAATGTGAGCCAATCCTGATAACCGCCTATCGCCTGAATAAGTGAACTGGATCCGCCCTCAAGAAAGAATGAATCTGCTACAGCTAATTTTGCCATCGGCAAATAAGGCGAATCCGGGTAGGTCGTAATGATCGTCTGATATAACAGACGTCCCACATCAAAATTCTTTTTTCGCACCTCACGGGTTGCCACGATAAATAACTCCCTATCTCGACCCGGGCTAACCGTACCGATCAATTCATCATATTCATCATTGCCGCCCTTACCAAAAAGTCCGAGGAATTTCTTCTTTTTTTTAATATCACGGTCTTTGCCAACCGGAGTGTCAGTTTCGGCACGCGCCGTAGCTGTTTCATTCTGGTAGCTCTCAACCCTTTGCTGAAATTCATTTACAGCCTGTTCGAGCGAGTCAACATCGCCTTTATCATGTTTGTCACCACGATCGATCTTACCAGTTAAATTCGCCACATCACTGATAAGGCGATTTGCGTCCTTTTCAAGTCCGAGAGCTCGGCCGAGTGGTGAATCAGGGTTATCCTTGTCGTCCTTCTTCGACTTGTCGCCTTTATTATCAACTCTGAGGGCACTTGCGATACTCTCGAGCGAGTGTTTGATACGATCGAGTTTGTCACGCATAACGATAAGACGCTGCATTTCAGTACCGTCACCGGTCTTTTCTTGAGCGAACTGCGATACAGAAAGCGTGGCCGTAAAAACTACGGCAAGTCCCGCGATCAGCAAAAAACGAACAAATTTATTAACAAACATATGAACTATATGCAAAAAACTTTGGATCAGACCCACGGGGTTCCCTTTTCAATAAGGCCTCGTACACAAGCGGCAGGGTCACCATGACCAAAAACTGCCGAACCTGCAACTAATATATCTGCTCCCGCAGCGACGATTTCGGCGATATTTTCCATTCCGATACCGCCGTCTATCTCGATCTTGACGTTGAGTCCTCGATCTTGAATTTTATTTTTCAAACGTCTCAACTTATTCAGAACAGGCCCAATGAAACTCTGTCCGCCAAATCCGGGGTTAACCGACATTATGAGTATAAAATCACAATATTCAAGAACATCGTCCAACATGGCAAGCGGCGTAGCCGGATTGATCGCCACACCTGCCTTAGCTCCGGCCTCACGGATCGACGTTAAGGTCCGGTGGATGTGAGGATCGGCTTCAATATGGACCGAAACCATATCGGCTCCGGCCTTAGCAAAATCTGCCGCATATCGACCCGGCTCTTCGATCATCAAGTGTGTGTCGATGGTCATACGGGTCACCTTTCGGATCGACTTGACCACCGGAAGGCCGATCGTAATGTTAGGAACGAATTTTCCGTCCATAACATCTACGTGCAGCACACGAGCCCCCCCTTCTTCGACCGAACGGATCTCTTCGCCAAGACGTGTAAAGTCCGCCGAAAGTATCGACGGAGCTATATCAAATGGCGTTACGCTCTCAATGAATTTTGTTGCCTGTTCGGTCACTTTAGTTGTATAAGGACTATTGTTTATTAGGTTTTGCCGGTGTTTTCGGTTTATTGTCTCCGCTCATTTTGGGCTTGGTGTCGGTTGACGGTTTTGTGTGAGTTTCCTTATCGTTAGAATTTGGTGTTGTCTTGTTTGACGCAGGCTGTGATCCGGACTTATCCCCTTCTTTCTTATTGTTATCACCGGTAGTGCCCGTTTGAGTATCGCCGGTCGAGGTATTTGCATCCTTTCCTGTCACGTCACGCATTGTATCAGCCTTTTTGCGATTTGCAGTATTCGAGTTGATCTTTGCTTTTTTCGGCTTGTCTGTGATCATTTCCTCGATCTTATCGCTGTCATCCTCATCGGTTTTAACAGTAGGCGGAACATCGGTCTGAGTACCGCCTCCTTTACTTGTAACGACATAGATAACTTGGCCAGTCTTAACGGTCTCGCCGGCCTTTGGCAATTGTTCTATGACAGAATCTGGCGTTTCAGGGCTAATGCGCTCTGCCCGTTTTTTCACCTTGAGTCCGAGTTGTGCAAGTTCTTTTTCGGTTTCATTAAAACTCTTGCCGGACAACTCAGGAACTTTGATCTCCGACCCCTGGAGCGACATATAAACTACACCGGCCATCGACAAAAAGAACACAACGACAAGCACCGCAAGTGCCAATAACCGCAGTAATGAAGACGAGATCCTGGAAGCAATGCTCATTTTATTTTTACCAAGCCTTTGAGTCTATCATTTCGCTCAATATAAGTAACGTCGAGATCAATGGTCTATGCCCAAATTTCATCCGGATCTTTACGCCTCATAACAGCCACAAAAAAGCCGTCCATATCGTCACGATGCGGAAATGTTCGCAATCCACCCGAACTCTCGGCCAAATGGGCAAATTTGTCCGGTACCTCGATCTTAAAATATGGAGTTTCAGCTAAAAAACGTTCAATTACATCTTCATTTTCCTCACGCTCAAGCGAACAGGTCGAATAGATCAAAACTCCATCACTGCATACACACTCAGATGCACTTTTTAGTATGCGAAGTTGTTTATCGGATGATCGCGTGATCTCGTCTAAGACCGCACGAAACTTGATCTCAGGATTATGTCGTATCGTGCCTGTGCCCGTGCAGGGGGCATCAACCAACACCGTATCAAAATTTCCGGCATTGCTGATCAACCCTTTTTCAGCATCATGCAAAACAACTGATACATTTTTTACCGACGACCGCTCGATTATCTGTTGAAGGATCTCGATACGCCTTGGAGAATTATCCCCGGCAACGATAGTTATATCCGGCCGGTAAAGAGCTATCGCGGTCGTTTTGCTGCCCGGTGCTCCACATACGTCTAAGAGACGTTCTTTAGCATATGTGGACGCTAAGTATGCGACCATCTGTGAGCCTTCATCCTGAAAATAGATCTTCCCATCGGCATCTAACTCACGCATCCTTGCCGTTAGTTTCTCTGCCCGATACGAAGCAGGCACAAGTTCTGATTTTACGATGTCCTCCGCGTCAGCGACGGCCGCCATCTCTTCACGAGATCTTGCATTGATAGGCCGAAAGCAAAGTTTTGGTGCTCGCGTGCCTGCCTCAGCAAGTAATGCTGCATTCTCTACGCCAAATTGTATCGCCCAGCGTTCTAATAAATGTCTGGGATGCGAAGTTTCTATCGAAATACGATCCAGTTCATCAGTAGGCTTCGGCTGTTCGACGCCTGACGAGATTTTCCGTAATACGGCATTAACGAGTCCGGCAGCTGATGATTTACGGGCCTTTTTTACCAGATCAACGCTCTCATTGATCGCGGCATGAGCCGGTATTCGATCCAGGAACAAGAGCTGATATGCCCCCATCTCAAGAGCGATCCGGACATCAAGATCAAGTTTGTTTCCACCGACCAACGGGGCAAATAGGCGATCGAGATAGATCTGACGACGCAGCACACCCAGCACTATCTCATGACATAATGAACGATCTTTTTCTGTCAGCGGCGACTCCACCTCGGGAAGAATATCACCCGAATTTGCGGATCTGTTCTCGATCTTTTGAAGCGCTTTAAATGCCGCATAACGGGCAGGCGAAACTTTCATATTCGCCCTATTTATCCTTATGCCGCTGCGAACGGTCAATGCTGTTTCCTTTATTCAGCGAATGATCGACCGTGATACGTTCATCAAAAACGTAGCATTCGCCTGACCAGAGCGATTCGGATTGTGGGATCTCTTCGAGGTATTTCAATATACCGCCCTCGAGCTGAAAGACATTTTCATATCCGAGGGAACGCATATATGGAGCAAACTTTTCACACCTAATGCCGCCTGTGCAAAACATGGCAACTTTTTTATGACGCCGCGGATCAAGATTTTCGGCAATATAAGTTGGCAGATCACTGAATTTTTCCGTTTCGGGATTTACGGCATTTGCAAAGGTTCCGGTCTTGAATTCGTAATCATTTCTCGTATCGAGCACGAATGTTTCAGGATCGGAAATGATCGCATTCCAGTTTTCCGGTTTTATATGCGTGCCCTTACCAAGCGACGTGTCCACCGGCTGTCTCAGCGTCACTATCTCAGGCTTGATCTTAACGTCGATCTTGCGAAACGGAGCAGCATCGGTAAATGAAGATTTGTAAACAAGCTTTGTCTCAAGAGCCGCCTCGATCAAAGCAACGAACTCAATGATCGCCTCTCGCGTTCCACAAACAGAAGAATTAAAACCTTCTTCAGCGAGAATAAGTGTTCCGCGAACACCGGTTACGATCATCGCTTGTCTGATCTTATCCTTGATCGGCTCCAATTCGGTCTTTCCGAAAGGCTTGAACTCATAGAATGTAATTATCTGAATATTGTTCATCTAAAATTCTAACTTTGCAGCGTGCTCGTAAATATCTCGTCAACTGCCGGTTTGATGCCATTCATAACATCACGCGCCGCCATTCTTTTTTTGCCGTCGGGCTGTAATTCTTTTATCGCGATCGCATTGTTTCCACAGGCGACAATGATCGCATCACGAGTTATTTCAGTGATCGTTCCGGGCTGTGCATTACTATGGCCCTCGACAAGGGACGCTGCCCAAAACATCATTCTCGATCCGCGAAAATATGAATATGAGCCCGGAAAAGGTTGAAATCCGCGGATGCGATCAATGACGTCCTTTGCATCTGACGACCAATCGATCAGTCCATCTGACCTTTTCATTATAGGCGCAAAAGTTGCTTTTTCATGATCCTGTTGTGTTGAAATTATGTCATTAAGATCCTTAAGCGTATCCGATAAAAGTTCAGCTCCTAATGCCGAGAGCCTCTGCATCAGATCAATAGCGGTCTCATCTTCTCCGATCCGCGTCGAACGCATCATTAAAACGGCACCAGTATCCAGCCCCTCGTCCATCAACATTGTCGTTACGCCGGTCTCGGTCTCCCCGTTGACGATCGCCCAATTTACCGGAGCCGCACCTCGATATTTCGGCAAGAGTGAAAAATGCACATTTATTGCCCCTTTTGGATAAGCCTCTAGAAATCCTTTCGGCAGAATTCGCCCATACGCAACCACTACCGCAACATCTGCATTGTGTGATCTAAATTCTGTTAGGGCTTCTTCTGTCCTTACCTTTAACGGTTGAAGAACAGGTATGCCATGATCGATGCCAAACTGCTTGACCGGCGAAAATATGACCTTATTTCTCCGACCTGATGGCCTGTCCGGTTGAGTATATATAGCAACGACCTCATGCTCATCGGCCACGATCCGCTCAAGCGTCGGCACCGCAGCCTGCGGAGTTCCCATAAAAACGATCTTCATTTTCTGCCCAATCTCAGCGCGTCCGCCATTACGTAAAATATCCAGTTCTCTTCCATCGATCCGTGAAACAGATATGCATTCACACCTGTCGCAAATATCGCGACATCTTCGCCGCCATGAGTTTCACCACCCAGTGGGATCTCCGACTCTTGAAGATAATCTTTGTTCGTCGTATCGACATTGGTCAGATCAGCACGTGATTTTTCATTCTTAATTGGCCTCCCGGGTGACTCACAGCATTTTTTTGGCCCATCGGGCTGCTTATTAGTTGCCCCTTGATAACCAGGCCCATTGGCATAGCTCAATGTCGTATATGGCAAGCCAAGACTGTCATGTTTATATCCGGGTTCGATCTCGCCGTCATTTCCTATCTCTCTCACAAGCCCGAGAATATTATTTCCACGAGCCGGATAACCTTGAATTACAAATGTATGACTATGGTCCGCTGTCACAACGATGAGAGTGTCCTTAAGGTCAACCTTAGCCGCCGCAGCACGAACCGCATCAGACAGAGCAACCGTGTCTGAAAGCGCCCTGTAAGCATTGCCATTATGATGGGCGTGATCTATCCGGCCGCCCTCGACCATCAGAAAATAGCCTTTCTTATTCTTTGAAAGAATGTCTATAGCCTTCGATGTCATCTCTGCTAACGAAGGCTCACCGGCCTTATCATTTTTACGATCCGCTTCGAATTGCATATATGACGGTTCAAATACACCAAGCAGATGATCCGTCTTTTTGGGGTCGATCTCGTCAAAATCTTTCTTATTCCAAACGTATGCTGAATTCTTATATTTCGCCGTCCATTCCTTTGTCAGATCCCGTCCGTCAAGCCGTTCGCCTTTACGATCCGAATATTCCGGATCGGCAGCTTCCTTCGGCGTAAGCTTGCCTCGTCCTCCGCCGAGAACAACCTCAAGGCCATCGCCATGCTTATTAGCAAGTAGTTGGCTTGCAATATCAGGAAATTTTGCATCGTATGCCTGTTTTGAGAGCTTCAGAATGTCCGCATCAGACTCCCAATCACGGTTTGCGGTATGGGCATAACATGCACCGGGCGTGGCATGTGTTATACGTGCGGTCGAAACAACTCCGGTTGATCTGCCCGAGTCCTCAGCCAATTCGAGAAGGGTTTCGGTCTCATTTCCCGCAACGGTCCGGTAATCATTATGTACAATGTTCTGATTGACTGACAGCACGCCCTCATCAGTTTTGATACCTGTAATTATCGCACTCATCGTCGGTGCCGAGTCCGATGTTTGCTGATTCGCACTATATGTTTTTGAAAGCGCGGAATATGGAAATTCTTCAAAACTCAATCGATTCTCTTCCCCGCTCTCACCGCGTTGTTGGCCCTCGAATATTCTCGATGCCGTCAATGTCGAAACTCCCATACCGTCACCGATAAATAAAATGACATTCTTCGCATGCCCTTTGATCGGTTTTTGCATCTTTGAGCGATCTACCGCGGCCCATCCGTCACTAGCCCAAGTTGCCGGAGATTCGCCTCGCTTGACCGGAAATAAAGGAGCTGGGGTCTGTGCGGCCAACGGTACGTTCATGGCGATCAATGCCAATATGGTAAGTATACGATTGCGATTCTTCTTCATCTTCATATCGAATAAAGCATTATTTTACACCATACGAGCTATTTGATTAATGTAATCGCATTCTAATGCCATAACTGCTTAATGAGCAGGCATTCAGGGTTGAGTTTCGGGCAGAGTTGGACTAGACTTTCAGCACAACCGTTCCGAAACCAAAATAGTAGAAAATTACGTTTCACTAATGCAACGCAATTGCATGCACGCTTTTTTAGTGGTATCGTTATACACGAACATCCGGGAAAAGGAGCGGAAGAATGTTAGGAGATTCACCACTAATAATGAGTATGGATAAAGGAAAAGCTATAGATTCAGCTTTGCTGCAGATCGAAAAGAAATTTGGGAAAGGCTCGATCATGCGTCTTGGCGAAAAGCCGCACAATGAACATGGAGCGATCTCGACCAACTGTCTTAGTCTTGACGCCGCGATAGGTATCGGCGGATTCCCACGCGGGCGCATAATCGAAGTTTACGGCCCCGAAAGCTCGGGTAAAACGACACTTGCACTACAAGTCGTTGCTTCGGCTCAACGCGACGGCGGCGTCTGCGCGTACATTGACGCCGAGCATGCAATGGATCCGGAATATGCCGGCAAACTTGGCGTGAACATTGACGATATGCTCATTTCCCAGCCCGACTCGGGCGAACAGGCACTTGAGATAGCTGAGACACTTGTCCGCTCGAACAGTGTCGATGTTATTGTCGTTGACTCGGTCGCCGCCCTCGTGCCGCGTGCTGAGCTTGATGGCGAAATGGGCGATTCGCTGCCCGGCCTGCAGGCACGTCTTATGTCGCAGGCATTAAGAAAGATCACTGCGATCGTTGCCAATTCTAAGACGACATTTATCTTTATCAACCAGCTTCGAGAAAAGATCGGCGTCTTTTTCGGTTCGCCCGAAACAACGACAGGCGGTAAAGCTCTGAAATTCTATTCAAGTGTCCGCCTCGATATTCGCCGTATCGGAGCGATCAAAGATGGCGATAAGATCGTTGGCAACCGCACACGCGTCAAGGTCGTCAAGAACAAATGTGCTCCGCCATTCCGTGAGACCGAATTTGACATTATGTACGGCGAAGGGATCTCGCGTGAGGGCGACCTGATCGATCTTGCTGTTAATAATAACGTGATCGAAAAGAGCGGGGCGTGGTTCTCATATTCAGGTGAAAGACTTGGACAAGGACGTGAGAATGTCAAAAATATGCTCAAACAAAATCCTGAGCTTCGAGACCGTATCGAGGGCGATGTAAAATCAGAATTAGGATTTTTAAAGGCCGAAGCAGCGACAAACTGATCCGGCCTTATCCGCTTGATCTAATAACGTCTCCTATTGAGACTTATTAACACTTCTCATCATTGTCGGCTGCTTTGTGCCCTTCATTTGGGGCACATTGCGGTCGGTATTTGCCAACGGAGTCCCTCCGGTCAATGGTGATGCAGGCAGCGGCGTCTTACCAAGCATCCGTCGTCTTTCTTCATCACTTGGAATACCCGGTGTTGGGGTCACACCTGGCTTCATCCCGTTTTTACGCTCTTCATCACTTGGAATACCGGGTGTAGGTGTTGCTCCTTTCGGCAGGACAGTAACATTTGCAGGAATTCCCGGAGTCGAATTTGCTGACGGCTGGATCGGATTAGTATTTATACCTTCGGGCATATTCGCCGGATCGACCTTGATCGCAGTACCCATATTGCTATTGACATTAGAGGCAGTTCCCGGCGCCGCGTTAGAGCCATTCGTTGCCGCACCTCCGCATCCAACTGCTCCCGCAACTGCCGAAGCCACAAAAACAGAAAGTAAATATTTTGATATGTGTAAATTTGCCATGATGTTTAATGTAAGCTCCTGAATGTTAATTATCAAGCCATTTGACATAGTAAAACAGCTTATTTACACTCATAATTTCGCGTTTGACAATGAGTCATACGTAAATCACGGCCAGGTAGCTCAGTTGGTAGAGCAGCGGACTGAAAATCCGCGTGTCGGCGGTTCGACCCCGTCCCTGGCCACCAATATTATCAACGACTTACGGCGAATTCTCATTCGCCGTTTTTCTTTCAGTGACCAATACGTGACCAAAATGCTCTTTCGTATCGAGATTTTCTAAAGCTCTACGAAGTGCATTATCGGTTGCGTGAGTATACCTTGCCGTCATTTGAATATTGGAATGTCCCAATATTTTCATGAGTGTAAAAGCATCCGCTCCGGCATCGGCCATTCGGGTTGCTGCTGTATGACGAAGATCGTGAAAGCGGAAATTACGAATTCCAGCCTTCGCTATCGCCTCCGTGAACCCCTTTCGGATCGTATCCAAACGCAGACCCGTGCGGGGACTTGGAAACACGAGTTCGCTCCGCCGAATCATATTCTTCAGGAGTTCCGATACTGTCTGGTTCATCGGGACAACACGTTTCTTGCCCGACTTACTTTGTTCGACAAGGATCACTCGCCGCTCAAAATCCACATCATCCCAAGTAAGGTTGAAGATCTCGCCTCGCCGTAACCCCGTATACAGGGCGACGATTGCGATCTCTTTGACCAATTGGTTCTTATCCAGAACTTCCATTAGCTTGCGTTCTTCATCCGTTGAAAGTACCCGTGTCCGTTGATTATCCAGTTTGAACTTTCTTACCCTCCGACACGGATTACTTTCAAGTATCTCGGCATCAACTGCCATCGATAGAATTTTTGAAAGAACACGTAAGTAGTAATTTACTCCGGCGGGTGCCCGCCGTTTTTCCGTTCGTTTCGTTTTGTCCTTGTTCTCGAAGACAATCGGTTTAGCGGCAAATTCCTGTTTGAACATCTCGATCAGTGGCGGTGTGATCTGCCTTAGCGTCTTATTCTTGAACGCTTTGACCAGCACCTTACAAATCGAAACATCACGGTTGAAAGACCGCTTGTTTACCTCGGAATAAGGGAGAAAGGTTTCGACTACGAAATCATCGAAACGCTTGTCCGGTTTTCCGTCGAAGCCGTAAACCTGCTGGAAGACCTGATTCATGATCACGGCTTCCGCTGCCTCGGCTTCCTTTTTGGTGCGGGCGAATTTCAGGGTTCGCCTGATCCGCTCGCCGTTGTGATAGAAGCCCGTGACCCATTGGCCGGTGTCCTTCCGTCTGCTAACTGTCATGTAACCTCCTTCGCCGTGTGCAAAGTGGTCGCGCTATATTAATCCAAATCGAGCATTTTTCTATAGCGGTCATCCTGCTGTTTCTTGGTCTTGGGTTTTGGCTTCTCGATCTTGATCGGCTTGTCGAGTTCAACCTTCGTCCGCTGTTTCCCCGTCAGGTTGTGGCGGTTCAGTAATGCGAGCAGGTCACGATCAAAAAGTATCTTTCGCCCGACCTGCTGGTAGGGGAGCCGTCCTTCGTTCTTCCAGCGATATATTGTTGACGTGTTCACCTGAAAGAAAGCGGCGGCTTCGGGAACGGAAAGCATCTGACCAGCGAGTTTGGCGGGCTTTCCGGTTTGCTGATCTATCGGTGCTGTGAGTTTCCGCAACTCGCTAAAGCAGTCGCCAAGAGTGAGCACTCTGAACTTCGCCTGGTCGATAACTGGGATCGAGTTGCTGATACGTCTCGTTAGGCCGTCCACGTTTTTCGGAAACGCGACAACCCAGACGCGGTCGTAACCGGCTTGCAGACACTTGCTGACGTTCTTTGCTTCCCATGCCGCCGTACTCGTGATCGATACTTCGCAGGCGATCTTGATCCCGTTCCTTTCCAAAGAAACGTCAACCATCCCCGCTCCGTCTAGAACCGGTTTCTCGATCTGAGCCTTGAAGCCAAGGTCGCGCGCGACTCCGGCGATCTGCATCTGAGTGTCCTGATGGGTGAGCGTTCCTCGTGCCCTGTCGTAGGTAAGCTCGAATGGTTGCGGCTTCCGGCTGGCTTTGGACTTGGGCGGCTCCTGCGGGGCGGTTTCCCTGCCCGTGAGGATTTGACCGAGATCGACGTTTGCGGGTTGTTCTGCTTCTTCCTTCTGGGCCGCCGTCTCTGATACAGGGATGGATTTGCGCATTAGCTCGTCCACCTCATCCGGCGATAGGAATCTGGCTGTCATCGCCTCAATGTAACGATCAAGTTTGTCCTCGGGGACGCGGTACTCCTGAACCTCCGGCGTGTAGGCATTAACCAAAGGCTTGTCGGGTCGCTTTAGGATGTAGTGCCTTGCGGGCAGAGAGGGGACTGCCGTTATATCGTCCCGCAAGTCCTCGAACGTCGGAATACTTCCTTCGAGCATTTGACCGGCGTCACTGGCGGTCACACCGCCGAAGATAAAGCGGGAATGGCAAGCTGTCATCGCCGTCCTGATCTGGCCGTCTAGCTGGTTAAGGTTCTGGTGGAACAGGATCAAGTGCAAACCATACTTAGCTCCCTGATCCAATATCTGCGAGAAATCCGGCGTGGCGAAGCTCTGAAACTCATCGACCAATAAGTAGAAATGCGGAGCGTTCCGCATCTCGTCGCGTGTCCGCTTCCGAACCGATTCCCAAATCTCATTTACAAGGAATGTCCCGATGATCTGGGCCGCATCCTGCGAAAAGGAAAGGCTTGGCTGTAGGTTGACCAGCAAGGCACCGCGATTTCTGGTTATGGCTCCAACGTCAATCGAGTTCTGCGGGACACCGATGATCCGCTTTACTGACGGCTGTGTAAGAACCTTGAAAAGACGGTTAGCGGTGCTCTCTACCATGTTCAGATAGGCTTCCGGTCGCTTACCGTGGGTGAGCATCAGCCACTGGTCTTTGATCGTTTCCGACTGGATGCGGTCAATGATCGTGTCACGAATGTGCAGATGCCGTGGCGACAGGAAACAGCGGACGGCCTCAAGTGTTAAGTCCTGTTCGATAAGGACGTAATACAGGCAGCGCATGATCCGCTCCAAGCGTGGGGCGCTTGTGAGGTCGGTCATGCCGAGAGCCTTTGTCGTCAGAGCCACGATGCGATCCACTTTCGCGGATATGGTCGCCTCGTTCTTCGGGCCGTCCATGTGAAGCGGATTGAATCCGACAACCTTCTTCTCGTTGGACGGATCGAAAAGAACGATCTCGGATCGGCTGGGTTTTACGTAGGCAAGCCACTGAGCGAGGTCTTGGTAGAGAAACCCGCCGGGATCAATAAGGCAAAAGCCCTGCCGCTCCTTGATAAACTGGCGAGCGATGTACTCGATCAGCTTGCTCTTTCCCGCACGGGACGCACCTATGCCGTGCGCGTGAGCCTTTAGATCTGCGCCGCTAAGATATAAGGCCTGACCGTTCTCGTCGTTCTGGTTGCCGACCTTTAGTAACAATTGGGGAGCCCTCCTTTCCCTACCGGTCGCGGGTCTCTTTCATCGAGATACGCACCTGATCGTAAATATCCTCGATGTCGTCCACTTCTTCGGGATACTTCTCCATTAACGCATCCTTGAGCTTTCGAAGATTACTCAAGTTGTCCGTATGACCGTGGAATTGCTTGAAGATCGCCTGAGCATCAAAGCCGATGTGGTCGCCGTCACCCCAATCCGGTTTGTCGGTGCCGCGCTCCATTAACTCCATCTTGGTGATATTTATTTCGTGGATCACTATCGCCAGATCGCGTACGGAACTCATAAAATCCGGTCCCAGATATTCTTCATTCCGGTTAGCTAAAGCCTCTGGATTAACGCCGGTGAGCTTTTCGCGAATCGTCTGCTCGGCGTGCGATAGGCTTGTCAGAGCGCGTTTGGCTGTGCCGGGGAGTGGCTTCCCCTGAATCCAGTAGTTGAGAGCGGCTTGTATCCTGCTCTGTAAGATCGAGTTGGTTTCCTCGACGGCCTGCACATTTTTGTAAGCGTTTGCGTTGTTGTGGTCATGCGACCATATAAGGGTCAGACAAACGCCGACGATTCCGGCATCCGGCGCCCTCAAGCGCATCAAACCACCTTCGGATTTGATCGGGACGATAAGTTCCTGACGTTTGCTGTTTATGTACTTCGTGCCGGACGGTAAAAGTCCAAAGTTCCATCCGGCTTGGTAGCCGTTCGGCTTGAACTTGGTCAGCGCCACTGTCTCGGCTTCGACGCGAAAGACGAAGAAGTAGAGGCCGATAAAGGTAAGACCGCTGCCAATGAGAAGGAAACTGATCATATATTCATAGCTCCTTGTGCTGTCAGAAACCAGAGAACGTCGCCGTGATCGTAACGGCATCCTGCGTCATGGACTGAAAGTTCCAACAGTAAGCGGTGTCTTTCGTCTGTGGGATTTGAGTCTTACGTCCAAGATGGCCTTGCTTATCGGACATGTAGAAGTCACGTCCCGAAAGTATGTATATGCTCTGCGTCCCGCACGGGTTAGCGAAAGCCTGCATTCCGTTTTCTACAACCGCATCGACTTTGACGCCCCTCGCTGATTCGATCTTCGTCCAGTCCGGTCTGTTTACCTGATATTGAGTTTGCGATGAGATAACGTCGTATCCTTCGCTTTTATTCGCGGTCAATGGCGTCCTATTAGTTGAGCTAAGGTCGCCTGTGACGTAAGCGTGGATCAGTCCGGCAAGAAGCACAACGACTCCGGTGAGGGGGAGGGACTTGAATCGAGCAATGGGAAGGTTTGCTTCTCTCGAAGAAACAAAGCCGACAAAAGCCAATGTCAGTCCGACGATCAGAAGCAGGCAGCTTACGCCCAGGCAGAAATAGCCGCCTTCGTTGTTTGGATGTCCGGGGACCATTCCGCTTGGAAGAAGGAACGAGAATCCGGCAAAGCAAAGTCCGACACAGCCGATCACGACAAACGACATACCTGTTCCGGTAGCGCTATTCGATGCCATATTTACACCTGCTCCAAATTTGTTCTTAAGGTCACGAGGTAAAACGAAACGAAACACCTAATGCCTTGATCTGGTCCGCCTTCTTATCGCAGATCGTGACTCGCCCTGAGCAAATTGTTTGGCCAGCCATTCGTCAACATCCGTACGCCGTCTCGTGTATCGCTCAAACGAAGCTCGCTTAACAACCCGACCGGCCTGTGCGTCCTTGCTGTTATGGAATGGGGGATAGGCAGTATGCCGCTCGGCTTGAGATGCCATAAGAGATGTACTTCCCTCGGCAAACGTGAGCGTTCGCAGGTAAAGCTCATAGTCGGGCAAGTTCTCAAGTTGTGTTGCGATCACGTCGGACGCGAATTCCTTTGCCAAAAGCGTGGCATCGTCACCGCTTACCCTAAAGCTGGCAAGCGTTCCGCAGTTCCCGAAAATGGCTGGTACGATCTCGTCGTTGTGTCGCCGCAGTTGGGCAAGCGTCTGCGTCGCAACGGTGAGCGACAGCCGATATTTTCGGGCCTCGGCAAGAATTGCGGAAAGGTCGATGCCGTGGGTGAAGTTGTGAACCTCGTCGATATAGAAGTAATGCTGAATCCGTTCAGTTTCCGGGGTGTCCTGACGGGATAGAGCGGCAAGGTAGAGTTTGGTCGTCACCAGCGAACCAAGCAACGAAGCTATGTCGGAACCGAGCGCTCCTTTGCCAAGATCACAAAGCAGTATCTTTTTACCGTCCATCGCCTCGCGGAAATTGAAGCTACTCCGATGTTGGCCGATCACGGCTCGGAGTAGGGGATTGGTAGCAAATGCCGAAACCTTATTGAGCAACGGGGCGGACGCTTTGGCTCGTTGCTCGTCGTCCCATTCGTACTGATACGTCCGATAAAAAAGCTGTAGAACGCCGTCGTCCACACCAGTAAAAATCTTCTCGCGGTACTCGCTATCTGTGATAAGCCTGAGAATATCGAGCAATGATGTCGGCTCTTTCTGCGAGATCAGGGCAAAGCAGAAGTTGGTAAGCAGGTATTCGGTCTGCGGACCCCAGCCGTTCGCCCAAAGCGTCTTGAACGTGCTGACGATCGAGGAAACGACCAGCGGGTGATACTCCTTCGGAACCCGTTCGAGAATGTTGATGCTGGCGACACGTTCAAGGTCTGCGGGCTTGAAATAGATCACATCGTTCGTCCTGGATTTGGGGATGTTCTCAAGGATCTCGTCGATAAGCTGGCCGTGTGGATCGATCACGGTCACGCCCGAACCGTTCCAAGTGTCCCAGAGGATCATGTTCCGCATCAGGTTTGTCTTTCCAACTCCGCTCTTGCCGAAAAGGGCGGTGTGGCGTGAGCGGACTTCTGGGATCAGGTAGCCGTCTGGCCGGTTGTCCTTTGGCCCGATCTTGTAGCCGATAGGAAGCGGGTACATGGGAAGGACTATAACAAAAGCGCCCACATTGAGATGTGGGCGGCAGGAAATGATCCCACGATTGGTTATTCGGTAGAAGGAAATATCCTCTGACCGTTCGTCATCGCAACAGCCTTATCCGAAGAAAACCATTTCTTGAGGATCTTCTTCTCCGCTTTGGCCGGATCGCTGTCCAGTTGGGCTAAGAGCATTGCTCCGACGATCTTCGGGGTACTCGGCTCGTTTAGGAACCGTATGGCTCCTCCGACATATACACTGTCAACGCGAATATAGATCATATCGCCAGTCTGCGGGGAGTTTCTTCCCTTCGGCAGAAGCGTAAACATCGCCCAGCGATCCAGTTCAAGTTCATCGAACCGCTTGGAACCAAGACGCTGCTTGAGCTGTTCGTCAGTCACCACCGCGATAGAGAAACTCTTAAGACTTTCTCGGTCTTCCAAAGGCATCGAATCCAACGCCCTTGCAATTAGGATCGCGGCATTCGTTGTCCGCTCGGTGTCGTTTAAAGCTGAAACCGGACTGGAAGCACCAAAAAGAACACACAGTCCGAACACAAAAGTCAGTAAGTATTTCATACAAAACTCCTTATTTTCCTTATTGAATTGTTATTGATTGAAGTCGATCTCTCGGCTTTCTGCCCGAACTATATAAGGAAGTTCCGTGCTGTCAATAGGCCGTAAAATGGGTGCTAATTATCTGCAACCCTGTGTAACTACGTTGCCTGGAACGCAAGCCCCGCCACCGCCAGGCACACACGATCCGCCGAAGTTATTGGCACCCTGATTACCGCAATACGGGGCCGCTCCGTCCCAGCCCTCCCGCCAGACCACGCAAGCGTAATCGGTCTGATTTCCACTCTCGTTCCCGCACCAAGCACTCCCGCTGTCGGCGTACTGGTATTCCTCGTTCGTATTGCAATCGTAATCAAAGCTGCCGTCGCCTCTGTTGGTTGTATAGTAATTCGTCTGTCCGGGATGAGCGTTGGCGTTGCTGTCGTAGCAATCGACCGCGCTACTGCTGGCAAACGTGTACCGCCTAACGCCTGTCGAGGTAGAGAAACCAGCCGCCGGATAGCCGTCGTGATCGGCATCCACCGCGTAAAGGTTGCCTTTGCGGATTTCCGCACCCGACCCGATAAGGATTGTGCCGCCAGTGACCGAAAATGACTTTCCAGCGTTGAATACAAAAGGAGCGTTCAAAGTGAGTGTTCCGCTTTGGATCGTTGCGTTTCCATTGTCCACTCCGTCGAGGCCGCTAATGGTGCAATTGCTCGTCATGGTACAGTCGCCACCATTCGGGATGCCGCATGGGTCTGTCCAAGCCAAGGTGATCTCGTTCCGGTCGTTCCCGTCCTGAGCAATAAACTTCGTGTAGTAGGTCGCATCGTGCGTATCTTCGACCGTCCAAGTTTTTGCGAAAGTTTTGCGAGGGCCGTCTTCCTTCACCAAATCAAGCGCGAATGAGACGGTCTTGTTATCAGTCTTTGTCTCCGTCGATACAGTCACGCTCTTCGATTCCGATTCAATGGTTATTGAAAGCGTCTGCTTGTACCCAGGACGAACGTCGGGCGGGTCGATGGAAACATTCGTAATCCGGGGCTTGGCGTTCGCGTCCTGCTGAACCCTGTAGTCCTGTTCCCCTCCGGGGATTGGCGGGGTCGGCTTTTGTACGGCAGCGGTGCTTCCTTTTTCGTCGGCGGTGGCCTGGGATTGTCGATGGTGCGAGGCGATGGCGAAACCGACTGACGCAACGATCAAAACGACACCTATCCCAACGGCCGTCTTTTTTGTGGGCATAGGCGAATTATAGGGCTATAGCGATGCCAATGCCCGAATTACCGATGTCCGGCCGATCTTGAGCTTTCTGGCGATCTCAGAGTTATTCATGCCGATTTTACTCAGCCGCTTGATCTCGGCGGCTTTCAACGATGCCGTAGCCGGGCGGCCGTGGGCTATGCCTTTCGAACGCGAATGGACGATTCCGGCTTTTACACGCTCTCTCAGGATGTCCCGCTCGAATTCAGCAAAAACGGCAAGCATCCCTGACAAGGCTTTACCGGCTGGCGTGGTCAGGTCGAAAGCCTCATTGAGCGAAACGAATCCGACGCCCGTGTCCGTCAGTTCGCGGATCGTGCCGATCAGGTCGGACACGGAACGTCCCCAACGATCAAGTCGCCAAACGATGATCGCGTCGATCTGACGGCGGCGGGCTTCCTTCAAAAGTTCCTCCCGCTTCGGGCGCGTCTTCGCACCTGAGCCTATTTCCTGAATCTCGTGCTTTATCTTCCAGCCGCGTTTCTTTGCATAGCTCCGCATCGCCTTCAACTGCATTGGAAGCGTCTGCTGGTCGTGCGTCGAAACGCGGGCGTAGAGTGCAACTTGCATCTATTTGTTGGGTGTCCAAAAACCTATCTGAAAATGGCGTGAAACTGCGTTGGATTTTCAGGAGTGTTTGGAGTCTAGCAAATCGTGTCCAAAAACAGTAGTTATTGGACAGGCGGGCCATACCTGCTATCGTTCTTAGGTCAAGCCAATACACCATTTCCCGCGTATGATCAAAACCATTTCCGAGAAGGTGCCGCTCATCGAAATCGATCTCAAGGGCCCGGAAGGAAGCGCCCAGGTTCTTCTCGCATATGCGCAAAAAATAGGTTATACCTTGGGGCTGACGGAAGAAGAAGTTAAAGACGTATTGTCGGAAATGCGCTCTCGCGATTACGAACACCTGATTAGAGTCTTCGAAGAACACTTCGGCAGCTACGTCATAATGTATCGCTGACTATGACCGAAAAAAAACACAGGGGCTTGGGTCAGGCTGTTGCTGTGGGCGTTTTTCTCGTATCGGTATGGAAATTCGGCTGGTGGGGAATTCTTCTCGGGATCGCTTTAGTCGCTATCATGGGATGGATCGAGGAAATAGGTAGCCGTTTATAAGTCTCTTCAACGTACCCATACGTCCCCCAAGCGGTTCTGAATCCCATGCGTCTCCCACGCGCTGTAAAAAGCGAAAGTTAGCGACAAAAAAAGCGGGCTTGGCGCCCGCTTCTTCATCCCTATCCAAACTTGTCCAAGACTTCTTTGAACGGCCCTTTATCGAAGTATAGATCGCGTTCGACGGTCAGACCGTGAAGATTAACGCTCATTAGCTCATTCAAAGAAAAATAACCCCATTCGTTGTCGTGGCCGATAACATAGCCAAAGAATCGAAAATCGTCTCCGTCCGGTTCGCCCTCCGTTACAAACCATGTCCAGTTTCCAGCCGGAAAAAAGAATTTGGCGTAAACGGTCGGGTTGCTATTTCCGTCCTGCGAATAAAGTTTTGGCAGTTCTGCCCGTAATTCGGGCGTGAATAAATCCATAATCTGCTCCTTTCGTATTCAGTTTTTAGTACCAAAAACCGGCGAAAGGATAGGGGACTATGGAAATGTGTCAATGGTAAGTCTCTCGAATCGGGCATTAAGTTTTCTTTCCCTTGATTGCTTTAGGTTTCTTACCACCGTCGATCTTTTTAATACTGTCGGCAGTTGGCAGATTTTCGGGCATAGTGCCGCCGAGTTCTTTTATCGTCTGGCGGACTTTTTTTCCGACCTCAAGATGCGTTCGGTTCGCGTTTTGCTTTCCCTTTATTTCTTCGCGGCGAAGCTTTTCTTCGGTCTGCGTCGCACGAAAGAGATTAGCAGCAAGTTCTGTGCTGCCCATGTGATCGAGTATTTGTTCGCTTTTCTTTAAGCCTTTCTTTTTATGAATGCCGCGCGCATCAAGCCCGCCATAAAGTCCCATATATCCGTGGTTTTGAAATATCGCGTAATCAATCGGCTCTATCACTCCGGCGTCTTTCGCCGCTGAAGCAAGCTGCTGATTATGCTTTGCCATTTCATTGCGAAGGAACAAACGCTTTTCGTCTTCGGTGGAAAGCCGGTTGTATTCGTCCATCTGCTCAATCTCGCGAAGCCGTGTCTGCACCGCGAAATACGTCTGACCGAGAGCGACAACTTCCTTTGACGGATCGGCGTTCTGAACGATAAGATAACAGGCATAGCGAGACAGCTTTGCGCTATCTACGGTACGTTCGGCACCGGAGCCGATCCTGACCATTTCGAGGATATCCTCGAAATGGTCAGCAACCTGCTGGCCGCTGTTTACGACTGCTTCTTTTGCCTTTTCGATAACGGGCAGAAAGTGACGGTATTCGGAATATTCGAGA
>Ga0153956_1000223_pt1 | contig 70764 bp, 53 predicted proteins | sample TSFL040MetaG_FD_104704 | JGI IMG/M metagenome (GOLD analysis project Ga0153956, IMG submission 104704) | Attine ant fungus gardens microbial communities from Florida, USA - TSFL040 MetaG | ecosystem: Host-associated > Fungi > Mycelium > Unclassified | place: USA: Florida, Wekiwa Springs...
ACCAACAGGAACACTGTACCATCTTATATTCTGTCCATAAGTATATATCGTATCCGAAGGACTGTTCAAACAGTAGGTAACCAAGGATGGTACTACGGGAGCTGGAGGTACTTGCTGTACATATACCTGAAAGGTAGCAATATCAGAAGTGTCTAAAGCTGCTGCATTGCCTGTATCTACCGTCATATAAACAGAATAGGTACCAGAGGGGCCTGCAGCACCTGCCTGAGCATTCGGAAAAGAATATACAGAATCTGTATGAATACTTCCGTCAGGGAAAGTCCATATAAAATTATAGTCGGTAGTATCAAAACCTGCAGGTGGAGTAGATTTTAATAGTATATTTTCACCGCTACAATACGAACCACCACCTGTGACCCTCGGAGCAGGCGGGTTGGTTGTATAGTACATCTCTATGCGACCAATTGGAGTATTATTTCCTTCCGTGGAATAATCATTTGCCGGAGTTGTCATAATATCCGTTTGATGCAATAATCTATTTAAGACAATCGGAATTCCCCCAATATTAGAAGCGAAAGGAGTTGCATTTGCACTGTAACTTACATTGGGACCCGCAGTACCCAGTATTCCAATAATATCTCCTGCGCTCACCGGTATATGTACATTTTGAATAACACCGTTTGGAGCATTTTGAATATAGATTAAATTAACAAAATTGGATGACATAGTAGCCCACAAAACAGGCGGATTATCATTTATTTTCATAACCTGGATATATTGAGCGCCTGTACCAGCTTCTGGTGGTATCCTCAATCCTGAAATTGTAAAATTAATAGGTGCAGTAAACCAATATCCTCTTACAGCACTAGGATAAATAGTACTATGTGCTGGTATAGGCACCATCGTTTGAGCGTTTATCCATTGGATATTCAATAACAAAAAAGCGAGAATAAATATTTTCTTCATATAGCAGTTATTTAACAATCAATAATTTCTCTAAAACAAATTTACTGTCTGATTCAACCTTAATATAGTAAACTCCAACCGAAAGCGATTCAATATTCAAGACAGTTTCAGCAGATGTCGTTTTAAAATCCTTAGAAGTCACTTGCTGTCCGGTTACTGAATATATTTTCACGCTCACGGATTCGTTTTGCTTAAAACCTCCATGCCACAGAATATGCAATTCACGGGAAGCCGGGTTGGGATAAATTTCTATATTCCCTTCGGATTTATTTTCTCTGACCGCCACATTTTCATCTACGTTTTTGGATTGCCGGAAAATGGTAACGCCGCCAACCGCATTTCCCAAAATCATTTCATATTTTCCATCATTATCCAGATCTGCTACAACCGGCGCCGACCGAAAAGAAGAATAATCGCTGAGACTGAAATTAATCAAAGAATACACAGAATCCAATGCCTGGAAGTTGGAAGTAGCGTTTCCTGTTTCAAAACCGGTGTATTTGTAAAGTCTTCCGGAGTTGCTGCCTACAAGCATATAGTCTTTATTCACATTATCCATTCTCCCGATAAACGGTGTGCTGAATGCCGAAAAAAGATTGCTGCCGTCCACTTTTACATTACCCAGTTTGCGGGTTTGATATTGCAGTTTTAACTGGTTGCTGTTTCCCACATTTTTATAAAAAAACAGCGTACCGGCATGGCCGCCAATGATCAGATCTTTTTTCCCGTCTTTATCCAGGTCATAGACGAAAGGAGCCGCACTTTTGTTAGAATCTATCACTACTCCGTTTTGATCGGTAAGAATTGTCGAAGTTGATTGCCAGGAAGGCTGTACGGAATTGTTTGCGGCAGTATTCTTATAAAAACTGATTGTGCCATCCGTATGTCCGACAAGCAAATCGTCTTTATTATCATTATCCAGATCGCCCACCGCGAGTGAAGCGCCTTTGATATTTTGTGCATACAATCCCAAAAAATCATCATCCATCAATTCAAACGAAACCTGTGAATTGGCACTTGTGTTTTTATAATATTCGATTTTAGAACGCAGGTTGCTGCCACCGGCGTATAACCCGGCGCTGCCTATGAAAAGGTCAGGCTTGCCATCTTTGTTATAATCGTACAGCATGGGATAGGAAATCGCTCCCAAATCAAGAGTGCTTCCGGTTAATAGACTGTCATTCTGAAACAAATAGTTGGGATTTGCATCGCTCCCGGCATTTTTATACCACTTAATGCAATATTTATTTTCAGAAGCTCCTACCGCATGAGGTGAAAAAACCAAATCTTTATCTCCGTCATCATCCACATCTATCCAGAAAGCAACGGGCCAGCTATCCAAATGAAGGGAATTGCCGTTGGATTGCCATAAGCTATCTTCATAAACCATACTGTCAATACTTGCTCCATTTTCTATTTTTCCATTTTTTAAAAATTGAATGTCCGAGAAAGAAACATTGCCGTTAAAATAATCGTAATCGCCATCACCGTCTATATCTGCTAAGCATAAAGTATTGCCCGTATGCGTCACTTTCGAAGGTTTCCCCGGATCTAAAGGCGGCTGTGAGCATACACTACCCAAAGTTTGCGTGCGTTCAAATCCCTGATATACTTTTCCCCAACAAGCGTCTTTGAGGTTTAACCGTATTTCGTCACAGGAAAGATTGTCCTCTACACGGTAGTTTTTATAATACTGAATATAGGCGCCAGCAATGTAATAGGAGAAAAAATCCATATCTCCATCTCCGTCCACATCGGCAATGCCGGGCATATCGGAAGGTTCCACATAAGCGTTTACGTCTCCCACTACATTGCTGGATATCCATTCCACATTGTCTAAAAAAATATTATTTCCCCCGGCGCTTATTCCTTTAAAAATAAAGAACAACGTATCACCTGCAATTTGAGAAGAAATATTATAGCTGTACTGATACCAGCCATCGGTACTTTTTACATCGGGTTGGTTGATACTTCTTGCACGTGCTACCCTTCCCAGATAATGAGCAGAAGAAGTTATCACAGAAGTATCATTAATATAAACAGAAACACTGTCTGCCAATGCTGAGGCGTTATCTCTATAAATCCAGAAACTGACTTTTGCGCGATTGCCCAATTCCGGGGAAATACGAACTCGTTTTGAAACTAATGTAGCTGTGGAGCCTGCCGGTAAACTGAAACTATTAAATCTCACCATTGCCGATTGTGCATACGGGCTGCAACTTGGATTAGTTCCCGTCGTTTCTCTACTCCATCCTGTTCCCGTCATCTGCCATCCGAAGGGCGGCGGGAAAGTGGTAGATTCAAATCCTTCCTGAAATAAGGTTAGCGGACTATAATAAAGATCTTTATAGTAGTGGAACGCCAGCTCATTATTTACGTTGTAATATCCTTTGTAAACGCTGAAACCGCTGTTGCCTCTGTGAATGAGATCAGGAATATCATCACAGCCTGTTACATCTTCGAGTTTAAGATAATCATTGATTGGAGGGAAATTTTTTTCATATTGCGGACGATACCTGTAATCCGGATTTCCCGCCGTGCCGTAATTTATAAAGGTTCGCACCCATTCGCATCCTCTTTCGAAAATTACCAAATCAGTACGTCCGTCATGATTTAAATCAGCCATTGCAAACTGGGGATTGCTAAACCCGCCGCAAAACCCTAAAGTTTGTTCCTGACCGTTACGAAAAATTTTTGCATTCGTATCCGGTACATACACGATACCCTGGTATTGTGCAAACGATTGCTGCCACAAAAAAATTACAACTAAAAATGGTAAAAATTTTTTCATTCTTTTTTGCCCTTACAATATAGACAAAAAGAATTTACGCTCCGTTGGATGAATATTTATGAAGCGGCGAACCCGGCTCTTTCAGGAAATGTTTATAAACTAATTTATCGGCAAAAGAAGGGAATAATTTATTAAGCCAGACAGTAAGCTTACCTTGCGTTGTCATTACCACGGTTCGTTTTCTTTGTTCAATAGCGTCCATCATTATTTTGGCAGAAGTTTCGGCAGTCATCAGTTTGTTCTCTGCCAGTGGCGTTTCTCCCTGCGATGTTCCATCTGCCGCTTTTGCCACATTGCGGATGTTGCTGGCGGTAAATCCCGGGCAAAACCACACAACAGAAGCTCCAGTCTTTAATAACTCCGTTCGCAACGCTTCCATAAAACCCTGTAATGCAAATTTGGAAGCGGAATAACCCGTTCTTCCCGGCAAGCCTCTGTAACCCGCTATAGAAGAAATACTTGCCACAACGCCTTTATTTTTTATAATAGATGGCAACGCATATTTTGTACAATACACAGCGCCCCAGAAATTTATATCCATCAATTCTTTGATCACGCTGAGCTGTACTTCATCAAACAATGCTCTCATGCTGATGCCAGCGTTATTAATAAGCACATCTATTTTTCCAAATCGCTGTTGTGCTTTTTCAATAAAGTTTTTACAATCTTCTTCTTTGCTCACATCGGCTTTATACAAAAAAATAGTTGCTCCTTCTCTGAATACAGCCTGCAGTTTTTCCAGGTTACGCGCGCACAATGCTACTTTAGCGTTTCTTGCCAATGCCTCCAGCGCCAAGGCTTTGCCAATACCGGATGATGCACCTGTAATGACTATGATTTTATCTTTCAATGAATACATTCCTGCCATCAAAAATAAAAGAACGGCACCAATTTTTATAAGGATAATTGACACCGTTCTTTTTATAAAATCACTTTGTTCTTATAAGCCGCTTTTAAAAGTAGCGTAGCTGTTTACTTCTTCCTGCTGAGTGATGGTAGTGCTGCACCCTAAAGAATTTGCCTCCGATTCAATATTTTGTATCCTGTTGTCAGGATTAGGATGCGAGCTTAAAAACTCTGGCGGATTGGAAGTACCCATGCTTTCCAACTTCTGAAAAAAATCAGCTGCTCCATCTGCACGATATTTTGTAGGGCACAGGTAAATCACGGAATATTTATCTGCTTCCGATTCATCAGATCGGCTGAAACTTAAAGAAACCAGTGAAGAAGCGATTTCTGTCAACAATCCCTGATTATCGCCCAAAGCCACGCTCAGCAATGTTTGTATGCCATACGCTTTGGTAAGTTGCTCGGTAGAGTGTCGTTTATCCGCGTGCGCCATTTCGTGACCTAAAACACCGGCAAGAGATGATTTATTATCCAGAAATTTGATAAGTCCTGTGTAAACATAAATGTAGCCGCCGGGCGTGCAAAAAGCATTCAGCGTACTGTCGTCATTGATAATGTTTACTTCCCAGGCAAAATCATCTTTGTGTGACAATTCACCACTGGCCAAAATGTCGTTTCTGATTCCTTCAAGGTATGTGTAGGCATCGGGATTCGCGCTTTTGGAAATCAACGGATATTGCGCAGGATTGCTTTCGATTTCCTGCTTTACCTGTAAGCCCAGGTTTTTATCATCTTCTATTGAAAAGATGTTTACGCCACCATCATTTTTACTGCAACTGTTCATTATAAACGAACCTGCAACTGTAAGTGCAAATAATAATTTTCTCATAAGGTTAAAATTTTTTTGTTTTTATAATAAGCGTAGTAAAAGAAAAAATTCGTGCCGTTATTATTTTATTCCTCTTTGATTCAATGCTTCCTGAAACCGTTTTGCATTTTGCTGATGTGTAGCATAATCTTTTGCGAAGCGATGGCTGCCGCTCAGGTCTTCTTTGGCACAGAAATACAAATAGTCAGTCTCCGCTGCACCCAAGACCGTCTCAATGGATTTTTTGGAAGGTGTGCAAATAGGCCCCGGTGGCAAGCCTTGTACATAATACGTATTGTAGGGAGAAGCAATACTTGTTTGCAAAGCGGTAATTCTCTTTAAAGAAAAATCTCCAAAAGCAAACTTTGCGGTGGGATCTGCCTGAAGCTTCATGCCTTTTTTCAAACGGTTGAGGTAAACACTTGCTATGGTATCTTTTTCAGGAGCATAATTGGTTTCTTCTTCCACAATAGATGCCAAGGTTACTGCCTGCGCCGGACTCAACTTTTTATCATGTGCTTGTTTTATTCTCGTTTCGTTCCAGTATTTTTTATAGTAAGCGGCTATTTTTTCAAAGGTTTTTTTCGCGGTTGTATTCCAGTAAAACTCGTACGTATCGGGCATGATAGCCGCCATCGCATTGTTGCTGTCCAAATTATATAGTATAAGGAAACTGTCATCCTTCAGCAACGCTTTTAATTGCAAACTGTCGGCTTCGAGCTTTGCGCTTATAAGGTTTATAAAATCCTGCTGAGTGCGCAGTTTTTTGATGACAAGTTTTACGGGCGTTTGTCTTCCGGCGCGCAGCATTCTTATTATTTCATAGTTGCTCATGCCTTTCACTATGAAATATTTTCCCGCTTTTACTTGCGCAGGATAACCGGCACGTTTCGCCAGAAAATCGAAACTGCTTATGTTTTTTATAAACCCATTTTGCTTCAGGTTTTCTTTTACTTGCGTATAGTTACTTCCAGTGCGGATGTACAGGTATTCGCCGCTGTGCAAATCGCCGGTATTGCTGCCGAAGAACTGATAAGCTACAAACATTGCTAAAAGCAGCGCGATAGCGAAGAGGGCTAAAAAGGTTTTTTTAGTGGTGGACTTTTTTCTTTTGGGCATAGCATAAAAATACCTGCCGTGTAAATTAGCAGGTATTTCTTTACAATATTAATAAATGAAAAGATTATTTCGCCGGGGCCGCAGGTGCAGGCTGCTGTTGCTTGGCAGGAGCACTGGTTTGCTGCGATTGCTTTACCTCTTTGGGTTTTTCATAATAAGCAACGGTAAGTATGCACAAAGCGGCAATAACGCCCATCGTTACCCAAGTTCCTTTTTCCATTACATCTGTAGATTGCTTTACACCCATCACTTGTGAGCCGATGCTGCCAAACGTGCCGGTAAGCCCGCCGCCTTTGGGATTTTGCACCAGTACAAAAAAGCCGAGTACCACACAAGCCAAGATGATCAATATCGTTATCAACCCTACCATATATTATTTATCTTTAATAAGTTTTTCAATTTTGTCTGCAAAGTAAGTATTTTTTTGCGGGTTGCGCAAACTTAGTTTTCGGTACATTTCAAGGGCTTTGTCATACTTGCCCTGCTTTATCAGTATTTCTGCCAGCGACTCGCTCACCAGGTCTTCTTCTATTTTTATAGAGTTTACCGCCATTTCAAAAACGCCTTCGGGTATTTCTTCATTTTCTTCTTCGAGCGCGGCGGCCAATTTTTCTTTTTGCCACATGGTTTTTAATGCTTTCTGATCTTCTTCTTCTTCTTTCTCGCGCTGCGCTTTAGTTTTAAAATGCATCAACCAATCGGCAAAGCTCATTTGCACCATCAGCGATTTGTCTTCTTCTTCCTCTTCTTCAACTGTTTTATCAGATTCTATTCCCTGGTGTAAAAAGTAATCTTCGGTATAGATAGGCTGGATAAGCGGTTCTTCTTTTAACGTTGCCGGGCGTTGTACTATCGGTGGCTCTTCTTGTTGCGGGATTTCTTCCTCCGCCATTTCCGGAGTATGCATTGCAGATTCAGTTTCCTGTATTACCGGCGGTTGCGGCGTTTCATCAACAACAAATTCAGGTTCAGTATTTAAGATTTCTTCCACTATAACAACAGGTTCTTCATGAGGCTGCGCTTCTTCTTCAGTATTGTTTTCTTTTCCCGTTGTAGCTGTTGTTTCTTTTATTTCAGGGGCTTTGGGCTTTTCCTTTCGCGCATCAAAGGTTGCAAAAGAATCTTCTCCGTTTTGCTTTTCATTGAAGAAATCAAAATCCATTTCTTCTTCCTCTTCGTCCGAAAAATCATCTTCAAAGATCTGCTGTTCCTCTATTTTTATCACTTCTTGTTCATCTTCATAAGTATCAAAAAAATATTCGGGTTTATCATCATCAAATTCATTTTCCGCATTATCGGCTATTATTACTTCGGGTTTTGCAACAGGCGTTCCTTTCTTTTGGCTTTCCTGTAAAAACTCATGAAAGGAAATCCAATCGCCCATATACAAACGCATTCGGTTCAGGATGGCGGGCGCAAAAGGATGTTCTTTATTAAAGGAAGCAGCTTCAATATATTTAGAGGGAACAAAGTAAGGATAGGCTTTGGTAAATAATGCTAAAGCATTTTTTTCTTCTTCGGTGAAGGGCGCTTCATGTCTTAACAACCATTGTGATATTTGCGAAGGACTCATAATCGTTACCAATTTACAAAAGCTTTATTAAATATGTCATCTGCAAGTTGCTTACCTATATCATCTATTAAACTTGCCTCAACTGCCTGCACAGTTTGTGTAGCCGGAAAATCGGCAAATCTCGTAAAGGATTGTGTAAAATTCGCCTTTTCATCCAGCCGATTGGTGAAAGTAATATTTACAGCAATTGTCAGCCGGTTTTGCGTAGCTTGCTGGGTCTGCTGTACACCTGTTACTGATACCTGGTACATGGTTATCTGCCCAGCCAGGTCGTAATCGGTATTATCGCTGTTCACAGGCGCCAATCCTGTTTGTGATAAAATACGGCTTCTGATTTTATCGGTCAGAGAAGAGCTGAGTGTAGGCACCACATTCTGCGCACGGTTTTCGAGCACATGAATGTTGATCGTTTTCCCTTGGATGGTAGCGCCTGTGAAACTGTACACGCCGCAGCCTTCGGAAAAAGCCATTATGGAAATAAGAAAAATAAGCTGAATAAAATGCTTCACGTGATCAAAAGTAAAAATTCATAAGTCAAAAAAACACGAAGAAATTATTCGTTAATATCATACTCCTTTATCTTCCTGTACAACGTCCGTTCAGAAATACCGAGTTCGTTAGCAGCATCACGGCGGCGTCCCTTGTGTTTTTTTAGCGCTTTTATGATAAATTCTTTTTCCCGCTCCGATAGCATCAGACTTTCCTCCACTTCTTCATGATGGTCAAGTTTTTCGTTATGTATAAGAATAGGCGTAGCATTATTACTCGCAGGTTTAAAATTGGCGTGTGGTAAGGGTTGTATATTCTCCTGATGATATATTGGTTGCTGTGAAAAATTAGTAGGCATCAGGTTTTCCGCCATCGGGTAGCCCTGCGTTTGCGCCATCTCAAACATCATCTTTTTCAGGTCGTTCATATCTTTCTTCATATCGAAAAACAACTTGTAGAGAATATCGCGCTCTGTTGCGTTCATGTTGTTGTTATTGCTTTGTGCCACACCATTATTCAGCGGCAGCAATGCCATAGAAGGTTTATCACGCTGTGGTAAAAACCGGTGTAGCGTCTCCGCATTCAGTTGTTTATCTGTTGCTAACACCGACACCTGCTCCGCTATATTTTTCAGTTCTCGCACATTTCCATTCCAGGGATATTCTACCAAAAGCTGTTGTGCTCCGGCATCCAATTGCACAGAAGTAGTACGGTAGCGCTCCGAGAAATCAGAAGCAAATTTCCGGAACAGCAACGGAATATCTTCTTTCCTGTCCCGTAGGGAAGGTACACGGATAGGCACCGTACTCAAGCGGTAATATAAATCTTCGCGGAATTTTCCCTGATGCACCAGCTCCAGCAAATCCTTGTTGGTGGCGGCTATCACGCGCACATCCGTCTTCTGCACCTTTGACGAACCCACACGAATGTATTCACCCGTTTCCAACACACGTAGTAAGCGAGCCTGTGTTCCCAGCGGCATTTCCCCAATTTCATCTAAAAAAATCGTTCCGCCGTTCACCGTTTCAAAATACCCTTTTCGGCTATCCACCGCACCGGTAAATGCGCCTTTCTCATGACCAAACAATTCACTGTCTATTGTTCCTTCCGGTATCGCGCCGCAGTTTACAGCTATGAAGGCATTGTGCTTACGTGCCGAAAGCGCATGAATAATCTGCGAAAAAACTTCTTTACCCACACCGCTCTCGCCCACTATCAGCACCGTCAAATCTGTATTGGCAACTTGCACAGCCGTATTGAGCGCATGGTTTAGCGCCGGCGAATTGCCTATTATACCAAACCTGTTTTTTATGCTTTGTATATCCATTGTTTAGTTGAATAGTTGATTTGTTGATAGGTTTTATGTTGATAGATTTACAAGTGGCTTACTAACTTTTCAACCTGTAATTTTTTTTATTGTCCAAGCACCCATACTACTATAAAACTTCAGTGGCGATGGCACCGTTCATCTTTGGGTTTCTATTGAGCTTTTCTTATGTGGCATTTTTTATTTCACACAACGAATACAAAGAATACCATGCTCACAAAGACTTTGTTTCGTTGTCTCCGTTCATCTTTGGGTTTCTATTGGGCTTTTCTTGTGTGACGTTTTTTTATTTCACACAACGAACACAAAGAATACCAAGTTCACAAAGACTTTGTTTCGTTGTCTCCATAGTTCACTTTGTGTGAAACCACACGCAACATAATCACAATAAAGGCTAAGTACACAAAGTCGTTGTTTCATTGTGTTAATTGTGTGAAATCAACTCACTATTTCTCCCATCAGCGTAGCTTGTGTAGCCCGTTCAATCTTCACGTTCACATAATCTCCTTTTTTATAGCCATAGTTCCCTTTGGGGAAAATGACCATTTTGTTTTGCGAGTTTCTGCCGCACCAATCGGCATCGCTGCGTTTGCTGTCGCCTTCTATCAATACCTGAAAGGTTTTTCCGATGTCGCCAAGGTAGCTTTCGCGGGAGAGTTTGTTTTGTACGGCAATGATTTCTTCCAATCGTCTTTTCTTCACATCCTCCGGTATGTCATCTGCATAGCGGCGTGCGGCAAGCGTTCCCGGGCGTTCGCTGTACGAAAACATATAACTCATATCGTAGCGGGAAAGCTCCATCATGCTCAGCGTATCTTGGTGTTCCTCTTCGGTTTCTGTACAAAATCCGGAGATGACATCGCTGCTCAAGCCACAATCAGGCATAATTTCACGAATGCGTTTCACTTTATTGAGATACCATTCGCGGGTGTAAGTGCGGTTCATCAGCTGCAGGATACGTGTGTTGCCACTTTGCACAGGCAGGTGAATGTATTTGCAGATGTTCTCATACTTCGCCATGGTATGCAGCACATCGTCAGTTATATCTTTGGGATGTGAGGTACTGAAACGGACACGCAACAAAGGAGATATAAGAGCAACTTTTTCTAATAAGTTTGCAAAGCTTACCTCACCTTCCATGTAACTATCCACATTCTGCCCAAGCAAGGTTACTTCTCTGAAACCTCTTTCAAACAAATCTCTACACTCTGCCACAATGCTTTCCGCATCACGACTACGCTCACGACCACGTGTAAATGGCACTACACAAAACGTACACATATTATTACAGCCCCGCATGATGCTTACAAAAGCAGTCACACCATTGCTATCCAAACGTACAGGTGAAATATCCGCATAGGTTTCTTCACGGCTCAGTAATACGTTCACGGTTTTTTGGCCGCCTTCAGCTTCTGTTACCAAAGCGGGTAATGTTCTGTATGCATCCGGTCCTACTACGATGTCCACCAATTTTTCTTCTTCGAGGAATTTCGCTTTCAGCCGCTCTGCCATGCAACCCAAAACGCCGATAAGCATGCCCGGTTTTTCGTCTTTTATCTTTCTGAAAAGTTGTAGCCGGTTACGCACGGTTTGCTCCGCTTTTTCGCGGATGGAACAGGTATTAAGCAATACAAGATTCGCTTCTTCCACATTGCGTGTAGCACCGAAACCTTCGCCCTGCAAGATGGATGCAACAATTTCGCTATCGCTGAAATTCATCTGACAGCCATAACTTTCTATGTAAAATTTCCTGGTGTATTCATTCGGGTCATCCGCAAAAGGCGCAAATGCCTCGCCCTGCCGTTCTTCACGAATGTCTTTCTGCTGCAACTCTGCCATAATTTCCGATTGTTTAAGTGGGCAAAGGTAAGGATAAATGTATGAGGGAAACGATAGCTTTTGTCAGATTGACACCTTTCATTGGGTTTTTGTATATTTATAAAAATAATTTTTATGAAAACCGCTATCTTTTTAGTTTTTACAGTATTGTTTTTCATAGCGGGTTATTCACAGCAGCAAGCCTGGCAAGCTGTGGGAGCGGATGATTATAAGCAGATATCCAAGCCAAACGCAATCCAAGCTAATTGTTTTGTAGATTCTACGGGAACGACATATGTTTCTTACATTGACTCTACAACGTATGGCACAACAAATTTTTTTAAAAGAATCCAAGTCATGAAGGAAACAAGTAATGGATGGAGTCACGTTAATACATTTGAAATTACACACGATCCTTACTCTTATACAGGAGATTTGGTTCACGAAATATATTATGTTTACGACAGTTTGATTAACGGTAGTGCCGTATTATTTACAAAGTATTTTGACGGAACAAACTGGTCAACATTAGGTTCATTCTATGCTTTAAATACAACAACACCACCTCGTCTTGTACTGAAGCAAAACCAACTTCATGAATTGTATTTACTTTATTATGAATCAACTTCTTCTACATACCCAACCGTACTTAAGTGGAATGGGACAAACTGGGTACAGGCAGGAAACTATATTGCCTATACAGCTAATAGCAATATGTTGCTCGATTTTGATTCCAACAATGATCCTTATGTCTATTATCTCGATGCATTAAGTAATCAATATTTAATTAAAAAATTTGATGGAACTAATTGGAACACAATATTGTCGCAAGTTCCGGGAGCCGCTTCTGAATTTAGAATTTTTAGAGATTCTTTTTATCTTTCATTTGGCACAAGCGGCTATTGGGGTGGAACACTTTTTAATTCGCCATCCTGCTGGCTTTATAAATATGATGGTACTTCCTGGAATCAAATAGGAGGTGTGAGTATGAATAATGGACCTTTTCTTCCGATGAATGCCTCAACAACAATAGTGTTTGACTCTTCAGGAACCATATATTTAACCGGAGGCACCATTTGGCAAATAAAAAATGGCATTACTTCACAATTTGGCGCTGTGGGAAATTTATATATAAAAGGAACTGATAGCTTTTATGTTGCCGGAGTGTCTGATTTTTACAATGGAAAAGTTCATTTTCAAAAGAAATTAAATAACGCTTGGTATGAAGATTATCCACTCGGTGTAAGTCCATTCGTAGGAGGTTATCTTAGTACTTATTCTCAACCTTTTATCCCAAATTACAATCCTCTAAATTTTCATCAATTTTGTAGTGGAAGCACTAAACTCTATTTAGCATCTTCAACAGTAAACGCTATTTCCAACTTTACAAACGGAAGTTGGGATACTTCTTATTATAGTAATTGGTCGCAGAATTATCTTTCCGATCAATTTATAATTCAAACCGACACAGGAAATGGAGTATACAAGTTAAACAGATATTTAAACTCCAGCTCATCTTCTAATTATATCACCCTACAGCAATCTACCGGAACTTCATGGATTAATGTAGGAGGATCTGTGAGTACAAGTGGGTCTTACGGATATTTTGTCTTTGATAAGTATAATATCCCTTATGTTGCTTATGTTGATATTACATCTTTTGGTGCAAATAGGATTCGGGTTAAAAAATATGATGGAAGCAGCTGGATAGATATTTCTTCTTCCGCAATGCCTTTTTTCACAGCTGGCCCAAATAAAGAGCCTTTACTTGCCTGCGATACAGCTAATCATATCTATGTTCTTTACAAAGAAAATGGAGGCTTGTTTTTACAGAAATTTGATGGGAGCAGTTGGATTGCAGTCGGCAGTGCGATAGCAAGCATTCCCAATGAAGAATATAAATTAGGTCTTACAACGGCCGGAACTCCTGTGGTAGCCACATTGACAACAAGCAAAAAACCGATCGTACGAACATTTGACGGAACAAACTGGATAACAATGGGACAATCTGATTTTTCTTTTGGGAAAGCCTCAGACATAAGACTTGTTCTTGATAATGATACTCCTGTGGTAGCTTATACTGATGATTCTCTTAAGAAAATAGTCGTTGCCAAATTCAACGGTACTTATTGGGGAGCTTTGGGTTCACCCATTATTTCGAGAGATCCTTCTTCTTATCCAAATTTGGTAAAGTCAGGAAATGATATTTATGTGAGTTATTTTTCAGATGGTTTATTTGTGAAAAAGAATATTAGCAATACAATCGTACCGCTCTATCAATGTATGCCACCTTCTGTAATGATTGCTGGTATTACAGACACTTATGCTACTGCATCCTGGGGACTTCCTTCACAGGTAGTAGGTTACGAATACAGCCTTTCTACAGTGAATGCCCTACCTTCAGGTAATGGAACATTCACTACTAATCAAACTTATCCTGCTCATAATTTACAGCCTAATACAACCTATTATTTTTTCATAAGAACCATCTGTGGAATAGATACTTCTGCATGGGCAATGAGTTCTTTTACCACTACTAATACCACAAATATTTCCGATCTGTTCTTAGAAAATAGCGGCTTGAGAATCTATCCTAATCCTGCGACAAACATTCTGAATATAGAGCAAACCCAAACTATTCAATCGCAATCATTAATGCTTTATGATATTTATGGAAGAAAGGTTCGTGATATCAATTTCTCCACCCCATCAGTTCACATTGATTTGAACGGATTAGCATCAGGAGTTTATTTTTTGAGAAACAAAAACTCAATAAACCAACGATCTTTTAAATTCATAAAGCAATAAACTTCTATAAAAAAATAGCCGGAGCAAATTGCTCCGGCTATTTTAATCCCTTATCACCTGTTTCTATTGAAACTCTGTATCTGCGATGCCTTTATTCACCTCTGCGGAAGTTACTTTAGCATCTATGTTCATTCCCGGGCCAACAGGTATTTTCATACTGTAAGGTATTTTTACGCCATTGCTGCCTGGTATTTCTTTGTAGTCACTCATTTCTGTTGCAAGGCTAATGCTACTGCCATCCGGCATTTGCGCAGTTTCTACTTTTTTTACAAGGTAGCCGGTAGCCGCTTCGTAATACTCAATGGATTTATCATCACCTTTTGCAGCTTCCACTTTATAAGCGTCTTTTCCATTCACTTGTTCTATGCCCATTAAAGTACGTTTGATACCATATTTTTCCGGATGAAGATCTGCTAATAAATCTGCTTTCTCTTGCGCGTCTGTGAGATCATCGCCTTCAAGGTTTTGTTTCTGCCCTTGCACCTCCTGATAACCTTTCGTACCGTCGAATACCATTTTTTGTACTGTAGCTCCATTAGCATCCACTACTTCTTTCACCTTTCCTACCTTTTTCAGTGACGTCATTTTCAGCGTCATGCCCTGAAGACTGCCTTCCATTACTACTTTCTCATCCTTTACAGCGCTAAGTGCTTTCTCACCACCAATTGCAGCAATATATTTCTTCATTACATCGTCAGCAGTCATATCAGCGGGCGCAGCCACTTTATCTGCAACTTTTATCGGGTTGCCATAAGTATCAAAAAATTCTACAACGCCATCTCCATCAAATCGTTTCAGCTTGTCGGCAATTTCATCTTTACTTCCCACAACAATGATGTTTGCATTAGCAGGAGTAAAATATTTCTGAGAAATCGTTTGTACATCCGAAGCAGTGACAACAGCTAAGTTTTTAAGATAGTTTTGATAATAGTCTTTCGGCATTTTATAGCGTTCAATGTTAATGGCATATTGCGCTACCGTACCGGGGCTTTCCAAACCAATAGCAAATGCGCCGCTCATATTGGTAATGTGATTTTGCAATTCTTCGTTGCCCACTTTTACATTGCGCATCTTGTTCATCTCGGCGATCATTTCATTTACAGAACTGTCGGTAACGGCATTTCTCGCTTTAGCGTAAGCAGTTACGTTCCCTTTAAGATCATCCTGAGAAATGGAAGAATAAGAGCCATACGTCCAGCCATGCGCTTCACGAAGGTTCAGAAACAAACGACCGTTGGAGCCGCCGCCGAGAATAGAATTGGCAACACGCGTTTTAATGGCGTCTGCGCTTCCGGGTTTCAAATCCACAGGATAAGTTACATTGATCACACTTTGCACAGCAGCATCGCGCGGCACCACTACCACCCGTGTTTTTGCAGGCGCTTTAGGATCCATATATTTTGCAACAGGCACCGTAGCTTTTTGCCATTTACCAAAATATTTTTCGATCAACGGCTTTGCCTCTGCCAGTGTAATATCGCCTACAATAGCCATATAGCCTACATTGGGACGGAAGTAAGTGTTATAATATTTCTGCGCGTCCGCTATGGTAATGTTGTTGATGGTTTGTTTCGTAGCCACTTCGCCATAAGGATGTCCTTTTCCGTAGTCAATAACGGCGGTTACTTTTTGCAGCATCGCATCCGGATCATTTTCCTCAGCTTCCATACCGGAAAGTGTGCGTGTTTTGATCTTGTCTAATTCTGTTTGTTTGAAATCGGCGTTCATCGCGATATCGGACATCAATTCCAAAATTTTGTCCTGATGTTTTTTCAAACCACGACCGCTGATACCGTCATGAGAAGCATTGATATCCGCTCCTATAAAATCAATTTCTTCATTGAGTTTATCATTGGAGCGCGTTTTGGTACCGCTTAGCAGCAATTCGGACATCATATCCATCACACCGGTTTTATTGCCTTCGAGTTCCGGTTTTACATCCAGTTGGATAGAGGCGGCGATAGTAGGAAGTTTGTGATTTTCTACTACAAAAACTTTAAGTCCGTTAGGTAATGTAAAGCTTTCTGTTTTACCCAATTTTATTTCTGGCGCCGGACCGGGTTTCGGGCGGATGCTGCGGTCGAGCGTTTGCGCATAGCTCGCTGAAACAAGCGCCAATGCTGCTATGGAAAGAATTATTTTTTTCATTGTTGATTATTCTTAATGAGATTGTTTTTATAAAATGCCGATTATTTTTTCTCCATGGATTTGGGCAGATAGTACACTACAAGCCTGTTTTCTTTCGTAAAATATTTGCCTGCCACACGTTTCAGATCTGCTTTGGTAATGTTTTTGTATTTGTCAAGCTCTGTGTTGATAAGATTGGCATCTTTATAGAACGTATAATAAGTAGCCAGGTTGTTTACCACACCGGCGGAGCGCTGGTTTTGAGAAATAAAATCATTTTCCGCCTGGTTAATCAGTTTTTGATATTCTTCTTCGCTGATTTCGTTGTTCACTACTTTATCCACTTCTGTTTCCATAGCTTTTTCAAGATCGGCGGGCTCTACACCGGCATTAGCGATGCCAAACATCATAGCTACACCCGGATCTTCATTTTGCAAAGTAAATGCGCCTACTGCCAACGCTTTTTGCTGCTGATCTACAATGGCTTTCTGAAAACGGGAGCTTTTGCCCTGAGACAGTAATTGTGTGAGTAATTGCACTGCGTAATAATCGGGATCCGACATTTTGGGAATATGATAACCGAGAATAACGGCAGGCAGTTGCACGTTGTCATAAAAATTCACCCGCTTTTCAGCCGTTTGCTGCGGCTCTGTAATTGTAGGACGCGGAATGGCTTTCGTTCCTCTCGGAATGGTACCGAAATATTTGCTAATCCAGTCTTTTGTTTTGGCAACATCAATATCGCCGCCCACAACCAATACGGCGTTTTCAGGCACATAAAATGTTTTATAGAAATCCATAAACTCACTCAGCTTCGCCTGGTCTATGTATTGTTCTTTTCCTATGGGCGTCCAGCGGTAAGGGTGTTGTGAAAATTCATTTTCATACACTACGCTCAGCAATTGTCCGTAAGGTGTATTATCATAGCGTTGTTTCTTTTCTTCCTTCACTACTTTGCGTTGTGTTTCCACACCTACAGTATCAATCTTCGCATGCAGCATACGCTCGCTCTCCATCCACAAAGCCAGCTCCAGTTGGTTAGAAGGAAGCGTTTCATAATAATACGTTCTGTCTTGTGTGGTGTTTGCATTGAGTTGCCCGCCTGCAGCCTGCACCAATTTCATGTATTCACCACGGCCAATGTTCTCACTGCCTTCAAACAAAAGATGCTCGAAGAAGTGCGCAAAACCGGTACGCTGTGGATCTTCGTTTTTGGAACCCACATGATACATCACCGCTGTAGTTACAATCGGTGTGGAATGATCTTCATGCAGAATCACATGCAAACCATTGGGCAAATCATATTCTGTAAAGTTGATCTTCGTAGCCTGCGCTCGTGACTGCGAAACGGCAAGCGCGGCGATAACCGCTAACGATAAAGCTTTTAGCTTCATAAGGAATAAAAAATTTTGTGCAAAATTACGCTGTAAAAAGTTAAGTACCGTTAATATCTGTTAATTATTTAATTGCCTCTGAATATCCCCTTTAAAATAACCCCTTATGCATTATTTTCTTTTGCAGTAGCTTGCGCAGCAAAAATCACTTTCGCATGAAGCTCAATACGGTTTTGTTTGATATGGACGGGCTGCTGCTGGACACGGAACCGCTGTGGGGCGAGAGTATGCTTCATGTGGCCACACAACATAACATTCCCATTACAGCAAAGCAATTCAAAGAAACGACCGGACTGCGCATTTATGAAGTAACGGAATACTGGTCTATCAAATATCCGTGGAAAGGAAAAACACATACTGCGATAGCGGACGAAATACTGGATGATATCATTCGCAGTTCCAAAGAAAAAGGCGCTGTGTTAGCCGGTGTCGTTCATGCGCTGCAATTGTTGAAAGCACATAATTTTAAAATCGGTCTGGCATCTTCCTCACCCACGCGTATGATAGATGAACTGGCCGCCCATTTTGGCATCAAAGATTATTTTGATTGTATCACCTCCGCCGATGAAGTGGAACTAGGAAAACCACATCCGGCAGTATTCTTAAAATGTGCCGAACATTTGCAAAGTCATCCGTTGGAATGCGTGGTGCTGGAAGACAGTGTGAATGGCGTGATTGCGGGAAAAGCCGCCCGGATGAAAGTGATTGCCGTACCGGATGCCTATCATTTTGACGATCCACGTTTTAGCATAGCTGATATGAAATTGCGCAGTCTGGAGGATTTTGCTATAGAGGTGCTGGAGCGGATTTGAAGATGTTTTTATGCAAAAAATCGCCAGCAACAAAAGGATGGTCTTTTTCATTGAAAATTGCTTTGTTGATACAAACTTACTATGGGTATAAGCGGATTCAGTCCGTCGTTTAACGGTATTAATAAAGTTGAACAGCGGAATATCAGAGATAAGCGGCAACAAAAAACAATGCTGCTATGGAAATGATGAATACTAAAGCCAGGTAAACCAGCCAAATAATGCTTCCTGCAATAAGTGTAAACAACCAGGATCGTTGATAGAAGACTTTTGCGGAAGCAAGAAAGTAAATACCCGGCAATAGAGCGCCAAAGAATAATAAGGTGTAAACAAGATCCGGTATGTAAATGTAAGAAAGCAGAAAAGCCAGCATTAATGAAATGAACAGTATAGTATGTACATGTAAACTCAGGACTGCATGATCTACAAAATAGTAATTCTTTTTATTGAAAAAAACGGCAAAAAGCAACAAGGCAAATAAAGGCATTAAAACAAAAAACATTTTAGGGATAATGTGAATAAACTTTTCAGCAATTTCTTCAAAAAAATCGGCCGGCGAGAGAATAGCATGATGGTACATGTAATCGAACATGAATTTTGCACCTGCCGTATAAATTATATAATCCTTCGATAAAGAAAACGGAGTTGCTTTGAAAATCGAATCCACTTCTTTTTTCCCTTCAATTATCTCGCTAGCGATGGCTTTTAGTGAATCTCCATCCACCTTGAGATAATTATATATTTCAAGATGTTGATTATCGTGTTTTATATCACTACCTGCTTTATAACGTATTTCAAACTGACGAGTGTGAGGGTCATACGTACTTCTTACATGAAACGCTTTTGAAAAAAATAAAAAGAAAACAACGCTTACAAAAATGTATAAGCTGATAGGTGCTATGTATTTTGCTCTTTGCCGGTTGTGATAGGCGAGTGTAAGCCTGCCCGGTGAAAAGCAAAGTGTTTTTATAGTGAGCCAAAACTTGCTTTCATAATGAAAATAATGTGCAATGAAATGTGTAATCATATGCCAAAATGTTTCTTTGTGCATATTTTGTTGTTGCCCACATTCAGGGCAAAATTTTGTATCGCATAATGCGTTACAATTGGAACATTTTTTTTGTGTAGAGCTTATACGATTCACTACCGCAAATTTGTATGTAAAATTTATAAATCAAAAAAGAGCGATCTCATTTTTTCATTTCCCCATCTGTAAAATGCCGCACTCCTTTTTCTTGTGCAAATTTATCCGTGTTATAATCATTCGATTTATTGCGGGGAATGGATAAACTTTTCCAGTCTTCATTTTTCATCATCTTGGCTATAAAAACAATTTGTCCTACATGATAGGAATAATGCGCGATCTGGCGATTAATAGCTTCTAAAATTGTATGACCTTCATTGCGGATGTAAATTATTTTTTCAAGATCGTCATCTGCAACACTATTGAGCGCATCCAGCAGACACTCCCATCCTTCATTCCATTTTTGCAAAAGCTCTTCTCTGGTTTTAATAGTGGCTTCGAACTCTGCATCTCGCTCGCGCCAGGGTTTTTCACCATCTTCCGTGAGGAGGTTCGTCCAGCGGCTGAGCATATTGCCCCACAAATGTTTTACAATAATGGCAATGCTGTTGCTTTCTTCATTTACCTGATGAAAAAGCAAAGCATCCTCGGTTTGCTCCATCGCTTTTTCACCCAGCATTTTATAATATTCAAATTGTCTTTTGGCGCTTTTCAGATAGGCTAATGACATAAAAATTGTTTTTCATAAAGTTACAACATACAGATTTGCTGAATGCAACACTTACCTTTGCTTCAATTTTTTTTCAGGATGTTCAATAAGTACTGGCGCACGTATCCCTGGTCCATACAATTGTTGCAATTCATTATCATGGTTGCCATTATGGGAAGTTTCTTCGCGTTTATAATCCCGTTGCTTTTATATAAGCAAATGAATATAAGCACCGAAGCTATTTTAGCTTTGAGCGATAAAAGTCCCAGATACATTATCAACACAATGCTGACAGGTCAGATCTTTTCTTCCGCCGGTCTTTTTTTACTGCCCGCATTATTATTTGCTTATGCTACGCATCCGAAACCTTTCCAATACCTTGGCTTACGAAAACCGGAAAAGTCTTTTCATTTATTGCTTTGCATTATTATCATTCTCAGCGCTACACCTTTGTTTCTCACCATTGCGGAGTGGATGAGCCATATCAATCTGGAAGCCGCGAAAGCCGCGCAGGAAATGAATGACCGGATGATGAAGGCTTTTTTAAGTATGCATTCGTTGCCTCAATTATTATTTTCTTTTTTTGTAATGGCAATACTTGCCGGCTTCGGAGAAGAATTGTTTTTCAGAGGTATTTTATTAAGGTTTACTTCCCGCAGAATACCTTCTGTACTTGTTTCCATAATTATTGTAGCGCTCTTATTTGCTCTCTTGCATTCCAATATTTACGGACTGCCATCCATTTTTTTGGCGGGTACATTGCTGGGTTATTTTTATTACCTCACCGGCTCATTATGGTCATCAATACTGGCGCATATCGTTTATAACGGCACGCAGGTGCTGGCGGTTTATTATTCCGATAAAAACGCTACCATCGCCGCCATGAATGAAGCGAACCATGTACCGGTTTTATGGACGATAATCGGTACTGCTATTTGCATCAGTTCCTTTTACTTACTTTGGAAAACCCGCACGTCATTGCCAGCCAACTGGACGGATGATTATACCGCGGAAGAATTGACTTCGTTACAAAAAGAAAACACCGGAAGCTTTTAATTTTTCACTTTACAACCTTACAAACTTGGCTTTAGATATTCCTACATTTTTCAAAAGACTGGGTAGCGCTATCGTATTTAGCGCTGTTATGATGGCAGGACTGCTTTGGAATGAATGGGCTTTTTTTATGCTCACTTCGCTTATTATGATCCTGTGTCTGAGAGAATATTTTAAGCTGATCTTTAAAATCTTTCCTGAAGTATATGCGGATAAATGGTTGCCTGCTGCTTTTATGCTTATTTCTATTTTAATGTTTTCATCGTTGTTCCTTTTTCTTTTTGGCGAAGGCTCGGTTGTGCTTCAAAAACTGTTTTTCATAACGGCGCTTATTTTATTAAGTGCATCGCTTTTAAAATCAATGTTGCAAAAGAATACTGCTTTGCATTCCTTTCTGCTCGGCTCCGGCGCGTTGTTTTACATCAGCGTTACCTGCGGTATGTTTTTATACCTGCGTGCTGTAAGTTTATGCATTCCTTTAGCGCTCATTCTTATGATCTGGATGAATGATACGATGGCGTATCTCGTTGGCTCGTTTATCGGCAAAACTCCTTTCTCAAAAATATCACCCAAGAAAACCTGGGAAGGTACAGGCGGCGGCGTCTTGCTTACATTAGTTGGTGCAGCGGTGTGGGGCTATTATTCGCCTTATTATAAAATGATGGACTGGATGGCGTTAGCATTATGCGCTTCCATAGCCGGCACTCTGGGCGACCTTTTCGAATCGAAGCTGAAACGCATGGCAGATGTGAAAGACAGCGGCACAATGATGCCCGGACACGGCGGCGCTTTAGACCGTTTTGATTCCCTACTTTTGGCCACACCTTTTGCATTTGCCTATGCGCTTGTTTTTATGGCACCTTTACCTTTGCATCTATTTTAAGTTAGTTTTGCATTTTTAAAACCAATTCATGACCATTCACAAAGAAGGATACAGGTACATTATCATCGCCACCATCTTATGGATTCTTATCAGCTCCGCAACCAATCACTGGCTTTCATCCATACCTGTTTTAGCGTGGGTTATTCACATTATTTGTTTTCTTTTATGGTTTTGGGTGTTATGGTTTTTTCGTATTCCCAACCGAAATTTTACCTATGACGAAAATAAAATAATAGCTCCGGCCGATGGCAAAGTAGTAGTGATTGAAGAAACGCAGGAAACTGAATATTTTAAAGATAAACGGCTTCAGGTTTCCATCTTCATGTCGCCGCTGAATGTGCACGTAAATCGCAACCCGATAAGCGGCGTAGTTAATTATTTCAAATACCATCCCGGGAAGTATTTGGTAGCGTGGCATCCAAAATCTTCTACTGAAAATGAACGTACAACGCTGGTGATCAAAAACAGTAAAACGGAGATATTGATGCGGCAGATTGCGGGAGCTTTGGCAAGACGCATTTGCTATTATGTAAAAGAGGGAGATGCTGTGAAACAAAATGATGAATTTGGGTTTATTCGCTTCGGGAGCCGCGTAGATTTATTCCTGCCCATTGGCACACGGGTAGATGTTAAAATTGGAGCTACTGTACAAAATGGAATTACGGTAATTGCAGAATTAGTTTAAGTTTGTATTACTCAAAAAAATTATCTTTTTAAACTAAACAAAATAACACGATGAAAAAGCTCGCATTATTTTTAGGCGCTTTGATGATAACAGGCGCAACATTTGCCGGAGATGGCGGTAAAGACGGCAAGAAGGCTTGTTGCAAGAAAAGCGAAAAAACGGCCTGCTGCAAAAAAGACGGCAAGCATTGTGAAAAAGACATGAAAAAAGCGGACAACAAAGAAGCGAAAGCGGAAGACGCTAAAAAAGCAGAAAAGAAATCTTAAGTTTTCAAAGCATTCAAACATCAGGGGTCGCGGCACAGCTGCGACCCCTGATGTTTTCTTACAGTAATTTAAGAAATTTTATTGCTGCCATTCATTTTACATAATTGCCCGGCAAGCCAGGCGTAGCTGTAGGTTGCCAAAGCTTTTGTCTTATTATGCTTTGAGTGAAACGCCCACACATCTTTAAGGAAATAAGGAAAATTTTTACCGTTCAGCTGATCGAAGGCGACGGATAATGTTGGAGTAAGTGAATACGCCGTATGCCAGGTGCCAAAAGGAATAAAAAGCGTTTCGCCCGCGCCTACTGTAAAATGAATAGGCGTAGCGTTTTTATACAGCGGATATTTTTCATAATCCGGCTCAAAAATATTGATATCGGACCGCCATGAATCCTCTGGTTTGGGATAAAGAAATTGTTCCTGTCCGCGCGGAAAAACTGTAAAACGTTTCTCTCCGTAAAGCTGATTAATCCAGGCATTCAGGTGATAATAGTCGAGGTGCACATAAGGAAATTTCCCTCCGGGTCCGCCGACAAAAAGCTCTGTAGCGCTGCCCCAGTAACCGCGTTTGAATAGTTTGTGTTCTAACCAGTTGGGTTTGGCGTATCCAAGATTCAAAGGACTTATCAAAGGAAGCAACTCCGGTAAAACGGTAGGAATATCAAAAATAAAAGGATAAGGTGCGGGGTTTTCCTCCGTGCTGTTTTCCACCATCTCCAGCACTTCGAGCATCGTATATTTTTTGCCGTCTTTATCTATCGTTTTGTCTCCGTAATTTTTTTTAAACCACTGCGGCGAAAAAAGACCATTCGCCTCCCATACTTTACTTGCATTCTTAAAGACCACAGGTATGCCGGGCTTATAAAAACGCTCCATAAATTCTTCGTAGGAAATATCATCCACTCTTTCCACTTGCATGGTAGCCATCTGTTACTTTTTTAGGGGTTATGAATGCAAATATTAAAATGAAAAAATTATTTTTTATAAATGACAGAGCTAATAACATTTCAATAAAAAAAAGAATGCACCTTACTTATTTTCTTTTGTAGATAGGCGTTCTTTTCAGCATATACTCCATAGCATCTTTCCAGCTATCCTGTGTATTGAGCATAGGTCTTCTGGTTTCATTATATATTTTCTGAGTGCCTTTATACACTTCCAGTACTACCACATAGTCATAGCTTTTGTTTTCGTTGACGGTGCTGGAAGAATAGGTAGTGCCGGTCTGCTTATTCCCCTTATTTTCTGTGCCTTTGTAGGTAGATTGGTTCATTGTAGCTTGCGTTTTCATCTCAAAGCTTACTTTGCTGAGCACTAAATATTCCGCTCCCAATATTTTTTCCAGTTCTTCTACCGGCGTTTCATCAAGCTCCGCATATCCGATATTATTTTTTCTTAAAAAGGCATTGGTATTGCGTGTATCCTGCATTTGCAAGGGCGCTATCCTGGCAGGATTGTCTTCAAAAAAATCATAAATACGATTTTGGGCCATTTTGGATTGATCTTCCCAAAGATTTCCGGTTGCCTTATCGTAAAATGCCACAGGCAATATCGCAAGTTCATTCGGTTTTACAGGTTGGTAAGCTGCCGCTGCATTTGTTTTACCGGTTAATGGCTGCGGAGAATCTATTTGCGTAGCTGTATTAAATTGCTGTATCCGCCCGCTTGAGAAAACAATGGTGCGAATATTGCTTGTCTTTTCTTCGTTTTTCAGGGTTTCGCGCGGGTAAGTAAATTCAACAGCATCCACGCCTACTTTGGTAATATTCACCTCCAGTTCTGTTCCGTTATTCAAATAAATTTTATCGGTTTTGTTGTTTTGTCCAAATGCAGATACGCTGAATAATATCGCTAAAATGTAAAATATTGATTTCATAATTTATTTTTTCGGACACTAAAATATACTTTCTGATCTATATGCAAAACTCTCATCATGAGCAAAATGCAGGAATAGTGATGTCCTATAAAAACAATAGTTTCATATCATTTCCAATTTACAAAAAGGAGGTTATGAACTAAAAGTAGTTGAACATTTTGTTTATTTGTACACAAACAGTTATTTCATGAAATACGCGTTAGTAACAGGAGGTTCAAGAGGCATCGGAAGATTGGCTTGTGCAAAGCTGGCAGAACTGGGCTATAACATTCTGATCAATTACAAAGGCAATAAAACAGCAGCGGAAGAAACCGCAAATCTTGTAAAACAACAAAACGTAAATGCCGAAATTTTACAGTTTGACGTGGCAGATAAAAAAGAAGTGGAGCAGGTTCTAGGCGTATGGATGGAAGCGCATAAAGAAGACATTATTGAAGTACTGATCAATAACGCCGGTGTGCGCCAGGATACGCTGATGATGAGCATGACTGATGCGCAATGGGGAGATGTTTTAAATACCTCACTGCAGGGAATGTATAATGTGACCAAAACGGTTTTAAACCCGATGCTGATGAACCGCTATGGACGCATCATCAACATGGTTTCTTTAAGCGGCTTGAAAGGTACGCCGGGACAAGTAAACTACTCCGCTGCCAAAGCCGGCATGATAGGCGCTACGAAAGCGTTGGCTCAAGAAATCGCCAAAAGAAATATTACGGTAAATGCCATTGCACCAGGCTTTGTAAAAACCGATATGACGGAAGAACTGAATGAAAAAGAACTGTCCAAAATGATACCAATGCAGCGTTTCGGAGAAGCAGAAGAAGTGGCCGACCTTGTTCAGTTTTTAGCTTCTAAAAAGGCTTCTTATATTACAGGACAAGTTATTTCTATTAATGGCGGGCTTTACAGTTAAACCTGTTTTCGTAAACCTCTTGCGGTTAAACTTTATTCGTGTAAGTTTGTCCGTTCATAAAGTACCTTATACAAAACCATGAGTGACAGAACCATTGTTTCGTTAGAAAATGCCAATATTTTTCAGGGCGATAATCTGATATTGAATAATGTAAACTTTCATGTGGATAAAGGTGAGTTTGTATACATGATCGGCAAAACCGGCACCGGCAAATCAAGCCTGTTAAAAACACTTTATGGCGATCTTTATCTTAAAGAAGGTTCGGGCAACGTGGCCGGCTTTGATCTGAAACAGCTCAAATGGCAAAACATTCCGCACCTGCGCAGAAATCTGGGTATTGTATTTCAGGATTTCCGGTTGCTTACCGACAGAAACGTACGCGACAATCTGGAATTTGTATTGAAAGCTACCGGCTGGAAAGACAAAGTATTGATGAAAGAAAAAATAGAAAATGTGCTGGCGAAAGTAGGCTTGAAAAACAAGGGTTTTAAAATGACCTATGAAATGAGTGGTGGTGAACAGCAGCGTGTGGATATAGCAAGAGCGCTTTTAAATAACCCCAAACTCATACTTGCAGATGAACCCACCGGGAACTTAGATCCCGATACTACTGATGAGATCATGCAACTTCTTTTCAGCATCTGCAGAGATTATCATACGGCTTTCATTATGGCTACGCATGATTATTCCATCATTCAAAAATATCCTGCACGCGTAGTGCGTATAGAACAAGGCGCTGTTAAGGAAATATCTGTTGCAGGTATGTAACAATGCATTCTGCGTTCGTCCTGTTGTTATAAGCATTAAGCAAAATCTCTTTTCGCTTAGCGATGTTTGCGGCATCAAAAGGTTGTGACATCAAATGTTGTATTGTTTTCATAAAGGCTGCTGCATCATCGGCTGTTTCGCACAAGCTCTCCAAACCTGTACCCGTGAGCATTTCATTATTTACAAGCACAAAACGTCCCTGAAACAAAGCATGTAGCAATTTTAACTTAAGCCCTGTATTTTGAAAAGTAGGCAATACATGAATATGTGCATCTTCGATCAATACATCCATTTTTGCTTTATCAGGGTTGGCTATCAATGTGCAGTTTTTTAAAGAATCCGCCGCAGCCTGCAATTTTAAGGAAGGATTTTTACCGGCTATGATAAAAGGTATTTGCAGTTGTGAAAAAACTTTTTCAACAAGAAACAACGCCGCCTCTTCATTTTCCTCCACAGAAAGATTGCCTTGATACAAACAATAGTTTCCATAACCAGCTTTGCTTTTCACTTCATTATATGGCTGAAAAGAAGGAATGTATTCATGCGAAGCTTCGGGATATTTTTTTTGAAAAAACAGGTAATCATGCTCGGCAACTGTAAAAAAAGCATCCACATTTTGCAGTCTGTTTTCAAATCTTTTTAAAAGAGTCGCTTCACGTTTGTAGTATATTTTTTTCAGCGGATGTTTTGTTCGCACAGCCAAAAGCCTGTAATAATCTTGTTCTACATTCTGAGGACGGAATATTTTTTTTCTGTTGTTCAAAGCCGGATGATGCAGGTAATACGCAGTCATTAAACCATCAAATAATATTGGCGCAGAGGTGGATTGCAAATTATGCAAAAGGGAATCATCTCTTCGGGAAAAAACTGTATAAGGCAATTTCAACGACAAACCCGACAGTCCTGTTTTTCTGGGATAATACCAAACTTTCTCACACCATTTTTCCAATTGCTCAGAAGGCTTACGGTTATCATATTGTGAGCAATGCAAATAAATTTTCACACCGGCTTCCGCTAAATATTTCACTTTGTAGTACACATCAATAATACCTCCGTAATCCGGCGGGTCAGGTATGGCAAAGGAAACAATATGCAACTCAGGCTTTCGCAAGGTCTTGGTAAATATTTAGTAAAACTTTTTCTTCATGCTGCCAGCAATATTGCTCTCTTGCTTTCAGGCAGTTTTGCTGTAAACGTTTATAAAGCTCTTCATTTTGCAAAAGATCGTTCAGTCCTTTTGCAATGTTTTCAACAGTCGGAGATTCAATCAAATAAGCCACTTCAAAATCATCGTTGATCTTTTCATACTCCGGATATTTTACACAGAGTTGGGGCACGCCATTGTGCAGGTAATCAAAAAAACGATTAGCCAAAGAATATTTGTTGCTCGTGGCAATCGCTTCAAAAAGTGTGATGCCAATATAGGCGTTCAACGTATAATTTTTCAATTCATCCGGCGGCACATAACCTTTAAAAATCACTTTATCTTCCAGCTTATTTTCTTTAGCTATGCGTTGTGCTTCTTCAAAAAAATTTCCTTCACCGCAGATAATCAGTTGTGCATTCACATTTTTCATGGCAGGTATTAAATATTCAAAGCAACGACCCACATTTACAGCACCCTGGTATAAAATATAACGTTCTTTTTTTTCAGGAATCTGAATGGTTTTTAAAACGGTAATGTTCCGCACCAGTCCGTAATTCACCTGATATCTTTCTCTGAAAATATCAGCAATATAAGCGCCTACTGTATATCCTGCGGAAAATCTTTTTACATACTTTCTTTCCACCCAACTCCACATTTTATAAATAGCGGGGCGCGACATCACTTCCTGCATTTCCGTAAACAACTCATGCGCATCATACGCTCTTTTTTTATTCCTGAAAACAGACGCGTAATAAACCGGAACGATCGTATCCAAATCAATCGCGCAAAATATATCTGCCCTTATAAAAAGCAAGTACACAAATAATTTAAGATTGTACTCCAAATAAAAAAGTTTTCCTTTTTCAAAGAAGACGCGAATTCTTTTCTGTGCAAAAGACTTAGGAATGAGAGAAGAACTTTTTTTCTTTTTAACGCCTGTCAGCAATACATCGTAACCCGCTGCATTAAGGGAATTGCAGATACGAATCATTCGTTGATCATAATTCAAATCGTTGGTAACTGTGCAAATGATCCGTGTCTTTGACATTCCGTGCCGGAAATTTTTTTATGCAAAAAAATGAGCTTGCAAAAATAACTTCATTTACACAACTTAAGAATGAATTCCTTAAATGCATGCTTACATTTGCAAACGGCAATATGAACAGCAAGAGAATATTAATCGTTACCAACCGCGTTCCATATCCCTTGAAAGATGGCGGCAACCTGGCGATGTACGGTATGATAGAAGGTTATCATAATGCTGGGTGGGACGTGATGTTGCTGAGCATGAACACATCGCGGCATTACGTGCCTACCGAAGAATTGCCGGAGCTTTTCAGCAACATACGTTTTGAAAGTTTTGATATAGATACGGACATCAAAATTTTTCCTTCGTTGAAAAATTATGTTTTCAGCAAGCAGCCCAACCAGGTAGAACGTTTCTTCAACAAAGGATTTGAAAAAAAACTTATTGAGTGCATTGATCAGTTTGATCCTGAAATCATTCAATTAGAAAGTATTTATCTGCAGGCATATCTTTCCTCCATCAGAGAAACTACAAAAGCAATTGTGGTCACAAGATTGCATAATATAGAACACCAGATATGGGAACGTCTTGCAAGCGAAACCCCCAATCGTTTCAAACGCATTTACCTGAAAGACCTTGCAGCGCGGATAAAACGCTTCGAGCTCCAAAGCTGGAAGGATGCCGACCTGCTGATACCCATTACCGATGCGGATGCGCGGCTTGTAAAAGAACTGGAAATAAAAACACCGCTTCACGTGGCTGCTTTCGGTATAGACGCAGGCAAATATGTAAACACTCATGAGGAAGAAAAATGGATCGGTTATCATATCGGCGCTATGGACTGGCTGCCGAATGTAGATGCTGTAACCTGGTTCTTAGAAGAGGTATGGAAAGAACTGCACAAAGAAATTCCGGAATTTGAATTTCACTTTGCAGGGAGAAATATGCCGGGCTCTTTTAAAAAATACGAAGGTGACAACATCGTATGCGCCGGTGAAGTGCCCGATGCCAAAGTTTTTATAGCCGATAAAAAAATCCTGATCGTACCGCTGAAAGCTGCGAGTGGCATTCGTGTAAAAATAGTGGAAGCTATTGCCGCGGAAAAGCTGGTCATAAGCACAGGCATTGGCGTTCAGGGCATCAACGGACTCGAAAATGGGAAGCATTTTTTACTGGCAGAAACTGCTGATGATTTTATCAGGCAGATCAAGTTTGCACTGCGGCATAAAGAAGAAGCGAAAAATATAGCTTCGGCAGGTGCGCAGCACATAAAAGAAGCCTGCGATCAAAGAAAAATAACGGCTTGTCTTTGTGAAAAAATAAATGCGTTGATGAACATGAAAAAATACTGACGGAGCATTGTATTTATCGTCTATTTCACTAAAGAATACACATGAGCGCTTACAAATTTTCCATTTTGATATAGATAATCTTTGAAAAAAGCATCTTTGGTAAAACCCGTCTTTTCCAAAAGGTTTTTTGATGCTTCGTTTTCATGGTTTACGATAGCTTCTACAGAGTGTAATCGCAATTGATTAAAACCAAAATCCAACACCGCTTTCACAGCTTCACGCATCAACCCTTTTTCCTGATAAGGTGTAAAAAGCATATAACCTACTTCCGCCCGGTAGTGTTCTTTATAAAACTTTACATAGCCTACTAAACCTGTCAATTCGTTAGTTTCTTTTGACACCATGCTCCAGTTAATGCCTTCACCGCTGTCAATTTTAGAATTCATCAATGCAAGTGATTGTTCAATTTCTTTTTTTGAGGTGGTATAACGATGCATGATGTACTTCATGTATTCTCTGTCGCTACGATAAGGCAACAGCGCATCCGCATCGGAGATCTCAGGTCTGCGCAAAAACAAACGTTCCGTTTCCAACACAGGAAACGGAACAAAATTAATTTCTAACATGGTGTATAAACCTTTTTATTCGGAAGCATCATCTGCTTTTTCAAACTTATCAAACTCGAACATCAGCGAAAAGCGTAAGGTATTGGATAACGGATTGCGCGTGATACCGCTGCCGGAGGGTATAAGATAAGAAGCGTTTAGCTGAAACACTTTATAACGCACACCCACACCCGCTGTCAGGTATTTGCGATCTCCTTTCAGTTTATTTTCATAAAAATAACCGGCGCGCACTGCAAATTGATTTTGATACCAGTATTCTGCACCCAGGGAAATCTGGTATTCTTTCAGCTCTTCACTGAAACCGCCCGGAGCATCGCCGAAGGAACTGAACACTGCATTTACCACAGATTTATTAGGAATAACATAAGCAGGTGTTCCGGTAGTGGACGTATCCTGCGGAGTAGGCACCAGCAGCTTATTAATGTCTAAAGCAAAAGTAACTTGGTTGTATTCATCGAGCTTCATGTTGTAAGCTGCGCCCAGACCCAGGTTGGTAGGAATAAAATCTCTGCGCGTACCGCTGCGGTCATAAGTCATTTTACCGCCAAGGTTGGAGATGACTGCGCCGGCGCTGAATGTATTTGATTTGAATTCGTTTACTTCGCTGGTCTTATTATAGTAAATGCCGGCATCAGCTGCAAAAGTATTACCGGGTTTATAATTGGCTGCACTCTGACCCGCATAGCCCACCAGCAAACCTGAGTAAATGTAGCGCATACTTAACCCTACAGAAAGATAATCAGAAAGACGATTGGAATATCCGAGATCAAAAGAATATTCGCGCGGCTTGCCGGTACCTAATGAAACAGGCTGCCCGCCGGCGCCTAATTCTGTATAAGCGATATCTCCCAAAGAAAAATAACGGATAGAACCGCTCACCGCCTGGCGGTCATCTTTGCCAAACTTTGCATAACCCGCTACATAAAAAAGATTAATGTCCGGAACCAGATCTTTCAGCCACGGCGTATAAGATAATGAGATGCCAAATTTTTTCTGACTGAAGGGAATCTTGGCTACATTCCAATATTGTGCGTTGGCATCTGCGCTGGTGGCAATACCTACATCTCCCATAGCACCAGCCCGGGCATCCGGAGAAATCCGAAGAAAGGGAACTGCGGTGGTAATGGTATTTACCTGCCCATTGAGATTAGTAGTATTTTGGGCGTCAGATTGTGTAATAAAAGCCATTACACTAAGCCCGAATAAAGCAAAACGCTTTGTCATTCTATTATTATTTTTTTTAAAGTTTTGCAAAGGTATTTTATTTCAAGTTGTTTGCCAATAATGCAGCGACTAACATTTTGTTATTGCAGCTCGCTTATCGGCTATTAACGTAAGAGAATCAGTTTTTGGTATGCGGATGCCTGAATTCCTTTTTGAGTAGCAATATTTAAACGGTAAACGTACAGACCTGCGGGTAGTTTGGCGCCTGTTTCGCTTGTGCCGTCCCATGAAAGCTCTGCGCTGCGGCTTCCATTGGCAGTAAATTCCTGGCGGATGGTGCGTACCAAAGATCCGGTGGTATTGTAGATGCGGATGGTTGCAATCAGGTCTTCATCGGGATGATTGTGGCTGAATACGAAATAAGTCTTGTCACTAAACGGGTTCGGATAGTTCATAAGATTTTCCACCTGCATTACTTTTCCGTTCACCACAATAAAATCAACAGAACCCTCGCCGGAGTTGTTATTCATATCCCAGGCTTTTACTGTTAGAGTATGTTTACCATCGCTCAGCCCTGTAATGGGAAAGTTTACATACCCTCTTCTGTAGTCGTTGGCTGCTGATTCGTAATAGTCATTAAGCGTGTAAGGCTTTGCTACATCACCATCCAACACAGCAGTAAGATCGTGCCCTATAGCGTTGCCCGATACGTTAATGCCGGTTTCTTCATCATATAGCTTTACAAAAAGCAAGGTATTGGCGCCGGTGATACCTCCGTTTACAAACAAGCTATCGTTAATATAAGGGGTAACCTGTGGACCTTTGTTATCGGTAATTGGTTTATCGGAAACACCACCGATTACTATATTGGTATCAACTCCGGCTCCGTCTTCCTGTCCATTTTCCGTATAATAACTGATTTTGCCTTTGCCAAAATCATAATTAAGATCTTTAGGTGTAACAAAACTGATGGAAAAATGTCCGTTTGTCACAGAAGCTTTGCCTTTGAAAATAAGATTGTTCTGCACCTGAAATGTTCTTTGCGTACCGCTGATGGTGGCTACCGTTTTGGGTTTATCATAAATGGAAACATATACTCTTCCGTTAAAATCATTGAGAATATTCCCGGAAACATCTTTTACAGAACCTTTTAATTCATAAAGGCCTAATGCTTTCATAGAATCTACAGGCTGTCCTGTATAGCCATCCAACAAAGAGTCGGTCACCACTTTATGTTTAGGGAAGGCGGCGGTAAGCGCCGGATCTCCTAAAAGCACGAACTTCCTGAAATTATGATGTTCACCTGTGGAAATATAAGTCACATTCTTACTCATTCTAAAAGCATCACCAAGCGTAGGCCACTTACCATTATACTGTTGAAAAAGCGCATTCAGAAATTGTCTGTTCATTTGCTGATTCTGATATTGATAAACAAGTTGGGTCGTGGTGAGCAATGCAACCGCGCCGCCATCTTCTTTAACGATTATCTTTTCACCAGATGATTTTGCGGTAGGATCGTCATATTTACTAAAATCGCAGGTGGCAGTTACCATAATAGGTAGTTTGTCTATGTTTTTCCAAGTGCTGTAATCATCTTGCGTTACTACTCTTTCACTTGTCAGTGTATAAATGCTTCCATGCCCGTTATAATTCATCAGAAAAGTACCTTTGAATATTTGATCATTGATCATTTTATTTGCCTCAGGCGCTCTGGCTCCTCCTGGTGTGGAAATAACAGGAATAGCAGATAAATAGACTTTGGTTTCGTTGTATAAATCTGTATTCTGATTGATAGTAGCGGCCATTATTTCGGCATCCAACAAATGTACGTTTCCGGATTCTCCTTCCGCTTCATTATCAGAGAGCAAAGTGGTAGAAAGTCGCCACGGCCCCAACGAAGACGCATTGGTATAGTTGATAATCTTGTCCGCAACTTTCATAGCTTCTTCTGCAGAGCCAACCGGCAAACGCCCTACGCTTATATCCATCGTATTGGCAATGCTGATGTCTTCTATATTCTCATTATCATCAAGAAATGAAAATAGATCATCGCTGCAATAGCTTATCAACGGATCCCGTGATTCTGCCGTTTCGTAAGTAGGAACAAAATTCGTGTTGTTTTGTTCGATGTCTTTGTAATCATAAGAAGCATCTCCCAGCAGCAAAAGGTATTTTGGCATAGAAGCGGTATCTTCTCCGGCATTATCATAAAAATACTTTGCAAAGTCACGGATAGCGCTTAAGTCCTGCGAGCCGGAGCTGAATTCGTTATAAACTTGTTCGGTCGTTGCCACCAGTACATTCATACCATCATGCTGGCGATGATGTGTTGCCAGTTGGTTGGCAGCGCCTGTAAATGAAGGATAAGTGACGATCAGTAAATCCTGATTGCCCGCTCCATGCAGGTTTTGATTTTCCACTTTTGCTGTAAAAACCGGTGTAAGAAATGTACTGCCATCGAAAGCTGCAAACTCATGCAATGCATCCGCATTTTGGTTGAAGGAGAACGTAGTTCCGGCAAGCGAGCCATTCATTTGAGAAGGTTGTAAAGGATCTGTAACGTCCCAAACTACTGTATTGCTGTTGGCATTTTGCAATTCATATTTTGCAACGTTGCCCGCTCCTACGGAAGTCGCATCTCTGAAGGTAATCATTCCGCCATCCAGCTGCAAGTGCCGACGTGTATTCCATTCTATATAATCCAAATAACCGATACCGGTAGATGCCGAGTTGTATTGCAACGTTACATTTTGTGAAGATACGGGAGAAGGTATTTTATAAGTCACGTATTGCTCTTCATAAGCGTATTGGTAATCGCCGCCGCCCAATGCAGGGAAATAGGCCGAGCCATAAGTTTGCCCGTTTATTTTCACATCCATTGTATTGCCGGAAACAAGCGCCCTGGAGCCGAGATGAAATTTTACCACAGCAGTATCTGCAGGATTTCCCAGATTAAAATTGAACGATTGTGAAAAAGAACCTCCATTATTCTGACCGAAAAATTCGCCCCAAAAAACTTTACCGAAATGTCCCAAATTTACCAAATCTTCCTCGTGTACCTGATAGTCGTTATAAGCAGTTACGGTTACATTTGCAGCACCAGGCGCGGGTATCGTGCCCACCCGTTTCCCTGCACCCAAATCAAAATTGATAAAGTAGTAGCTGGAATCTGAATATAGATTTTTTTTGTGAACAAATGTTTTTGTAACCGGATCATAATCCCAGCCCATAGGTCCCGACGCATAGAAAATTATGTAATCACCCGTATTGAAAACTCCGTCACCGCCGCCCACTACCTGTATTGCATTTTCCATAAGATCTGTGGCACGCGACACGGCATTGTTTTCCGAAAGCATCACGCCTCCGTTTCCATAAACACGAATATTGGCGGGTGATACAGTTGCAGGATCTACACCTAATTTATCCTTGATAAAATTATAATCCATCTTATAAATACCCCTTTCTTTTATAGCCACTTTATACCAGTTGCCGCTTGCTAAAACACTATTTAACGCTGTTGTTTTTTGTGTATGTTTTTCAGGCGTGCCGCTCTCAGTCAGGGTCACTTCACAAGTTATCAGCTGCTGCACAAGGCCATTTTCCGCTTGTTTAAAGACCGGAATATATAATAATGCAAACGGCTGTTTTAGCTCTTTTCCCAGTTTTACATCCACATGTGAATTTCCCGGAACAATGCCATTTTCTTTTATGGTTTTATAAACTGTGTGATGGACGTTTATTTCCGGAACAGCGTAATGAGCCAGAGGAACTCTTGTAATAAAATATCCATTCTGAATTTGTTGCGGGTCGATAGTAACTGAAAAAGTACGGGCTTGAGCAAACACCCATACAGGGAAGCAACACGCTAAAATGATAAATATGATTTTACGCATAATGATCTTATCTACAAAGTTTAAAAGGTCTTCTTCTTATCCAAAATTACTTAATCGAAAAGTTATTAATTATGGAATTGTTGATGATCCTTTCTAAAAACGCAAAATATAGCGAAATAGTATATTCTACGGTTTAAAAAAGTTTTTTCCGATAAAAATCCACAGTTATTCTTTCGGATGCTTGACATTTTGAAAAGAATACTCTAACATTGTAACGCTTTTAACTATTTCAAATAATAAATCGTAGCAAATATTTTTCACAGATTATGAAAAGAACTCTCATTGGCGTGAGCATGCTGTGCATAGGAGCGGTAACATTTTCATCTTGCTCTTCCAACAAATCTACCGGAGTGTCTCGTGCTACCGGCTGGAACTATAATGATCCTCGCCTCGGTGGTTTCGATGTTCCCGATTACCGGGGTCAGCAAACCGGGCCGGGTCTTACATTTGTAGAAGGCGGACGTTTTACAATGGGTCAAACAGATGAAGACCTCAACTATGAACGCAATAATATACCCCGCACAGTATCCGTTTCTTCATTCTATATGGATGAAACTGAAGTTGCCAACGTACATTATCGTGAATATATCAACTGGCTGCAAAGAGCTTACGGCTCGGATTATCCCGATGCCATCGCTTCTGCCTTGCCTGATACTACTACCTGGAGAAGAGGGTTAGCGTATAATGAACCTATGGTTGAATATTATTTCCGCCATGCCGCTTACAACTATTATCCCGTAGTAGGTGTAAACTGGTATCAGGCAAATGATTTTTGCAAATGGCGCAGCGACAGGGTGAATGAGCAAATCCTTATGAAAAACGGAATGCTGAAGAAAAACCCGAATCAGGTGAACGAAGACGTATACAGCACCGAAACTTACACAAGCGGACAATATGAAGGCGCTGCCGGCGTAAGAAAGAAAAGAGACCTCGACCCTAACGGATCAGGCAAACGTAATGTAAATTATTCTGACGGATATTTATTACCGAACTACCGCCTCCCAACAGAAGCAGAATGGGAATACGCAGCTGTAGGGCTGATTGGCAACAATCCTGAACCTGCAACTAAACGTCGTCGCGGTGAAGAAGTAGTAACAGACCGTAATACATACCCATGGGGACCACGTGATGGCGTTCGCTCCGGCTTGCGCAATCAATATCAGGGTGAATTCAATGCAAACTTCCAGCGCGGACAAGGAGATGCGATGGGTGTTGCCGGCGGCTTGAATGACAACGCCACTTATCCTTCCGATATCTTCTCTTTCAAACCCAATGCTTTTGGTTTGTACAATATGTCAGGCAACGTGAGCGAATGGACATTAGACACTTATCGTCCACTTACCTTCCAGGATGCTGACGGGATCAATCCTTACCGTGGTAATGTATTCGATGCTTACCGCCGTATAGCAGAAGATAACTCTCTTGAAGAAAAAGACAGCTTGGGTAGAATTCCTAAACGTTTGATGACACCGGAAGAAATTCAGAAAAACCACAATGCGGATTTCTTAGTAAAAAATGCTGATGCCCGTGATACAAGAGATGGAGGTGATTCATTATATTATTACGATTATGGAAAAACCACATTGGTCAATAATGAAGCAAAAGTGATCAAAGGCGGTAGCTGGGCTGATCGTGCTTATTGGTTATCTCCAGGTACACGCCGTTTCCAAAACGCGAATCAGGGTAGCTCTACTGTAGGTTTCCGTTGTGTGATGGATCGTTTGGGAAGCCCTGATGGTAATAACTCTCAGAGATCCGGTAATGTATTCAGAAGCAGAAGATAATTTCAAAAAAATCATATCAAGTTCAAAACCCCTTTTTATCAAAGGGGTTTTTTATTTTTAGCGCAAATTCATTTTTACTTGTCAATACAGGAATTATATAACATCTACCTCCAACATCCTTTTGTACAAACCGATACGCGGAAACTTCAGAAAGGATCTATGTTTTTTGCCTTAAAAGGAGACAATTTCAATGGAAATCTCTTTGCTCAAAAAGCGATCGAATCCGGCGCGGCATACGCGGTCATTGATGAAGAAAACTATAAAGAAGATGATCGCTTTATAGTAGTAGAGAATGTTATGAAAACATTGCAGGAATTAGCGCTGCATCATCGCCGGCAATTCAGCATTCCGTTCCTTGCCATCACCGGCAGCAATGGTAAAACCACAACCAAGGAGCTTATTTATACAGTACTGAAACAACAATTCATTACTTATGCTACAGAAGGCAATCTGAACAATCACATCGGCATACCACTAACGCTTTTAAAAATTAAACAGAATGCTGAAATGGCAATAATAGAAATGGGAGCTAATCACCTGCACGAGATTGAAGGTTATTGCCAGTTCGCGTTGCCAACACACGCACTTATTACTAATTGCGGCAAAGCGCATCTGGAAGGTTTCGGAAGTGAAGAAAATATCAGAAAAGGAAAAGGAGAACTGTATGACTTCATACGTGCAAGTCAGGGCACTGTCTTCCGAAATGCAGATCTTCATTACCTGCAGGAAATGGCAGATGGCATCAAAAATCAAATAACTTATGGGAGTGCTGATGCAAAATATATAGGCAAGATAGTTTCCAATCACGTATTCCTGAAAGTGGCAAGTCTGAGCAACCACATGGAAGCTACCATTACAACACAATTAGCAGGTGACTTCAATTTTCCGAATGTAATGGCAGCCATCGCTGTAGGTGCGCATTTCGGCATCGGCATAGATAAAATAAAAAAAGCTATTGAACACTATGCACCCGACAACAGCCGTTCCCAGTTTATAATACAGGACAGCAATCAAATTATTCTTGACGCTTACAATGCCAACCCTACAAGTATGCGTGCCGCCATTAAAAATTTCGCGTCCACGGATATGCCTTCAAAAATACTTTGGATAGGGGCAATGAAGGAAATGGGTAGTGAAGAAAAACAAGAACATCAGGATCTGATTTCTTTTATCGAAACATATCAATGGGAAGATGTGCTGCTGGTTGGTAAAGAATTCGAAGGTTTGCAAAAGCAATTCAGGCTATTTGCTACCTCCACTGATGCTGCCAACTATATTCAATCGCACATTCCGAAAAACAGCTCCATTCTTATAAAAGGTTCCCGCGGTAGTAAAATGGAACTATTGCTCGAAGCGCTGAAAGTGAAGAAATAAACTTTTGTTCATTCTTCCAGCATCTTATCAATTTTCTCAATCAAAGAAGAAAGCTCTTTCTGTATCACCGGATCTTTAAAAGATTCTGTTGTATTATCCACGGCATACATCAGTAAGCACATGGCCAGAAAATCCTGATCATCTTTACCGGCGTAATGTCTGCGAAATTCAGCAATTTTCTCATCTGCTACTTTTACAGATTTTCGCACAGCTTCTTCCTCATCAGGTTTTATCCTGATTCTGTAGCTGCGGCCGGCCAGCCAAACGTGTATAGGAATCAGTTCTTCGCTCATAGCTGAGTTTCAGATTGTAAATTCCGTGAAGGAAGCTGTAAAAGCCTTCTTTGAAAAAACAGAAACGTAAGAACCCCAATTGAAATAGCGGCATCTGCGATATTGAAAATGGGCTCAAAAAAGATAAAATGTTGTCCGCCTTTGAAAGGTATCCATTTGGGCAATACCGCATCCACTATCGGGAAGTAAAGCATATCCACCACTTTGCCATGAAAAAGCTTTCCATAACCTTGTCCGAAAGGTACCAGCTGCGCCAGATGAAAACTGCTTTCTGTAAAAATCAATCCGTAAAAAAGACTGTCTATCAAATTACCAAAAGCACCGGCAAGTATTAAAGAACCGCATATCAAAGCGCCTTTGCCATAACCCTTATTGCACATTTTTTTCAGGAAATAAAAACCAAAAACTACGGCAACCAATCGGAACAATGTAAGTATAAGTTTTCCGGTTTCTGCCTGCGAAAGCCGTAATCCATAAGCCATACCTTCATTTTCTATAAAGTGAAGCTTAAACCAGGTACCGAGTACATTCACTTCTTCGCCATAATAAAAATGCGTTTTGACATAATATTTTACAGCCTGATCGATAAAGATGACTAAAAAAACAATTAACAGTGTATAACGATACTTCACTGAATTACGGGTTGATTTTATTGCCGCCAAAGATACAGTCTTGAAACGTTATAATAATCGGAATAATCCTGAAGTATAATTTGTACTTTTCATGTATGTCTAATGATATTTCGATAATCACGGCAGCTGCGATGGGTATTGCACTTAGTGCTTGCTGCGGATTCCGGGTATTTATTCCCATGCTTATTGCCGGCTTCGCAAGCAAGTTTCATCTCTTCCGGTTTGCCGATCAGTTTTCCTGGTTGGCTTCCACACCAGCGCTTATAAGCCTGAGCGTGGCTTCCCTATTGGAGATCATTGCTTATTATATACCTTTCATTGATAACATTCTGGATGCGGTTTCCACGCCATTGTCTGTTATCGCAGGTTCTTTATTAGCTACTTCATTATTGCCAATCGATGCGGAGTGGATGAAATGGATTATCGGAATCATTGCCGGTGGTGGCAGCGCTGGTCTTATAGCTTCCGGTACGGGGTTCATAAGATTGCTAAGCAGCAAAACCACTTTAGGCGCAGGAAATGGCGTAGTAGCAACTGTAGAAAACGCATCTGCGATTGGCGGTTCTTTGATGAGTTTTCTCTTTCCGATAATCATGGCGGTTCTTTTTATAATAATTTTCGCATTCATTCTGAAAAAATTATTCAGCCGGCTAAGCAAATCATCCTGAAAAAATAACGCTGCTTACATTTTTTAAGAACAATAACTTTACCGTGTTAATCATCAATATTCTCATCTGTGGCGTGGCTTACACTCATCCGTTGGAAAAATCTGCTCATTATTTTTTTCACACAGCTCCTGATATGGGCTTGCGTTATCCTGCCTGCATCCGCACTGCAAAATGAGGTGGCATCCTTACTTACGCCTTTTCATTTTTTACTCATTGCACTTTCCACTATTCTGATCGCCGCCGCAGGTTATATTATCAACGATTATTTTGATGTACGCATTGACCTTATCAACAAGCCGCAAAAAATGATATTGGAAAAAAAGATACCGAGGCGAATGGCAATCATCATGCACACTTTATTCAATGTACTGGGCATTTTGATGGCTGCATACGTAGCTTCGCAAAGAAGCGCTTATGAATGGCTTACGGTACAGTTTGTATGTACGCTGCTGTTGTGGCTGTATTCTACCAGCTTCAAGCAACGTTTTATGATAGGAAATATCGTCGTGGCTTTGCTTACCTCACTTACTATTATTACACTGATAATATATGAACCGGCAATGCACAGCTTCCTTTACAAACCGGCTTTTGAAAAAAATGTAACCGGCTTTTTGCATCTCAATCCTCTCTGGCTGCTGGGCATGTATGCTTACTTCGCATTCATCCTTACCTGGATGCGCGAGATTGTAAAAGATATGGAAGACCTCAAAGGAGATGCGCAGGAAGGCTGTATGACAATGCCGATAAAATGGGGATTGAAAAAATCAGCACGCTTTACACAGTTACTTGCCTGGATCGCCATTTTGCCGTTGTGTCTTGCAACATTCAAATTATTTGCCACGCACAATTTCCTGTTAGGGTCTTATTGTTCGGTTGCTTTAATCATACCTCTTATCATTTGGTTTTTTTATTTGAATAAAAAATCTACCACAACACACTATGCAAAATGCAGCTCCCTGCTTAAATGGATCATGGTAGCTGGCATCGGTTCTTTAATTATAAATTTTTTAGTGGAATGGCTCAGGTAATACTTGCTTCACAATCGCCAAGAAGAAAACAACTGCTGGAAGCAGCTGAGATTGATTTTATCATTGACATTGCAGATGTAGATGAAACAAATCCTCCGGGAATGCCGGCGCATGATGTACCGGAATTTCTTGCTTCGAAAAAAGCAGACGTTATTATAAAAAGAAACAGAAACGCTATAGTAATTGCCGCGGATACAATTGTGCTTATAGATGATACCATTCTTGGCAAACCCAAAGATGAGGAGGACGCTATTTTAATTTTGAAAAAAATAAACGGACGAATGCACGAAGTGATCACGGGAGTTTGCATACAAGGTATGGGGACTAAGACTTCGTTTTCCTGCATTACCAAAGTCTTTTTCAGGAAACTGACAGACGAGCAAATCCACCATTATGTAAAGCATTATAAACCATTTGACAAAGCCGGCGCTTATGCGATACAGGAATGGATCGGCATGATCGGTATCGAAAAAATAGAAGGCGATTATTACAATGTAATGGGATTACCTATAGGTGAAGTTGTGAAAAAACTGCATCAACTTACAAAACGATGACAATCTCTTTTGCACATGTCATAGTTTTGCAACCCAATATGAAGAAGATTTTTTTATTAGCAGCCATCATTATTTTCAATACGACAGCGCACGCACAAACAGATAAAAAAGCATCGCTCACCTACCCTGACGAAAAACATTTCAAAAACATCCAACAACTCACTTTCGGTGGAGACAATGCCGAAGCCTATTTCGGGTTTGATAACGAGCATATCGTTTTTCAAAGAACCAACCCTAAAGAAGGTTTGCAATGCGATCAGATTTTCTATGGTAAAATTCCTTCTTCCTCCAAAGAAAAATTCTCTTATAAATTGGTAAGCACCGGTAAAGGAAGAACCACCTGCGCTTATCTGATGCCCGATAAAAAACATTTTCTTTACGCATCCACACATTTGAGAGCCGACACTTGTCCGCCTGTGCCTGACAGGAAATTACTGAAGAAATATGTATGGCCTATCTATGAAAGTTATGACATTTTTATAGCGGATCTTAACGGTAAAATCACCGGGCAACTTACCAAAAAACCGGGCTATGATGCAGAAGCCACCATTTCTCCCAAAGGCGATAAGATCATATTCACCTCCACCCGCAACGGAGATCTGGATCTTTATACAATGGATATTGATGGCAAAAACGTGAAGCAAATTACAAATGAGCTTGGCTATGATGGCGGCGCTTGGTTTTCTCCGGATGGAAGCAAGATCGTTTGGCGTGCTTCCCGTCCAAAAACGGAAGAAGAAATACGAGAATATAAAGAATTGCTTTCACAAGGGCTGGTAGCGCCTACGAACATGGAAGTATTTGTAGCCAATGCCGATGGAAGCGATGTACAGCAGGTTACGAATTTGGGTAAAGCTAACTGGGCGCCTAATTTTATGCCCGATGGCAAACGCATCATCTTCGCGTCCAACCATGAATATGAGCGCGGTTTCCCTTTCAATATGTATATCATCAACATAGATGGAACAGGGCTTGAAAAAATATCACATGACGGCGGATTTGACGCATTTCCCATGTTTTCGCCGGATGGTAAAAAGATCATTTTCAGTTCCAACAGAAATAACGGCGGCACACACGACACCAATGTTTTCATAGCAGATTGGGCGGAATAAATTCTCCTCTTTACTTTACCTACCTTTGCCGTTTCAAATGGAAAAATCCGTTACCATACTGGCAATTGAAAGCTCTTGTGATGATACAAGCGCAGCTATCATTCGTGACGGTAAGGCGCTGAGCAATCTTATAGCTACGCAAAAAGTGCATGAGCAATATGGCGGCGTAGTACCTGAAATGGCTTCGCGCGCGCACATACAAAACATTGTTCCGGTAGTAGAAGTAGCCCTAAAAAATGCGGGTGTTGCGAAAGAAGAAATTACTGCCGTCGCCTTTACGCAAGCACCGGGTTTGATCGGTTCTCTTTTAGTGGGCGCTTGTTTCGCTAAAAGCTTTGCACAAGCATTAAATCTTCCGTTGATCGCGGTACATCACATGCAAGCGCATGTTATGTCTCATTTTATCGAAGACCCGAAACCTGATTTTCCTTTTTTATGCCTGACTGTTTCCGGCGGACATACACAAATTGTTTTAGTTGAAGACTTTTTAAAGATGAACGTGCTTGGAGAAACGATAGATGATGCAGCCGGAGAAGCATTTGATAAAACAGCAAAAATGTTGGGACTTCCTTATCCCGGCGGACCTTTGATTGATAAATACGCGAAAGAAGGAAATGCCGAACGCTTTTCATTTCCCATAAGCGATATGAAAAACTATGATTTTAGTTTCAGCGGTATCAAAACTTCCATTCTTTATTTTTTACAAAAAGAAAAAAAGAACGAACCTGATTTTATAGCAAAAAACCTGAATGACATCTGCGCTTCAGTACAACACACTATCATAAAATCATTGATGAAAAAACTGGAAAAAGCAGCTGAAGATTTAAACATTTCAAATGTGGGCATTGCCGGAGGCGTATCTGCCAACAGCGCGCTGAGAAAGGCTTTGGAAGAAACAGGATTACAAAAAGGCTGGAAAACGTTCATCCCGAAATTTGAATATTGTACCGATAACGCAGCAATGATTGGCATCACTGCATACTATAAATTTTTGAATGGACAATTTGCCGACCTTTCTACAACTCCTACACCACGTGCCGTCTGGGAATGAGCAACTCCTATTTCCAATTCAAACAATTCAGAATAGAGCAGGAACACTGCGCTATGAAAGTATCCACTGATGCGTGCATACAAGGCGGCTGGACTCCGATTGAAAGCGATGTAAAAAACATTTTGGACATTGGTGCCGGAACAGGTTTGCTTTCATTAATGCTGGCACAACGAACTAATAAATGTCTTATTGATGCGATAGAACTGGATGAAGATGCAGCAAAACAAACCCAAGAAAATTTTAAAAATTCACCTTGGAATGAGCGCTTGCATTGCATTCATGCAGATGCAAAAACTTTTTTGTTTGATAAAAAATATGATCTCATTATTTGCAATCCTCCTTTCTTTAAAAACAGTTTGCTGGGCGATGATGCAAAAAGAAATCAGGCGAGACATACACTAAGTTTTTCGCTGGAAGATTTGACAAACGTAATTGATGTAAATTTATGCGACAATGGTTTTGCTTCTGTATTGCTTCCGGTTACAGAGCAAAAGCAATGGATGAAATTATTATACAAAAATGCTTTTACCGTTTCACATCAGTTAAACATTCACCCATCAAAAGGGAAAGCCGCAAACCGCATTATCACCGTTTGCTCCCGGAAAGTTTTTACAACTTCTCATAAAGATCTTTTTATAAGAAATGAAGAGAATAACTACAGCGAAGATTTTGAAAAATTGATGCGACCTTTTTATTTGAGTTTGTAAAAAAACTTAACTGCTGAGCAATCGTCTTTTTAATATTCTGTCAATTTTTCAGATTGCAAAATACTAAAGCAAGACAGCCAAATATGAAGATTATTTTTTCATCAAAGCGAAATCCAGCACCTCTTTCATTTCATTTACATAGTGAAACTTTACCCCTTTGATATACGCTTTGTTGATCTCTTCAACATCTTTTTCATTTTGCTCGCAAAGAATAATGTCTTTAATCCCGGCGCGTTTTGCAGCCAGCACTTTTTCTTTGATACCGCCAACTGGTAGCACTTGTCCACGTAAAGTAATCTCACCCGTCATCGCCAGATACGGACGAATACTTCTTCCCGTAAAAGCCGATGCCAATGCAGTAAGCATCGTAATACCTGCACTGGGTCCATCTTTTGGCACAGCGCCTTCAGGTACGTGAATGTGTATATTGTATTCATCAAATTTTTCAGGTGCAATTTTATATTCACTTGCATGAGCCTTTAAATAAGACAATGCTGTAGAGGCGCTTTCTTTCATCACATTTCCCAGATTTCCTGTAAGTGTTAAACCTCCTTTTCCTTTTGAAAGACCCGTTTCTATAAAAAGAATATCACCGCCAACATACGTCCAAGCCAGGCCCACAGCCACTCCAGGAGGATGCCCTTTGGTATAGATATCATTATTGAATTTCGGTTTGCCCAAGATCTTTTCTATCTTCTCAAGCGATACATTACTTTCAATTTTTTCATCCATCGCTACTTGTTTGGCAATGTTGCGCATAATTGCCGCCAGTAGTCTGTCCAGCTCACGCACGCCGCTTTCACGCGTATATTCCTGAATGATTTTATGAATGACCTTATCAGCAAATTTCAATGGTGTCTTTTCAATACCATGCAGTTCTTTTTGTTTTGGTATCAGATGTCGCTTGGCAATTTCAATTTTCTCTTCTACGGAGTAGCCTGTCAATTGTATGATTTCCATACGATCGCGCAAGGCGGGTTGTATTTCATTCAGGCTATTGGCAGTAGCGATAAACAGTACTTTAGAAAGATCAAACTCACACTCCAGATAATTATCGTAAAAAGAATTGTTTTGTTCGGGATCAAGAATTTCCAATAATGCGGAACTCGGATCACCGCGAAAGTCTTTACCAATCTTATCCACTTCATCCAGAATAAAAACAGGATTTGCCGATTTTACTTTTCGCAATGATTGTATAATGCGACCCGGCATAGCGCCAATATAAGTTTTACGGTGGCCACGCAATTCACTTTCATCATGCAAACCTCCAAGGCTTAAGCGCACATATTTTCTATCAATAGCATTTGCTATGCTGCGACCCAAAGATGTTTTACCGATTCCCGGAGGGCCGACAAAGCATAAGATTGGAGATTTCATATCGCCTTTCAGTTTCAACACAGCCAGATATTCTACAATACGGTCTTTTATTTTATCCATTCCGTAATGGTCATCATCCAGTACTTTTTGCGCGCGTTTCAGGTTGTAGCTGTCTTCCGTATAAGTCTTCCACGGCAAGTCAAGCATGAGATCCAGATGATTGTAAATAACGGAATAATCGGGCGTGCTGGGATGCATACGCTCCAGTTTCTGAATGTTTTTATCAAACAGTTCTTTTGCTGCTTCTGTCCATTTTACATTTTCTGCTCGTTTCTGAAGATCTTTTATTTCGCGTTCATTCGGCTCGCCGCCCAGTTCTTCTTTAATTGATTTTAACTGTTGCTGTAAAAAGTATTCGCGCTGCTGTTTATCTATTTCGCCACGTGTTTTATTGGTAAGCTCATTTTTTAATTCTACAAGTTGTAGTTCCTGTTGTAAAAAGCCCAACAATTTTTCCGCTTTTAAACGCACATCATTTTCTTCGAGTAAGCCTTGCTTATCCGTAAGTTTTACCGGCAAATGTGCGGCTATAAAATTGATAAGAAAAGAAGGCTGTTCTATGTTACGTAACATCAATCCCATTTCATTGGGTATATTCATAGACTGTGATGCGATGCGCTCCGCATAATCCCGGATGTTGGAAATCAACGCATCGAATTCGGTATCATTTTGCGGATATGCATCATCCAGATATGTTACTTCCGCTTTGAAAAAAGGCTCTGTAGCAGTGAATTTTTTTATTTGAAAACGAATGCGTCCGTTTATAAAAAGCGTAGTATTTCCATCGGGCATTTTCAATTGTTTTACTACACGCGCCAATGTGCCGATAAGAAACACATCATTTTCATTAGGATCATCGTTCGCAATTTCTTTTTGCGCTACCACGCCAATCCATTTATTGTTTTTATTGGCAAATTCCAACGCATCTACCGATTTTTCGCGTGCTACTGTAATTGGCAATACCACATCGGGAAACAATACCGTATTGCGCAGCGCTATGACAGGAATTTCCGAAGGAAGCTTGGCGCGGTCATCAGCCGTCCAACTATCTTCACCTATTGGAATAATAGGCATATATTCAGCTTCATGCAACCCTTGCATTAATAAATTATCTAAGATTGATTTTACAGACATATTGACAAAACTATTTCTTACTACTCACGCGGAATAGCGATTAAATAAGGGAAATACTTATGCTCCAAACCTATGCCAAACAAAATAGACCTGAAATATTTGCAGCTAACCTTTACATTTGTTCATAAAATTCTCTCGCTGATGAAGAAGATTATATGCTTGTTATTTATAATGGCAGTTGGTGATAATGTGTTTGCCCAAAAAACTAAAAAAATACAGGAGGTAACTGATACTTCCGATACAAAAATCCTCGTTTCCACACCCAAAAGATTTTATATGGGCAATGGCTATGATTTCTTCATGTTTTCCAGCGCCATTCTGAGCAAACCCGGACAAAGCACCAAACTAACCACGCTTCGTTTTACGGGAGTAGTGAATCTGGGATTGAATTTTCATTACGACCCAAATAAACACCTTGGATTTTTTACAGGAATCAGTCTGAAAAATCTGGGTTTGATAGACAAGTGGACAGATCCTATAACAGGTAAAAAAACAACATCAAAAAACAGAGTGTACACGATCGGTGTTCCTTTAGGAATTAAAGTGGGTGATATGAGAAACAGGAATTTTGTATTTGCAGGCGGCGGTATTGATATTCCCTTTAATTACCGTATAAAAAATTTCACAGAAGGCAACAGATATAACAAAGAATATAAAAACAGCGAATGGTTTAGCGACAAGACCGCGCGAATAATGCCATACATTTTTGTGGGTGGTTCCATTGATCCCGGTATCATTATAAAAGCACAATATTATCCTTCTAATTTCTTCAACGAAGACTATGTCGGACCTTCCAACACAAAACCTTATGCAGGTTATAAAGCCAATATCTTTTCACTAAGCCTCAGCGTGGACATTCATTACAACCAATACAAAATACAGGAACGAGAATACCGCAAATGGAAAGCAGAACAAGATGCTATGAAAAATTAAAGAAGTGGTCTTATAAAAAGACTTGGAAAAAGAATAAAAAAAGAGGTTGCACAATGACAACCTCTTTTCATAAAACAACTTCACCTTAGGATTTAATCTCCCCAACCATATCTTCCGGTTTCACCCATTCATCAAACTCTTCAGGTGTTACATAACCGAGTTTCACCGCCATTTCTTTTAGCGTTGTATGTTCTTTATGCGCTTTCTGTGCTATCTCAGCTGCTTTGTAATAACCGATTTTGGTATTTAATGCAGTTACGAGCATCAATGAATTTTCTACATGCTTTTTGATATTTTTTTCAATCGGCTCAATGCCCACAGCACATTTATCATTAAAGCTCACACAGCCATCGCCTATTAGCCGGGCGCTGTGCAAAAAGTTATAAATCATCATCGGCTTGAAAACGTTCAGTTCAAAATGACCCGTAGCGCCGCCCACATTTATAGCCACATCATTTCCCAGCACTTGCGCAGCAATCATGGTCAATGCTTCACACTGTGTAGGATTTACTTTTCCCGGCATAATGGAAGATCCTGGTTCATTATCTGGAATATGAATTTCACCAATACCCGCACGTGGACCGGAGCTGAGCATCCGAATGTCGTTCGCAATTTTCATAAGGCTTACAGCTACAGTTTTCAAAGCGCCATGTGCTTCTACAATCGCATCATGCGCGGCAAGACTTTCAAATTTATTTTCTGCTGTAATAAAAGGCAAGCCTGTAAGCTTCGCAATGTTGGCAGCCACTTTTACGTCATAGTTTTTAGGAGCATTTAATCCGGTACCCACAGCCGTTCCACCCAATGCAAGCTCACTCAAATGTGCAAGCGTGCAATTGATAGCTTTCAGTCCGTGATCTAACTGTGATACATAACCACTCAGTTCCTGACCTAAAGTCAATGGCGTAGCATCCATAAAATGTGTGCGTCCGATCTTCACCACATGCATATATTCTTTGGCTTTCGCAGCCAGCGTATCGCGCAATTTTTTAACGCCGGGAACCGTTACATCCATCAACATTTTATAAGCAGCAATGTGCATTGCTGTAGGAAATGTATCATTAGAAGACTGTGATTTATTTACATCATCATTCGGGTGAATAAATTTTTCTTTGTCTGTCAGTTGTCCACCATTGACCACATGTGCTCTGTAAGCGATTACTTCGTTACAGTTCATATTGCTTTGTGTACCGGAGCCTGTTTGCCATACCACCAAAGGAAACTGATCATCTAATTTCCCTTCCAGAATTTCATCGCAAACCTGCCCTATCAGTTTTGTTTTTTCATCTGCCAATACACCCAGTTCATTATTGGTTAAAGCGGCAGCTTTTTTTAAATAAGCAAATGCCTTTATTATTTCCTTCGGCATTTTATTAATATCCTGTGCTATTTTGAAATTCTCAATAGAACGCTGGGTTTGCGCACCATAATAAGCATCTTTAGGCACCTGCACTTCGCCCATCGTGTCTTTCTCAATTCTATAATCCATAAAATGAAATTTTGATTTTTTAAAAAGATGCGCAAAGGTAATTAACCTTTGGTTTTTTGTCCGTCAGAAAATTCTTTGCAATTCATTTTCCTTTTCATAATGAAAGAAATCCTAAGTTTAAAAAACCTTAAGACCGCAGGAATCAACTATTACGATGCTTTCCTTACTTTTGCAGCTTGCCTTTTTCGTAACGAATGTCGCTACCACCACTACTGAAACACGCCTACAATCATGGTACAGAAGAAGTAGTGCGCCGTGGAAAGAAAATTTTTCTAACCTCCGGTGTGCAATTTTTGGATGTAGATCACTTGATCGAGCAAGTGCGCTTTCGCGTGCGCAACGATCAGTATCACAACTATTATCAGGTTACGATCAAAAATTATTTGCAGCCGAAGCTGCTTTCCGTTCGCTGTCAATGTCCCTATAATCTTGGCGATATTTGCCGGCATGAAGTGGCTGCATTATTTCAACTAAACGAGCTTATACAAAGTGGTTTTTTTGAAAACACGGATATCATTTACGATCAGAAACATACCATCGTAAGGCTGCGGCAGGTAACTCGTCAGCTTTTGCAAATTTTCGCATCACCCGAGATCCTCGAAAAAGCGGAACAGCTATGCAATGAAAACAAAGTTTTTATAACGCTGAATAAAGATGATAAAATAGAAGCCGAAGTAGCGCAGGAAGAGCAGACTTACAAGGTCATCATCAAGCAGAATGAAGAACGTTATTTCGACACGTCATGCGGCTGTGATGAGAAAGAGCATCCGCTGTGTGTGCATAAAGCATCGGTTTTCATTCAAGTGCTTAACACCTATGGCCCAGCTTACTTCCAAACCATGCGCAACTGGGATGAGCAGAAAAACAAATTGCTGCGCTTATACGGTTATTCGCTCGAAGATGATCTTACAGATAAATTTGCTTTCACTTATGAAAACGGCAAACCCTTTTTGCGGGTTTTAGATCCGAGAATAAAAAAAGTAAACACTCTTGTAGCGCCCGTAGCTGCCAAAGAAACGGCACCAGAAGAAGAAAAAAGACTGGGCGTAGTGCTGGATGTGAATACAGATTTCTTTCCTTATGTAAACTGGAAGCTGGTGGCAGGTAATGCGGACGACAACTCAGATACTTTCAGCAGCACTATAGAAAATATCGCGTTGCATCAGTATGTCAATCCTGTTCTATTCAAGGAAAACGACAGAGAACTGATACCGGTCATCCGCAAATTTACCGTGCAGGAAATTATGAAGTATTTGCGCAAGAATTTGCCTTTCGGAGATTTCCTGGATGATGACGGACAAGTGCTGAAAGATGAACCCGCAGAAGATTTACGGAGGCAAGTGTGGGAATATCTATTGCCCAAATATCAAAAACTTTTGGAACGGTATGCAGCGCATCCTTTATGTTTTTTATTGCCGCAAGGCAAGCCACTGTCTTCCAAAAATATTGAACCCGTTGTTTTTTCAAGGCATCAGGCGCTGCCCGAATTACAGGTAGCTCTTAAACAAAACTATGAAGTAACCCTACGCTGGATCATTGATTCGGCAACGGTTTCTTTCAGTGAAGTGAAAATGCTGAACAGCGCGTTGCTCCTTCGGGAAAATGAACTGCATACGCTGAAAAACATTGCGGATATTGAGCTGATCGAAAACTTTTTACCGGATGGCAAACTTGAAATACCTTCTGTGGACTGGCAGGATTTCCTCGAATCACATTTAATGGACTGGAGCCGGCAGGTGTATGTAGATTTTTCGGAAGAATTGATAGAACGAGAAGATACAACCTTACCGCGTTACCAGCTTTACTTACAGGAGCGTGAGCAGGTTTTGATCTTACAGCCTGCGTTTTCTTACAACGGCGTAAACGTCAAATGGAACCATTTCGGAGATGTGATAAAGCCGGAAAAAGGAAAAGTAAAAATTATCCGACGCAATGAAGAAGCGGAACAAAAATTTCTGACACTGCTGCGCAACCTGCATTCCGATATGCAGATAAATCATAAAGATCATTTCTATTATTTACCTGCCACCGCCGTATTGAACAACAATTGGTTTTTCCATTTTACAGATGAGATGAAAGAATGGAATGTTGATTTGTACGGTCATGAAGGATTGAAGAATCTGCGCATCAATACTTACAAACCCGAAACACGCGTACGAGTAAGCAGCGGTATCGACTGGTTTGACGCGGATGTGGAAGTGGCGTTTGGCGACCAGACCGTAACGATCACCGAAGTGAAAAAAGCGCTCGCGCAGAAAATGAACTATGTAAAGCTGGATGATGGAACCATTGGTTTGTTGCCGGAAGAATGGCTGAATAAATATGCGCTTTTATTAAAAGTAGGGGAAGCCAAAAACGGGAAAATACGTCTGAAAAAATATCACTTCAGCGTATTAGATGAACTGCTGGCGGAAATTGATGAAGGCAGTTTGCAACAGGAACTGGAAGAAAAGAAAGAACGCCTTTCCGATATCATCAGCAACGACTATACAAATTTACAACCTCCTTCACACCTCAAAGCTATTTTAAGACCTTACCAAAGCGCAGGTTTCCAATGGCTGGCTTTCTTGCAGGAAGCTGGCTGGGGCGGCATTTTAGCGGATGATATGGGATTGGGGAAAACCGTACAAACACTATCTTATTTACAACATTATAAAAATGATCATCTGCAAGCGAAGTACCTGGTGGTATGCCCCACTACCCTACTTTACAACTGGGAAAATGAAATAAAGAAATTCACGCCTTCGCTCTCCCACCTCATTCATCATGGCGTAAAAAGAACAGCGACCTCCAGAACATTTGAAACGTATGATGTGATCATTACCACTTACGGCACTATGCGCAGCGATATAAAAATGTTCAGCGGTTTTGAATTTGATTATGTGATCCTCGACGAAAGCCAGGCTATAAAAAATCCCCAATCACAAGTGGCAAAAGCTTCGCTTTTATTAAATGCTAAAAATAAATTAGCGTTGAGCGGCACACCTGTACAAAACAATACGTTCGATCTTTACTCACAAATGAATTTTTTAAACCCCGGATTGCTCGGAAGCAGAGAATTTTTCAATAATGAATTTGCCGTACCCATAGATAAATTTCAGGAAGCAGAAACCAAACAGCAATTGCGCAAGCTCATTTATCCTTTCATGCTGCGCCGTACAAAAGAGCAGGTAGCCAAAGACCTTCCTGAAAAAACAGAGACCTTTCTTTTCTGTGAAATGGGGAAAGAGCAACGGAAAATTTACAATGCATACCGCAACAGTTATAAAGATCAAATCCTTGGAATGATTGATGAACGCGGCATCGAGCGCTCGCAAATGCACATCTTGCAAGGCTTGACAAAGCTGCGCCAAATATGCGATTCTCCGGCGATCTTAAACGAAGAAGACCGTTTTGAAAACCATTCTATAAAGCTGGATGAACTGGTGCGCGAGATGAAGGAAAATGTGGGACAACATAAAGCATTAATCTTTTCACAGTTCCTGGGAATGCTGGCTTTAATAAAAAAAGAGTTGGAAGCACAGCATATACCGTATGTTTATTTTGATGGCAGCAGCAGCTCTGCGCAACGTGAAAAAGCGATCCAGGAATTTCAGCATAATGAAAACTGCCGCGTATTTCTTATTTCCCTTAAAGCCGGCGGTATCGGTTTGAATCTTACAGCCGCAGACTATGTTTATATAGTTGATCCCTGGTGGAACCCAGCTGTGGAAATGCAGGCGATAGACCGTACACATCGCATCGGGCAAACGAAAAATATCTTCGCTTACCGCCTTATATGCAAAGACACCATAGAAGAAAAAATGTTGGTCTTACAGGAACGAAAACGCGCTCTGGCATCAGAGCTTGTAGCGGATGATAACGCTATTTTAAAACGACTGACAAGAGAGGATATCGCTTATCTGCTGAGCTAAATAAAAAAAGCCCTATTAAATGGGCTTTTTTATTATCAATACATTGACATTATGATCTACTCTTACTAAATAAATCCTTCGATATTCGGAATATAATCAATAGAGTATACGTAAGGAATACCCCTTGTAGCCATGTAAATTTATATTTACCAAAATCATCTCTACTAAGGTATGCAAGTCCTAAATTAGCAGCAATGCTTATTAGCAAATGGATGAGTCTTTGGTGATTTGATATTCTTAGAACTATATCTTTCATAATCGCTATTTCATTATACTTACCCCATTCGGATTGAAATTTCTGCGTAGAGAATCTAAAACTCTCGCAGTATCGGCAACAGCAATATCGGAAAGTGGCATAATTACATAAAACGCGGAAGAATCGGAAGCCGCTTTCATTTCTACATTATTACCGTAGCTTTTTAGTTTATCCGCTCTTCGCTGCGCTTTGTCCGCCGCATCATACGTGTTCAGTACTACTTCAAAATTCATCAACCCGGAAGCATTTACAGCTACGGTATTCGACATATTGTTTTTTATAGCAGCGGTATCTTCGGCGGTATTATCGACAGGAATATTTTTTACAGTATCAGGTGCTATAATCAATGGCATGTCGTTGGTGGCGTTATGATTGTTCATATAGCGAATACCAAAAAATGCCAGTGCTGCCGTAACTAATAATGCGGCAATCCAGAGTATGATCTTTCCCCAGTTCCTGGTGTTTTCCTGCTCATCCGTCCGGTAGGTCGGCATATCATATTGCGGCGTATCGCTTATCACTTTATGCGTTTCGGAATGTGGAGAAGCAGTGCTGCTGTTTTCTACAATTTCTTCAACTCTCTTAGCATATTTAATAGCAGGGATAGGCGGTGGTATATGCGTGAAATTTGCATCGGTAGTAAAAACAGTCTTGCCCCGGTCTTCCGAAAACTTTCCGATACCGGGTATTTCCACAGCTTGCCCGCTGTGCATGGCTGCGCGTGCCTGCATACTAAATTCGCGAAGCGCATTGGAGGCTTTACTTATACTTATCTGTTCGTTGGTAGCAATGAAGTTGGCGAGATTATCATCAATAGAGCCCATAGGTGTCATGATCACTTCATAAACAGGAGCATTAAGCGCTTCTCCATCATATTTGGCAGGCTTTTTCTTTATTTCAAGATTGCCCAATCCGTGAACATATACAAACTTATTTTTCAACAAAAAAAGTCCGATGTATTTAGCGACATCCATGGTAGTAAATGATTGTGTTGGTGATGTAAATTAATAATATCCAATGATATACTCTGCCTAAAACTTCAAACGTAGCCCGCCGAAAACATTTAAGCCATACGCTTCGTAATGATACCAACGCTGATAACGGTTGTTTAATAAATTATTAAGTGTCAGAAAAGCGGACAATCTTGGTATTATCTGGTATTCTCCCGCCGTACCTATTTCAAAAGCAGCTTTCAGCTTTGTTTCCTGCCCCAGTTCATTTTGCGCATAGATGCCGTCCAGCACACGAGTGTAAGCCGTTACGTTCAGATTTTTTATAACGTTAAAGATAAAATCCACATTAAAACGAAGAGAAGGTTCATGCCATACTCTTGCATAAGTATATTGGTAATAATTGAAATAAGCGCCGCTCGCTTTCAATGAAAACACATCGGCAATATCATAGCGCAAAGTTGCTTCTACTGAAACCGCTTTCACGCGCGGATCATAGAGAATGCTGAACGCATTGGTAGAAAAATTATTGACAAACATCGGCAAATTTTCATAATCTCTATGACTTAACCGTGCATCTACATTCAGATTATTTCCCAATCCTGCGCTGATGCCGCCGTAAATTTCATATTGCCTTGTCTGCCTGGTAAGGTACAGATCATCCAGGTAGGGATTGTAGGTAGAAAGTTGCTGTAATGTATTTTGTTTTAAAGAGCCTTCCCAGCCTGCATAAATTTTAAAAAGGATGTTGTCAAATTTATAACTCAACTTGATATCGGGAAGGATATAGCTGTTATCTCCGATTCCCAATGTAGGTTTTATGCCTACCGTTCCTTTAAATCCTTTCTTTTCATAAGTGATGTTCGGTACAAATTGCAGTGTATTGTTATTAATGGTACTGTTATTGGCAAAGGTTACGTGCGCCAATTGCAGGTTCAAGGCAGCGTTTATGGTAAATTCTTCATTGAGTTTTTTAGATGCCGGCAAAGATACATCCGCCCATTTTTCACTGTTATCTTTTCGTCCGTAAACGCCTGCTTTCAAAGAAGGATTATAATCAATGCCTGCTTTATTTTGTAATTCATTGGAAGCAGCGACAGATAGGGTAATTCCTGTATAAGTATTTTTAGCAGGGGCGACACCTGTATCTACAAACGCTCCGTAGTTATAATATTGATTGCGCAAGATGTCTATACCTCCTTTATAATGCAATTTTTTAGTCGTAAGTTCTCCGGTAGCTTCCAAACCGCTAAAGGCCGTTTTCTGATATTTGAATCTTCCCTGTTGCTGAATGTGATGAACGTGAAGCGCCGTTTGATAGTTTTCTCCATTGAAAGATGCGATACCGGCATCTAAGTAAATCGTAGATAAATTGCCGCCGCCCAACTTTATATAGCCCGGATAAGGAAGAGAAGAAGAATCTTTACCGAACACCAATGGGCGCAATGGTGGAGGCGTGTAAGAATAATACAATACCTGCTGTGGCACATCGTATTGAAAAGCAGGACTGGTATTATCTTTTGGTGGCAAGTCCGGTTGAAACCTGGGTTTCGGAGCCTGCTTCACCTGCGGTTTATAAGATTGAATGACCTCTATGGTCTGGTCCTTAAGTACGCTGTCTTTTTGCTGCGCGAAAGATTGGCAGTATAAGAACAACAATACGCTTAGAGAAAAAAATTGCTTCATGATGGTTTGAATCTTTTATCCGGCTGATAATTTACTTTGTTCTTTCTCCGATTGTTTTACCTCATTCAGTTTTGTTTCGGCTTCTTTTTTCAGATCATCAAATTTTGTATTCTTGATAATGCTTTGCAAAGTGGCTTTAGCATTGAAATAATCTTTTTGCCTTATTAGCACATCGGCCAGCAGGATGTATGATTTCACCACCCAATAATTGTTGCCCGAAGAAGATTTTACATTTTCCGCTGCCTGCTTTTCCGCTTCTTTAAGATCACCCTTTGCAAAGTTTATTTCTGCAATTCTGTAATTCACTTCATCCGCTATCGTTGTATTTTTTGTCTGTTGCAGCTGCGTATATAAAGCCAGCGCTTCATTATTTGCATTTTGCTGCTGCAGAGATTTCGCTTTGTAAAAAAGCACTTCTTCAGATAAGGTTTTATCCACTTCCGGCAGGCTGATAAGCGTATCTGCATAGGCCGCTGCAAGCTCATATTTTTGTTGGTTATAAGCACTGCGCATTAGCCCGGTATAAGCTGTTTGCAGATTAGAATTGCCCAGCGCCGTGTTACGCAACTTTTCATAATAGTTTGCGGCAGCGGCATAATCCTGTTTATTATAAGCAAGTGTGGCAGCGCTTTTCGCACTGTTTTCCGAAAATTCATTCCAGGGTAAATTCAGCACAGCATCATATTCTTTCAATGCCGAATCATTATCTTTCAGTTGTCTGTTGCTCTCCGCCAGATAATAATGTGCGCGCGTGGTGAAAGAGCCATTCGGATAATTTGCGAGATAGTTTGCGAGAGAATTTTTTGCCTCTTTCCATTTACTTGCGGCTATGTAATTTTCAGCTACCGCATAATATGTGGAATCTAATGTGGCTTCTTTATTGGTGGCTATGTTATTTTCACTGATGAATGCAGCATAAGCATCTGGCTTACCATTTTCTACATAAAGATTTCGCAGTGCATTCACCGCGTCTTCTTTTTCATCAGAAGAAGGATAACTCACTACAATATGCTTGTAGGCTTCAATAGCTTTATCATCCTTATTCAGCTGCTGATAAGCGAATGCTGTTTTCATCCACGCTTTTACAGCATATTCTCTGCCTGTATTATCTTCTAAAATAGGTTGCAATGTGGTGATGGCTGCCTGGTATTTATCATCTTCAATATAAGTAACTCCCAGCTCATAGCGCGCCTGCGTTGCATAAGACGAAGCCGGTTTTTGGCTGATGAGTTGATTCAGAATTTTTATTTTCTCTTCCGTATTATTATTCACACCGGCTATAATCGCTTGCTGCAATCGTCCATAGTCGGCTTCTGCGCCGTTTGCTTTAATAACTTTATCATAAAGCGATGCAGCTTCTTTATAATTTTTTTGCAGGAAGTATGCATCCGCTTCCCGCAATAAAGCTGTGCCCGCAATATCCGTGCTTCCACCTTCCGCTTGCGCCTTACTGAAATAAATTTGCGCGTTTTTATAATCTTTCAATTCCATAGCGGCATAACCCAAATTCATATTGGCATTGGCAAGGGTTGCTTTATCACTGATGAGTGAAGCGTTTTCATCATTAGCCGCGATAAACTGTTGGCTATAGTCGTAAGCTTTCTGGTAGTTACCGGCGTTATAAGCTATTTCTCCTTTCCAAAATTTTGCAGCTGATATATAACTCGCATTGACAGGATAACGCAATGATAAGCTCAACAAACTGTCTGCAAACAAATTATTACCCTGCTGTAGCTGTTGCATTGCGTAGCCATAAGTAACTTTTTGATAAACGTCGGCGTAGTTGGGGCTTTGTTCATTTGCTTCGGATAATGAAGCATACGCTTCTTCATAATTATTCGTTCTTAAAAGCAGCTCGGATAAAATGGTAAAAGCTTCTCCCTTATATTTCGTTTGCGGAAACTGATTCAGTAATGTTTTTACACTGGCAATCGCATCATCATAGTAGCCCAGCTCATACGACAGTTTGCTATGCATTAGCAGAGAAGCTTCCTGCTGTTGTTTGTTGAAGGACATTCCGGAGCAAATGCTGAAAGCGTTGCGGGCGTTGGTTTTATTTCCGGTTTTCAGGTACGAATCGCCAAGCAAGTACATTGCCGTTTGCCCAAGAGAATCGTCTGAGCCGCTTAGCGGTTTAAATTTATCAATGGCATTTTTCCACTCTTCCACCCTGTAATAGCTGTAAGCCATTTCGTACAACTCTTCTTTTCTTATTTTATCTACATTATCATAATAGTGTTCGAAGTAAGGCAACGCGTCGCCATATCTTTTTTCTTCAAACAATATTTGCGCAGCGAGAAGGTGAAGTTCATTATCATAATAATTTTTCTCTTTGCCTTTTGTAAGAGCGAAAACCTGTTCCAACGCTTCTTTTCGCTTACCTGTAAAATACAATATTTCGGCTTCGTAAAAGGAAACAAGGTTTTTATATTTGGGATCGTTGTCTATTTTTTTAAAGCTGTTCAGCGCTTCTTCATACTTGCCATTGTTGTAAGCCAGTAAGCCATAGTAATAACTTCCCGCATTTTTATAGCGGCCATTCAAGCCATCTACCACAGCAAATAAAGGCATGGCTTTATCAAACTCTTTATTGTTGAAATAAGCATACGCCAATTCAAATTTGAGATCGGCTATTTCGGCGTTGTTAAGATTTGCCAGATTTACCTTTTCATAATAAGGTACGGCTTTCTGATATTGTTGCTGCTCGAAATAATATTGTGCAAGCGCGAAAGAAACGCGCTGTGTATAATCAGGATTCGTAGCAGCGGCCGTGAAGCGGATGGCAGAATCTTCAGCCCCATCCCTCTTCAGTTTTATTGCGGCCAACGTCTGATAATACTTCGCAGTTATAAATGCGTCGTGAGACTGACTGTAATCTCGTTTATCTTTTAAAGATAAATAATGCTGTGCAGACTGCGCCGCCAAAGCATAATGCTTGTTGGCATATTGCTGCTCCGCAAGCTGCAGCCAGTAATTTTCCGGTCTTTGTATAAGATGTTGCTGCGCCAGGCTGTTTTCGCATAGGCATAATGATAAAAACAAACTTGCCAGGATAGCAGTTTTTCTACTTACCTTCTTATCCTTCATTCAGTTGTACTACTTTAAAAGTTCCAAGTTACGTTGATACTTGGGAAAATGGGCAGTTGATAAACGCGCACATTCTGCGTTCTCTCAATATAAAAGATATTGTTTCTGTTATACACATTGGTAACAGTGAAAGAAGCTTCTACGTTAGAGTTTTGTGAAAGTTCAAATCTTTTTTTCGCAGAAAGATCCAGACGGTGATACCATGACAAGCGACCGCCATTCACCTGATTAGCATAAATAATTCCAATAGAGCCATTATCCTGAAGATAATTCGAGTTGATACCGTTAGCCACTATGTTGTTATTTTCATAGAAGCCCTGAGTTTGTGTAAAAGGAAATGGGGAACCGACATTATAACGCAGTGAAAGTTCAATATCTTTCTTTTTACCCGCGCTGTAAGAAGCTACCACATTCATATTGAACCGGCGATCATAAGGTGCAGCATATTGCTGTTTCACCGGAGTATCCACCACAGACTGTGCTACCAGCGTTGTATAATTTACTTTTTGCAAAGAGGCGGCTGTATAAAAGAAAATTCTGTTTTTACTGTATTTAGCAGAAAGATCCACACCATAAGCTTCACCCACTCCTGCAATGAAATTGCCGTCATTGCTTTCTTTCTTTACCCTGTTCAGCTCTATATTTCTTGTAAAGTTTTTATACCAGGGTTCCAGATTAAATTCAACCTCATTCACATCCACTTCCACGCCGGCTATAAGGTGATAAGCGGTTTGTAAATTGGTGGACACATCATTCCCATTAATGTCTTTTACACTTTCATCCGGGCTTAATAAATAGCCATTGAAGAAATTGACGATGTCTCTGTCCGATCGGGTGCTGATGATGTTTTGTGAGTAAAGACCGGCTGCGGCTTTAAAACGAACGTTAGATGATGCGTTATACTTCATGCCTATTCTCGGTTCCGGTGAAAATTTTGAAATCGAAGAATAATATTGCAGGCGAATGCTGGGTTCAAAAATAAATTTTTCTCCGAAGTTTTTTCTATAGGTTGCATACAACGCGGCTGTAGTGTTATTGCGTTGCAAATTGGTGGTGCTGCCTAGAGAGTTGTTATAATATAAAGTTGTATTTAAACCGCTTACTTCCAGTCCGTATTTTATCTGGCTATAATTTTTCAGGAAACTGGTAAACTCAACAGCGCCTTCAAAACCTTTAATACCACTGCTTCTTGCCGTATCTTTGGAAATTGCAGCTCCAGTTTCATTAGCGCTGATGTCGTATTTAGAATAAGCAAAACGTCCGCTGATCAATGTTGCAGAGTTGCCGGGTGTTACTACAAACGTAGCGCCACCACCGCGTGCCTTCCAGTTGAAGTTGGCTTTTTCGGCAGCCGTCAGCGGATCAAGTACTTTGGTCTTATCATCAAAATTAAATCCGAATAAATTGAGCTTGCTGCCGTTATCACCGCTCAGCGTCACCTTGCCGTATAAATCTGTAAACGAATAAGGCAAGCCGCTTTTGAATGGCTCTCCGAAACCTCCGTAGATCGATTTGCTGGTAGCATCCAGATAACTATGTTTAGCAGAAAGCAGGAAAGTAAGACTGGATCCACCTTCTTTTTTTGCTTTTACTAATGGACCTTCCAACATTGCACGAGCCATAATGGGTGAAGCCGATAATTTCCCCGCTATACGATTTTTATTGCCGTCTTTTGTATGAATATCCATAATTGCTCCCGTACGGTTTCCGTACTGCGCTCCAAAACCTGCCGACTGTACATCCACATTTCTTATAGCATCCGTTTCAAAAACAGAATACAGACCAATAGAGTGAATGGGATTATAAATAGTTACGCCATCCAACAAAATACCCGTTTGTGCCGGCGAGCCACCTCGAATATATAACTGACCACCTTGATCTCCAGTAAATACCACACCGGGAACAACTTGTAAATATTGTGCAATGTCCGGCTCGCCACCCGAGCTGGGTAGTAATTTTATTTCTCTGGGAGTAATAGTGGTAGTACCCGCATTTACCTGTGTAAGTTTTTCGGTTTTATGAGCGCTTACAACAGCATCACTAAGTGTGCGGGGCAACGCTGCTATGTAAAGTTTTTGCGTTACAATGTCATCTGCAACTACGTTCACCGTTATCGAGGCTGTATCATATCCCAAAGTTGTAGTAGTAAGCTCATAAGAGCCCGGTGCTACAGAAGGGATAGAAAAGTACCCATTCACATCTGTTTGCACACCCAATTCCGCACCCTTCAGTATAACCAGTACATAACTCATCGGTTCTCCGGTTTTCTTTTCATACACGAAACCGCGGACGGTACCCGTCTGAGCCAAGGCCATATTTCCTATTAATAATAAAACTGAAAGTAAACGTGCGCGCAGCAACATAAATTTAAAATTTGTGGGTATGAATGTTTTTATAAAAAGCAAACAAAGATAGGGATTCAGCCATCACAACCCAATCCAACCGGCTACTGAAATTCCACAGAATTGTAATATTTCTGCAACATTTATTTCTGTTAATTTGCCGGGGGCATTTTTTAGGTTAAACAACAATAAGAATTTCTTAGGGATGAAAATTTTTTCGGCACAGCAAATCAAAGCCTGCGACAGCTATACTACTACAGCAAAAGGTATTACATCTGCAGAGCTTATGGAAACGGCAGCCACGGAATGCGTCAAATGGATTACCGGACATTTACCCGAAAACTCCTTATTTGTAATACTCTGCGGCTATGGAAATAATGGTGGTGATGGCTTGGCTATTACAAGATTGCTACATCTTGCCGGCTATGGCGCCAAAGCATTTCTGGTGCAGACAGGAGATCAAATGAGCGATGACTGTAAACTTAATCTTGAGCGCCTGCAAAGAACCGATAAGAACCTGGTGACCGTTGTGCCTCAAGATACTTTCATAACCGACCTGGCGCCGCACATTATTATTATCGATGCCATTTTAGGAACAGGATTAAACCGCCCTGTTACAGGCTGGCTCGAACAATTTATTAACCACGTCAACCGGCTTCCCAATTATAAAATCGCTATTGACATCCCCAGCGGAATGTATGCAGATATGTTGCCGGCTGTAAACCACGCGATTTTCAAAGCGAATGAAACACTAAGTTTTCAATTTTATAAGAAAACGTTTTTGCATAAGGAAAGCGCTGCTTATTGTGGTACTGTCTGCCTGCTCCACATTGGGTTAAGCGAAACCTTCGTTGTACAAACTGCCACTCATCATTTTTGTATTGATAAAGAGGTGGTGCGAAAGATTTATAAAAAAAGAAATTCCTTTACTCATAAAGGAGACTACGGGCACGCGCTTCTGGCTGGCGGAAGTATGGGCATGATGGGCTCCGTAACATTAAGCGCCAAAGCCGCCCTGCGAAGCGGCGCAGGAAAGGTGACTGCGCTGATCCCAGAAATGGGTTATAATATTTTTCAAAGTCAGTTACCCGAAGCGATGTTCATCACCAGCGGAGAAAATTTTATAACAGAGATCAGAAACAGTTTGGGTGTAAATGCCACCGGCATCGGTCCCGGATTAGGACTGGCAAGAAAAACCGCCGAAGCTTTGGAAAACTTTATTGAAGAGCAAAAGCAACCGGTTGTTTTAGATGCGGACGCGCTGAATATTATTTCCAACAAAAAAGAACTTCTGCACAAGCTTCCGCACAATAGTATTCTTACACCGCATCCCAAAGAATTTGAGCGGCTATTTGGAGAAACGACCGACACGGTGAAGCGACTGGAACTTGCGAGAACACAGGCTATGAGAAATAACATTATCCTGGTTTTAAAGGATCACTATACAGTTATCGTTACACCTGAAGGTGAATGCTGGTACAATGTAACGGGCAATGCCGGTATGGCTACCGCAGGGTCGGGAGATGTGCTTACAGGAATTATCACAAGTCTTTTGGCGCAGAATTATGAACCGCACGAAGCAGCGATTTTAGGCGTTTATGCGCATGGCTTAGCGGGCGATTATGCGGCGGCACAATGGGGTATGGAGTCTATGATAGCGGGTGATATTATTGAAAATCTGGGAAAAGCGTTTAAAAACATCGCTTCATTATAATCCCATATCAAAATCCTGTTTGGGAAAGTTTTCACAGTTGATTTTTTCAAAGGCTTTGGTAAAAGAGGCGGTATCGGCAATCATTTCTCTACCAGTCTGTACATCGTAGCTTACTGATTTTTGTAATAATTTATCGCCGTCCAGTTTAAAAATAACATCGGCCGAATCTTTTATTCCTTCCTGTACAAATGTCCATTTCAGCGATAAGATGTCGTTAGTCTTTTTTCCTTTCAGTGTGCCGAAACGCCAGTCTTTTTCTTCCGGCATATATATCATTTTGCCTTCCACATCATTTCCGCTTATCAAAAGTTTTACGGCTTGTGTATCCTGCTGTTTCTTTCCTTCAGTATAAATGAAGCATAAGGTGTCATTCTTTGTAAAGCTCGCTTCACCTTCTTGCAATACTACATCCTGAGGTTTCTGAGGAGCATCGTTACTGCACGCACAGAAAAAAAGCAATGTGACTATTAAAAAAAATTTCATAATCCGAAAAAGAAAGCGATACGAAAAAGAAAGCGATACGAAAATAAGCAAATAAAAATGGAGCTTAAAAAAGCTCCATTCTCTGAAAAAATTATTAACTTATTACTGATGGGTAAATTTACGAGTGCCTACAACTGTACCTTGCGCATTAAACAATCTTACAAAATAAATACCGGATGGAAGGTTGTCTACATCCAACTTAGCACTGTTGCTACCTACTTTATAAATGTTTACCATTTTACCGATCAGGTTGTAAACACCAATATTTTTAACGCCCAGGTCAGCATCGTAAATTATATTTAAAGAATTACGTGCAGGGTTAGGATAAAGAACAATATCGTCATCAAAACGAGTAACTGTCACTGCTGAAGTAACTCCTTTGGTAGCTACGAATGTAAGTGTTTTGGAAGACAAGCTTCCTGTTTCCCAAATCTTTGTTTGTATCCAGGCTACAGAACCATTAGCCGCTCCCATGTCATTAAAAACAGCATGGTAATCCATGTCACTTCCGGCATTAACCTGAAGTGAAGTCACCGCATTTCCGTTCAGCAGATCGTTTCCATAGCATGTTTTATTATCACAAACACCTGCATATGCCCAACCACTTGGATAATCGCTATCTACATAGCGCCAATTGTAAGTAGTAGCAGCAGAAGATGTATTGGTGATCTTATTATATACAAAAAACTCACCGGGACCGGGAGATGGAGCTGTAGAAGTATCTCCGTATTGTGTGGTAAAATTCTGTCCAATTGCCATAACGCTCACCAGCAACACACTGAATATACTGAGTAAAGTCTTCTTCATATTCTTTATTTCTTTTAGTACAGCAAAAATAAACCAATATCCACAGTATTTCAAAATTTAAAATGTCATATTATTTGTTAATCTTCTTTCCATGTCAAAATCCAGTTATCCGTTTATTTCGTAACATTGTTTGCATATTGTTTTTAAAACGATTTCCGCGCCAATGAACAAGAATTTTTTCAGGACAAAATCTTTTTTCTCCGGTATTGCCGTCGCCGTCATTTTAGGCTTATTTATCCAGGCGAAACCTGTGGATTCTTATTTCGAGATTTCTAAAAACCTGGAAATCTTTGCCAATCTTTTTAAAGAACTTAATACTTATTATGTAGACCCGATAGAACCCGGCAAGCTTGTAAAAACGGGCATTGACGCCATGCTGCAAGATCTGGATCCTTATACAAATTACATTACAGAATCCGATATTGAAGAATATGAATTTCAAACCACTGGAAAGTATGGCGGTATTGGTGCGACTATGCGCAAAAAAGGCGATGAAATCTTTATCGGCAATGTTTATGAAAACAGCCCTTCCCAAAACGCAGGGCTGCACCCGGGCGACCAGGTTATTTCCATTGACAACCAAAATGTAACCGGAAAAACAATTGATGATATCAGCATTCTTCTCAAAGGCGCGCCGGGCACACAGGTAAATATAAAAGTAAAAGACGCTTACACAGGAGAAATAAATTCTAAAATGCTCTCCCGTGGCGAGATAGAAATATCCAGCGTACCGTATGCCGCTTTGGTTGGAAACAATAAGGATATCGCCTATGTGAAACTTAACCAGTTTACAATAGGATGCAGCCGGTTGGTAAAAGATAATCTGGACAGTTTAAAAAAAGTAAATGCCAATCTGAAAGGTGTCGTGCTGGACTTGCGAAACAACCCTGGCGGCTTGCTGGACGAAGCGGTCAGTGTGTGTAATTTATTTGTTGATAAAGGACAATTGGTGGTAACCACAAAAGGAAAGCTGAAAGAAATGGATAAAGAATACAAAACACCTTCTGCAAGCTGGGACAATAAAATTCCGCTCACCGTATTGATAAACGGCTATTCCGCCTCCGCTTCAGAAATTGTAGCGGGTACTATGCAGGATTTGGACAGAGGAGTTATCATTGGTTCACAATCTTATGGGAAAGGATTAGTGCAAGTGACTAAAGAACTGGGCTACAATGCAAGGCTGAAACTTACCATAGCGAAGTATTATACGCCCAGCGGAAGATGCATTCAGGCAATTGACTACACCAACAGAAATATTGACGGAAGCGCTTCCAAAGTGCCTGATTCTTTAAAGAAACCTTTCTTTACAAAAGACGGACGAAAAGTGCTCAGTGGCGGCGGCATAGAACCTGATATAAAAATACAGGATGAAGAAAACAGTAAGCTCGCCATTATGCTTTACAGCAAAAATTACATTTTCGATTATGCTACCCAATTTGCAAAGCAACATCGTACTATTGCGCCCGCGGCTGATTTTTCCTTATCGGAAACAGAGTTTGGTGACTTTGCAAAATACCTTTCCAACAAAGATTATTCTTACAAAACAGAAACAGAAATCGCTTTGGATTCTTTAAAAGAAACCGCTAAACGTGAGAAATATTACGATGCTATAAAAACAGATTATGACGCGTTGCAGGGAAAACTGGCGCACGATAAGCAAAAAGATCTGCTTAAGAATAAAGATGAAATCAAAGAGTTGCTGGAAAGCGAAATCGTATCGCGATATTATTTTATGAAAGGAAGAATAGCCCACAGCCTGCAATATGATAAAGACCTGGAAAAAGCCGGCCAAATTATTCTGCAACCTGCTCAGTACAATACTTTGCTGAAAAAATAAAGCTACAACTTACACTATCCACGCTTTTAGAATATCTGCAATTTTGCGATCATTGCTCAGGCGGGGTACTTTGTTTTGTCCGCCCAGTTTTCCTTGCGATTTCATATATTCCTGAAAAGCGTTTTTCTTCAGTGCTTTTATTTTCAGCGGTTGCAGAATGTTGCCTGTTATAAGATCATTATAATAAATATTTTTTTCGCGCAGCGTCTGATCAATTTCCCAGGCAAAAGTTTCCATATTCTCCGGCAGGTGTTCAAACTCAACCAGCCATTCATGGTAAGGTAAGCCTTCTGTAGTGTTAATCATTGGTGCTATGGTAAACTCCGTAATCTGAGCCTTAAATTTTTTCACTGCGGACAGCATCGCCTCTTCCACTTCTTCTGCAATTACGTGCTCGCCAAAAGCCGATATGAAATGTTTGGTGCGTCCCGTCACTACTATTCGGTACGGATCAATACTTACAAACCTTATGGTATCACCGATATTATAGCTCCATAATCCTGCATTGCTGTTTATAATCAAGGCATAATTTTCACCAGTCTTCACATCTTTCAGCGAAAGTCTTGTTGGGTTTTCGTTATAAATTTCATTTGCCGGCACAAATTCAAAAAAGATCCCGGAGTTCGTATTTAGCAACAATCCTTCTTCCTGCAGCGTGTCTTGAAATGCAAAGAAACCTTCTGACGCGGGAAACGTTTCAATCGTATCTATTTTACCACCCAGGCTTTCAAACATTTTCGCTTTATAGGGCTCAAAATTGACGCCGCCGTGTATGATCACCTGAAGGTTCGGAAAAAGTTCCTTTATTTTTTTACCGTTTCCTCGTTCCTGCAGCCAGTCGAAATACATCTGCACCCACGGTGGAATGCCGCTAATAAGGCTCATATCTTCACCGATAGTCTCCTCTACAATTTTTCCCAGCTTTTCTTCCCAGTCTTCTATACAGTTAGTTTCATAAGAAGGCAATTGGTTTTTGCGCAGATAACGGGGCACATAATGATTCACAATTCCGCTCAGCCTTCCGGTGGGGATACCGCCTACGCGTTCCAACTCGGGAGATCCGGAAAGAAAGATCATTTTACCGTTTGCAAATTTTGTGTTGCCGCTTTCCGCCATATAGCACAGCAGCGCATTGCGGGCTGTATTAATATGGTTGGAAATAGAATCTTTAGTAATGGGTATATATTTTATACCGCTTGTAGTACCAGACGTTTTAGCAAAGTAAATAGGCTTGCCTTTCCATAACACATCTGATCTTCCGGCTTTTATTTCGTCTATGAAATTTTTATAAGCTTCGTAATCTCTTATAGGAACTGCCTCGGAAAACTCCTGATAATCTCTTACATTTTTCAAATGATGCTGTTTGCCAAAAGAGGTTTTCGCTCCGGTTTTTATCAACTCTTTCAACACCGATTCCTGGTCTGCCACAGCCGTCATCATTTCCCTGCGCGTTTTTTTGTGAATAATAGACGCATAAGGTTTGGCGAGAAAAGACTTGATCTTCATCAACTGAAATGCTTTATGTTAAAAGGATTGCCTCCAAAAATACAATTGAAATTTTAAAGACCGTTATCTATAAAAACTGAATTGATTATTCCATCAGTATATTATTTCCATTCTACAAAGCGACTTGCAGAATGGAAACACATTGATTTGTATTTATTATCGTGGCTTATTCTCTGAAGGATTTTTCGGCTTAGGCAATTTATTACTGTTGCCTTGCTTCTGAGAATGATTTTGTGGTTGTTGCGGTGAACGGGATGGCTGTTTTGGGCGATCATTTCTGGACTGAGAAACTGTATGTTGTCTGCTACCCTGCTGACGTGGGGAGGGTTCTTTACCTACTGTTTGCTGCTTTCTATCTCCCGGTTTTTGTCTTTTCTTATGAGAAGATTTTTCAAGCGCTTTCAGAGTTATTTGTCCTACATCATTTATGAACCCTGCTTCTGTTTTTACTGTAGTTTTTGAAGAGGCTGTTTCCAATTCTTCCGGTTGTATTTCCGAAGGTTTTTTCCCTTCTTTATTCATCTTCAAAATGTCTTTTACACGAGTGATGGAAAGCGGATATTGCTTGTTGCTTTCCTTAAAGCTGTACCACATCAGATTTTTAAAGATGTCTTTTTTTTGTAAAAATGCGACGCCTTGTAATGTTTCCAAACTTTCGGCATTATTAGGGAAACTTTGCAAAGCATCCATATATGTATCCAATTCGTAATTAAGACAGCATTTAAGTCTTCCGCATTGGCCGGAGAGTTTTGTTTGATTGATAGAAAGGTTTTGATAGCGCGCCGCAGTGGTATTTACAGATTTGAAATCTGTAAGCCAGGTACTGCAACATAATTCTCTGCCGCAAGAGCCAATACCGCCAACCTTTCCACTTTCCTGCCGTGCGCCAATTTGCTTCATTTCCACTTTTACCTTAAATTCGTTGGCGTAAGTTTTTATCAGCTCCCGAAAATCCACCCGCGCATCTGCCGTATAAAAAAAAGTTCCTTTTTTGCCGTCGGCCTGCAACTCTACTTCGCAGATTTTCATTTCAAGACTCATCTGTTTTGCTATGGCACGGCTTTGAACCATCACTTCATTCTCACGTTGTTTTTGATAGGTGAATGCGTTCATTTCATCTTCGCCTGCCAGACGTAATACGCGTTTCACATTTATATCGTCTTTAACGCTGTATTTCTTCATTTGTAGCTTTACCAATTCTCCGGTGAGATTCACCATTCCTACGTCATAACCATTTACACCTTCAACCACAATCATTTGCCCTTTATCCAATAATAATGAAGTATTGTTTCTGAAATAATCTTTACGGCTGCCGTTATTAAAAGAGACTTCAATAATATTATAAGGTTTCAGATTATCTGTAAGAGGAAGATCGCCGAGCCAGTCAAAGACATTCATCCTGTTGCATCCTCCGCTTGTACAGCCCCCGTTGCTTTTGCAGCCTGCAGGTTTGCCATTGGCACCTGTGCCGCAGTTACCACATCCCATACTCAAAATATATTTAAACAGCCATTGTAATGATTATCAATGAACTGAAATTGTTAAAGAATAAGTTGCGAATTTACTAAAAAGAGAGCATAGAAAAACATTCTCACTTCTAACTGATAGCTGCATGCTTTGAAAATATAAAAGAGATCGCCTTTCGACGATCTCTTTTATATTTATTTACAATAATTAATTATTGTTTAGTAACCCGCAAGGTCTGGGTGTGATCCGCATCCGAGTATTTGATCAGATAGATGCCATTCGCGTATTTGCTCATGTCTATCTTCACTTCCACTCCACTCATCTTCACATCGCCCATCAGTTTGCCCGTTAC
>Ga0153956_1000224_pt1 | contig 70666 bp, 62 predicted proteins | sample TSFL040MetaG_FD_104704 | JGI IMG/M metagenome (GOLD analysis project Ga0153956, IMG submission 104704) | Attine ant fungus gardens microbial communities from Florida, USA - TSFL040 MetaG | ecosystem: Host-associated > Fungi > Mycelium > Unclassified | place: USA: Florida, Wekiwa Springs...
CGCTTGCCGATACTGCGTTAAAAATGAACTCAAAATCCTCATTTATTGGCGTATAAACTGCGGTTTTTCGCTCATTTTTGCCTTGCCTCGGCTGCGCTCGCTACGTTTTTCAGAGGTTCCTTAAAGCTGTTCAAAAAACTTTCCATAAACCTTCAATAAACCGACATGACCGATCCCTAGGCTGAAGGCTCCTGTCTAGTGGAGATGGCAATGACGGCGGCAATGAACCCCGGGCGCCTTGCGGTACGTACCGTCTGGCTGTCCGACCTGCACTTAGGCAGCAAGGATTGTCAGGCCGATTACCTGCAGGACTTTTTGCGTCGGGTCGAATGCGAAACGCTGTACCTGCTGGGCGACATCGTGGACCTGTGGGCCATGCGCCGGCGTTTCCTATGGCCGGCCGCGCACCAGGAAGTGCTGCGCTTGATCATGCACAAGGCCCGGCACGGGACGCGGGTTGTTTATATTCCGGGGAATCACGATGAAGCCGTGCGCGAATTTATCGGCCAATGTTTCGCGCAGGTGGAAATTGCCGGAGAGGCCTGCCACACCACCGCCGACGGCCGTCGTTTACTGCTGCTCCACGGCGATGTCCTCGATGTCGAGCGGCATCTCGGGTTTGTGTCCCGGTTTGCCGGCGACGCGGCTTACGATTTATTGATGTGGCTGCACCGCTGGGCCAACCGCGCTCGGAAATGGATGAAGCTGCCGTACTTGCAGCTCGCCAGTTCCATTAAAGGCCGCATCGGCTATGCGCGCGCCGCCATCGCGGTTTTCCGGCGGGCGGCGCTTGCCGAAGCGCGCCGCCGCGGTTTCGACGGCGTGGTTTGCGGCCATATCCACCACTCCGAAATCGTCGAAGAAAACGGCCTGGTTTATTGCAACGACGGCGATTGGATCGAGAGTTGTACCGCGTTGATCGAAGACTCGTGCGGCGTTTTGAAAGTCCTGACCTGGCCTGCTCTGTATTCGGAAGAATGGGCGTTGCCTGTCGTTATCAATGAACCTGTGCGCACCTGAAACGGGGCTGTTCTCCGGGGATTTTTGCAGACAAGCCCGGCTGCATTGATAGTAAATTTGATCGCCTATGTAATTCTCCCCCCTCTTTGCTTGGCGAATTATTCGAAAGTTATTGGCTGAAGCCGGGCCAATGGTTGTTCGTAGAATTCCCGGGGGAGATTTCACCATAAAAAAATTCATTTTTCTGGGCCTGCTGCTGCTCAGTTCATTGGCGTTCGCCGAAGGGCGTAAATCCTTGTTGCTGGACAACGATACCGGGGACTCGCCGGGGAAGACCTTGTTCCAGGCTCATTGTTCCATGTGCCACGACCAGGGCGTGCCGAAGGCTCCGCGTACCCGCTACCTGAAAATGATGCCGGCGGAAACCCTATATAGAGCCCTGACGGAAGGAGCCATGAAGGCGCAGGCACAGGGGCTCAAGCAAAGTGAAATCAAGGAAATCGCATCCTATCTGTCCGGGCAGAAACCCGATTCGATAGGTGCTCCCAAAAAACCGCTTCTGCATTGTGCGAATAACGACAAACCGTGGTTTGATTACGCGAAGCCCCCCATTGGAATTGGCTGGGGCATCGATGAAGAAAATACCCATTACATTCCAGCGCGCGCGGCCAGGCTGACGCCTCAGCAGGTCACGAAGCTGAAACCCAAGTGGGTTTTTGGCTTTCCGGGTGCGATCCGGGCGCGCTCTCAGCCTATCGTTGCGGGCGGCGCTCTGTTTGTGGGAAGTAACGATGGGACTGTTTACGCCCTCGATGCAAAGACGGGTTGCGTGCATTGGGAGTTTCACGCTTCCGCTGAGGTCCGCACCGCAATAGCGATCACGTCATGGGATGAGGCCGCTGCGAAAACCGGCGTCGCGCCGACTCTGTTTTTTGGAGATTTCTTTGCCAACGCCTATGGCGTTAACGCTCTGACCGGTGAGCCCGTATGGAAAACAAAAATTGATGACCACTCGAACGCAACCATTACCGGTTCTCCCACTTGGTACAGGGACAAGGACAGGACTGTCAGGGTTTATTTCCCGGTTTCTTCCAACGAGGTCGTTACCGCCGCGGACCCCAACTATTCATGCTGCAGTTTCCGCGGCTCCGTAGTTGCGCTCAATGGCGCGGATGGCGATGTTCTGTGGAAAACACATACCATTTCCTCGCCATTAACGGAGCAGTATAAAAATATCAAAGGGGTTCCGCAGATGGGGCCCTCCGGAGCTTCCGTATGGAACAGTCCGACTATTGATGAGAAGCGGGGCGTGCTGTATTTCGGCACAGGCAATAACTATTCGTTTCCGGCGGAGGGACATAGCGACTCCATCTTCGCGGTAGGATTGACGGATGGTCATGTCGAGTGGGTCACGCAGGTGACCTCCGGCGATGTGCATAACGTTTCCTGCGTGCTGTCTGGCCGGGAAAACTGCAAGGGTAAAGAGGGGCCGGATTTCGATTTTGGCGCCTCGCCGATTTTACTGAGAAGCAACGGCGAGGAAATCATTGTCGCCGGCCAGAAGTCCGGGGATTTGACTGGTTTGAATCCCGATAAAAAAGGCCAGATCGTTTGGCATACGAAGGTGGGCGAAGGAAGTGGTGTCGGCGGAGTGCATTTCGGCATCGCCGCGGAAGGCAGAACAATATTTGCCCCCATTCATGATCCGGATCTGGGCAAACCGATTAACCCGGGTGTTTCCGCTCTGGATGGATTCACAGGCAAGTTTCTTTGGAAATCCCCGCTGTCAGCGCATTGCAAGGAGAAAAATTGCCTTGGATACTCGGCGGCGATAACGACCATCAACGGGGTGGTTTTCGCCTGTGCCAGAGACGGGCGATGCCGCGCGTTCGATAGTGGGTCGGGCAGGGTTATCTGGGAGTTCAATACGGCGCAAAAATTCACCGCGCTAAATGGGAGTGAAGCAAAAGGGGGCGGAATATCCGGCCCGGCCCCCATCGCTGCGGATGGCATGTTATATATCAATTCGGGCTATCTGGCGCTGGACGGCAGTGAGCCAGGGAACGTGTTGATTGCATTTTCTCCCGAATAACGCAAGAGGCGATGAGTCGGCGCCGGTTGTGGATCTTGCTCTTGCGGGGATACTTCGGTTGGCCTGTGCTTCGGTTTACAGACGTACTCCGGTCAGCTGGGCCGCCAAATCCCACATCGACTCCGCATATTCTTCGTTATATACGATGGGCAGTGGGTCGATGAGCTTACCCTTGTTGTCAAAAAAGTACCCGGATATTTTTCCAAGGCATTGGGCGGTTGTGAGATACCAGTAGGCTTGTGCGCATTTTTCCGCAGACATCCATTCCGATGCACGGGTTATACGAAGACGCCAGATTGCCAGATTCAAGGGGAAGTACAGGTTTCTGTTGATGTTTGTTTTCACCGCTCCGGGATCGATGCAGTTCACCGTGATATCGGTGTCAGCCAGAAGTTTGGCCAATGTTTTAGTCAGGTAGATGACGGACAGCTTGGAAAGGCCGTATTGCCGCAGCATTTCGTAGTGTTTTTCCGCATTGTAATCGTCGCGGGAAACGTCGAAGCCGAATTGCGGAATAAGCATGTAAGAGCCTGAAACCACGTTGATGATTCTGGCTCCTTGCGTTTCCCGGATCTTGCCCAGCAAGCCCAGTGTCAGTGCGTAGGTTGATAAGTAATTGGTGGAGAAAATCAGCTCAAGGCCATCTTCGGAAAGCGTTCTGTGCTGCAGTCCGAACATGCCGGCATTGTTCATCAGAACGTGCAGTGGATCGCCGGTGTTCAGAAACTCCTGAACAGCCCGTTTGGTCTGGCTCAAGGAGCCAAGGTCGGCCACGATCATTTTTATGTCGTCATTGCCGCTGATGCTTTTGACTTCGGCGATGACTTTTTCTGATTTTTTAATATTTCTGCAAACGACATAGATTTTAAAGTTGTTTTTTGCAGCAGCAATTAAGTATTCTTTGCCGATACCATCGGTCCCGCCCGTCAGCAGCATGACTTTTTTTTCGATTGTTTTTTGAGTTTCTGTCATCGAAATTCCCGGGTTTAATACGAAGTAAAATTCCTGTTGTTTTGTCGCGACAAAATATGCTTGGGTGATGCCTTGCGCAATTACCCCGAAGTAGTAGGCGTCGATAGCGATAAAGGGAGCCGTCTGTTTTGCCGGAAGGCGCCCCCGTTTCGATGGGATGGGGTTTTAGCCGACTTTGCTTTTCCCGGAGTTTTTAAAGGCTCCGGTATGCAGGTCAGGGAGGATTTTGATATGAAGGAGTCGTCGATACAAAAAAACAGGAGCCCAAAGGCTTCGTGGGTCCTGTTAATAAAAATGCAATGAGATTGCCGCCTGTTTGTCATCCGCACTCGCTAATTTGCCAGGAATATTAGGAGAAACGGCGATGATTTCAGTAGAACACGTAGTCTCAGAACGCTTTCCCGATTTCCCGCAACGCAATCCCGCCATTTACAAAACCGTGGTTGCGGTTTTACGTTACCTGTTTCGCGAATCGGAATTTCGCCGTTTTTCCGAGCGATACCCGCACTTGAGCGGTTTCGACTTCGTAGAGCAGGGCCTGGATCACTTCGAATTCGGTGTCACTGTCAGCGATCGCGAACACGAGCGCATTCCCGCCTGGGGGCGTGTGGTCATCGTCGCCAACCATCCTATCGGAAGCCTCGATGGCCTGGCCCTGCTGAAGCTCGTGGGCGAGGTTCGCCGCGACGTGAAGGTGGTGGCGAACGACGTTCTTGCCGTCGTCGAGCCATTGCGCAGTCTTTTATTGCCGGTGGATAACATGGGCTCGCGTACCGCGCGCGATAACCTGCGAGCCATCGAGCAGCATCTTCTGAACGATGGCGCCGTCATCATTTTCCCCGCGGGCGAAGTGTCGCGCATGGGGGCCATGGGGGTGCGCGACGGGCGCTGGCGGCACGGCTTTCTGCGCTTTGCCGCGAAAACCCGAGCGCCGATCCTGCCGATGTTTGTCGATGCCCGTAACTCCGCGCTTTTCTACAGTCTCTCGATGGTGGCGAAGCCGCTGTCGACCTTGTGGCTGGTGCGGGAGATGTTCAAGCACAACAGCCAAAGCGTCCGCGTGCGTATCGGCCACGCCATCGATTTCGATGTGTATAACAATCTGCCTTTGGATAGCCGTGCCAAGGTGAAATTGTTTCGCCGCCATCTCTATAAGATCGGCAAGAATCGGGGAGAAGGCTGCTTCGATACGGGGGCGGAGTCGATTGCCCATCCGGAAGACCGGCAGCAGTTGCGCGCGGAAATACGCCAGTGCGAATTGCTGGGCACCACGCGCGAAGGCATGGCGATTTACCTGCACCGCTTTGAAAGCGACTCCGCGGTGATGCGCGAAATCGGTCGCCTGCGTGAAGTCAGTTTTCGCGCCGTGGGCGAGGGCAGTGGCCGCCGCCGCGACGTCGATGCCTACGATCGCGATTACGACCATCTGGTGTTGTGGGATGACGAGGCCCTGGAGCTGGTCGGCGCCTATCGCTTGCGCCGGACGGCGCAGCTGGTGGAGCGAGGCATTGATACGCGTTCTCTGTACAGCAGCACGCTGTTTTCCTACAAGGCCGATGCGGCGCGCTATCTGGGCGAAGGTGTCGAATTGGGCCGCTCCTTCGTGCAGCCGCGTTACTGGGGCCGCCGGAGCCTCGACTTGCTGTGGTATGGCATCGGCGCATACGTGAAAAAATTTCCGGAAGTGCGTTACCTGTTCGGCCCGGTCAGCATCAGCAATCGCTATCCGGGTTTTGCCAAGGATTTGCTGGTCAGTTTCTACCGGCACTATTTCCCCGCTTCCACCGACTGGGCGCGCGGTCGCCTGCCTTACCAGCCGGGTAATCCCGATACCGCCCGGCGCTGGGAAAGCCGGGATTACAGCGCGGGTTTTGCATCGCTCAAGGCCGAGCTGGCAAGCCTCGATCTCGCGGTTCCCACGCTCTACAAACAATATTCCGAGTTGTGCGAAGACGGCGGCGTGCACTTTGTCGACTTCAACATCGACCCCGATTTTTCCGACTGCGTGGATGGATTGGTGCTGGTCGACCTGCACCGGCTGAAGGAAAACAAGCGGCGGCGTTACCTCGGAACCAGCGGCGAGTAAGCCCGGCTTTTAAGGAACCTCTGAAAAACGTAGCGAGTGCAGCCGAGGCAAGGCAAACATGAGCGAAAAACCGCCGTTTATAGGTCAATCAATGAGGATTTTGAGCGCATTTTTAACGCCGCATCGGCAAGCGCAGTCGTTTTTCAGAGGTTCCTTAACGGACATTATCTTCGGCACATCGGACGTGCCCTAGCGATCGCTGGCGTCATCGATAGACGAAAATTGTCATCGGGAGGGGTTGGGTTTCGCCCCGCGTCAGCGCTGTTTTATACCAGGCTGGCCTTGCGGTTACGACCCGCGCCATGACGCAGGCGCGTGCAATTCCAGAGCATTTCCCTCAGTTCCGTGGTGTCCTGCCATTCGCCGTCGAGCACCCAGTCGACGAGGCTGGCCGCCACGTCCGGATATTGGATCGCGGTGCAGGTGCGCTCGCTTTCGAGCCAGGCGCGCAGGGGTTTTTCGTGCAGTTCGGGCAACACGCTGCCCCAACCCAGGTGCTCCAGGGCGAGCGCGTTCGACAATTGCTCCATTTGCCCGCGAACCGGTTTGACCAGCGGTGGAATGCCCATGTGCAGGCATTCGCTGATCAATTCAAATCCGGCGTTGCAGATGACCGCCTCGGCACAACGCAGATCGTTGCGAAATCCGTGCAGATTGGTGCGGCGCAAACCGACATTGCCGGCTTCGATATTTTCGAGGTCCGGCGAATACTGAACAAACCGGTATTCGGGAAAACGCTGCAGCAGCGAGGTGACGCTGTCCTGTTGCTCAAACGGCAGGTAGACCAGGATGTGGCGCGATTTCTCGGCCTGCAGCCGCGTATCGATAATCGGCGGCAGGATAGCGGACTCGAAATGATGCCAGTGGAGGCCGATCGGAACATCCACCGGCGCAAACCAGTTCATGACGAGATCGCTGACCAGCGTGCGATCGCGTTGAGGAATCGAATGCCGGAACGCGTACTGGTGGCCGATGCCGATGCAGGTGACGTTGGCGAGCCGCGCGGCCCAGGCGCAGACCGGTTCGAAATCGGTGATGACCAGGTCGTAGTTTTTTGCGGGCAGCGTGCGCACGTCGTGAAAGAACTGCTGGGCTTTGGTTTCCCGCAGCGTCGGCCAGTACAACACCGCGCCATGACGCTGCACCATCGATAAACCGCGCCGGTATTGGAAATTGCCGAAACATTCCATATCGAAAAACTGGTCGCGGTCACGCCCCGAAAGCAACCAGGTTACGTCCGCGCCCCGCGCCTGGAAATGCGCGGCCATCTTGCGCGCGCGACTGATATGACCGTTGCCCGTTCCCTGCACTCCATACAGAATTTTCATGCTCGATCATCCTTGTTCGTGGGAAAAATGCTGCCGAGCGAGATCATCGCTTTGAATCCTGGGGACGGTGGGCCCGCGCCGTATTACAGGGCAAGCTGGCTGAGGAATAGAGAATTGGCGAAACACGCGAGCCCGCTGCCGAGCAGGGCGCCGGCCAGGATATCGGTGGGAAAATGCACGCCGAGCACGACCCGGGACAATCCCACGGCGCTGGACCACAGGTATAAAGGCAGGGCCAGCGCGCCGTAGTGTTCAGTCGTGATGGTCGCCAGCAGGAAGGCCGCGCCGGTATGGCCGGAGGGAAAGCTGAACCGGTCGGAAGCCACGACAACACTGCGAAAACTGGGAATGGCTTCGGGAGGACGACGTCGCTGGCAGCTGTTCTTGAGTATCCAGTACAGCGGGCGTTCTATGGCGAAGGCGAGCGCCGTGGCGGCGAACAGGGCCTGGCCGTTGCGCCGGTCCAGCAGCCATAACAGGCTGGGCAGGAGCACCTGGATGAAACCGTCGCCACTTCGCGAAAACGCCCGCGCGAGGCTAATCCAAAGGTGACGATGGCGCGTGTGCATGAACCAAAGCAGCATGCGCAGATCGTATTGATAGAGATTCTGGAGCCAGCGCGTTCGCATCATCATGCTCGCAGAATGAGCTAAAGCGATTGCAGGCAGGTGACGCGTTGATGACAGTTCGATGAAACGGGGCGCCCCGGCAAGGACCGGGGCGTGGGGATATTCAGTTCTTGATCCAGAGCACGGCGCCGGAAATATTCGGGTACTGCTCGCTGTCCCAGTCGTGCAGTTTGGCCTTCGGAAACTGGATCATGCATTTTTCCGCAAGCTCGAAGAACGGCGCCCGGCCCGGATCGGCGATCGCGATGCGGCGCGCGCCGGCGTCGAGCGTGCGTTCGATCAGCTTGTACAGGGGTTTGACCATCTCGTCCCAGAAACAGATATCGGTGCCGACGAGCGCATCCACGCCTTCCAGGCGCTTGCCGCGAATGCTTTTGAAGTCGCCGCGATGGCATTCGATGTCTACGCCATTCAATTCCGCGTGGGCCTGCAAATAAGGAAACACGGCTTCATCGGCGTCCACCGCCAACACCGACGATTTGAATTGGCGCGCGCAGAAAATACCGCTCAATCCCCAGCCGCAGCCGGCGTCCACAACGCGGCTGCGTTTGGGCAGCGGATGCTGGCTCAGGAAATCCATCAGCAAATCGGCCGAAGGCCAGTGCTTGTTGCCGTGGATCGAGGCCACGTGACCCTGGCGACGCAAACGGCGCATGGCGGGATGGCTTGCGGTCATGCGGTGAATATTGAAGCGTTCGAATTGTTGAGGTGTGGGCAAGATGGCACCGTTTATTTGCGATCGAATGAGGCAACGAATTGCGAAACGGTGACGAGTTTAGCTGAAAAATGGGACGTTTGTGTTTCATACTCAATCACGTGGAGCCTTTGCCTCTATAATGCGCGCATCGATAAAGACCGGCATGCGCAGCGTCACGCGACAAGCGCTGTCATGAGTCAACAACCAGTCCGTCGCCAAGCACCATGACACCCCCTGTCGAGACGGATTTTTCAAGGTGAATCGTGCGATGAAAGTATTGGTTACCGGAGCCGGCGGGCAGCTCGGGCAGACGCTATTGCGAACCGTTCCAGCGGACATGATGTGCATGGGTTGTACCTCATCGGATCTCGATATCAGCGGGCCTCATCTGCTGGAGCAGATCGGCGACCACGGCGCGCAACTGGTCATCAACGCGGCGGCCTATACGGCGGTGGATCAGGCCGAAACGCCCGAAGGGCGCGCCCGCGCGTTTGCCGTCAATGCAACAGGCGCCGGCGCTTTGGCCGCCGCTTGTAAAAGCACAGGCGCGCGCCTGATGCATGTCTCCACCGATTTCGTGTTCGATGGCGAAGCCGGGCGGCCTTACAAAACCGATGCCACGCCGCAACCGCTCGGCGCTTATGGTCTCAGCAAGCACGAAGGCGAGCGCCTGGCATTGCAGGCCCTGCCCGAGGCGTTGATCGTGCGCACAGCCTGGGTTTATTCCCCCTACGGCAACAACTTCATGAAAACCATGCTGCGTCTGATGCGGGAGCGCGACGCACTGAATGTGGTTTGCGATCAGGTCGGGACACCGACCGCGACCTCGACCCTGGCGGCGGTGTTGTGGTCGTTTGCGCGGCGGCCGGCTTTGACCGGTATTTATCACTACACGGATGCCGGCGTCGCCAGTTGGTACGATTTCGCGGTGGCGATACAGGAAGAGGCGCTCGCGCGGGGGCTGCTGGCGAAAGCCATTCCCATCCGGCCGATTCCCAGCAAGGATTATCCGTTGCCGGCGGCGCGGCCCGCGTTCAGCGTGCTGGATAAATCCGCCACTTACCGCGATCTTGAAATCATCCCGACGCACTGGCGCAGTGTTTTGCGCGACGTTTTACAAGAACTTCATGGACAGCAGGGCTGAAACGCATGGCTAATTTATTAGTGACGGGCGGTGCCGGTTTCATCGGCGCGAATTTCATTCATTACTGGCTGCGCGAACACGGCAACGACAATGTGGTGGTCCTCGATGCGTTGACTTACGCCGGCAATCGCCACAATCTCGATGTGGTGCGGGACAATCCGCGTTTGCATCTGGCCGTCGGCGATATTGGCGACGAAACATGGGTCGAAAACCTGTTGCGCGAACACGCCATCGATACGCTGGTGCATTTCGCCGCCGAAAGCCATGTCGACCGTTCCATTTCCGGCCCCGATGCTTTTATCCAGACCAATGTGGTCGGCACGCACAGCCTGCTGAAGGCGGCGCGTTCGGTCTGGTTGCAGGGCAGCGGGCTGCCGCATCGTTTTCATCATATCTCCACGGACGAAGTGTTCGGCTCGCTGGCGCCGGATGCGCCGGCTTTCACCGAGCAACACCCGTATCGGCCCAACAGCCCGTATTCGGCGAGCAAGGCCGCGTCGGATCACCTGGTGCGCGCCTACCATCACACCTATGGTTTGCAGGTGACGACCAGCAACTGCTCGAATAATTACGGCCCGTACCACTTTCCCGAGAAGTTGATTCCGCTGTGCATCACTCATCTGTTGTCGGGTAAATCCCTGCCGATTTACGGCAATGGACGCAATGTGCGCGATTGGTTGTACGTTGAAGATCATGCGCGGGGCATCGATGGCGTGTTGAGCAAGGGCGCGATTGGCGAGACTTACAACATCGGCGGCAATAACGAATGGACCAACCTGGATGTGGTCCGGGAGCTCTGCTCGGTGATGGATGCGCAGTTTGCCGGAGATGCGGCTCTGGCCGCGCGTTTTCCCGCGGCCCTGGCCGCGCAGGGGCGCGAGAGCAGCGACGCGATCACCTTCGTGACGGACCGCCCCGGCCACGATCAGCGCTATGCCATCGATGCGCGCAAGGCCCGCGCGGAACTCGGCTTCGAGCCGCGTGAATCCTTTTCCACCGGACTGTTGAAAACGGTGCGCTGGTATCTCGATAACGATGCCTGGTGGCGCGCGGTGCTGGACGGCAGTTATCGCCGCTGAAATACGGGGCGCCGGTGGCGGCGCCCTGGTTTTGAAGATGCGGCCGTGCCGCTGAGTGGCGGTGTCAGAGCGTGGGCTTTGTCAGAGCTCTTTGTCAGAACTTTTTCCAGAGCTTTTTTCAGAACAAGGGCGCAGCTGCGAAACTGAGTCCTTGTTCATCCTTTGCGGATAATTGCGGCGCGGCGTCCGGGATCAGCGGCCACTGGATGTTCAGCTCGGGATCGTCCCAGCGCACCGAAACCTCCGATTGCGGGTGGTAGAAATCGGTGCATTTATAAAAGAATTCCGCTTCCGCGCTCGTCACATAAAAACCGTGGGCAAAGCCGGGCGGAATCCACAGCATTTGCTTGTTTTCGGCGGAGAGCTCGACGCCTATCCACTGGCCGAAAGTCGGCGATTCCCTGCGCATGTCGACGGCGACATCGAACACGCTGCCGCTCAGGACGCGCACCAGTTTTCCCTGGGTGTGTTCGGTCTGGTAGTGCAGGCCGCGCAGAATGCCGCGGCCCGATTTGCTGTGGTTGTCCTGGACGAAGTGGATGTCGAGGCCGGCCTCGGCGAACACCCGCTCGCTCCAGGTTTCCATGAAAAAGCCGCGCTCGTCGCCGAACACTTTCGGCGTGATGAGCAGGACATCGGCGAGTGCAGTGGTTTCAAATTTCATCGATGGAAGACTTCGGATTGCTGTTCAGCATGTTGATGAGATATTGCCCGTAGCCGCTCTTCTTGAGCGATTCGGCCAATGCCAGTACCTGTTCGCCGCCGATGAAGCCCATGCGGAAGGCGATTTCCTCGGGGCAGGCGATTTTCAACCCCTGGCGCTCTTCCACCACGCGAATGAAATTGGCCGCGTCCAGCAGCGAGTTGTGCGTGCCGGTGTCGAGCCAGGCGGTGCCCCGGTTCAATACCTGTACATTGAGTTGCCCGTCTTGCAGATAGGCGCGATTGCAGTCGGTGATTTCGAGTTCGCCGCGGGCCGAGGGCCGGATGTTTTTGGCGATATCGAGGATGCGGTTGTCGTAAAAATACAAACCCGTCACCGCATATCTCGAGCGCGGCTTGAGCGGTTTTTCTTCGATATCGATGGCGCGGCCTTCGGCGTCGAAACTGATCACGCCGTAGCGTTCCGGATCCTGCACGTAATAGGCGAACACCGTGGCGCCGTGTTGGCGCTGCGCGGTTTCCTGCAATTTCACCGACAGTCCGCCGCCATAAAAAATGTTGTCGCCCAGAATCAGGGCCACCGGGCTGTCGCCGACGAATTGCTCGCCGATGATGAAGGCCTGCGCCAGTCCGTCGGGGCTGGGTTGCACGGCGTATTGCAACGAGATGCCCCACTGGCTGCCGTCGCCGAGCAATTGCTCGAAAGCGCTCCGGTCGCGCGGCGTGGTGATCAGCAGGATATCGCGAATGCCTGCCAGCATGAGCGTGGCGAGCGGATAGTAGATCATGGGTTTGTCGTAAACCGGCATCAATTGCTTGCTCACGGAAGCGGTGAGCGGATGCAGGCGCGTGCCGGAGCCGCCGGCGAGAATGATGCCTTTGTACGCTGTTTGTGTCATACGCTGGCGTTTCCTTGTGCGTAGAGATTGGGAGGAGCGAGGCGCGCGATTTCATCATACTTCCCGCGCGCGGGCAATTTATGCGCCTCGCGCGCAAACGCCACCATCGAAGTTACGGATGGTAGGTGAGTCGCCTGCGCTTGTGTGTGATCGCTTTCGCTTCGCCGAAATTCGCCCGCGCGTTTTGTTTCACAAAATTATTCGAGCGGCCGAGTGTTGCAAAAAAATTTTATGATTTTCGATAATGTTCCCGATAGTGTTCGCGCAGCGGCACTTTATGCAATTTGCCCGTTGCGGTGTGCGGTAATTCCGTGACGGCGATAATGTCATCGGGCAGCCACCATTTCGCCACGCGCGTGGACAGATGTTCGATCAGCGAATTCTTATCGAGCGCATGGCCCGCTTCCAACACCACCAGCAACAGCGGCCGCTCATCCCATTTCGAATGCGGCACGCCGACCACGCAGGCTTCACGCACGCTGGCGTGGCTGAGCGCCGCGTTTTCCAGAGCGATGGAGCTGATCCATTCGCCGCCGGATTTGATCACATCCTTGCTGCGGTCGACGATGCGCAGATAGCCTTCGGCGTCGATGGTGGCGACGTCGCCGGTGTCGAACCAGCCATCGATGGTGGCATCGGTATCGGCGCGATAGTAGCGCTGCATGATCCACGGGCCGCGCACGCGCAGTTGTCCCGAGTGCTCGCCGTCGTGGGGCAACGGCTGGTCGGCGGCGTCGAAGATTTCCAGCTCGACGCCGTAGATCGCCTGTCCGGCGGAGGTCTGGATGCGATTGCGTTCCGCCAATGGTAAGTCGCGCATGGATTCGCGCCAGCCGCCGAAGGTGGCGAGCGGGCTGGTTTCCGTCATACCCCACAGGGGCATGAGGTAGACGCCGAAGCGTTCGCGCAACATTTCCACCAATGCCAGAGGAGCGGCCGCGCCGCCGACCGCGACGATGACGTGTTGCGGCAAGCGCCGGCCTTCCGCTTCCATGAAGTGCAGCAGGTTGAGCCAGACCGTGGGCACGCCCAGCATCAGATTGACCCGCTCGCTATCGATCAGCTCGAACAAGGCCGCGCCGTCCATGCCGGCGCCGGGCAGCACCAGCTTCGCGCCCGCGATCAGGCCGGAGTAGGGCACGCCCCAGGCGGAGACGTGGTACATCGGCACCACCGGCATCGCCACGGTTTCGCGCGACAGATTCAATGCGTTAGGCATGCAGCTGGCCAGCGCGTGTATCACGGTCGAGCGGTGCGAATACAGCACGCCCTTGGGCGCGCCGGTGGTGCCCGAGGTGTAACAAAGGCAGGCGGCGGTATTTTCGTCGAAGCTGGGCCAGTGATAAGTCTCCGGCTGCTGTTCGAGCAGGGTTTCGTAGCACACGTAAGGAAATTCGACGTGGGCCGGGGCGTGCTCCGGCGCGCATAGCAGCACGATGGTGGTCACGCGGGACAGGCGCTCGCTCAATTCGTCGAGCAGCGGCACGAAGCTCAGGTCCACGAACAGCAGGTTGTCCTCGGCGTGATTGACGATGTACTCGATCTGCTCGGGAAACAGCCGCGGGTTGACGGTGTGCACAATGGCGCCGATGCCGGAAATGGCATAGTACAGCTCCATATGCCGGTAGCCGTTCCAGGCCAGGGTGCCCACGCGCGCGCCCGGCCGCACGCCCAGGTCCCGCAGGGCATGGGCAAGCTGGCAGCTGCGGCGGTAGCAGTCGGCATAGCCGTAGCGGTGAATATCGCCCTCGACGCGGCGGCTGACGATTTCGGTATGAGGATACAGGCTGGCCGCCTGCGCGATGATCGTGGAGATCAGCAGCGGTTGCTGCATCATATTGCCCAACATGACGGCTAGCTCCCTGCGTGCGGACGATGCGGACTGGGGCAACGAAGCTACCAGTGTAGCTCCGTCGCCAGCGTTGCTAAACTGCTACCTTAGCATTGGCTCCCGACGCGCCACTGTGGCGTCGGGCACGGGCGTCATGCCGGCGGTGTGGCGGAACCAAGACGAATAAATCCGCTCCCGTTACTGTTTTTGATGTTTGCAGAATCGTTTCCCGTCCGCATGAGTGGGCGCAAGGGCTGAGCTAAAGCCGTGGGTTGCGGTGGCTGAGGAGTGCGGCGAAGGATGATAGACAGTGGACGACGGCGGAACGGGATCGCCTCGCCGGCGATCTGGAGCAGCGGCGCGATAGGCGCGATGGCCGCGGCGGGGGCCTGGTTTGGCGGCGCGGTGGGCGCCGGCGCCGCGGCCCTGCTGGCGAGCGTGGCGGTCTGGCTGGGATTGCGGCGTTATCTGTCGCGCCCGGTTTCGCGCCTGACCGAAGCGGTGCGGCAGGTGGCTGAATGTGGCGATCTGAGCGTGCGCGTGGCGCCACAGCGCGAGGACGCCATCGGCGTGCTCACCGAATCCTTCAATACCATGCTGGAACAGATTCAGGCCCGCGACCGGGCTGTGGCGCATTCGCAGTTGTCGCTGGAGCGCCGGGTCGAGGAGCGCACCCGCCAGTTGCGGGAGGCCAAGGATGTCGCCGAGCGGGCGGCCCGCTCCAAATCCCAGTTCCTTGCCGCGATGAGCCATGAAATCCGCACGCCGCTCAACGGTGTCATCGGCATGGCCTCGCTGCTCGGCGTCACCGCGCTGGACAAGGAGCAGACCGACTACGTGCGCACCATCCAGCATTCCGCGGAAGCGCTGCTGCGCGTGATCAACGATATTCTCGACTTTTCGAAGGTGGAGGCCGGCAAGCTGGAGCTGGAGCAGATCGATTTTTCGCTGCGCGATCTGCTCGATGAGCAGTTGGAAGTGATGCGGCTGAAGGCCGCGGAAAAGCAGCTTTACCTGCAGCTCTGGTATGGCTTTGGCGCGCCCGAGTGGGTGCGCGGCGACCCCGGCCGGATGCGCCAGATTCTGCTCAATTTCCTCAGCAACGCGCTCAAGTTCACCGCCCGCGGCGGCGTGCTGGTGCGGGTCGAAGCCACGCGCCTGGGAGGCGGTCGCGCCCACTTCCGCATTGCGGTCGAGGACACCGGCATCGGTATCGCCAGCGAGAAGCGGAGCCTGATCTTCGACGAGTTCACCCAGGCCGACGACTCCACCACGCGGGTGTACGGCGGCACCGGGCTCGGCTTGAGCATCAGCCGGCGCCTGGCGACGGTGATGGGCGGTCGCGTCGAGGTGGAAAGCATGCTGGGGCAGGGCTCCACCTTTACCCTGGCGCTGGATTTCCCGCTGCCATCGCCAGCGGCCGCGCCGGAGCTGGCCCCGCTGCGCCACTCCGCCGGCGTGCTGGTCGTGGGCGAGTGCGTATACGGCCACCGCGTCACCGAATCCTGGTGTCGCCAGTGGGGCTTCTCGGTACGTTTTTGCGAATCGCTGGCCGACGCGTCCTCGGCCTTGCAGGAGCCCGGGCCTGTGCCGCACATCGTGCTGGTCGACCATGTGCTGGGCGTGGATGCCGTGGAAGAGTTCGCCTGTCAGGTGCGGGCCCGCGCCGAACTCGACCGCACGTTGCTGGTGCTGCTGGCGCGCACGCCGCTGGCGGATCGCGGCGAGGCCGCCGCCCGCGCCGGTTTCAACGCCTATCTGAGCCGGCCGCTGCGCCAGCAGCAGCTGTTGCAACTGCTCGATCTGCTGCTCGACCATCGCCGCCGCGGACAGACGCCGCCGTTCCTCACGCCGACGTATTTCAGCGATCACGGCGAGATCGAAATTCCCGCCCGGCTCGGCTCTTTCCGCGTGTTGCTGGTCGAGGACAACATGGTCAACCGCAAGGTGGCGGTGCGGATGCTGGAGAAATTCGGCGGCATCGTCGATGTCGCCACCCAGGGCCGCGAAGCCTTGCTGATCTGGCGGCAATACGCCTACGACCTGATCCTGATGGACTGCCACATGCCGATCATGGACGGTTACGAGGCGACACGGGAAATCCGCCGCATCGAAAGCAATCGCGGCGGGCACTCCACCATCGTGGCGCTGACCGCCAACGCCCTGGAGGGCGAGCGCGAAATTTGCCTGGCGGCGGGCATGGACGATTTCATCGCCAAGCCGATCCGCCTCGGCGATCTGGAAACAGTGTTGCGTCGTTACGTGAAAGTGTTGCCGGTGGCCGGCGTCGGCGGGTGAGCGGGCCGGCCGCGACTTAGCACATTTCGCTCCGGCAACGCATCCCTTAGCTGCAGGGTTGTTCTGGCGCATTGCAAAATAGTTTAATACCCTCCGCTTCCCGGGCCGGAAACCGGCCCATCCTGTCCTGATCGGAGCATCCGGCGCGCGTGCTGAACGCCGCTGTCCCCGTTGCACTTTGAGAGCTGTAGATAATGACGAAACCCGTGTTGGCGATTTTGGGGGGTACCGGCGATCTCGGTACCGGATTGGCGCGGCGCTGGGCGCAGGCCGGTTACGAAGTGGTGATCGGTTCGCGCACCGCCGATAAAGCCGAGGCCGCGGTGGCCGATCTGCAGAAGGTCATGAGCGAGCGCGGCATTGCTTCGGTGCAGGTGCGCGGCACCGACAACCTGGCCGCCGCCCAGGCCGCCGATATCATCGTGCTGACGGTTCCGTTCAGCCATCAGGCGTCGACGCTGGCGCTGGTCAAGGACGCGCTGCAGGGCAAAATCCTGATCGACGTGACGGTGCCGCTGGTGCCGCCGAAAGTGGCGCGCGTGCAGTTGCCGGCCGAAGGTTCCGCCGGTCAGATCGCCCAGAATCTGCTGGGAGAAAACGTGCGCGTGGTGTCCGCGTTCCAGAACGTGGCCGCGCATCACCTGCAGGAAGGCCACGCGCTGGATTGCGACGTGCTGGTCTGCGGCGACAGCAAAGAGGCCCGCGCGGCCGTCATCGAACTGGTCGAGGCCGCCGGCATGCGCGGTTTTCACGCCGGCTCCATCGCCAACTCGGCGGCGGCCGAGGCGCTGACCTCGGTGCTGATCTTTATCAACAAACAGTACAACTGCCACGCCGGCATCAGCATCACCGGTCTCAGCGAGCACGGGGAATAAGCCGTGCGTCGACGCATGGAGTTGTCGGCATTGCCGGGTTTGCCGAAGGTGGAACCCGGCGACGATCTGGCAACCTTGATTCTCGATGGCCTGCGGCGCCTGGAAGAAACCCTGCGCGACGGCGACGTGCTGGTGCTGGCGCAGAAAATCGTTTCCAAATCCGAAAACCGCTATGCCTGGCTCAACGAGGTCGAGCCCGGCGCGCAGGCGCTGGAGCTGGCGCAGGCGGCGGACAAGGATCCGCGCCTGGCGGAGCTGATTCTGCGCGAGTCCGTCGCGGTGTTGCGCACGCGCAAGGGCGCCATCATCGTCGAGCATCGCAACGGTTATGTGCACGCCAATGCCGGCATCGATCAATCCAACATTCAATCCGATCCGGACAATCCCCGCGTGTTGCTGCTGCCGGAAAACCCGGATGCCAGCGCCGCGCGCCTGCGCGCAACCCTGCGCGAGCGCACCGGCGCCCAGGTGGCGGTGATCGTCAACGACAGCGCCGGCCGCGCCTGGCGCAACGGCGTCATCGGTTTCGCCTTGGGCTGCGCCGGTTTCGTCGCGCTGGAAAACCGCATCGGCACCGAGGACATGTTCGGGCGCGCGCTCGAAATCACCGAGATCGCCGTTGCCGACGAGTTGGCCGCGGCGGCTTCGTTTCTGATGGGGCAGGCGGCCGAAGGCGCGCCGGTGGTGTTGATCCGCGGCGCCGCGCTGAGCGCGTCGGAAAACGGCTCGGGCGCGTTGATCCGCGCCCGTGAGCAGGATTTATTTCGTTGACCATGAGTGATTCTTCCCCGCTCCCGGCACCGCAGTGGTTGGCGCCGGGCAAAAAAGTGCTGGCGCTGTCCGGCGGCGTCGGCGGCGCCAAGCTGGCGCTGGGACTGAGCCGGCTGCTGGCTCCCGATCAGCTCAGCATCGTTTGCAATACCGGCGATGACTTCGATCATCTCGGCCTGCGTATCTGCCCCGATCTCGATACCGTCATGTATACCCTGGCCGGTCGCAACAATGTCGAGCAGGGTTGGGGTCTGGCCGGAGAAACCTGGCGCGTCCTCGATGCGCTCGGCCAGTTGGGCGGCGATACCTGGTTCCGTCTCGGCGACGTGGATATCGGCACGCATCTCGCGCGCAGTGAATGGCTGCGTCGCGGCGAATCGCTGAGCGCGGTGACGCGCCGTCTGAGCCTCGCCCTGGGCGTGTCGCATCCGCTGTTGCCGATGAGCGACGATCCCGTCAGCACCATTGTGCACAGCGATCAGGGCGCGCTGAGCTTTCAGCATTATTTCGTGCGCGAGCAATGCCGGCCCGCGGTGCGCGGATTTGAATTCAACGGCATCGGGCAGGCGCGGCCGCAAGCGGAATTCCTATCGCTGCTGCAAGGCGGCGATCTGGCCGCGATCGTGATTTGCCCTTCGAATCCCTTTGTCAGCGTCGATCCGATCCTGAACGTGCCCGGCGTGCGGGCAGCCCTGCGCGCCGCGCGCGCGCCGGTGATCGCGGTATCGCCCATCGTCGGCGGCATTGCGATCAAGGGCCCGACCGCGAAAATGATGGCCGAGTTGAACATGCCCAGCAGCGCCGCCGCCGTCGCCGCGCATTACGGCGATCTGCTCGACGGTTTCATCGTCGACGAAACGGATGCCGGCGAGGCGGAGCGCATTGCCGCGTCGGGCGTTTCCGTTCGCGTGGCGCAGACAGTGATGAAAAGCCTGGACGATCGCATTATGCTGGCGGCCGAGGCGCTGCGGTTCGCGGCGGCTTTCTGAGTCGATTGCAAAGACGAATACGGCGGCGGGACGCGGCCGGGCCTATTGGACGCGGGTCATCGACAGGTATCGGTCGATCAAGAAATCCGATAAAAAAAGTCAGAGCCAATGCGGGTGCGAGCCTGTCGGAGAGCGTGAAACATGCGCGTGTTGTTGCCGCTGAAAGAGTTTGCCGCCGCCAAGCAACGCTTGGCGGGCGTGTTATCGCCAACCGAGCGCGCGCGTCTTTTTCAGGCGATGGTGGAGGATGTGTTGTTCGCCATCTCCGGCCATCCCGATGTGGACGATGTGGTGATCTGTTCGTCCGACCCGGCCGCCGCTTGGCTGGCCTGTTATTACGAAGTGAATTTCCTGCCGGAGCCGACGCCGGGCCAGGGGCTCAACGCGGCGGTGAACGCGGCGGTGAGAGAATTTGCCGCCGCGGGCGTGCCTGAAGTTCTTGTTGTGCACGGCGACCTGCCGTTGCTGGGCAGCGCCGATGTCGCCACGCTGATCGCCGCGCATCGCGCGCAGACGGGCGCCGCGGTCACCATCGCGCCGGACCGGCGCCGTTCCGGCACCAATCTTCTGGTCTGGAGTCCCCTGGATAAATTCGCGGCCCACTATGGGGGCGACAGTTTCCGGCGCCACAGCGAGCTGGCGCGGCAGACTGGCGCGGCCCTGGCCGTCTGCGATCTGCCGGGTGGCAGCTGCGATATCGACGAGCCGGACGATCTGCTGCTCCTGCTGACCCAGCCGCCGCAGAATCTGGCGCGTTACACGATGACTTATTTACAGGACAGCGGTGTGGCCGCGCGTCTGCTGGCGATGCGTCGCGGCGCGGACAACGAAACCACCGCGGGCCATTATGGCGCCGAAGACTGCTATGACGCCGGAGAGAACTATGACAGAGCCAGATAACTTCGATCTGGATGCGCTGACCGCGCAGGTATTGCAGGGCACTCTGCCCAGCGACGCGCAAGCGCTGCAGCTGGCGGACTACGCCGAAACGCCGCGCCTGCTGCACGGCGCGGCGCAAGTGCGCGACCGCGGTTTTCGCAATGTCGTCACTTACTCGCGCAAGGTATTCCTGCCGCTGACGCATCTGTGCCGCGACGTCTGCCACTACTGCACCTTCGCGCAAACGCCACGGCATCTGCCGGCGCCCTACATGGCCGTCGACGAAGTCCTGGAAACCGTGCGCCAGGCGGCGGCGCTGGGCTGCAAGGAGGCGCTGTTCACGCTGGGCGAAAAACCCGAGCTGCGTTACCGCGCGGCGCGCGCAGCGCTGGCGGAAATGGGATTCGCCACCACGCTGGATTATGTCGCGCATGTGGCCGAGCGCGTGTTGCAGGAAACCGGCGTGCTGCCGCACATCAACGCCGGCAACATGGATGCCGACGAAATCGCCAAGCTGCGGCGTGTATCGGCGTCGATGGGCATCATGCTGGAGTCGGCGTCGCCGCGCCTGTGCGAAAAAGGCATGCCGCATTACGGTTCGCCCGACAAGGTGCCGGCCGTGCGCCTGGAAACGATTCGCCTCGCGGGCGAGGCCCGGGTGCCGTTCACCAGCGGCATCCTGATCGGCATCGGCGAAACGCGGCGCGAGCGGGTCGAAAGCTTCCTGGCCCTGCGCGAACTGCATCTGCGCCATGGCCATCTGCAGGAAATCATCGTGCAGAATTTTCGCGCCAAGCCGGACACGCAAATGGCGCAGGCACCCGAGCCCGATCTCAATGAGTTGCTGTGGACCATCGCGGTCGCGCGCCTGATCTTCGGCGCTGACATGAGCATTCAGGCGCCGCCCAATCTCAGTCCGGGCGTGCTGCCGCAACTGGTCGCGGCCGGGATCAACGACTGGGGCGGCGTGAGCCCGGTGACGCCGGATTACGTCAACCCCGAAGCGCCCTGGCCGCATCTCGACAAGCTGGCGCGCGAAACCGCCCTGGCGGGGAAAGTGTTGCAGGAGCGCCTGACCGTTTATCCGGCTTACATCGCGGATCGCCAGCGCTGGCTCGATAGCGCGCTGCACACGCCGGTGCTGGAGAAAATCGATGTCGAAGGACTGGGGCGCAACGACTACTGGTCGCCGGGCGAAGCCACGGAACCGCCCGCCGCCGAGCTGGAGTTGATCGCCAAGGCCGCGCGTCCCGGCGCGACGCTGAAAGTGAGCGCCGAGGTCGCCGCGATCGTGGCGCGCGCGCGCGCCGGCGAACGCCTGGAGGAGGGCGAGGTCGTGCGCCTGTTCCAGGCGCGCGGCGACGATTTCGCCCACGTCTGCCAGGCAGCCGATGCGCTGCGCCGCGAAGTCTCCGGCGATAGCGTGGCCTACGTGGTCAACCGCAATATCAACTACACCAACATCTGTTATTTCAAATGCCAGTTTTGCGCGTTCTCCAAGGGCAAGCTCAGCGAAAACCTGCGCGGCTCGCCCTACGATCTGTCCCCGGAGGAAATCCAGCGCCGGGTGCGCGAGGCGTGGGAACGCGGCGGCACCGAAGTGTGCATGCAAGGCGGTATTCACCCCGAGTACACCGGGCAAACCTACCTCGATATTCTGCGCGATGTGAAAGCGGCGGTGCCGACTATTCATGTCCATGCGTTTTCGCCGCTGGAGGTGTGGCAGGGCGCGAAAACGCTCGGCGTCGACCTGGCAACTTTTTTACGGCAGTTGAAAGCGGCGGGACTTGGCTCGCTGCCGGGCACGGCGGCGGAAATTCTCGACGATGACGTGCGCGCGATTCTGTGTCCCGACAAGATCGGTACGCAGGATTGGCTCACGGTGATCGAAACCGCGCACCAGGTGGGACTGCGCACCACGGCCACCATCATGTACGGTCACATCGAGGGCGCGCAGCACTGGGCGCGGCATCTGCTGCGGGTGCGCGATCTGCAGGCGAAGACCGGCGGTTTCACCGAGTTCGTGCCGCTGCCGTTCGTGGCGATGGAAGCGCCGCTGTATCTCAAGGGCCGCGCGCGCCGCGGGCCGACCTTCCGCGAGGCGGTATTGATGCACGCGGTGGCGCGGCTGGCCCTGCACCCGCTGATTCCGAATATTCAGGCGTCCTGGGTAAAAATGGGCGAGGCGGGCGTGGCGGCGTGTCTGGCGGCGGGCGCCAACGATGTCGGCGGCACGCTGATGAACGAATCGATCACGCGCGCGGCCGGGGCCGAGCACGGCCAGGAGTTGCCGCCCGCGCGCATGGATGATCTGATCCGGCGCTGCGGGCGCGAGCCGCGCCAGCGCAGCACCGTATACGGCGAGCCGCCGGCCGCTCAGGTGGCGTTGTCGTACGATGCGCCGGCATTGGCGGATATCGTGAATACACCGGCGCGGCAGTATGAGCGCGATCGCAAGAACAAGCGCGTGCTGGTGCGCCGCGATCCCGGCGATCTGATCGTGAGCGGCTGACGGAAAATTTTGAAACGGAGCCAATGAATGACCGCTTCCATGCAAGTTGTGGCGCGCAATGCCATCAAGCTCGAACCGTCCTGGCTGAATGTGGTGGGGGCCGAATTCGACAAGCCTTACATGGCCGCGCTGAAAGCATTTCTGGTTGAAGAAAAAAAAGCCGGCAAGGTGATTTATCCGGCCGGCGAAAATTGGTTCAACGCGCTCAACTCAACGCCCTTCGATAAAGTCCGCGTGGTGATACTCGGCCAGGATCCCTACCACGGCCCTGGCCAGGCCCACGGCCTGTGTTTCTCCGTATTGGCGGGCGTGCCGGCGCCGCCGTCGCTGCTGAATATTTTCAAGGAACTGGAAACGGATCTGGGCATTCCCATGCCCCGGCACGGTTGTCTGCAGCACTGGGCGGAGCAGGGCGTGCTGCTGCTCAATAGCGTGCTGACCGTCGAACGTGCCCGCGCGGCCGCGCATCAGGGGCGCGGCTGGGAAACTTTCACCGACAGCTGCATCGAACATCTCAACCGCGAACGCGAGGGCTTGGTGTTTCTGTTGTGGGGCAGTTATGCGCAGAAAAAGGGGCAATTAATCGATCGCAAACGCCACCTGGTGCTGGAGGCGCCGCACCCGTCGCCCTTGTCCGCGCATCGCGGTTTTTTCGGTTGCCGGCATTTCTCCAGGACCAATCAATATCTCGAGCAACACGGCCAGCAACCGATTGACTGGTCCTTGCCGGGGCAGTGAATGCCCCGTGCAGCTCCAGGATTTTATTACTGCAACAACGTTTTTTATTGCAACAGCGCCATCGCCGCTTCCATGTCGGCGGACAGATCTTCCACATCGTGCGTGTTGATTTCCGGCGAGAGGCCGAGGCGGTCGAAGGCCGAGATGCCTGACCAGTCCATCTGCGTCAGCGGATGATCGGTGCCGATGTAGCTTTGCAGGTTTGCCACCAGCACCACGTCCGCGTAATCCACCTGCGCCGGCTTGCGCGCAAATTTCAAATGCTCTTCCGGAATCAGCGTCAGCTCGCGGGGGAAATCCCAGGCTTCGAGAATTTTGCGGCCAATCATGGGATGCAGATTGTCGATCAGCGCATCGAGCGCGGCGGCGTCCTTGAGCAGGCGCCGGTTATCTTCCGCGTAAGTCAGCATCGGCAGCACGCCGATTTTATGCACCACGCCCGCCAGCGTCGCCTGGTCCGGGCGCAGGCGCGTGTAATGGCGCGCGAGCACGTGGGCGATGCCGGCCACCTCGGTGCTTTGCGCCCACACCGTGCGCATGCGCTGGTCGATCAGGTCGGACGTGGCCTGAAACATTTGCTGCATGGCGAGGCTGATGGCGAGGTTGCTGGTGTAGTTGATGCCCAGGCGGCCGACGGCCATTTTCAGATCGTCGATGACACGGCTCGCGCGCAGCAGCGGGCTGTTGGCGACCTTGATCAGGCGCGCGGTCAACGCGGCGTCGTTCTGAATGACCTTGGTCAGCGTGCTGACATCGACATCGGGATCGGAGGCGGCTTCGCGAACTTGCAGTGCGACTTCGGGGAGGGTGGGCAGCACCATCTGATCGGTTTCGATGGCGTGCAGCAGTTCACTGCGGATCTGCTCGATCATTTCACTCATGCTGAATCCTGTGGTCGTAATTTCGCGATCGTTGCGCCGGCGCTGGTTGGCTATGCAACACTATTTATCGGCTGCAACGATCGGACACACAACGGCCTTAAGTTATAGCATACGGCAGTTCCAGCGGACGCAAAGTTGCGCCGTTTGTTAACGTCATTCCACCTTTTTCCTGCGCGCCATCGGATACCACTGCCAACAATTCGGCGGTGTGCGAATCGATTGCGACCGCGCTGACGATATTGCCGGCTTTCTGGCCTTCGGGGCCGCAAATTTCCGATGCGGGCTCCGGCGCGCCGGCCTCGACCTGCGCGCGTTGCAAATGGCGTTTGACCTGGCCCCGGTAGTAAGCGCGCGCCACGATTTCCTGGCCGGTGTAGCAACCCTTTTTGAAACTGATCGCGCCCGTTAGATGAAAGTTGAGCATCTGCGGAATGAACATGTCGACCGTGGCCGCGCGGACCTCGCCAAGGCCGGCCTGTATCAGCAGCCAATTCCAATAACGGGTGCCCGCAGGGGTGAGGCGCGGCTGATTGGCTTGCCACAGCGCGAGCGCTGCGGCGGGCGGCAACCAGCATTCGAACCATTGCGCCGCTTCGTCGAGTTGTACGACCAGACCGCCGTCCGTGGTTGCGGCACTGTAGCGTCCCGCGAACGATTGTCCCGTCAGGCCGGCGGCGATGGCGGCGGCTTCCGGGCCATGCAGGCCGATGCCGACCAGCGCTTCCGGCGCCGAGAGCCTGGCTTTGGAAAACACGATGTATTTGCCGAAGGCCTGCATCGTGCCGGCAACGATATCGCGGCGCATGCGCAGCCAATAGCTGTCCGCGCTGCGCTGTGTCAGATGGAAGCTCGCGAGCATGCGCCCCTTGGGCGTGCAATAAGCGCCGGGTGTGCTCAGGTTGGCGTTGGCCGCAAGCACATCGCAGGTGACCTGCCCTTGCAGGAACTTGGCGCTGTCCGGGCCTTCGACCGCAACGATGCCGTATTGCGCCAGTGGCACGATAACGGTCGCCTGAGCGAATTGGGTTAGGGAGGCGGGTTCGTCCGCGAAAGTCACTTCGCCATCGGCGCTGGCGATGGCGGCAATATGTTGCAGGAATTCTTGCATGCGAGTCGTCCTGAAGGGGGAGCGCATCTGCCGGCATGAGCAGACGCAGGAGCCGGGGCCGGGTATAATGCCGGCGTTTTTCTTATTTTACGCAAGTCACCTGTCGAAAACAGCCGCTGGTCAGCCAATGCTTTCTGAAAGCGATCTCAAACGAATTTACTGGGCCAGCCGCCGCGGGATGCTGGAGCTGGATCTGATTCTCGTGCCGTTTGTGGAGCAGTGCCTCCCGTCGGCCAGCGCGGATGTGCAGCAGGCTTATGTACGCCTGCTGGAGAGTGAGGACACGGAGTTGTTCGCGTGGTTTCTCCAGCGTGAGCGACCCGGGGACGAGGAGTTGGCAGGGATTGTCGAACAGATCCTCGAGTTTGCCCGAACCGTTAAGCGTTGAGCTTTTCCCCTCGATCTATTTGCGCGCCGCGCTGATTGCGCTGTGGGCCGTGCTTTTGTTCGCCGTGTGGCGTTCGGCATTGCCCGGCGTTTTGCAAGGCGCGCTCGGCCTCGCGATCACCAGTTATATCGTGCGCGTGTTGCGCCGTCATACGGGCCTGGGTGGTCGTGCCGATTGTTCCGCCTTGATGTGGGATGGAGCGGGTTGGCAGTGGCTTTGCGGCCGCGAACGCCGGCCTGTGGTTTTGCTGCGTTCCACGGTCTGGCCGGGGTTTCTGCTGCTCAATTTTCGCTGCGCGCGGACCGGCAAGGCTTGCGTGCTGTTATTGCTGCCCGATAGCGCCGCGACGAATTCACTGCGGCGCTTGCGGGTTTATCTGCGTCATCTGCCGGTCTTTGCGAGTTAGTTTTTCGCGGGAGAGTTCTTGGGTGTCAGCACCGTGTCCTGTATTTGCGCCGAGGTCTCCGGATAATCCAGCGTGTAATGCAGGCCACGGCTTTCCTTGCGCGCCAGCGCCGAGCGTATGATCAACTCCGCCACCACCGCGAGGTTGCGCAGCTCAAGCAGGTCGTTAGAGACTTTGTAATTGCTGTAGTACTCCGCGATTTCCTGCTGCAACAACTCCGCGCGCCGCAGTGCGCGTTCCAGGCGTTTATCGGTGCGCACAATGCCCACGTAGTCCCACATGAAGCGGCGCAGCTCGTCCCAGTTGTGGGAAATCACCACGTCTTCATCGGAGTTGGTGACCTGCGATTCGTCCCAGGCGCGCACCGTGCCCGGCGCCGGCGCATTGGGCAGCTCGCGCGCGATCGATGCCGCGGCGGCACGGCCATAGACGATACATTCGAGCAATGAGTTGCTGGCCATGCGGTTGGCGCCATGCAGGCCGGTGAACGAAGTTTCGCCGATGGCATATAAATGTGGGACATCGGTGCGTCCCTCGAAATCCACCATGACGCCGCCGCAGGTGTAATGCGCCGCCGGTACCACGGGGATGGGATCGCGGGTGATGTCGATGCCGAGTTCGAGGCAGCGCGCCTTGACCGTCGGGAAGTGGTGCAGAATGAATTCCGGCGATTTGTGGCTGATGTCCAGGTAAACGCAATCGATACCCAGGCGCTTCATTTCATGGTCGATCGCGCGCGCGACGATATCGCGCGGGGCCAGTTCACCGCGCGGATCGAAGCGCTGCATGAAGCGCTCGCCGTCGGGCAACAGCAGGACGCCGCCCTCTCCCCGGATGGCCTCGGTGATCAGGAAGGATTTCGCTTTGGGGTGATAGAGGCAGGTGGGGTGGAACTGGTTGAACTCCATGTTGGCAACACGGCAGCCGGCGCGCCATGCCATGGCGATACCGTCGCCGCTGGCGCCATCGGGGTTGCTGGTGTACAGGTACACCTTGCTGGCGCCGCCGGTGGCCAGCACGGTGAAGCCGGCCTGGAACACTTCGACGTGACCGGTTTCCCGATTGAGCACGTAGGCGCCCTGGCAGCGGCCGTCGCGCACGATCAGGTCGACAGCGACGCGATCGGTGAATATTTCAATATTGGGCGTGGCCAGCGCGCGCGCGGTCAGCGTTTCGGAAACTTCGCGTCCGGTGGCGTCCGCCGAATGGATGATGCGCCGATGGCTGTGGCCACCTTCCTTGGTGAGGTGGAAGTCGCTGCTATCGATACGGTCGAACTGAACGCCCTGATCCACCAGCCACTCGATGCTTTCCCTGCTGTGTTCGACCGTAAAACGCACCGCGTCCTCATGGCACAGATCGGCGCCGGCGATCAGCGTGTCGGAGATGTGCGCCTCGACGGTATCGTTGGCATCGATCACCGCGGCAATGCCGCCCTGGGCCCACCAGGTCGAGCCCTGGTTGAGGGCTCCTTTGCAGATCACCGCCACCCGTGCCTGAGGCGCGAGGCGCAGGGCCGTGGTAAGGCCGGCGGCGCCGGTCCCGATAATCAATACATCGTGTTGTCGGGTGCTCATCGGAATTCGTGTTGCTCCTGGCAGAGGCCGCTTATATTATGCTGCACAAATAGTTAGGCTAGTATTTTCTCGGTTCCGGGCTCCGGAACTTTTCAACAGGCGGGCAATCATACCCGGCTTCACGCGGTGAGCGCACTGGCCACCGAAACTTCTGGGTTGAGCGATGGTCTATGATGCAGTTGCACCAACCGGCCGGGAACGGGAGCGGCGATGACAAACGCCGAACTGACCGACCAGCAGTTGGTGGCGCGGGTACAGAAAGGCGATAAACGGGCCTTCGATTTGCTGGTTCTCAAATACCAGCACAAAATCCTGAGCCTGATCTCGCGCTATATTCGCAATCTCGACGAAGTGCAGGATGTCGCTCAGGAAGCCTTTATCAAAGCTTATCGCGCGCTACCTAATTTTCGTGGAGACAGCGCGTTTTATACGTGGATGTATCGCATCGCCATCAACACCGCCAAAAATCATTTGGTCGCGCAGCAGCGACGACCGCCGGGCGTGGATGTGGATATCGACGATGCCGAACATTTCGAAGGCGATTTCCATCTAAAGGACATCGAGAATCCTGAGAATCTATTGTTTGGTCGTGAGCTCAAGCGCGTGGTCGAACAGGCGATCCAGGCGTTGCCTGAAGATTTGCGCACAGCGGTAACATTGCGCGAGTTCGATGGTCTGAGTTACGAGGATATCGCGACGGTCATGGATTGTCCGGTGGGAACAGTGCGAAGTCGTATTTTTCGCGCGCGGGAATCGATCGACAAACATGTGAAGGCCCAGATGAACGGCGAGGTGGTCGTATGAGTGACAGGCTGCGGGAATCGGTTTCTGCCCTGCTCGATGGCGAAGCGGATGAACTCGAGTTGCGGCGACTGCTTGCCAGTGCGCAGCAGGATGAAGTGCGTTCGGCGTGGCGCGATTACCACCTGCAGCGCGACAGCCTGGCGGGCGTGGACATGCGTTTCGCCCACCTCGATATTTCAGGTCGTTTACAGGCCGCGCTGGCCGACGAAAAAACTCCGACGGTGTCCGGCCGTTGGTGGCGTCCTTTGACCAGCGTCGCGGTCGCGGCATCGGTGGCGGCGGTGGTCGCTGTCGGTGTGCGCAATTTCAATACGGCTCCGAGCTCGGTGGTACCCGGTAGTGCCGCTGAAGTGGCGCAGGTTCCCACAGCGGCGCCGGCGGCCGGTCGTGTGTATCCGGCGCAACCGGGACCGACCCTGGGCAATGTTGCCGTCAGCGCCCAGCTCAGCGATGTTCCCGCCCTGCAGCCCGTCAGCCTCAATCCCGACGAGCTCGCGCAGGAGCGGTTGCAGCGTTATCTGTTGCGTCATACGGAGCGCGCTGCCTTGACCAACGGTCAGGGGCTCATCAATTTCGTCAGAGTTTCCCAGCTTCAGCCGGAGTAACCGGAGGATGTTGCGCCCGTTGTTTGCGCTGTTGTTGCTGGTGCCCTTGTTGACGGCCCATGCGGAAAACCGGGCCGGCCAGCAGGCGGGTGACCCCTCCGCTCACAAGCCCGCCGTTCAATCCCCCGACAAAAGTTCCGCCGATGCCTGGCTTGCCCGCTTTTCCCGGGGCATGGCTGAGCTCAGTTATCACGGTGTTCTCACCTACGAAAGCGGCGATCGCCTGGAAGCGCTTCGCGTCACCCACGGCCGGGTCGACGGTGTGCCCTTCGAGCGCCTGGAGCATCTCGACGGCGATCGCCGCGAGGTGATTCGCCGCGGCGAGCAGTTGACCTGCATTTATCTGGGGCAACGTCTGAGCCGCCTGTTCCGGCAACGCGCGGCGGCCAACAACCTGACCGGACTGGCCGCCCACTACGATGTGCGCATGGAAGGGGAAGGGCGTGTCGCCGGGCGGCGTACCATGGGAATCAGCATCAGTCCCCGGGATGAATACCGGTTTGGCTATCGTCTGGCGCTGGACTACGACACCGGCCTGTTGCTGCGCTCCGAGTTGCTGTCGGCCGATGGGCGCGTGTTGGAGCGTTTCCAGTTTATCGAGGTGACCCTGGGGCCGCTCAAGCCCGAATGGGTTGCCACCGAGAGTCTGGTCAAAAACGCGGCTCCAATCGATGCGCCGGCCATCGCGGCGGTGCCCGCTGGCTGGGGACCGCACTGGTTGCCGGCGGGTTTTGTGCAAGCCCAGACACACGCGCCGGAGGATGTGAAAACCTATTCCGACGGCTTGGCGGTGATGTCGGTTTTTGTCGAGCCCGCCGACGAGCCCTTGCCCAGCGCCGAAGGGCGCGCGCAGCAGGGTGCCACGGTGGCTTTCACCAAGCCTCTGCGACGCCAGGATCGCTCCTATATCATCACGGTGATGGGAGAGGTGCCCCAGGCCACGGCGGCGGGGGTGGCCAATTCCATCGACTGGTCCGCACGCCCGTGAGGCCGCCGGTTTCGAGCCCCGGCGCTTCATAGCACCGCCGCGCGCTTTTGCGCTACAATCGCGCCCTTCAAGCGATCCCCCATTCCCCCTGCCGGCGTCTGTCTGAGTAACGTATTAGCGTGAGCAATCTCGATCACATCCGCAATTTTTCCATCATCGCCCACATCGACCACGGTAAATCGACGCTGGCGGACCGTTTCATTCAATTGTGCGGCGGTCTCAGCGACCGCGAGATGGAAGCGCAGGTGCTCGACTCGATGGATATCGAGCGCGAGCGCGGCATCACCATCAAGGCTCACAGCGTGACGCTGCACTACAAGGGCCGTGACGGCAAAACCTATCAGCTCAATTTCATCGATACCCCCGGCCACGTCGATTTCAGCTACGAGGTTTCGCGCTCCCTGGCGGCCTGCGAAGGCGCGTTACTGGTCGTGGACGCGGCCCAGGGCGTGGAGGCCCAATCCGTCGCCAACTGTTATACGGCGATCGAGCAGGGGCTCGAAGTCATTCCCGTCCTCAACAAAATGGACCTGCCCCAGGCGGATCCCGACAAGGTCAAGCACGAGATCGAGGAAATCATCGGCGTCGATGCCTCCCATGCGATTCCGGTCAGCGCCAAGTCGGGGCTGGGCATCGAGGACTTGATGGAACAGCTGGTTTCCTTGATCCCGCCGCCGCAGGGCGATATCGACGCGCCGCTGCAGGCGCTGATCATCGATTCCTGGTTCGATAACTATCTCGGCGTGGTTTCGCTGGTGCGGGTCAAAAACGGCCAGCTGAAAAAGGGTGACAAGATCATCACCAAGTCGATCGGCAAGGCGCAACTGGTCGACAGCGTCGGCGTGTTTACACCGAAGCACACGGAAACCGACTCGCTCAAGGCGGGCGAAGTGGGCTTCGTGGTGGCCGGCATCAAGGACATTCACGGCGCGCCGGTGGGCGACACCATCACCCATCAAAATACGCCCGACGTGGAGGCGCTGCCCGGTTTCCAGCGCGTGAAGCCGCAGGTTTACGCCGGCCTGTTCACGGTGTCCTCCGAGGATTACGAAGCTTTCCGCGATGCCCTGGCGAAACTGACCTTGAACGACGCGTCGCTGTTCTACGAGCCCGAGGTGTCCGACGCACTGGGCTTCGGTTTTCGCTGCGGTTTCCTCGGCATGCTGCATATGGAAATCATCCAGGAGCGGCTGGAGCGCGAATACGATCTCGATCTGATCACCACGGCGCCGACGGTGGTTTACGAGGTGCTCAAGCGCGGTGGCGAAGTCGTCCTGGTGGACAACCCGTCCAAGCTGCCCGATCCCGGTGAAATCGAGGAGATGCGCGAGCCCATCGCGCTCGCCAATATCCTGGTTCCGCAGGAATACCTGGGCAACGTGATCACGCTCTGCGTCGAGCGCCGCGGCGTGCAGAGGGACATGCAGTTCCTCGGCCAGCAGGTGTCGCTGACTTATGAATTGCCGATGAGCGAGGTCGTGCTCGATTTCTTCGATCGCCTGAAATCGGTGAGCCGCGGTTTTGCGTCGCTGGATTACACCTTCGAGCGCTTCCAGCCGGCGACCATGGCGCGCCTGGATATTTTGATCAACGGCGAGAAAGTCGACGCGCTGGCCATCATCGTGCACCGCGACAACGCCCAGAATCGCGGCCGCGTGCTGGTGGAAAAAATGCGCGAGTTGATTCCGCGCCAGATGTTCGACGTGGCGATACAGGCGGCGTTGGGCGGCCAGATCATCGCCCGTTCGACGGTGAAGGCGCTGCGCAAGAACGTACTCGCCAAGTGTTACGGCGGCGACGTATCGCGCAAGAAAAAACTACTCGAGAAACAAAAAGCGGGTAAAAAGCGCATGAAGCAGGTCGGCAATGTGGAGATTCCGCAGAGCGCGTTCCTGGCGGTGTTGAAGGTGGACGGCTAGTTTGTTATTTGGCTCGGCATGACGATGCGGTGATTTGCCGGCTTTTCCATAACAATAAGGAGAGGCTGGGAAGGCCTCACGGCGATCAACAAAAAACGGGATGAAATTACGGCTATGGTGAATTCGTTATTGATGGCGCTGGTGGGAGTCACGCTGCTGGCGTGGCTGGTGCAGGAGTTGGCGGGGCGGGGCCAGCAGCAGCGCATGGTTACGCAGCGCCTGCAGCAGAGCAATGACCTTCCGGCGGAAGGCGCCGAGCCGCTCTGGTCGTCCCTGTTGTTCAAGCTGCTCGTTGTGCTGTGGATCGGCTGGCTCGCGGTGGCGTTGCTGGTGAAGGACGGCGATTTTTCCTTCGTGCTGGTCATGCTGACCCTGTTGTCCGGCGTTATCGCCGGTCTCGACCGCTGGGTCTTCCAGCGCGGCCGCGAAAAGTTCATGGCCCAGGCGCCGGTGGCGGGCTGGCTGCAGCGCTTCAAGGATAGCGAGGCGGAGGGCGCGCGGGCGAAGGTGGCCGGACAGCGTACCGTTGCGGAGTACAGCCGCTCGTTCTTTCCGGTGCTGGCCGTGGTGCTGGTGCTGCGCTCCTTCGTGGTCGAGCCGTTCCAGATTCCGTCCTCCTCGATGGTTCCCACGCTGGAAGTAGGCGATTACATCGCGGTGAACAAATTCAGCTACGGGCTGCGCCTGCCGGTGCTGAAAACCAAAATCCTGGAAGTGGGCGAGCCCAAGCGCGGCGATGTGGTGGTGTTCTTTCCGCCCAATCGCGACATTTACTTCATCAAGCGCCTGATCGGTTTGCCCGGCGATCACATCGAATACCGGAACAAGACGCTCTACATCAACGGCGAAAAGGCGGATCAGACCCTGCTGGCGGAACTGCCGCCCACGCATCCGACGCTGGAGCTGGCCTCGGAAAAACTCGGCACGGTCGAGCATCTCATGCAAAAGGCCATGGGTGCCTATAATGAAACGGCCGATGTGGTCGATGTGCACGTGCAGCCTGGCCATTACTTCATGATGGGCGATAACCGCGACAACAGCAGCGATTCCCGTTTCTGGGGCCAGGTGCCGGAAGAGAATATCGTTGGCAAGGCATTCGCCATCTGGATGCATTGGGAATCCCTGAGTGCTCCCAGCTTCAAACGCGTCGGCGCAATCAATTGAGCGAACGGTCGCCGGCTGCCCGGCTCTCCCGTTCGGACCATCACTACGTTTTGGGAGCGGGAGAGTTTATGCGAGCGACATCGTTGTCCACGGCGCCGTCTCGCCAGCTCGGCATGGGTGCGCTGGGCTGGCTGATCACCTTGGCGATCATTTCATTTTTCCTGACGTGCTTCTTCAAAGTCGGCCCGGTTTACCTCGATTACTGGCAGGCCAAAGGCGTGCTCGACGACGTGCTGGCCTCCGCCAATGCCGATCAGTCGAAGCAGGATTTGATCGAGTCGATCCAGAAGCGCCTGGATGTGAGCCGCATTGAAGTGTTCAAGGCCAAGGACATCCGCTTCAACGACACGCGCCAGGGCCGTGAGCTGGATGCGAGTTACGAGAAACGTGTGCCGCTGCTGTCGAATATCGATGTGGTGGTGAAATTCGAACATCTCAAATATCTGCTGCCTTCCTCACGATGACGGCATTGAACCCCAAACTGCTGCTGACACGGCGCCTGGGCTATTCCTTCACGAATTTCGCGTTGGCCGAACAGGCGCTGACCCATCGCAGCTTCAGCAACAGCAACAACGAGCGCAGCGAATTTCTCGGCGATTCCATTCTGAACTTCGTCATTGCCGAAGCGCTTTACCACCGTTTTCCGAATGCGAACGAGGGCGATCTCAGCCGGATGCGCGCGGGTCTGGTAAAGGGCGCGACGCTGGCGGAAATTGCCCGCGAATTCCGCCTGGGCGATTGCCTGAACCTGGGGCCCGGCGAATTGAAGAGCGGCGGTTTCCGGCGCGAGTCGATCCTGGCCGACGCGTTGGAAGCGCTCATCGGCGCCATCTATCTGGATGGCGGCCTGGAGGCCTGCCGCAACTGCGTGATTGCCTGGTATGGCTCGCGCCTGGATCGCGTGGTTCCCGGCGAAATGAACAAGGACCCGAAAACGCGCCTGCAGGAATTGCTGCAGGCACGAGGCTTGGCGCTGCCGGTTTATCAGCTGGTCGAGGCCAGCGGCGAGGCGCACAATCAGCACTTTGCAGTGACCTGCGAAATCGCGGCGCTGCGCGGCAGTTTTCGTGGCAGCGGCGGCAATCGCCGCAGCGCGGAACAAGCGGCGGCGCAGGCCGCCCTGGATCAATTGGAGCACTTATGACAGACGCAACGCGCTGTGGTTATGTGGCGCTGGTCGGGCGCCCCAATGTCGGCAAATCCACACTGCTCAATCACCTGCTCGGCCAGAAAATCAGCATTACCTCGCGCAAGCCGCAAACCACCCGGCATCGTGTGCTCGGCATCAAGACCGAGGACGATGTGCAGATCGTATATGTGGATACGCCCGGCCTGCACAAGCACGAGCCGAAGGCGATCAACCGCTATATGAACCAGGCCGCGAGCCAGGCCATCGCGGATGTGGATGTCGTGGTGTTCGTGGTCGACCGTTTGCGTTGGACCGAAGAGGACGAGCTGGTGCTGGAAAAATTGCGCCACGTGCGCGCTCCGGTCGTTCTCGCGATCAACAAGGTCGATCTGCTCGAGGACAAGGAGACCTTGCTGCCGGCGTTGCAAACCTTCGCCGAAAAATATCCGTTCGCGGAAATTTTTCCGCTGTCGGCGTTGCGCGGCCACAATCTCGGCGGCCTGGAAGCGACCATCGCGCGCCTGCTGCCGGAAAACCCGCATTTCTTCCCCGAGGATCAGATCACCGATCGCAGCCAGCGTTTCCTCGCCGCCGAGCTGGTGCGGGAAAAAGTCATGCGCCAGCTGGGCGAGGAAGTCCCCTACGAAATTACCGTGGAGGTCGAATCCTTCCAGGCGCAACGCGGCGTGTTGCATATTCACGCGCTGATTCTGGTGGAGCGCGAAGGCCAGAAGAAAATCGTGATCGGCACCTCGGGCGAGCGCATTCGCCAGATCGGTGCCGAAGCTCGCAAGGACATGGAAAAAATGTTCGAGCACAAAGTGATGCTCAAATTGTGGGTGAAGGTGAAATCCGGCTGGTCCGACGACGAGCGCGCCCTGCGCAGTCTCGGCTACACGGATTTCGAATAGGCGCGGGCACGGCGCTTCTGGTTGGGGCCGCGCGATGGAATCCCTGCAACCCGCCTATGTCTTGCACGCCCGCGATTATCGCGATGCCTGTCTTCTGGTCGAGCTGTTCAGCCCCGAGCAGGGTCGCGTCAGCGCGGTGGCCCGCGGAGCGCGCCGCAGTCGCAAGGGCTTCAGCCAAAGCGCGATCCTGCAACCGTTTCAGCCGCTGTGGATCGCGACCGGCGGGCGCGGCGAGTTGAAATCCCTGCGCTCGGTCGAAGGGCGCGATCCCGCCATTCCCCTGCGCGGTAAGGCGTTGTTCAGCGGTCTTTATCTGAATGAATTGCTGTGCCGGCTGCTGCATCGCGAAGATGCCTATCCCGATCTGTTCGTCGATTACGAAGCGGCGCTGCGCGCGCTGGCCAGTACCGAAGCGCTCGATATCGTGCTGCGCCTGTTCGAGTTGCGGTTATTGGAAGAACTCGGTTACAGCTTCAGCCTCGACAGCGAGGGCCTGAGCGGAGCGCCGATTGTCGCCGAACGCGTTTATGGATTCGACGCCCAGCAGGGCCTGCTGCCCGATCCGGGCGACGGTGCGCAACCGCTGTTTACCGGTCGCGATCTGCTCGATTTTCATCGGGGCGATTACACGGATAACGCACGGCGCGCGCTGAAAATGCTGTGCCGGCTGGCTTTGCGCCCGCACCTGGGAACGAAGCCGCTGCTCAGCCGCCAGTTGTTTGCCAGCGAGCGCTGAGCCGTCACGACTCGGCCACTTCGAACAGCACATCCATATCGTGCTCCTCGCGCCATGCCAGCAATTCATCGATGGCGATGAGCACAGCGCCGACCTTATTGGCGACGGCGCCCTGGTCCGTGCCGCGTTTCAGCAACTCCTCCAGGTCCCGGCTGCACTGTTGCAGGCGCGGCACGCCGCTATAGCAGCAGGCGCCGTGCAGGCGGTGAATATGCTCCAGCAGCTCCGCGCGATCCTGCGCGGCCTGCGCCTGGACGACAGCCGCCCGCGTCGTGGCGAGGCTTTGCAGGAGCCCATGCAGAAACTCCCGCGCCAGCGTCGGGCGCTGCTGGGTCCGCTGCAGGCACAAGGCCAGATCGACCGGGCGCGTATCGATATGTTCCAGGTGCAAGGCCGCGGCGGCGGTTTCGCTGCCGGGATGCAGCAGTTGTATCAGCTGCTGCTCGGTGATCGGCTTGGTCAGGCACAGGTTGAAGCCAGCCGCCAGGAGCTTGTGTTGCTCTTCGGGCAGCAAGTGCGCGGTCAGCGCGACGATGCGCGTATCGCGATTGCTGCCGCTGCCGCCGCGGAGCCTCCGCGCGACCTGAAGCCCGTCGAGTTCCGGCATCTGGATATCCAGCAGTATCAGGTCGAACGGTTTGCGGTCGCACAGCTCCAGTGCCTGGCGGCCACCGCTGGCGAGACTGACGCGCGCGCCCTGTTCCTCCAGCAGGATGGTGAGCAGTTTGAGATTGGCGGGATTATCGTCCACCGCCAGGACATGCAGGGGCGCCGCCGAGGCGATGTCGACGACGGGCGGCGGCGCGCTGCCCGGACGCGACTGGCACAGGCGATCGCAAAGGGCGTCATAGAGCTGGACGTGTCCCACCGGTTTCAGCAGCAGTCGCACTCCGGGCAGGGCCGGCTGGTCGGCGGTGGAGCCCGGAGCCAGCACCCAGAGCGGCAGCTCGGTTTGAGGCAGTCGTTCCAGTTCTCCGCGCGCGATGTCTTCCTGGCTGAAGCTGATCAGTCCGCCGTCGCAGGCGAGATCCGGCGGCAGCGGCTGGCGCGGCTGCCACTGTTCCAGCGCGATGACCTCGATGTTCCAGCCTTCGAGCAGTTGCCGCAGCGCCTGTTGCGACAGCGGGCTGGTGTCGCGCAGGAACAGGCGGCGCCCGCCCAGCTGCGCGAACTGGCGCGCCGGCAGTGGGTTTTGCTGGACCGGCAGGCGCAGCGCGAACCAGAACGTCGAGCCCTGGCCGCTCTGGCTGTCGACGCCGATTTCACCGCCCATCTGCTCCACCAGCCGCTTGCTGATGGCCAGGCCGAGGCCGGTGCCGCCGAATTCCCGCGATGTCGAAGCGTCGGCCTGGCCAAAGGCCTTGAACAGCTGTGATTGCTGTGTCGAGCTGAGGCCTATGCCGGTGTCGGTGACACTGACCTGGAACGGAACCCGCGCGCCGCTGGCGGCGGTCAGCGCGACGCGTACCACGATGTGGCCGCTGGGCGTGAACTTGATGCCGTTGCTGATGAGATTGGTGAGAATCTGGCGCAGGCGCAGCGGATCGCCGACCAGCTCCGGCGCCACATCGCCATCGTAGAGCAACAGGAGTTCCAGGCCTTTTTCAAAGGCGCTGGGCGCCAGCATGGCCAGCGTGTCCTCGATCACGTCACGCAGATTGAACGGCACATTGTCGAGCACCAGCTTGCCGGCTTCGATCTTCGAAAAATCGAGAATGTCGTTGATGATGGTCAGCAGGTTTTCCGCGGAGTAGCGAATCGTTTCGAGATACTCGCGCTGGCGCGGATCCAGGCTGCTTTTCAGCAGCAGCTTGGTGAACCCGATGATGCCGTTGAGCGGCGTGCGCAGCTCGTGGCTGGTGTTGGCGAGAAACTCCGATTTGATGCGGCTCGCCTCCAGCGCTTCGCGGCGCGCGAGGTCCAGCTCGATGTTTTGCACTTCCACTGTTTCGAGGGATTCGCGCAGGTCGCGGTTGCTCTGCTCCAGGTTGCGCTGCAATTCGACGTTGGCGCTGTAGATGCGCGCAGCCATGCGGTTGAGGTCTTCGGCCAGCGTGCGCAGTTCACCGCCGTCGTGCACGTGCACCGGCGCGTCGAACACGCCGCTTTCGATGCGTTCGATGCCCTGGCGCAGCACGCGCATGGTGTGGTCCAGGCGGCGGCTGGCGAACACCGCGATGGCGATAGTGCCGACCAGCGCCACGGTGACGATCAGGCCGCCGATCAGCAGGGAGTGATAACTTTGCAGCAGATAAGGCTGGCGCGAATATTCGATGGCGACCCAGCCGAGCGGCGCGTCGTCGGCGCCGGGCGTGGCGGTGGCGATGCTGAAATCGCTGGCCGGCAACACCGGTTGCACGAAGCGCATTTCGCCGGCGCGGCTGATCAGCGCGTCGTTCCTGTCCAGCGCGTCGATGCCGAAGTCCTGCATTTGCGGGCCGGCATGGGCCACGGGATGGCGGTCGCCGTCGAGCAGCGTGATGGAGCGGACTCCGCTTTCCTCCAACCCCAGGGCCGCCAGCTCCTGGAGCGTATTCATGTCGTGGCTGCGCAGCGCCGGCCGCGCGGCGGCCGCCAGTTGCGTCGATGCCGCCTTGCCGCGCTCGTTCAATAAGGTGCTGAGATCCTGCAGGCGGCTGGCATTGATGTAGAAGCCGAGCGCGAGAGCGATCAGCAGCGAGGGAATCAGCGCGGTGCTGATGATGAGTGTCTTGAGTCCGCGGTTTCGCATGAGCTCGGCGGAACGTCCTGTTGCTATGGGTATTATTGGTTGAAGCCGCGGCGCTGTTCTTGTCCGTGCGGCTTGTGCCTGTCGAAATACCGGTGTCGGTGCGGCCGGAAGGCGCAACTGTAGCCGTTCTGTGGCGTGAAGACTATGGCGCGTCACCATCGCAACGATCCGCCCCGCGTGCGTCCGGGTTGCGTGCGCTGTCCGATGAATCCAGAATGGTCCGTTTCTCTACCGGCGGCGTGGCGATTTATACTGGCCGTCCTGTCCAAGGGTTGAATTATGGTTTTCCCCACGATCGAAGAATATATCGGCGCCACCCCGCTGGTGCGTCTGCAACGCCTGCCCGGCAATACCTCCAACACCGTGCTGGTGAAACTGGAGGGCAACAATCCCGCCGGTTCGGTCAAGGACCGGCCCGCGATCAGCATGATCCGCCATGCCGAGGCGCGCGGTGAAATCCGTCCCGGCGATACCCTGGTCGAAGCCACCAGCGGCAACACCGGCATCGCCCTGGCGATGGCCGCCGCCATCCGTGGTTATCGCCTGATCCTCATCATGCCCGAGCACATGAGCGCCGAGCGCAAGCTGTCGATGGCGGCGTATGGGGCGGAGTTGCTGGAGGTCAGCAAGGAGGAGGGCATGGAAGGGGCCCGCGATCTGGCATTGAAGATGCAGTCCGAAGGCAAGGGCAAGGTGCTGGATCAGTTTTCCAACCCCGACAATCCGCTGGCCCACTACGAGGGAACCGGACCGGAAATCTGGCGTCAGACCGAGGGGCGCGTTACGCACTTCGTCGCGTCGATGGGCACCACCGGCACCATCATGGGCGTATCGCGCTACTTAAAAGAGCAGAACCCGGCGATACAGGTGGTCGGATTGCAGCCGACGGAAAACTCGGCCATTCCGGGAATCCGGCGCTGGCCGCAAGCCTACCTGCCGAAAATCTTCGACCGCGAGCGCGTCGATCGGATCGTCGACATGGACCAGCACATGGCCGAGCGCACCATGCGCGAACTGGCCGCGCGCGAGGGCATCATGTGCGGCGTGTCGTCGGGCGGAGCGGTGGCGGCGGCATTGATGCTCAATCAGGAGCTGGAAAACGCCGTGATCGTCGCCATCGTCTGCGACCGCGGCGACCGCTATCTCTCGACCGGCGTGTTCGACGAGGCCCTGCGCCACTAGTCTCTCGCGGTTTCGCGGCGCCTGGCTCCGAGGGTGAATGGCAGAAATCACAGCGTTGAATAATGGATTGAGCGACGCGGTCCGGCTCTCCCCGGGAGAGTCCGCTCAACGCCGCATGCCGGGGTTTTTTGTGGTGGCCCCGCCGACAGTGGAATGAAACATGGTCAAGGTTCGCGAAGAACACCCTGAAAAAGCCGACGGCACCATCGATGTCGAACGCTGGGTCGAGCGTTTGCCGGTGATTCCGCAAATCGACCGCGCGGCGTTGCTGCAGGCCTGCGAACTGGCGCGCACATCGGAACTGCGCGCGCAGTCGGATATCGAGCATGTCTGGGACGAAGGCAGCTCCAGCCTGCGCACCGGCCTGGAAATGGCGGAAATTCTCACCGATCTGCATCTCGACCAGGACGGCCTCGTGGCCGCGATCCTGTATCGCGCGGTGCGCGAGAGCAAACTGCCGATCGCCGATGTGGAGAAGCATTTCGGCAAGGCCATCGCGAAACTGATCGACGGCGTGCTGCGCATGGCGGCGATCAGCCGCGTCAAGGCCGAACGCGGACCGGTGCTGGGACAGATCGAAGACCAGAGCGACACCGTGCGCAAAATGCTGGTGGCGATGGTCGACGACGTGCGCGTGGCGTTGATCAAGCTGGCGGAACGCACCTGCGCGATCCGCGCGGTGAAAAACAATCCGGAAAAACGCTATCGGGTGGCGCGCGAAGTGGCGGAAATTTATGCGCCGCTGGCGCACCGTCTCGGCATCGGCCACATCAAGTGGGAGCTGGAGGATTTGTCTTTCCGCTACCTGCAACCGGAATCCTACAAAAAAATCGCCAAGCTGCTCGATGAAAAACGGCTCGACCGGCAAAGCTATATCGATCAGGTCATCGCGGAATTGCGCGAAGCCCTGCGGCGCGCGGATATTCACGGCGAGTTTTCCGGGCGCGCCAAGCACATCTACAGCATCTGGCGCAAAATGCAGCGCAAGGGCATCGGCTTTTCCCAGGTTTACGATATTCGCGCGGTGCGCATCCTGGTGCCGGAAATGCGCGACTGTTACGCGGCGCTGGGCATCGTGCACGGCCTCTGGCGCAACGTGCCGAACGAGTTCGACGATTACATCGCCAACCCCAAAGACAACGGCTACCGCTCGCTGCACACCGCCGTGATCGGGCCGCAGGGCAAGGTGCTGGAAGTGCAGATCCGCACCTTCGACATGCATGAAGAGGCTGAATTCGGCGTGTGCGCGCACTGGCGCTACAAGGGCGCCGACAGCCAGCGCAAGACGGTCAACAGCTACGAGGAAAAAATCGCCTGGCTGCGTCAGGTGCTGGAATGGCACGAGGAAACCGGCGCGCTCAGCGACGTGACGGAGCAATTCAGCCGCGCGCAGGACCGGGTTTACGTGTTCACGCCCGACGGCCATGTCGTCAACCTGCCGCAGGGTTCGACGCCGCTCGATTTCGCGTATCACATTCACACCGAGGTCGGGCACCGCTGTCGCGGCGCGAAAGTGAACGGACGCATCGTGCCGCTCAGCTATGTTTTGCAAACCGGCGAACAGGTGGAAATTCTGACCGGCAAGGAAAACGCGCCGCGCCGCGACTGGCTGCAACCGAACCTCGGTTACCTCAAGGGTTCGCGGGCTCGCGCCAAGGTGCAGGCCTGGTTTCGCCAGCAGGCGCGCGAGGACAACATCACCGCCGGCCGCGCCTTGCTGGAGAAGGAATTCAAGCGGCTCGCGCTGACCAGCCTCGACTACAAAGCCGTGGCCGAGCGCGTGCGCTGCCTGTCGGTCGAGGACATGTACGCCGCGGTCGCGGTCGGCAACCTCAGCGCCACCCAGGTTCTGCATGCCGCGCAGGCGCTGCTGGGCGATGACAAGAGCGCGGAGCCCGTGCTGCCGGTTCCGCGCAGGCGCGTCAGCCGGGAAAAAGCGGACGCGGTGCATATCCGCGGCGTCGGCAATCTGCTGACGCACATCGCCGGCTGCTGCAAACCCGTGCCGGGCGACGCCATCATCGGCTACATCACCGTCGGCCGCGGCGTCAGCGTGCATCGCCAGGACTGCGCGAAAATCCTGCAGCTGCAATACGCCGAACCGGAGCGCATCATCGAAGTGAACTGGGGCGACAGCGAGCAAAATACCTATCCGGTGGAAGTCGCGATTCTCGCTTACGATCGCCAGGGCCTGCTGCGCGATATCACTCAACTGCTGGCGTCCGAACGGATCAACGTGTTGGCGATGAACACCTTGTCCGACGTCGCCAATAACACCGCCACCATGCGTTGTACCGTGGAGATAACCGGATTGGACGTGCTCTCGGAATTGCTGACCAAACTGAATCGCCTGCCGAACGTGATTTCCGCCAGCCGGGTGCGGGAGGGCGATGCGCATGAGCCGCACTGAGCAGCGCTATTCGCTCGACGATCTGCTGGCGGTGATGGCGCGCCTGCGCGATCCCGAGCGCGGTTGTCCCTGGGATCTGCAACAGGATTTCGCCACCATCGCGCCGCACACGCTCGAGGAAAGTTACGAGCTGGTGGACGCGATCGAGCGCGGCGATTTTCCGCAGGTGCGCGAGGAACTCGGCGACGTCCTGTTCCAGGTGATTTTCTACAGCCAGTTGGGGCGCGAGCAGAACCGTTTCACCTTCGACGAATTGCTGCACAATCTGGTCGAGAAACTGTTGCGTCGTCATCCGCATGTTTTTCCCGGCGGCGATCTGCGCGAAGGCGATGCGCCGGTCGACACGGCGGTGGAGCAGGTCAACCAGAATTGGGAACGCATCAAGCAGGATGAGCGCCTGGCCAAATCGCTCGGCGGTGTGCTGGACGATGTGCCGATTGCGCTACCGGCCTTGTCGCGCGCGGCGAAATTGCAAAAGCGCGCGTCGCGGGTCGGTTTCGATTGGGGCAGCTGGCGCGATGTGCTGGTAAAAATGGAAGAGGAAAAACAGGAACTGGTTGAAGCGGTGGCGCGCAACGATCGCGCGCATATCGTGGACGAAATGGGCGACCTGCTGTTCTGCTGCGTCAATCTTGCCCGTTTCCTGGATATCGATCCCGAAACCGCCTTGCGCGGCGCCAATCGCAAGTTCGAGCGGCGTTTCCGTTTCATCGAGCAGGCCCTGGCGGAGCAGGGCCGCGCTCCGCAACAGGCGTCGCTCGACGAAATGGAAGGCTTGTGGATTCAGGCCAAGCGGCGCGAGGCGGGCCGGGACTGATTCAGTGCGCGCTCTCGGCCGGTTGTCGGTAGCGCGCCAGATATTTGCGTATCAGCAACAGATAACGCGGCGTGGGCCCCACGTCCTCATACAGGGGATCGCCTTCCTCATCCAGCGCCACCACCGTATCGCCGCGCACGTAGGGCAACCCGGATTCGAATTCGTTGAGCGCCGCGGATATCAGGTCGGTGATGATTTCCTCGATATTCCGGCGCGGAAACATTTCCGCCAACGCTTGAATTTTGGCCGCATCCTCGATCGGCAGCCGCACGGAGAAATGTTCGTGGGTCAGTTCGCCCTTGGCGGTGTTTTCCCACATCGAAAGCAATTCGCGTACTTTCATGCTTGTCCCTCGAGAACCAGAGCCGCGGAATTTTTACATTCGTCCGATCAATGATAGACCGGCCGTCACAGGATGAACAAATTGCCCGGGAGGGTGTGACCGATGCTTGATCAGAGGGCAAAAAAATTAAAAATCAAAAGCTTATCCATGACGGTGCCCTGGCGCGCAGGCGCGTGGCAGCGCTGCGGGCTTGTACTCAATAAGTGAGATGTGTATGTTTGTCCGCTTTCTGTACGATACCGCCCGTGGGCGGGGATTGTGACTGCTTCAACCGGGGGGATTCTCCTTTATGCGTATTATCTTGTTGGGACCGCCGGGCGCCGGCAAAGGCACCCAGGCTCAGTTCATTATGCAGCGCTACGGCATTCCACAGATTTCCACCGGAGACATGCTGCGCGCGGCGGTCAAAGCGGGCACCGAACTGGGTGTGAAGGCCAAGGCGGTGATGGACGCCGGCGGCCTCGTTTCCGACGACATCATCATCGGCCTGGTCAAAGAGCGCATTACCCAGCCCGATTGCGCCAAAGGTTTTCTGTTCGACGGTTTTCCCCGCACGATTCCCCAGGCTGAAGCGCTCACCGCCGCGCACGTGCCGCTGGACCACGTGGTGGAGATCGCGGTGGTGGACGAGGAAATCGTCGGCCGCATGAGCGGGCGCTGGGTGCATGAATCATCCGGCCGCGTTTATCACACCATCAACAATCCGCCGAAACAGGCGGGCCTGGACGATGTCACCGGCGAACCGCTGATGCAGCGCGTCGACGACAAAGAAGAGACGGTGCGCAAACGCCTGCAGGTCTATCATCAGCAGACCAAACCACTGGTTGAATATTATTCGCGCATGACCGGCGCGGGCGCGCCGCGTTATCACCGGATCAACGGCGTCGGCTCCGTCGATCAGATTCGCGATCAGATCGTCGCCGCTCTCGAAAGCTGATTGCATTTCGATCGCCGAGCGAGCCCCGCCTGTCGCGGGGCTTTTTTTTGTCCGCGAGCGTTGCTTTCGGATCGACGGCCGTGTTGAGTGATGAGAAGACGAGGCGCTGCCCTGGCGCTCGCCGATGAATGAGTCCGCGCTCGCGGGTTTTAAGGAGAAACATGAAGACCGCGGTTGTACTGATGAACCTGGGAACTCCCACGGCGCCGACCGTGCGCGCCGTGCGCCGTTATCTGCGCGAATTCCTCAGCGATCCGCGCGTCGTGGAAATCCCGCGTTTGTTGTGGCTGCCCATTTTGTACGGACCCATTTTGATGCTGCGGCCGCGCAGGGTTGTGTCCGGTTACGCACAAATGTGGCAGCGTTTCGGCGATTCGCCGTTGCGCCTCATCAGCCAGCGCCAGGTGGATGCCTTGCAGCGACAGCTGGCGCGGCATCTGCCGAATCCGCCGCTGGTGTCGCTGGCGATGACCTATGGCGAGCCGGCCTTGTCGGATGTGGTGCGCACACTGCGCGCGCAGGGCGTCGAACATATTTTGATTCTGCCTTTATACCCGCAGTTTTCCGCGACCACCGCGGGACCGATTTACGATCGGGTGGCAAAGCTGTTTCGCGCCAGCCGCGACATTCCCTCCATTGCGGTGGTGAAGGATTACCACGAACATCCTCTTTATGTGGAGGCCCTGGCGCAATCCGTCACCCGGCACTGGGCGGAACACGGTCGTTCCCAACGTCTGTTGATGTCTTTCCATGGCATCCCGCGCCGCAATATCGAGCTGGGCGACCCGTATGAGACGCAATGCAAGACGACCGCGGCCCAGCTTGCGGCGCGCTTGAACCTTGAGCCGGAACAGTGGCAAATCGCCTTTCAGTCGCGCCTGGGGCGAGCACAGTGGCTGCAGCCTTATACCAGCGCGGTATTACAGCAGTGGGGACAGGAAAGGCTGCAATCCGTCGATGTCATTTGCCCGGCCTTCGCCGCTGATTGCCTGGAGACACTTGAGGAAATCTCGATGGAAAACCGCCATCTGTTCACTCAGGCGGGCGGAGGCGCCTTCAATTACATACCGTGCCTGAATGACAATGACGCGCATATCGATTTACTGCGGGCTCTCGTCATGCAGTATTTGCCTCTTACAGGGAGGCCCCGCTAATGTCATCAAGTTCATAAGCCATTTCATGAACCGGACACGGAGGTTTTTCGAAGCGGCGCGGTGGATGTTGTCAACGGTCTTGCTTGTCCGCTTTGCGTATTATTGGCTTGCTTTTGATTTTTCCTCTTAAGGAGCCTCTGAAAAACGACTGCGCTAGCCGATGCTGCGTTAAAAATGCGCTCAAAATCCTCATTGATTGACGTATAAACTGCGGTTTTGCGCTCATTTTTGCCTTGCCTCGGCGGCACTCGCTATGTTTTTCAGAGGTTCCTTAACACCCTGCTCACCAGTTTCTTCCTGGAATACTTTTTTCCCACCCAGGATTCAAAAGAAACATAGGCAAAAGCCAGCGAGAAAATCCATAAATCGAATCCTGAGGGATTGGCGCCGCAATACTTTCTGTCAGATCTGACAACGGTCTGTCAGATCTGAAAACGGTCCGCCAGATCTGAAAACGAGAAGCTCCCTGAATCGAAACATTTCCGGATGTTTGGCCATGACGTAATTGCCATAGGTTTCGTATTCGCTGCAACCTGATCCGGCGAGCTCCGCGGAACCAATACTGTCGAGGATGTTCAGGTACCAATGGTTTTTTCCTGAGACCTCCTGGTCATCTATGAAGCTTGCTCATTGTTTCCAAGCAGGGTCGATGGTTTTCGTGGGTTGTGGTTACGAAAGTCTTGCCATTGCCATCCCGGAAAGCCAGGCGTTGCAAAAGCACGCAACCGGCGTCCCAGATCAGATAGTCATCTGAAATAATGCGCTCTAAATCCTCATTGATTGACGTATAAACTGCGGTTTTGCGCTCATTTTTGCCTTGCCTCGGCGGCACTCGCTACGTTTTTCAGAGGTTCCCAAGGTGTCTTCGTTTGAAAACTCCACGCCACCGACTGCGGAAATATCTATTCCTTTAAAAGTCTCTGCGGAGGAGACAATGTTGATTTTTTGGGGATTCGAATAGTGCGCCAAGGAGCGAATGGCTTTTTGAGCGACGGCAATCTGCTTTTTCCCTATTGGCACTGCGACATCGATTTCCATCTGATTCCACGGTCTGTTTTTGAGCCCTATCCAAGTTTGGAATGGCATCGTGAAGGTTGTTTGGCTTTTGCGGCAAGTCCCCAGCCATTGTCTCATAGCACTAAAAAAATGGGCGGATGGTTCGAAATAACGACACGGGTTTCCCCGAGGCGGCGTCAGCGATAGCGTGCCGCATGAGATGGACCGATTGCCTTTACCGGCGAAAGTCTCTGTATCGGTTCGTGCATTCAAAGCGTTTTCATTTTCGAGCTTTGGAGCGCTCGCGGGGATAGAAAAATTCAGGGCGAGGTAAATTCAATGAGCATGCGCAAGAGAGATTAACCGTGGTCGATCTAATCCTGTTTGCGAAAAATTTCATGTTTTCTTTAAAAGTGCGTTTTTCATGTGCGAACTGCGTGCAAAAAAGATGCGGTTTCTTGTGTGCTGATTATTATGTGTGCTATTTTTGATCCGTTGTAGCGTATATGCTCTTTGTTGAGGAGAACCATAAATGGCTAAAGCAAAAGCGAAAAAGTCGGCTCCAAAGAAACGGGTTGTAAAATCTAAAGTACGCGCAAAACCCACTGCTGCAAAAGCGCGTATGGCGCGTACCGCCGCGGTGGTTACACCGGCGATGACCAAGGCCGAAGACGCTTTGGCTAAGTTGCAGAATTCTCTTGCCAGTGAACGCGGCAATGTCATCGCGCTGCGGAAAAAAACCGATGTGGCCAAAGCCAAGGCCGCGAAGTCCGGTAAAGCGGTCGACAAAAATGCCGCTAAGCGCGCTGCGGCGGCGGTGATCAAGGCCAATCAGAAAGTGAAGGATCTGCGCGCCAAGGCCGACGCGGCAAAAACACGCGTGCTGATTGCGAAAGCGGAGGCCAGCGCCAAGGCTACCGAGAGCACCGTGGCGGCGAAAACCGAAGCTCGCGCCAAGTCGCTGGCTGAAAAGGCTGAGGTCGATCTCGCCAAGGCCACGGCCGCGTTCCAGGCAAAATGGCGTAAAAAGCGCGCCGCCGTCGATGGCCGCAAACTGAAAGCCGTGACCCGCAAGCTGCGCACCAAAACCAAGGCGGCGGCGAAAAAGCAGCTGGCGAAAGTAAAAACCGTGCAAAGAAAAGCGGCCGCCAAGGCCCGGACGGTGGAGCGCAAGGCGCAAGTCAAAGCCCGCGTCGCGGAGCGTAAAGCCTCCCGGGTTGCCAAAGGGCGTCCCGCGCGCCGCAAAAGCGCGGGCAGAAGAGTCGCCGGACGCTGAGAGTTTTGTGTCGTTGCCGTCAATGAAAACCCGCCGAGGTTGAACCGAAGCGGGTTTTTTCATTCAGGCAGTTGGGCGAGATCCTGCGGCGTGTTGATGTTGGCAAAACATTCCGTCTGAGCGTCGAATTTGACGCGACAGCAATGTTGTCCGGCGTACCAGCGACGAACGGCTTGCTGCCCGTTATTCATGGCGAAGGCGAGCTGGTCCCGCAGCTGTGTACGTATCAAGGCATGCAGATAATGATCGCCGTTGCCGGTCGTTGCGTAAGCAATATCGGCATGATGTGTGTGCAGTCCCGCATAAAGTCGTTGCACGAGATCCGGCGCCACGCGCGGATTATCGCAGGGCACGAACAACGCGAAAGGCGTGCGGCAGTTATTGAGCCCGCTCAGAATTCCCGCCAGTGGGCCGCGTCGCTCGGGAAAAAGGTCGGCGATGACGGGACCGGAGAAACTATCTCTCACGGCCGGGTTGTGGCTGTTGACCACGATGCGGTCGACCTGCGGACGCAGCTGCTCCGCGATGTGTGCGAGGAAGGGGCGTCCGCGCCACTTCAGCAACGCCTTGTCCCGATATCCGAAGCGGCTGCCGGCTCCGCCCGCGAGAACGAACGCGGTAACGCTTGTCTGTGGAGATTGCCCGGGATTCATCATGGGCGCAGTGTAGCCGCGCTCGTCCGATCACGGACAGCCCTCGATTGCAATCGGAGCAGGGCGCAATGTGCGCGTGGATTGCCTGTACTCTTCCGGCTTGAATGTTTTCGCCTCTTTTTTAAAAACTCGACGCCGCGAAGCGCGCCTGGGTTTTACGCGCGCCGCCTTTGCGCGTTCGGGCGTGGACTCCGTGCGATCCAGGGTTTGCCGGTCATTCCCGGCCCCGTTACCATGCGCGTTTTATTCGACCGATGGTTTAGCGATGCCCCGTTTCCTGGCGCTTGATGCCTCCACTGAAGCCTGTTCCGTTGCCTATTGCGGTGAACACGGCGTGACCGAGTTGTTTGTCGAGGCTCCCCGCGAGCATATGCAACGTCTGCTGCCCATGGTCGACGAAGTGCTGGCCGGGCAGGGGCTGGCTCTGCGCGATCTGGACGCGATCGCTTTTGCGCGCGGTCCCGGTTCCTTCACCGGGCTGCGTATTTGCCTGGGGGTGGTACAGGGGTTGGCTTTCGGCGCGAATCTGCCGGTGATTCCCGTGTCCACGCTGGCGGCATTGGCGCAGTCCGCGCTCGATGTGCATCCGGTGCCGGCGGGAGCCCGGATTCTCAGCGCCATCGATGCGCGCATGGATGAGGTGTATTGGGGCCGGTTTGAATGCGGCGTCGATGGCCTGGTGCGGGCGCTGGGCGATGAACAGGTCAGCGCTCCGGAACAAGTGATCGCGCCGGCGCCGCTTTGTTTCGGTATCGGCAGCGGCTGGAATTACGGCGCGCGCATGCCCCGCGACGCGTGCGCCGTGATCGACGCGGCGGCATTGCCGCGCGCCGGCGCCGTGGCGCGGCTCGCATTGCCGCTGTGGTCCGCCGGCGCGGCCGTGAGCGCGGAGGAGGCTTTGCCCGTTTATCTGCGCGATAACGTGGCCTGGGCTAAAAATCCTTGAGCTGCGCACTGTCATCGCGACGGTAATTCAATAACAATAAAAGGCCGCTTTGATAATTCTCTTTTCTCTAAATACGGACGTTCCCATGACCGATGTATTGCAGGTGATTTTGCTGGGCGTGATCGAAGGCATCACGGAGTTTTTGCCTATTTCGAGCACCGGTCATTTATTGATCGCCGAAAAGCTGGGGCTCGGTCAGCGTTCGGATGTTTTCAACGTGGTCATTCAGGCGGGCGCGATACTCGCGGTGACGGCGATTTACTGGCAGCGCTTATGGTCGTTGGCCACCGGTTTGGGCAATCCGCAAAATCGCGATTACGCGCTGAAACTGATGGTCGCTTTTCTGATCACCGGCGTGCTCGGCCTGGTGGTGACCAAGCTCGGGTTCAAGTTGCCCGAAACCGTGACTCCGATTGCGTGGGCCCTGATCATCGGCGGCTTCTGGATCATCGGCGCGGAATCGTTGACCGCCAACCGGCCCGACCGCGCCAAGATCACCTGGCCGGTCGCCATCGTGGTCGGGCTTGCGCAGATCGTCGCCGCGATATTTCCCGGAACGTCGCGCTCGGGCGCGACCATTTTCGCGGCCATGCTGAGCGGCACCAGCAATCGCGCGGCGGCCACCGAATTCGCCTTCCTGGTCGGCATTCCCACCATGTACGCCGCCAGCGGCAAGCTGCTCTGGGATACCTTGAAACAGGGCGATGCCTCCGGCGAAAACTGGACTCTCCTGGGCATCGCCTTCGCGGCTTCCACCGTCACCGCCTTCATCGCCGTGAAATGGCTGCTGCGCTACATTCAGTCCCACCGCTTCACCGTGTTCGCCCTGTACCGGATCGTGCTGGGCGTGGCGCTGCTGACCCTGCTGCCCAACGGCGCCTGACGCGGCCGCGCGGCGGCGGGTTCCGATGCTATACTCGTCCGCGCTCTATCCGTTTGGACATTTGACGTGCAGATCAATACCTCCTCCCTGTCGATTCTGCCCAGCGCCGGTTTCCGGCGCGACGGGACTGTCGACACTTCGCCGCAGCGGGCCAGGCCGGCTGCCGCGCGGGAGGAGTCCCCGCCTCGCGGTGCAGTCGCCCGCATCCGGGCGCGCGCCGCCGCGCTTCCGGCCGATGCTGATTTCGGCACCTCCGACGCCTTGCAGAATTTGCCGGCGCGCAGCCGCAATGCCCTGCAGAGCTATCTCAACAACGGCCCCACGATGTCGGAACGCCTCGGCGTGGACTTGGCCGGGGTCGACGTTTTTGCCTGACCTTCGCTCCGCGCTGGGCTTTGTCCGCGGCCGTTGTAGAATGTCGGCCTGATTTTCATCCCGTCTGGAGCCGTTCATGCCGCAATCGCTGCCGAACATTGTTTTTATCGGTCTGGGCGTCATGGGCTATCCCATGGCGGGGCATCTGGCGCGGGCGGGTTATCCGGTCACGGTCAGCAATCGCAGCTTCGGCAAGGCCCAGCGCTGGCACGCCGAGTTCGGCGGCACGGCCATCGCCACGCCGGCGCTGGCGGCGTCGGGCGCCGATATCGTGCTCGTCTGCGTCGGCCGCGACGAGGATGTCCGGGAGGTCCTGTTCGGCGCGGATGGCGCGGCGCAGGCCTTGTCTCCGGGCGCGGTGGTGATCGATCACAGCACGACCTCGGCCGAACTGGCCCGCGAAATGGCCTCGCGCCTGCGCGAGCGCGGCGTCGACTTTCTGGATGCGCCGGTGTCCGGCGGCCAGAGCGGCGCCGAGCGCGGGCAACTGAGCATCATGGTGGGCGGCTCCGCTCAGGCGCTGGCGCGAATCGAGCCGGTCCTGAATTGCTATGGCCGCTGCGTCAAGCACCTGGGCGAATCCGGCAGCGGCCAGCTGGCGAAAATGGTCAATCAGATCTGCATCGCCGGCGTGGTGCAGGGTTTGGCCGAGGGCCTGCATTTCGCGCGCAACGCGAATCTCGACGTGGACGCGCTGATTGAAGTCATCAGTCAGGGTGCGGCCCAATCCTGGCAGATGCAGAACCGTTACCAGACCATGATGCGCGGCGAGTACGAACACGGTTTTGCCGTGGACTGGATGCGCAAGGATCTGGCGTACACGCTGGAGGAGGCGCGCCGCAATGGCAGCCGGCTGGCGCTGACCTCACTGGTCGATCAATTTTATGGCGACGTGCAGGCGCTGGGCGGCGGCCGCTGGGATACTTCCAGCCTGCTGGCGCGCCTTGAGCTGCTGAGCGCGCGTCGGCACACCGGGAAAGAAGCATCCGATGAGTGAAAAAGCGCTGTATACCGAACTGCTGGATTTTCTGCGTCGCTCGCCGACGCCGTTTCATGCCGCCGAAAATATCCTGAACAGCCTGCTGGCCCAGGGTTTTGTGCGCCTGCACGAAGCCGACGCCTGGCAATTGCAGGCCGGCGGGCGTTACGTCGTGGTGCGCAACGATTCCTCGGTGATCGCTTTTGCGCTGGGCCAGGACGATCCGGTCGAATACGGATTGCGCATGGTCGGCGCGCATACCGACAGCCCCTGCCTGAAGGTGAAACCGAATCCCGAGCTGAAGCGCAACGGCTATTTCCAGCTCGGCGTCGAGGTCTACGGCGGTGCTCTGCTGGGGCCGTGGTTCGACCGCGATCTGTCTTTGGCGGGGCGTGTCACGTATGTGGACGAGCGCGGCGCGCTGGCCAGCGCGCTGATCGATTTCGAGCGTCCGGTCGCGACGATTCCGAGCCTGGCCATTCATCTGGATCGCGAGGTCAACAACAACCGCGCGATCAATCCGCAAACCCAGTTGCCGCCGGTATTGATGTCCTGCGGCGCGAACGGCGCGCCGGATTTCCGCGAGCTGCTGCTCGCGCAGGTGCTGCAGCAGTATCCGCACAGCGGCGCGCGCCAGGTGCTCGATTACGAAATGTCGCTGTACGATACCCAGCCCGCCGCGCTGGTGGGGCTGGAGCAGGAGTTCGTGGCCGGCGCGCGCCTCGATAACCTGCTGTCCTGTTTTATCGGCCTGCGCGCGATGCTGAGCGCGCACGCCGCCGCCGACAGCCAGGCGCGCGGCGCGCTGCTGGTGTGCAGCGATCATGAGGAGGTCGGCAGCTGTTCGACCTCCGGCGCGCAGGGCACGTTTTTGCAAACCGTGCTGCAACGTATCGCCGGCAGCTACGAGGATGGCGCGCGCCTGGCCGATCGTTCGGTGCTGATTTCCTGCGATAATGCCCACGGCATTCATCCGAACTTCTCCGATCGCCACGATGCCAACCACGGTCCGCTGCTCAATCGCGGCCCGGTGATTAAAATCAACGCCAATCAGCGCTATGCCACCAACAGCGAAACCGCGGCGATGTTCCGTCGCCTGTGCCAGCGCGCGGATGTGCCGGTACAGAGTTTCGTGGTTCGCACCGACATGGCCTGCGGCAGTACCATCGGGCCGATCATCGCCACGGAAACCGGTATAAAAACCGTGGATGTCGGCATGCCGCAATGGGCCATGCACTCCATTCGGGAGCTGGCGGGCGCGCGCGACGGCGGTTATTTATTGCAGGCACTGCTGCAGTTTTTTAATGAGCCGCGCCAGGGCTGAAATTTTTCCTAAACACAAAACGACAGAATATTTTATGAGCAAGCATCGTGTATTAACCGGCATCACCACCACCGGCACGCCGCACCTGGGCAATTACGTGGGCGCCATCCGGCCGGCCATCGAGGCCAGCCGCGACAGCGCCGTCGATTCATTTTATTTCCTGGCGGATTACCACGCGCTGATCAAGTGCCAGGATCCCCAGCAGGTGCGCCGCTCCGCGCAGGAAATCGCCGCGACCTGGCTGGCGCTGGGGCTGGATACGGATGCGGCGACTTTTTACCGCCAGTCCGATGTGCCGGAAATCACCGAGCTGACCTGGATTCTCACCTGCGTGACCGCGAAAGGCCTGATGAATCGCGCGCATGCTTACAAGGATTCCGTGCAAAAAAACCTGGACGCGGGCGAGGACGCGGATTTCGGCATCACGATGGGCTTGTTCTCGTATCCGATCCTGATGGCCGCCGATATCCTGATGTTCAACGCCCATAAAATCCCGGTGGGCCGCGATCAGATTCAGCACATCGAGATGGCGCGCGATATCGCGCAGCGTTTCAACCATATCTACGGCGAAACCTTCGTGCTGCCCGAGGCCGCCATCGACGATAACGTGGCGGTGCTCGGCGGCCTCGACGGGCGCAAGATGAGCAAGAGCTACGGCAATACGATCCCGCTGTTTTCCTCCGGGAAAGAACTGCAAAAGCTGATCAACAAGATCAAGACCAATCTGCTGGAGCCGGGGCAGCCGAAAGATCCCGACGATTCCACCGTGTTCCAGATCTGGCGCGCGTTCGCCAACGACGAGCAGGCGGCCTATATGCGCGAGCAGTTTGCCGCCGGCATCGGCTGGGGGCAGGCGAAAAAGGAACTGTTCGGCCTGATCAACGAGGAAATCGGCGCCGCGCGCGCGCGCTATGAAGAGCTGATGGCCAATCCCGACCATATCGACGCGGTGCTGCAGAAGGGCGCCGTCAAGGCGCGCGGCGAAGCCGCCGCGCTGTTGGCCAAGGTTCGCCACGCGGTCGGCATCTCGCGGCTCGCGTAACGAGAAAACGCATGGCGTGCGCAGGGCGGCGCACGTCTCCTGTGTCTCGAAAACCTGGAAAAACCGGGTTTTCTCAAACATAACAACCATCGCAAGAGGAGAGACCATGGACAGCTATCGCGCCATCGAAAATTTATTGAGCCGCTATGCGGAGCTGATCGACGACGGCGATTTCGCCGGCATCGGCCGCTTATTCGCGCGCGGCAGCATTCTCGCGCCGGCCGGGGACAGCGGTTTTCACGGCGAGGCCGAAGTGCGGCAAATGTACGAAGTGGCGACCAAGGTGTACGAAGACGGTACGCCGCGCACCCAGCACACGATGTCCAATATCTGGATCGAAGTGGACGAGGCCGCGGGCACCGCGCAGGCGCGCCTGCGTTTCAGCGTGTTGCAGGCGCTGCCGGATTTCCCCTTGCAGGTCATCATTGCCGGCCGTTACCAGGACCGTTTCGCGCGCGATGAAAACGGCTGGTATTTCACCCAGCGGCGCATGCTGCCGCAATTGTTCGGCGACCTGAGCCATCATCTGCTGATCGACGTGCCGCACTGAGCCAGCGCGGTTTCAGCAATGAAAAAGCCGCCCTCGGGCGGCTTTTTTGCGTCTGGCTCGCGCAAGGTTTGCGGTCGCGAGCCGGAGCTGTTGGAAGGCTTACGATTCCATCTTGCTCTGCAGGTAATTCGGCAGGCCGACGTGATTGATCAGGTCGAGCTGGGTTTCCAGCCAGTCGATATGGTCTTCCTCGCCTTCCAGGATGTCCTTGAGCAGATCGCGGCTCACATAATCCGCCACCGATTCGCAGTGCGCGATGCCCTCGCGCAGGTCGGGCAAGCCTGTTTGTTCGAGCTTGAGATCGCACTGCAGCATTTCGACGGTGTTTTCGCCGATCAGCAATTTGCCGAGGTGTTGCAGGTTGGGCAGGCCTTCGAGGAAGAGGATGCGTTTGATCAGCTTGTCCGCATGCTTCATTTCATCGATGGATTCGTGGTAGGAGTGCTCCTCCAGTTCCTTGAGCCCCCAGTTGCCGTACATGCGGGAGTGCAGAAAGTACTGGTTGATCGCGACCAGCTCATTACCCAGCACTTTGTTGAGATGTTCGATGACCTTGGGGTCGCCTTTCATTGCGCAGCTCCTGATGGCTTTTTTCGACGGGAGCCATTGTCCGCGCCGAAGCTGCGCCTGTCAAACCCAAGTGGTTGATTTTTTTAGAGAATATGAATGAGAATTGTTGCGCTTATCAAGTGGAGAGGTGTCCGGCCTCAGGCGACGGCCATCGCGGCCGGGTAGAACAGCGCCGGCGTGTCCGCGGCGGCCAGCGATTCACGATAGATTTGCCGCGCGACCATGCCGCACTTGCCGCATTGATCGGCCAGGCCCAGGGATTTGCGCAATTGGCGGTAATCGGTGACACCTTCTGCGATGGCACGGCGAATCTGGGTGTCGGTAATACCTTTACACAAGCAGACGTACATGACTTTGCGCTCACGGGTTTGGCGGCAGTTGGGGGAAATCCTAATATCAATGAGAATCATTGTCAAATAACAATGATTATGCCTTCGCTGTTGGGTTCCAGGGGCCGCTCCGCGCCTTTCGCTATATGCACCGACACTTTTTTCGTGCCGCGATTCAAGGCCCGGGCCGGAAACCCGGCGGGCGGCGCGACTTCTATCGATTCCGCATCTATGCCATAGTGCCTGGCTTTTATGCCATAGTGCTTGGCTTTTATGCCATAGTGCTTGGCTTTCGCCGCCCGGTGTGCCGGCGGCGCCCGGAAACACAACAGACCGACACCGAAAAATATGGATGCGGAACATCAATCGCGGGCCGCTGGCTCCAGTTACCAACCCGTCGTAGCGGCTGCCACCGTCATGCCCGAATTCACCGTGCGCGCGCTCGTGCTGGGCGTATTGCTGGGCATGGTGTTCGGCGCCTCATCGCTGTATCTCGTGCTCAAGGTCGGCATTACCGTCAGCGCGTCGATCCCGGTGGCGGTCATCGCGGTCACGCTGTTTCGCCTGTGGCACGCCGCCGGCGGCCGCGACTCGACCATTCTCGAAAACAACATCGTGCAGACCGCCGGTTCGGCGGGGGAATCGATCGCCTTTGGACTCGGCATCACCATGCCGGCCATCCTGATCCTGGGTTTCGATCTGGCAATCAGCCGCGTGATGCTGGTGGCCGTGCTGGGAGCGCTGTTGGGCATCCTGTTGATGATTCCCCTGCGGCGCAGCCTGATCGTCGCCCGGCATGGCGAGTTGAAATATCCCGAAGGCACCGCCTGCGCGCAGGTGCTGATCGCGGCCGAATCGGCCAAAAGCCCGGAGCCGGGCGGCCAGGCGTCGCCGCGCGACAGCCGCGCGGCGATCATCTTTTTCGGCTTTGCCGTGGGGCTGGTCTACAAGGTCGCCAACCTCGCCCTCAAGGGCTGGAAGGACGTGCCGGCCTGGCTGTTCGGCGCGCCGCTCAAGGGCGGCTCGGTCAGCGCGGAAATCTCGCCCGAACTGCTCGGCGTCGGTTACATCATCGGTCCGCGCATTGCCTCGACCATGTGCGCGGGCGGCGTGCTGGCCTATCTGCTGCTGATTCCCCTGATCAAATTTTTCGGCGACGCGCTGACGCTGCCCATCGCGCCGGCCGCCAGGCTGATCCGGGATATGAGTCCCGGCGATATTCGCAGCGCCTACATTCTTTATATCGGCGCGGGCGCGGTGGCGACCGGCGGCTTGATCAGCCTGGCGCGGGCCCTGCCGAGCCTCTGGCGCAGCCTGCGCGACGGCCTGCGGCGCACGGAACAGCTGCGCAACGCGCCGCGCACGGAGCAGGATATTCCCCTGCGCTGGGTGTTGATCGGCTGCGGCGCGGTGCTGGTGGCGATCACGCTCGCCGCGCCTTTGCACATGAATATCGTGGGCGCGCTGCTGATCCTCGCTTTCGGGTTTTTGTTCGTCACGGTGTCGTCGCGGCTGACCGGCGAGATCGGCCAGTCGAGCAATCCCGTTTCCGGCATGACCATCGCCACGCTGCTGTTCACCTGCCTGATTTTTCTGCTGATCGGTTGGACCGGCGGAACGTACTACGTCACCGCATTGTCGGTCGGCGCCATCGTGTGCATTGCGTCGAGCAACGCCGGCGCCACGTCACAGGATTTGAAGACGGGTTTTCTGGTCGGCTCCACGCCGCGCCTGCAACAGATCGCGATCCTGCTCGGCGCCCTGGCCTCGGCGCTGGCGCTGGGCCCGGTGCTGCTCAAGCTGAACGAGGCGGCCACCGTTTACGTGCCCGTCGCCGAGGTGGCGCCCGGCCTGCGCACCGATCCGGCGGCGCTTGCGGAAACCGCGAGCCTGCAAGGACCGCAGGCGGCGTCGGATACGCGGCAATTTCGCGTGTGGCACAAGCCCGGCGATCGCGGCGGACCGGCGGGTAAATACCTGGTCGATGCCAGCGGCGCGGCGGTTTATTACGTCGATCCCGGCATCAACGGCAGCCACGATACGCGCCCCGACGGCAGCGTGGTGCGCAAATTCGACGCGCCCAAGGCCGTGCTCGTGTCCTACCTCATACGCGGCATCCTCGATCGCGAATTACCGTGGGCGCTGGTGATTTTCGGCGCGGTCATCGCCATTGTGCTGGAGATGGCGGGCGTCGCTTCGCTGCCGTTCGCGGTCGGCGTGTATTTGCCGCTGTCGTCCTCGGCGCCGCTGTTCATCGGCGGCATGGTGCGCTGGCTGGTCGATCGCCGCCGCGAGCGGCATTGGCACGGCGCCGCGCTCAGCGAAGAGGAAAAACGCGCGGCCAGCGATCGCAGCCCCGGCGTGCTGCTCGCTTCGGGATACATTGCCGGCGGCGCGCTGGCCGGTATTGTCATCGCGTTCTCTTCCGGCCTGCTGACCCATTTCGAGCGCTCGATAACGGCCTGGGCGGTCGCTCATAATCCGTTTTTTTCCGGCGCCTGGTCCGATCTTTTATCGTTGCTGCCCTACGCTTTTCTGATTGTTCTGTTGTATCGCAGCGGTCGCGAGACCCGGCTGCCAAACCGTGGCGACCGGTAAATCCGGTGCGCGGAGGAATGCGTTCCGCCGCGCGCCAGTCCAAGGAACCTCCGACAAACGTAGCGAGCGCCGCTGAGGCAAGGCAAGAATGGGCGAAAAACCGCGGTTTATACGGTAATCAATGAGGGTTTTGAGCCCATTTTTAATGCCGCATCAACAAGCGCAGTCGTTTTTCAGAGGTTCCCTGAATACATAACCAGAAAGTCTTTCGTGGGCCGGTGGCGCCGTCGTTTATAGTCGCGCGCGACGCGGAGTTTCGCGCGGTTTTATGCGCGGCCCGCGCCGGTCGATGTAGCGTGGAGATCAGTTGTAATGAATGCCTCGCCCGCCGGGAACGGCGCAAGAATCAGCAGCGGCCGCCTGACCGCTTTCGTGTCGCTGGCGATGCCGACCGCCGCCCTGATGGTGCCGCTCGGTGTTTATCTGCCCGCGTTCTATGCGCAGGATCTCGGCATCAGCATGACCGTGCTCGGCACCTTGTTCATGTTGTCGCGCATCTGGGACACCTTCGTCGATCCCGCCGTCGGCATATTGTCCGATCGCACGCGCAGCCGCTTCGGACGCCGTGGCTCATGGATATTGGTCGGCAGTCCGCTGATGCTGGTTTCCACCTGCATGCTGTTCATGCCGAGCGCGCCGATCTCGCCGTTTTATGTCGGGCTCTGGCTGCTGTTGATGTATCTCGGCTGGTCGATGGTGACGATTCCGCACCTTGCCTGGAGCGGCGAGTTGTCGGGCGGTTACCACGAGCGCAGCCGGGTGCAGGCGTATTATCAAACGGCGAAATCCCTCGGCGCGCTGTTGGTGCTGGCCTTGCCGGCGGCGATGGAATGGCGCGGCGCCGTGTCGCAGGGTGAAAAAGTCGCGGCGATGGGCTGGTTCATCGTGGGCACTTCGTTACTGGCCACGCTCGCGCTGTTTTTCAGCACGCGCGAAGCGCCGCCCGGCCCGCCGGCGCCGCGGGTGGGAATCGTCAAGGCGTTGGGCCGCATTGTCGGCAACACGGCGCTGGTACGCGTGCTGCTCTCGGATTTCTTCATCACGCTGGGCCAATATATTCACGGCGCGTTGTTCGTGTTTTTCGTGTCGTCCTACATGGGGCTGGGTCACTACGCCGCCGGCCTGTTCCTGCTGCAGTTCGTGTTCGGCGTATTCGCCTCGCCGCTGTGGCTGCGCATCAGTTACCGGCTCGGCGGCAAACATCGCACGGTCATCGCCGGCGAACTCGTGCAGGTGGCCATCAATCTCGCCTTGCTCGCCTTGGCGCCGGGACAACTCGGCTGGCTGTTGGCCCTGATCGTGGCGCAGGGACTGGCGCAGGGTTCCGGCAATCTGATGCTGCGCGCGATGGTCAGCGATATCGCCGACGGCGAGCGCGAAAAAGCCGGCAATGGCCACGGCGTTCTGTTTTCCATCTTCAGCCTCAGCGAAAAGGGCGCCACCGCGGTGGCGGTGGGCGTGACATTCCCCTTGCTGGCGCTGGCGGGGTTTCATCCCGGACAGGCGAATCCGGAATCGGCGCTGGCCAGTTTGAAAATCCTGTACGCCGTCGGCCCGGCATTGGCGCACGTGTTGGCGGCGCTGTGCATGTGGCGCTTCGCGGTGGCGTCGCAGCGTTCGCATTGAAGACCGTTCTTCCCCACTTCACGCCACCGCGACCGGCGCTGGCGTGCCAGCGCTGAATCGGCCCAGGCCCTGCCGCAATACACCATCACCGATATCACCACCTCCACCGGAGGCGCGGTGAGCGGCACGTCGCTCAATAACGACGGCGCGGTCGTCGGCGGTTATTTCAATGCACAGCGCTGGTAAATGGCATCCGTTCAGCTGGCAAAGCGGTACCTTTCAGGATCTCGGTATCGCCATCCATCAACTTTACTCCGATTTTTCGTCCTTCAAGGTTAGGGAACCTCTGAAAAACGTAGCGAGTGCAGCCGAGGCAAGGCAAAAATGAGCGAAAAACCGCAGTTTATACGTCAACAAATGAGGGTTTTGAGCTCATTTTTAACGCGGTATCGGCAAGCGCAGTCGTTTTTCAGAGGTTCCTTACACCGAAGCCGACGGTTTGCTGGATCTGAACAATCTGATCGTCGATGCGCATATTGAGCTGGGCAACGCGCTGGCGATTAACGACCTCGGACAAATTCTGGTGACCTGCTGACACCGCTCACCACGCCGGTGCCGCTGCCCGGCGCGTTCTGGTTGCTGGGTTCTGGTCTGCTCGGTTTGACGGGATTGGCGCGCCGATCCGCCTGAACGGAAATTTATCGGCGCATGAAAAAGCCCGCGTATGTGCGCGGGCTTTTTGCCGTTTGAAAAACGTAAAATTTCAGGCGCGGGCATCACTCAAGCCAAAACCGCGGCGAAGCGCAGGCGCATATAGTACGCGCTCCAACGCCCCGAGCTATCGCGCAGGCTGTGGCTGAGTAATTCGGTGACTTCATCCAGAATCGCATTTTTTTCGGCATCGCTGAAACCGCCGAGAAACGGGTTGGCGAAAGTTTCCAGCCAGCCGCGCATGCCGCCCGGCAACAACGTGGGCCGCGGAATCAGCGCGATATTCTCGATGCCAAAACCCTGCGCCTGCAGCAATTCCGAATATTCTTCCCGCGTCGGAAAATACCAGGGGCTGCGCGCCGCCGCGTTATCCACGCCGTGCGCCTTCAACACGGCGAGCAGTGCCGTGACGATGTCCGCGACATTGCCGTGCCCGCCCATCTCGGCGACGAAACGCCCGCCGGGTTTCAGCGCGCGGCGCACGCCCGCGATCACCGCCGGCGCATCCTTCATCCAGTGCAGCGCGGCGTTGGAAAACACCGCGTCGAATTCCTGTTGAAACGCAAGCGCCTGTCCATCCACGACGCGCGCGTCGATGCCGTTATTGCGCGCGGCCTCGACCAGCTCGCGGGAGCTGTCCGCGCCGACGACTTGCGCGCCGGCGTCGGCGATTTTGCGGGTCAGGAAACCGTCGCCGCAGCCGAGGTCGAGTATCCGTTCACCGGCGCGGGGCGACAGCCAGTCGAAAACGGCGGCGCCGAGCTCGGCCACGAAACGGGCGTTGTGGCCGTATTGCGCGGCGTTCCAGGTTTGTGCTTCTCGAATCGTGTTCATGGTGTTGCGATCCCGGTGAGTGACGAGGCATTCAGCTTAAAACGGCCGTGCGCGCGCGGACCAATGATGATTCGGCATGGCTGCAATTCCACGCGCTCATACATCGCGAAAATACGACGATGTTTTTCCGTAACGGGTTTGCCGGGCGAGTCGGCAAACCGTGTGCGCATGGCGCGGTGTTTTTTGTTTTGGTGGTGCGAATGCTGTACTGTAGGCCGCCGGCGCCGGGAGAATGGAGCGGAATTACTGTTCCGCCGGTCCATGTTCCAAGGAACCTCTGAAAAACGGCTGCGCTTGCCGATACGGCGTTAACCATGGGCTCAAAATCTTCATTGATTACCGTATAAACTGCGGTTTTTCGCCCATGTTTGCCTTGCCTCAGCGGCGCTCGCTACGTTTTTCAGAGGTTCTCTAACAGTTTTTCTAAGGAGAAAAATAATGACGCCGCTCGATCAGCTCATGGCCATCGAGGAAATCAAACAATTGCGCGCCCGCTTTGCGCGTTGCATGGACACCAAGGACTGGGACGGCATGCGTGCGACGCTGGCCGAGGATTGCCGCTTCGATGCGGGGCAGGAGAGCAACGTCGAGGAAATCTGGACCGGGCCCGCGGATATCGTCGCCAATATCCGGCGCAATTTTGTCAACGCCACCAGCGTGCATCACGCGCATACGCCGGAAATCCAGCTGACCTCGCCGACCACCGCCAGCGGCATCTGGGCGATGCAGGACGAACTGCGCTGGGCCGGATCGCCACCGGTCGAGCTGAGCGGCTACGGGCATTATCACGAGACCTATGCATTACGCGATGGCCGCTGGCGTATCAGCAGTTTCAAGCTGACGCGCTTGCGGGTCGACGTGCGCAACGGCGCCGCCATCGCCGCGCCGGCGCGTCCGGTCGGCGCGCGTTCGATGCACGCGGTGTTGTTGCATCAATATGGCGCTCCGGAACAGTTGCGCTATGAGACCGTGCCGGAGCCTTTGCCTCTGCCCGGAGAAATTCTGGTCGATGTCGCCGCCGTGGCGGTGAACCCGGTCGATGCCAAGGCGCGTCGCGGCGTGTTGAGTCTGTTCATGCCGCTGCATTTTCCCGCGCGCCTGGGCGGCGATCTGGCCGGCGTGGTCGGCGCGGTGGGCGAGGGCGTCAGCGAGTTCAAGCCCGGCGACCGCGTGATGGGCATGATCAATCCGTTTGCCGATGGCGCGTATGCGGAAAAAGTGGCGGCGCCCGCCGCCGCGTTCGCGCGCGTGCCGGCCACGCTCGATCTGCATCTGGCCGCGGCGCTGCCGACCGGTGTGCTCACCGGCGTGCAACTGATCGAGGATGCGCTCAAGCCGCGCGCGGGCGCGCGCATCCTGGTCGCGGGCGCGGGCGGCAGCGTGGGCCGCGCCGCGGTTTATGCCGCGCTGGAGGCGGGCGCGCAGGTGATCGCGGGCGTGCGCGCCAGCTCGCGCGCGGCGGTGGCGGATTTACCGGTGGCGGCGGTGGTCGATCTCGACGATGCGCAGGCCGTCGCCGCGGCCGGGCCGTTCGACGGCATCGCCGATACCGTGGGCGGGCGCATCGCGGAACGCCTGTGCGAATTCCTGCGCCCCGGCGCGATGCTGGCCAGCGTCGCCACGCCGGCGCCGGTTCCCGACGATGCGTCGATTCCGGTGCGGGCGGTGTGGGTCGCTTTCGATCGCGCGCGCCTGGAGCGCTTCGCCGAGGCGGTGGCGCAGGGCCGCCACATCATGCCGATTGCGAGAAGCCTGTCGCTGGCGCAGGCCGGCGAAGCGCATACACTGCTCGAAGCCGGTGGCGCCGGCGGCAAGATCGTGTTGATTCCGCAAGGCAAAAAATAAATCGGGGGAAACGATGTTACTGCAAGATAAGGTTGTCATTATCACCGGTGTCGGTCCCGGCATGGGCCGCAAGCTGGCGTTGATCGCCGCCCGCGAGGGCGCGCAAGTGGTTCTCGCCGCGCGCACGCGCGAATTCCTGGAATCGGTGGCGACGGAAATCAATCAGGCCGGCGGCCGTTGCCTGAGCGTGGTCACCGACGTCGCCGACTCGCAACAGTGCGAGCGCCTGGCGCAGGCCGCGCTGGAGCGTTTCGGCCGCATCGACGGCCTGGTCAACAGCGCTTATCGCCACGCGACGTATCTGCCCTTCGAGCAGGCGAGCATCGAAAGCTGGCAGGCCAGCCTGGACGTCACCTGTTTCGGCGCGCTGCGCATGACCAAGGCGGTGCTGCCGGCGATGAAGGAGCAAAAATCCGGCGCGATCGTCAACGTCACCGCGCTGGCCGCGGTGCAGCCGGCGCCGGGCCAGGCGGATTACGCGGTGGCGAAGGCGGCGCTCGAAGGCGCCACGCGTCAGCTGGCAAAGGAATTCGGTCCGTACAACATTCGCGTCAACAGCACGCGCATGGGCTGGCTGTGGGGAACGCCGGTGCAGAATTTCGTGGCCAGCGAAGCGCAGACGCGCGGCGTGCCGGCGCAGGACATCATCGAACCCATCGCGGCCCGCATCGCGCTCGGCGTGATTCCCCCCGACGAAGACTGCGCGAAAACGACGCTGGTGCTGGTCTCCGATTACACGCGCATGGTCACCGGCACCACGCTCGACGTCAACGGCGGTGAATACTTCTCCGCCTGATGTCTCATTTCTCGTGAGGAAAGGCGCTTTCGGCGCGGCGTTGTTGGAAGCCGCGCCGAACTCCATTATTCTCGTCACTCAACGGGGTGACAGCAGCGCCCGCCGCGATCGGTGTAAAACGCAATAATAATTCCGAGCGGGCCATCCCCGGTTTCTCCTTCGCTGTATTTTTTGAAGCGTGCGCGATGCGGGAAACGACCGTGTGCAAGAGTCAGGTGCCGCGCCTGCGGCGGCTGTATGCAGCGAAGTCTCCGCGCAAAAAGCCGTGGATAGCGGATATTCATCAATAATAATGAGACGCAGGGCAGGAGCGCCCATGAACAAAACTCTCCCCAACGACCGCTGCCCCTGCGGCACCGGCAAGCGCTACAAAGCCTGTTGCATGCCGCGCGCGCAGATTCGCGCCGTCAACGGCATGCCACTGGCGAAAATTTTCAAACTGGCGCTGGAGCACCACAACGCCAATCGCCTGCAACAAGCCGAGGCGATGTATCTGCAGGTGCTGTCGCAGCAGCCCTGGCATGTGGAATCGCTGAATTTTTCCGGCGTGATCGCGATGCAGGTCGGCAACTTCGTGGTCGCGTCGGATCGCATTCGCCGCGCCATCGATCAGCTCGAACACGAAATGAAGGACGCCAGTCCCGAGGAGATGCCGTCGTTGCGGCGACGCTACTCCGCGGCGCTCAACAACCTGGGGCATGTGCGGCAGAGCCAGGGGTTGCTGGACCAGTGCGTCGCGCTGTATCGCCGCGCGATGGAAATGGGCAGCACCGAGTCGTTCAACAACTACGTATTGGCGCGGCAATACGATCCGCATTACACGCAGGAAGAATCCTTCGCCGACCACCTCGCCTTCGCGCGGCAATTCGAAACGCCGCTGCTCGCGCGCTGGCCGGAGCACAACAATCCGCGCGATCCCAAGCGGCGCTTGCGCATCGGATTCGTGTCCGGCGATCTGCGCGCCCATCCGGTCGGATTTTTCATGGAAAGCGTGCTGCGCAATCTCGACCGCTCCCAGCTCAAGATCGTGCTGTATTGCTCCAGCCCGAAAAAAGACGGGTTGACCGAACGCCTGCGCAGCCTCGATGTGCTGTGGCGCGATCTGATGAAGATGGACGACAAGGCCGCGGTGCAGCGCATTCGCGACGACGATATCGATATCCTCGTGGACCTGGCCGGCCACACCGGCTACAACCGCCTGCTGACTTTCGCGCGCAAGCCGGCGCCGGTACAGGTGACCTGGCTCGGATACTGGTCGACCACGGGCCTGAAATCGATGGATTACATCCTGTGCGACCGCATCAGCATTCCCGAAAATGAACAACGGTATTTCGTGGAGAAACCGTGGTATCTGCCGCACACGCGCCTGTGTTTCACCGCGCCGAACCTGCCGCTGCCGGTGGCCGAACTGCCGGCGCTGCGCAATGGTTTCATCACCTTCGGCTGCTTCAACAACCTGAACAAAATGAGCGACGCCGTGGTGGCGCTGTGGTCGCGTTTGCTGCATCGCATTCCCGACGCGCGCCTGATTCTCAAATCCCGGCAATTGAACGAGGCCTCGATGCGCGAAGCGGTATTGAAACGCTTCGCCGAACACGGCATCGAATCCGGGCGGCTGTTGATGGAAGGGCAATCGCCGAGGCACGAATACCTGGCCACCTACGGCATCATCGACATCGCTCTCGATCCTTTCCCGTTCACCGGCGCCACCACCAGCGTCGAAGGATTGTGGATGGGCGTGCCGTTCGTCACGCGGCGCGGCGACCGGCTGGTGACGCGCCAGGGCGAGAGCCTGCTGCGCAATGTGGGCCTGGACGACTGGATCGCGGAGGACGACGAGGGCTACATCGAATGCGCGCTCAGGCATGCCGCCGATCTGACGCGCCTCGCGCAGCTGCGCGCGGGGCTGCGCGAGCGTCTGCTGGCGTCGCCGGTTTGCGACGCGCCACAGTTCGCGCGTCATCTGGAAAGCGCTTTCCGGGACATGTGGCGGGCGTACTGCGCCCGCTGAAATGCGCGGCGAAAAACAATCATCGGATCGGCCCGCGCGGCTGTGACTTGCACGACAGGAACATCGCATGGAAAAGCTTGGCCGCAACGACCGCTGCCCCTGCGGCTCGGGAAAAAAATACAAACAGTGCTGCATGGCGAGCAATGTCGAGGATCCGCGGCCCACGACGTCGCCCACCGGGCAGATGTTCCAGATGGCGTTGGACCAGCATCGCATGGGGCAGGCGCGCCAGGCCGAGCAGTTGTGCCAGCAGATCCTGCGCGCGCAGCCGCGCCACGCCGACGCACTGAATCTGGCCGGCGTTATCGCGGGCCAGAGCGGTCATTACGAAATTGCCGTCGAGCACCTGAAAAAAGCCATCGAAATCTCTCCGAACCGGGTCGCTTACTACAGTAACCTCGGGCTCTCCCTGCAAGGCATGGGGCGGGTGGAGGAGGCCATCGACTGCTATGAGCGCGCGCTCAAGCTGAATCCGAACCTGGCCGAAGCGCTGAACAGCCTGGGGCATTTGCGCCAGAGCGAGCGCGACCTCGACGCAGCCGTCGGCTATTACCGGCGCGCCATCGAATGCAAGCCGAACTACGCCGAGGCGCATTACAACCTGGGCAAGGCGCTGGAGGAGCGTTACGAACTGGACGCGTCGATCGCCAGTTATGAACAAGCCTTGTCGCTGCGCCCGCATTACGCCGAAGCGCTCAACAATCTCGGCTTCGTCATGCAACTGCAAGGCCGGCTCGATCTGGCGGCCGAACGCTATCGCCAGGCCTTTTCCCTCGGCCTGAACAACAGCGGCGCCTACAGCAATTACCTGATGATGCGGCAGTACGATCCGGCCTATACGCGCGAGGCAATGTTTGCCGATCATCTGGCCTTCGCCGATCGCTTCGAGGCGCCGCTGCGTGCGCGCTGGCCGCGCCACGCCAATCCGCGCGATTCCGAACGGCGCCTGAATATCGGTTTCGTGTCGGGCGATTTTCGCCAGCATCCGGTAGGTTATTTTCTGGAGAGCGTGTTGTCCGAGCTGGACCGCGAGCAACTGAACATCACGCTGTACGCGACGCATCCGCAAATCGATGCGCTGACCGAGCGCCTGCGCGCCGGCGCCTTGCAATGGAGTGAAATGGACAAGCTCAGCGATGAGCAGGCGGCGGAGAGCGTGCGCGCCGACGGCATCGATATTCTCGTCGATCTGTCCGGGCACACGGCCGGAAACCGCATGCAGTTGTTTGCGCGCAAACCCGCGCCCGTGCAGGTGACCTGGCTGGGCTATTGGTCGACCACCGGGCTGCGCGCCATCGATTACATTCTGTGTGACCGGCGCGGCGTGCCCGAGGATGAAAAAGCGTTTTTCGTCGAGGAGCCGTGGTATCTGCCGAATACACGGCTCTGCTTCACGCCGCCGGAGCACGACGTGGCGGTGGCGGAATTGCCGGCCTTGAGCGCGGGTCACATCACGTTCGGCTGCTTCAACAATCTGACCAAAATGAGCGATGCGGTGGTGGCGCTGTGGTCGCGGATCCTGCATGAGACCGAAAACTCGATGCTGCTGCTGAAAACCAAACAGCTGGAGGATGAACATCTCCAGGAAAAAACACGGCAGCGTTTTGCCGTCCACGGCATCGGCGCGGAGCGTTTGTCGATGGAGGGCCACACGGATCGCGCCGACTATCTGGCCGCGTATCACCGTATCGATTTCGCGCTCGATCCGTTTCCGTTTACCGGCGCCACCACCAGCTCCGAAGGCATCTGGATGGGCGTGCCCTTCGTGACCTTGCGCGGCGGGCAACTGATCAGCCGGCAGGGCGAAACCATTCTGCACAACCTGGGCCTGGGCGATTGGGTGGCGAACGACGAGGAGGATTACCTCGCCCGCGCGCTGCGTCACGCCGCCGACCTGAACGGTCTCGCTCAGCTACGCGCGCAATTGCGGCCGCGGTTGCTGGCGTCGCCGCTGTGCGACGCGCCGCGCTTCGCGCGCCATCTCGAAGCCGCGTTCCGGGCGATGTGGCGGCGTTACTGCGAGTCCTGATCGCGAAGATTTCATTCCCGGTTTCCGGTCTCGGCCATTCAGACGAGGCGCGCGTCCTGGAGCTGATGCAGCTGGATCAAATTGCCGCAGCGATCCTCGAACAGTGCTTCGATACCGTATTCCGTGGCGCTGGGCTCCTTGCGAAAAACCACGCCGTTTTTCCGCAGGCGTTCGCACTCGCCGTGGATATCGACGGCGGAAAAAACCATTACCGGCAAACCTGCCGCGTAGAGCGCCTCCTGATAGGTTTTGGCGACGGGATTGTCGTTGGGCTCCAGCAACAAGGCGGTGCCCTCGGGTTCTTCCGCCGAGGCGACGATGGCCAGCCGCGCTTCCGGGATATACGCTTTTTCGACGAAGCCGAGCACGCCAGTATAAAACGCGAATGCTTCGGCGGGATCGTTGACGTAAATGCTCGCCAGTTTGATTTTCATGACGCCGCTCCTTGCGCGCTCGCCGTCGTGGACGTGTTTCCCATCGCGGATCGCCGGGCATGAGTTGAGCGAGGCTATCGTGCCCTTTACGGATAAAACAGCGACAGCATAAAACAGCGCCTCCAATCGCAATGCCGGCTGGTCGACACAGTGTTGGTGACGAGCGCGCTGTCGAAATGCCGGCCCGCCGCGCGACTGACTCCATGGCACGGCAACGATGGAGAATCCGGCATGCAAAAGATCACATCCTGTCTGGTGTTCGAGAACCGGGCTGAAGACGCGGTGAATTTTTACGTATCGGTTTTCAGGGACGCGAGCATCCTCGATGTCCCCCGCTGCGGCCGGACGAGCCCGGCTCCTAAGGCGGCGTCAGAACGATCGTGTTCGAATTGTTCGGCCAGCGGTTGCCCGCGGTGAACGGCGGCGCGCATTTCAAGTTCAGCGATGCGATGTCGTTGATGGTGAACGGCGAAACCCAGGCGGAAATCGATGAGTACTGGCAACAGCTGACGGCGGATGGCGGCCGCGAAGCGCGGTGCGGCTGGTTGCAGGATCGTTTCGGTTTGCGCTGGCAGGCGGTGCTGGGCGAGATGATGGTCGATCCCGATCAGCGGAAAGTGCGGCGCATGACGTAGGCCATGCTGAAAATGATCAAGCGGGATATCACCGCGTTGCGCGCGGCCTTCGACGGCGAATTCGACGGCGAATAAGCGGGAATGCGGGCCGCGCGCCGGCCCGCGCGTGGCACCGTTATTGGGTGGAGGCGAAACCGCCGGCCGCGTGGCAGCGAAATACGCGCGTGTTCATATCGTTGGCGTCGCCGGCCGTGCCGCGCAGCGCCGCCAGCGGATAATCCGCGGGTTCGCACTTCATCTCCGGGGGGGCAGTGGGGAATGCCGTGGCGTTCGCGGCCGTGTAGCCGGCGGCCGCAAATTTATCGAGTGCAATACCAGGGTTGAGTCGCGGGGATCGATCTCGCGGCCAAAACCCATATGCTCGGCGAAATTCCACATCGAGCGATTGTCGGCCGCCTCCAGGGAAAACAACTGAGCGACACCGCGACCGCACGCATGCTCGATCAGGCGCCGCATGAGCAGAGAACCCAGGCCCCGGTTCTGGTAGTCGTCGCCGACCGCCCACGGCGCATTCCGCGCTCTGGTCATCTTCATCGAGAAAATAGCGGCTGACACCGATGATTTTTTCCCGGCGATTTTCGTCGACCAGCGCGACGAAGGCGGCGTCGCGGGTGTGATCGATGTCGGTCAGCTTTTCGATGAGCTCGGGGCTCGGCCGCATGAACCCCTGCAGGAAGCGGAAATAGCGCAACTCCGCCGACATGCCTTCGATGAATTCGCGTTCGAGATCGGCATCCTCGCGGCGGATAGGGCGGATCAGCACCTCGGTGCCATCGCGCAGCCGTTCGTGCCACTGTGCGGGTTTGGAGTCGGCGTGACGGTCGCTCATGATCGCTCTCCCATTGCCATCGGCTAATCGCTATCGGCTAATGGTTATCAGCCAATCGCTATCGAATGGTTGCTGCCGGAAAAAAGTACCGGTGAAAAAAAATCCGCATGTGCCGCGTGAGCGCGAACAGGCCGAATGCTGGCGCCATCGCTTTCGTTACGCTGTTCGCTGTGCCGCAGACATGGTGTGTACCGCCGCATTTCTCAATCTCATCGCGGCAAAAATGTGAGGGCGGTGAGCCCGGCCGGTGCAGATTTGTCAAAACGGCGCTGCTTCCGAAAAAATGCTCGCGCAGTTCCTTCCTCGCAGCGATCTGTCTATTTCCTGAAGCAGTTTAATGGGCTGGAAAACATCGCGATTGATTCAAGGAACCTCTGAAAAACGACTGCGCTTGCCGATGCGGCGTTAAAAATGAGCGCAAAATCCTCATTGATTGACCTATAAACTGCGGTTTTTCGCTCATTGTTGCCTTGCCTCGGGCGGCACTCGCTACGTTTTTCAGAGGTTCCTTAAATATCGGACCGGATAAAAATGGCCTGAATAAAACGCCACGGATGAGGTGTTATCCGCATCGCGCGCGATTTCCGTGTTTGATCGTTTGTCGTGGCCGCGGGTCTATAGATCGAATGCGGTCTTATAGGCCGATCGTGGCCTTATGGATCGAATGAGTGGCGTTGCGGCGCGAATTGTTTTTTCCTCGAAGGAACCTCTGAAAAACGTAGCGAGCGCAGCAAAGACAAGGAAAAAACGGGCGAAAAACCGGAGTTTATACGGAATCAATGAGGATTTTGAGCCTGTTTTTAACGCCGTATTTGCAAGCGCA